>SL_8KL_010_SEDDRAFT_10000248_pt1 | contig 46559 bp, 61 predicted proteins | sample SodLakKL_010_SED_4_FD_11160 | JGI IMG/M metagenome (IMG submission 11160)
GGCGCAATAACCGGAAGCTCTCCAAGGTCTTCACCTATAGGATACCCTAGCCTCTTATTTATTTTCCCTTTTCTGGTCTCACATCATTTACAACTCAACAAAAAAAAAGCACGTATGGCACGTGCTTTTGCAGATAGATTAACGTTTGCTGAATTGCGGTGAACGGCGAGCTTTCCTGAGGCCGTATTTCTTGCGCTCTTTTTCTCTGGGGTCGCGTGTCAGCATCCCCGCCTTCTTGAGCGGTTTGCGGTAATCACCATTGACTTCGGTAAGTGCACGGGCAAGACCATGGCGGATTGCGCCGGCCTGTCCGGTGATTCCGCCGCCGTCGACATTGACCTCGATATCGAACGACTCCTTGCTTTCAGTAATCTCGAGCGGTTGAAAGATATCGAGACGGGTCGAAGGTGAAGGGATATAATCATTCAACGGACGGTCATTCACTGTAAAATTGCCTGAACCCGGCTTTAAAATCACACGGGCGGTGGAATTCTTGCGACGTCCTGTACCTCTGTATTGAACTTCTTCAGCCATTATGCTCTCCTCCTAACCTTCCAACTCGACGGGAGTGGGTTGTTGTGCCTGATGGGGATGCTCATCGGTCTCGTACACATAGAGCTTCTTGAACATCCTGCGTCCGAGCTTCCCTTTGGGAATCATGCCACGCACAGCAAGTTCGACCATATGCGCGGGACGCGTCTCATTCATCTGTCTGGCGGTTCTTTCCCTCAGACCGCCAGCGTGTTGCGAATGGGAGTAATACATCTTCTGATCCCATTTTTTGCCCGAGAGCTCAACCTCTTTGGCATTCACGACGATGACATAGTCGCCACAATCGACGTGGGGGGTATAAGAGGGTTTATGCTTGCCTTTGAGCAGCGACGCGACACGAGTCGCCAGACGACCCAGCGTTTGGCCTTTCGCGTCTACAATGTACCAATTGCGTTCGACGCTGTCACTGTTTTCCATGTAGGTTTTCATAGTGCTAGCCTCCTAAATGTTTTCACTGGGGCTAAGTGGAGTGGCGGAAAAATGTACCGACGTATATAATACTTTATAGAGGGAACAATGTCAATCATTTTCACGTTTAATTCCTCTCATTCGATGCGGTCTCCGGGATTCAGACCCTTGAGGGTGAGCACTTCGAGCTGCTCATCGTTCGAGCCCGCCAGCAGCATGCCTTCGCTCCACTCGCCTCTTAACTGAACCGGTTCGAGATTCGCGACCACTGCGACTTTCTTTCCTTTCAAGTCCCCGGGGGCATAATGCTTGGCGATACCGGCGACGATCTGTTTCTGCTCGCCACCGAGGTCCACCTGTGCTATAAGTAATTTATCCGCATTAGGATGGGGTCTGCAGTCAGTCACCTTCGCCACGCGGATATCGAGTTTGACAAAGTCCTCCATTGTCGCCTTCTCCTCATCGTCATCTTCTTCCTGTTCACTGTCTCCCCGGATGATTCTTTGCAGCTTGCCGACTTCTTCTTCAACATCAAGCCTGGGGAAAAGAGGTGAAGGCTTGCGAACAGTCTCTATCTCCGGCAAGGTTCCGAAATCCAGGGTGTCATATCTCTGTTTCGATTCCGGAATGCCGAGCTGACGGAAGAGCGATGCGCTCGCATCGAGCAGAATAGGCTGCAACATGATACCGATGAAGCGCAGGGACTCTCCCAGATGATAGAGGACATTCTCCAACTCATCCTTCTTGTTCTCATCCTTGCCGAGAATCCATGGCGTCGTCTCGTCGATATATTTGTTGGTCCGGGATATGAGGCGCCATACGGATTTGATCGCTTCAGCGACCTTGAGCGATTCCATATAATCCTCATATTTCTCAAGCGTCTCTTCGCAGGTCTTCTGCAGGTCTTCATCATGTTCGGTGGAAGCTTCTGCATGCGCGGTGACTTTACCATCGAAGTACTTGTTGATCATGGACACCGTGCGGTTCAGAAGATTGCCGAAGTCATTGGCGAGGTCATAATTGACGCGCTCGACGAAACCTTCGGGAGTGAAGACACCATCGCTTCCGTAAGGGAGCTCCCTTAACAGGAAATAGCGCAGTTCATCCAAACCGTAATGCTCGATAAGGGTGTCGGGATAGATGACGCCGCCTTTGGACTTGCTCATCTTTCCTTCCTTCATCATATAGAAACCGTGCGCGTGCAGTCTGAAATTGATGGGGATACCGAGCGCCATGAGCATGATCGGCCAGTAGATCGCATGAAAGCGGAGGATGTCCTTGCCGACCACATGGACGACTTCATCTCCGTGCCAGTACTTCTGAAAGAGATGGTCGTTCTCCGTCGAATACCCCAGCGCGCTGATATAGTTCGAAAGGGCGTCGATCCAGACATAGACGACATGCTTGGGGTTCGAAACAACCTTGATGCCCCAGTCGAAAGTCGTACGGGAGACGCTCAAGTCGTTGAGACCCTGCCTGATGAACTGCATGACTTCGTTGCGACGGGATTCGGGCGTGATGAAGCCCGGGTTGTTCTCAATGAATTCGAGCAGATCGTCCTGGTACTTGCTCAGGCGAAGGAAATAGCTCTCCTCGCTGAGCTTCGACGTCTCGCGGCCGCAGTCGGGGCATAGATGCCCTTCTTCAAGCTGGGACACGGTAAAGAAGGCTTCGCAATGCATGCAGTAGTAGCCTTCATACTGTCCGAGATAGATATCCCCCTGTTCGAGGAGCTGCTCAAAGATTTTCTGCACGACCGTCTTGTGTCTCTTCTCAGTCGTTCTGATGAAATCGTCATAGGAAATATTCATCCTGTCCCAGAGCGCACGTGTCTCTTCCGCCATCTCATCGACATGGCGGAGCGGCGGAAGGTCTCTTTCCTGCGCGACGGTCTCGATTTTCTTACCGTGTTCGTCCATGCCGGTGAGATAGTATGTATCGTAGCCGCGCATGTCCTTGTATCTGCGCAGTGCATCGCACAGGACGGTTGTATACGTGTTGCCGATGTGCAGCTTGCCGCTGGGATAATAGATCGGGGTGGTGATGTAATAAGTAGGGGCCATAGACTCACTCCTTGACTTGGCTTTTATAGTGCTGATAAGCCATGTATACTTTATTTTTCTTGATATTCCTCTGTTTGGCGGTAAGCTTGATCGCCTCTTTCTCCGGATGTCCATCCTCGATCAGAAGCGTGACATGTTCCACAAGGTCGCCCTCACGGAAGGCTATATCCTCTGATGCACCTTCGATGACCACTGTGAGCTCGCCTTTTTGCTCGGGGAGTTCGAGGGCCTCTTTCAGATCGAGCCTGTGAATCTCCTCGAACCGCTTGGTCAGTTCTCTCGCCACACAGATGCGACGATTGCCGAAGACCTCGAACATATCTTCTAAGGCGGCGTGGAAACGATGCGGAGAGAGATAGAATACGAGGGTCGAACTTTCTAAGGCGAGCGAGGCGAACACACGTTTTCTCGCTGAAGCCTTCTGGGGCGGAAAACCATAAAAGAGAAAAGGGTGGGGAGACAGGCCGCTCGTGATGAGCGCCGGGAGCAAGGCGTTCGCTCCGGGGACAGCGACCACCGGATGACGCTTGGAGACTTGTGTGACAATCTTGCTTCCGGGGTCACTCAAAAGAGGGGTTCCCGCGTCACTGATCAAGGCGAGGTCGTCGCCGGCGTTCAGACGTTCTGTCAACTCTTCAACGCGTTGTTTCTCATTATGGGCATGGAGGCTTCTCAGCGGCGTGTCGATGCCGTACGCTTCGAAGAGCTTCCGGCTTTGACGCGTGTCTTCGGCGTAGACCGTGCTTACTGCCGATAGAATCTCTACACCGCGATACGTCATGTCGGAGAGATTGCCGATCGGCGTGGAAACAATGTACAACGTAGCCTTCTCACTTTCAAAGCTCTTCTGCGTCTTCATCGCTTCCCTCTCCTCGGATGATTGAATATCGCTTTGACCTCATCTGTGTAATCCCCGTCTTCATATACATAGAGGGGCGGAAGCACCTCCATGGCATGTCTGCCTGCAAGCGAGGCGTCCAACAGGAAACGGTTCGCCGGGGCGTCGTTCCGGGAATGGATGAACCGAAGGCGTTTGGGCGTGAGATTATTCTCCCGGAGCGTCTCAAGCACCTCGTCGAAACGTTCGATGTGATGGACGAAAACGAACCGTCCCTTGTTTTTAAGGAGGTCCCTGGCTATAGCGGCGATATCCGTGAACGTCACAGCCTTCTCATGTCTGGCGAGTGTCTTGTGTTCGCTCGTGTTCACACAGGCATCCGTTTGGCATTTGAAAAACGGGGGGTTGCATGTGATCAGGTCGATGCTGGATGATGAATAGTGCCGCTTCGCGTTCTTGATGTCATCTTCGACGATCCGGATGACATCAGTAAGTCCGTTCAGCGCCACATTGCGTTTTGCGATATCCGCCACATCAGACTGGATCTCGATGCCGTCGACCATCAGGCGGGCGTCCCGTTTCCACAGAAAGAGAGGGATGGGCGCAAATCCGGTCCCAAGATCCACTGCGTGGCTGATACGCTTCCCCAGCGGTGCGAAACTAGCGAGCAGTGCGGAATCCAGGGAGAAATTGAACATGTCCGGGCGCTGGATGAGGCGTATATCCGTATAACCGAGCAGCGTGTCGATGCGTTCAGTCATTATTAACGAAGTCTAGCGGATCATATTCCTTGATGTCTTCAAGATCGTCCACATGATACCGATCGATGGTCTCATCCTCGAACTGTACCTTGACGCTCCTCTCGAGGATGTTCTTGCCTATCACCTTTCCCTTCCCCTTCTCTGTCTTCACGGTCGAGTTTGTCTTCGGCATGCCTCGCCGGTGTGCGCTATATGTATCATTCTCATATCGGATGCAGCAGAGCAGCTTGCCGCAGAGTCCGGAGATATTGGAAGGATTCAAGGAGAGGTTCTGATTTTTCGCCATCTTGATCGAGACAGTCTCGAACTCCCCGAGGAACGTATTACAACAAAGAAGATAGCCGCATGGGCCTATCCCGCCCAGAGCCTTCGCACCATCGCGGGCCCCCACCTGCCGGAGCTCGATTCTAAGGCGGAACTCGTTCGCGAGATCCTTGACGAGGTTGCGGAAATCCACTCTGCCTTCGGCGTTGAAATAGATGATGAGCTTGGTGTTGTCTAGCGTATACTCGGCATCGAGGAGTTTCATCGGCAGATCATGGGAGGCGACATACTCCTTGGCGATGCGCATTACATCCTGTATCTTTTCACGATTCTCACGATGTGTCTCGATATCTTTTTCCGTCGCTTTACGGATAATCGGCTTCAAATCATTCTGAAGCTGTTCGTTGTCGATTGGTTTCGAAGTCTCGACAACCTCCCCGAGCTCAATGCCTCTGACTGTCTTGACGACAACATAGTCGCCGCGTTCAACCTCGTGTTTCCCGGGGTCGAAATAATATTTTTTTCCAGCGGTCCTGAAACGGACGCTGACTGCCTTATGTTCCATCTGAAAGCCCTCTTTCCAAAGCGAGCATGACGTTATCGAACGCCAACCGCATGTTGATATAGTTTTTCTGCCGTTCTTTGATCGTGAGCATCTGTTCGAAGATGCGGGTGAGCGTTTCTAATGTAAAACGCTCTTCTAGCCGTTCAATCGTTTCAATGGCATCGGTGAAGATGATTTGATTGCGATTATCTATTTTACCATAAATAAGGTCTTTTTGGTAGTAAATAAAGAGATTCAATAGTAATGAAGCGGTTTCACGGTCGCGCACAATATCCCCGGCTTCCTGATTGAAGACAGTGATGGGGGAGGCATCATTCTCAAGCGCTTCATAGACAGCGAATACCGCATCCAAAAGCGTCTCTATGTCTTTCTCCTCGAGAAGGGCGCGGGCTTCTTCAGGTGTGCTTTCATGGGAGGATGCGAGCCGCGATAGCATCAAGGGATAACCTTCGTCAATCAACATCTGCTCAATCGTCGCTTTCGGCAACGGATGAAACCGCACGGTCTGCGCACGTGATTGGATCGTGGGAAGAAGCAGGGCTTCATCCTCGGCGAGCAAAAGGGCATAGGTCTTCGAATGAGGCTCTTCAAGGAGCTTGAGCAGTGCATTCGATGCATGGGGGTTCATCTTCTCGGCGCTTTCTATGATATAAAGTTTCGCGCCGTCCTCCAGGGCGGTCTTGGAGACTTCCTCATGAATCGACTGGATGGCGCCCTTCAGAATTTTGTCCTTCTCCGGCCGCACGACACGCAGATTGGGATGGGTGAGATGTTCGACGCGACGGCATGCCGAACAGGAAAAGCAAGGCTTACCTCCCTCTTCGGAGGTACAGAGAAGCAATGCAGCAAAAAAGAGCGCGGCGTCGAATTTCATCGTCCCCGCGTCCCCCTCGAAAATATAGGCATGCGACAATTTATCCTTGTTATAACTGTTCAGAATGGTATGTACCACTTGAGGCTGCGCTTCGTAAAGCCTATCGGTACGCATGGAACCTCCTCCTCAATCGTCAAGCGTGTCGATCAGCGCCATGACATCGGGCACTATCTCTGTAAGCGCCCTGTCGCCGTCGACAACTTTTATCCGTTCAGGATATTTTCTGATGAGCGCCTGATACCCTTCATAAACACGCCTGTGGAACGGAATGCTCTCAAGATCAAGGCGGTCCGCGTCACGATGATTGTCGAAGACGCGGTCCAATCCGACATTCGGGGGGACATCGATGAAGATTGTCATATCCGGAAGACAATCATTGATCGCGAAGAGGTTGAGGTTGAATATCTCCTCGAGCCCCAGCTGACGTCCATACCCCTGATACGCAAGGGAGCTGTCCACAAAACGGTCGCAAAGCACCACCTGGTTCCTTTTCAGGGCCGGTTTGATGCGCTCGACGATGTGCTGACGGCGGGACGCCGCATATAGGAGCGCTTCGGTACGCGCCTCCATCGCTTTATTGTCGACATCGAGAATAATATCCCTTATCTGTTCAGCGATTTCGATACCGCCCGGTTCACGCGTCGATAAAACATCGACACCTCGCCTGGTGAGCTCGGCCTCGACAGCTTTGATGACAGATGTCTTCCCGGAACCCTCCGGGCCTTCAAAAGTAATGAATTTTCCTTCCACAGCCAGTCACTCCCGTAAGTTTACTTTATTATCGCACATTTTCCCTTGTATTTAAATATGTTAATTTCCGACTGTCGTTTCAATAACACTAATTCAGGGCGTTCGTGTTACAATAGATATGATGTAAAATATTTTGCAATAGTGCCCGCCGTGTTATAATAGCTTTGATTGTATGGAAGGGTTGGTATCATGCGGGTAGACGTTTCCAATCTCTCATTCGGATATGATTACAGAACCGTCCTGAAAAACATCTCCTTCAGCCTTGAGAGTGGAGACTTTTTGGTTGTGGTGGGGAACAACGGCAGCGGCAAGAGCACGCTCGTCAAATGCATCCTCGGCCTCAACCATGTCCCTGACGACAAAATTTTCTTGGACGGCAGAGAGATCAACCGCTTCCGGGACTGGCTCAGCGTCGGATATGTGCCGCAGAAACTCGATGACTTCAATTATGAGTTCCCCATAACCGTCAACGAGGTCATGCAGGCGAGCAAATTCTCCAAAGTCACCGAAGAAGAGAAACTCGGGGTTCTCGACAGAGTCGGAATCCTCGAACTTCAGAACGAGAATATCAATACTTTGAGCGGCGGACAGCTGCAGCGGGTTTTTATCGCCAGAGCCCTTATGAACAAGCCGCGCCTTCTCATCCTTGATGAGCCGACAGTCGCGGTGGATAAAAAGAACGTCGACAGATTCTATCGTTTCATCAACGCTTTGAATGAAGAGGGCGTCACAATAATCCTCATCTCCCACCATCTGGAATCCAGCAATGCCAACTACAGCCATGTGATGTATCTTCAGGAAGGCCAGGCAAAAATGACAAGCGCCTTCGACATCGAGGCGGAGGGGGATGCTTGATATGGAACCTGTCCTGATGGGTTTCTTCCGCGCCCTTATTGAAAGAGAGTTCATGCAGTACGCGCTTGTCACCGGCGTGCTCGTGGGGCTTCTCGCTCCCATGATCGGTTCTTTCGTCGTCATCAAGCGTCTGAGCCTCATCGCAAACGCCCTCTCGCACTTCAGTCTCGGCGGGCTTTCGATCGGCCTCTTCTTCCTCAACACCCTGAACCTCCCCATCAGGGACCCGCTTTATATCGGCATCGTCTTCGCCGTGATCGGCGCCCTTTTAATCGAGGCGCTGAGAAACTACTACCGAAACTACAAAGAGATATCCATGCCTATAGTCATCAGCCTCGGCACCGCCTTGAGCGCGCTGTTCATATCCCTCGCCGGAGGTTTCAACACAGAAGTCTACAATTATCTCTTCGGCTCCATCCTGACAGTCAGCCGCAATTTCGTCTTCATCATCATCGGCGCAACGGTTGTCATCATGTCCCTCATCTTCATCTTCTACAAACAGATCGTCATCATCAGTTTCGACGAAGTGCACGCACGCCTTCTCGGCATCCGGGTCAATGTATTCCGTGTCGTCTCGACCGTCATCCTCGGTCTCGTCGTCGGCCTTTCCATTGAAACAGTGGGCGTTTTGCTGGTATCGAGCCTCATGATCATCCCCGTCGCCGCCGCGATGAAGGTCGGCCGCAGCTTCAAGAGCACCCTCCTGATCGCCGTTCTCTTCAGTGAAGCGTCGGTCATCTTCGGATTGTGGCTCTCGTTTGTCTTCGCATTCCCTTCCGGCGCAACCATCGTCCTCTTCAACATCCTCATCCTCGTCACGATCATCGGCTTGAAAAAGTTCATCTTCAAGCGGTCCCTCGAAGAGAAACAGCCAGAAACGGCTACAGAATAAAAAAAGCGCGCAATAAGGCGCGCTTTACTTATAATGGACCTCTTTAAGAGTCAGCCCTTCAGCCTTCGCCATATGCTTGATTGCATTGAGCGAAGGTTTTTCAATACCCTCTTTGACAAGTGATGTCCCCTTGTCGAGGTCATAAAGGGCGTTCCCGACAAGGATTCGGACCATATGGCGCAAAAATGCGTTCCCCTTGATTTCGATGCGTGTGATGACTCCCTCCCGCTCGACCTTGACATCATGGATGTATTTGACGGGGGACACCTTTTCGACTTTTTTGGAAAAAGACCTGAAATCATGACTGCCTTCAGCGCGCTTGAGAACGTGCTCAAGATCTTCAGGAGCGAAAACAGGATGATAAAGCGCATAATGGCTGTAAAAAGGGTTCTTCTCATGCACGATGGTATAAAGGTACGTCCGCGCCACTGCGTCATAGCGGGCATGAAAAACCTGCGGCACTTCTTCTACCGAATGCAGGACGATATCGTCGGGGAGGGTGCCGCCAATCGCATTCTTAAGCGCTGATGTCGAAAGGGCCTGAGTGGTGTCGACATGCACTGTCTGCGAAAGTGCGTGGACGCCGCGGTCCGTCCTGCCCGCCGCGTAAGTGTCGGCCCTATGGCCGAGGATATGGGCGAGGATGTGCTCGAGGACGCCTTGGACGGTACGCACCCGGGGTTGTTTCTGAAAGCCGGAAAAATGCGACCCGTCATATGACATATCGAGCTTGAGCCTTCGACCGGAATGCTTCCTCTGCACATAGACACGGTGGATGAAGCGTTCCAGGGTCTTGACCTTGCCTATGAGAGTCGGGGTCTCGAACACATGGAAGCTTTCAAAGGGATATTGTTGCTTGAAAGTTTCAGGGACGTTTTCAGCGAGCGCCTGCGCAGCTGAATCCCTTCCGGCATGCATAACGCCGGATGCATCACGGAACAGCGCATCCTCATGGAGATATGCCGCCAATGACTCGCCGCGTCGCCAGGCATCGAGGAATTTCATAGCCATCGCGTCGAGAGGGCCGCCATAAAGAATAATCCGACGATGAGCAGGCACGCTGTATCCAGCGCACGCCACGTAAGCACATGGAGCCGTGTCCGGTTTCTGCCGGGAACGAATGAACGGGCCTCCATGGCATTGGCCAAATCGTCGCTTCTTTGGAATGAGATAATGAACATCGGCACGAGAAGAGAGACGACCTGCATGACCTTCTCCTTGAGGTTCCCTTCTTTGAAATCGACACCCCGGCTTGCCTGGGCGAGCATGATCTTGTTGGCCTCATCCAGAAGCGTCGGGATATAGCGCAGGCTTATGGCAATGATCATAGCGATCTCCTCGGTATTGAGACGGAATATCTTAAGCGGTTTCAGGATGTGTTCAAGCCCGAGATTCAGATCAGTAGGCTTCGTAGTGATCGTGAGTATCGTGGAGAGCGTCACAATAATGATCAGTCTCAGCATGATGAAGAACGCCGTCTGCAAGCCTTCGTCAAAGACTGCGAACGTGGGATTCCAAAACATAATTCCTTGATCAATATAATGAAGGAGGGCGAAGATGCCCACGATCAAGGCTATGAAGTATATCAGCCTGAAGCGGATGAACTTTTTAGTGAATCCCCAGAAGAAAACAGCCAGGACCAATACAGGGACACTCAGAAGCGTGAAATGAAGAGGCAGTTCGAAGAGCAGCTCCCCCTGCCGGTTGAAGAGGACCTGGAAGATGAACGTGAATATCAGCAGAAAGACAATGGGGCGCAATCCGAGATAGACTCTCTTCACACTGATCCTGCCGGCGAGCAAAAGCAACAACACAACCGCCAGCGCGACCGCCATGTGCAGGAAGCTGTCGATCAAAAACGCCGCCACGATGAGGATGATGAGCGCGAGCAGCTTCGCACGCGGGTCCAGACGATAGAGAAAACCGCTTCCGGGGACATAACGGCCGATGACTATGTTCCTCACGAGAGCACCTCCTCTAGCGCTTTGAGAAGTTCCCCTCTGCTGCGCGGCCAGGTATTCAGGGTGAGGGAGAACCGCTCCTCGAGCTCGCGCTGCAGCTTGAGCACATCGGGCATGTTCAGATTCCAGTTCTCCACATTGCGCCTCGAGAAAAGCTTCAGCGGGTCGCCGTCATAGACGAGCAATCCTTCCCGCATGACAAGTACACGGTTGGCGTATTCGTACACCGTATTCATATCGTGGGTGATGATGACCACGCTCTTATCCAACTCCCGGTGGATACGGCTGAAGACCTCGAGCAAACCGTTGCGTCCCAGGGGGTCGAGACCGCTCGTAGGCTCGTCGAGAATGAGCACATCGGGTTCCATCGCGAGAATGCCGGCGATGCTCACTCGTTTCTTCTCGCCGCCGCTCAGATTGAAAGGGCTTCTCTCGAGATAGCTCTCATCCAGTCCGACGGAGCGGATGGCTTTTTTCGCCCGTTCCTTCGCTTCAGCATCGCTGACGCCGAAATTCTTGGGGCCGAAGGCGATGTCCTTCTCCACCGTTTCCTCGAACAGCTGATATTCAGGGAATTGGAACACGAGTCCCACTTGCTGGCGTATGGGGTTCAGCCGGAGTTTGCCACCCTTCACAGTCTCTTTGGAAATCTTCAGGCCGAAAATGCGCACACGGCCCTCGCTCGGTGTGAGCAAAGCATTCATATGCTGGGCGAGGGTTGTCTTTCCGCTTCCCGTCTCGCCGATCAAGGCTACGAACTCCCCTGTCTTCTCAATGGACAGATTCACATCGGCAAGGGCGAGATACCCTTTTTCATCGATGCCCGTGTATTGATAGTTTACCCGTTCAAACTCAATGCCCATAAATGCTCCTTGATTCGCTCGTCTCCGAGGGATTTCTCCTCTAAACGGTGCATGACCTCGAGGGGGAGTAGAAGCTCGAGATTCGACTGTTCGAGGGTCTCTCTGTCTTTCAATATATCCTTGCTGGGACCGTCCTTGAGTACCGCGCCATCCTTGAGCACCACGATTCTGTCTGAAAGCACGGCCTCCTTCATTTCATGCGTGATGGTAATCACCGTGGTCCCTTCTTCGTTCAGCTGCCGCATATATTCCAGGACTCTCCGTTTTCCCTTGGGATCCAGCATGGCCGTCGCTTCGTCAAAAATGATGACATCCGTCCGCATAGCCAGTATCCCGGCGATGGCGACACGCTGCTTCTGGCCGCCGGAGAGCTGCTGGGGCTCCTTGTTCAAAAATTCGAACATATCGACTTTCTTGGCATAGGTCTCAATCCGCTCGATCATCTCTTTGCGGGGCACCTGGAGGTTCTCGAGGCCGAAGGCGATGTCATCCCGGACATTGACACCCACGAACTGGTTGTCCGGGTTTTGAAAAACGATCCCGATGCGTTCTCTTACATCGTGGACCGTCGCTTCATCCAACACAATCCCATCGACACGAATAGTGCCCGCCTGTGCCTTGAGCAGACCGACGAGCAGTTTGGACAGCGTGCTTTTTCCGCTGCCGTTATGCCCCAGAATCGACACCCATTCGCCCTCTTCGATGGACAGCGTTACATCATCGATGGCTTTATCTTCGGAGCGATAGGAGAAAGTGACGTTTTCCATTTCAATAAAGCTCATGTCATCACCTCAAGACACGCTTATTATAACAAACTCCACATTGAAAAAACATTCCCGCAAGAAAAAAGATGCGAGGGTTCCCGCATCTTCATTCCACAAACTCTATAATCGCCATTTCAGTGCCGTCGCCTCGGCGAGGGCCTTTTTTCATGATGCGCGTATAACCGCCGTCACGTGCTTCATAACGCGGGGCGAGGTCCTCGAAAAGCTTCTGAAGAGCGTTGTTGTCCTCCTCCGTATCGAGGAATCGCACAGTCTTCGCGGCATTGCGGCGGGCTTCGAGCGTCCCTTTCTTGCCGAGGGTGATCATCTTGTCTACAAGGCGGGAGAGTTCTTTCGCCTTTTTCTCCGTGGTCTCCAGACGCTCATGGACGATGAGCTGGCTGACAAGGTCGCGCAGCATCGCCTGGCGCTGGTCCGTCCTTCTATTGAGTTTTCTGTAAGTTGGCATATCCAAACCTCCTATGAGTGTTTAGCCAGCGAGAGGCCGAGATCCTCGAGCTTCCCCTTGACCTCTTTCAGTGACTTCTTCCCTAGGTTGCGCACTTTCATCATGTCTTCCTCGGTCTTTTTGGTCAGTTCCTCGACAGTATTGATTCCCGCGCGCTTGAGGCAGTTATAGCTGCGGACGGAAAGGTCGAGGTCCTCGATCTGCATCTCGAGAATCTGGGAGTTCTGCTCGGCTTCGCGTTCGACGACGTAGGTCTCTTCCTGGGCTTTCTCAGAGAGCTCCACGACCAGGTTCAAATGGTCGATCATCATCTTTGAAGCCACACCCAGCGCTTCCTTCGGCGAGATGCTGCCGTTGGTCTCGATCTCCATGTACAACTTGTCGAGGTCGGCCTGTTCCTCGACGCGCGTCTTTTCCACATCGTACTTGACGCGCTGGACAGGCGTATAGATGCTGTCGATGGGAATCACGCCGACGGAGCTGTCGTATTGCTTGTTCTTCTCGGCGCTGACGTATCCCACGCCCTGACGGGCGGTCATCTCGATGCGAAAGTTCCCTTCGTTCACTGTCGCGATATAGCGGTCCTTATTGATGATTTGGACATCGTCGGCCATATCGACATCCTCGCCGAGGCTTCCGCCCCGGGGGACTTTCTTGATATCGGCCGCAGTGACGGTCGCGGGGCCCTCGACATCGATGATGAGTGACTTTTCATTGTTGGGGTCGTCGTCATCGATTGTAAGGATGACGTCCTTCAAATTCATCACGATGGTGGTGACATCCTCATAGACACCGTCAATGGATGAGAATTCATGCTGCACACCATCTATCTTGCAATTCACAATGGCGGCTCCGGGGAGACTCGAAAGCAACACTCTTCGCAAGGCGTTGCCGAGCGTGATCCCGTAACCGCGTTCCAAAGGTCCGATCTCAAACTCGCCTCTGCTGTCGCCATCATGAATAATACGGGTTTCCGGTTTCTCAAACCTCAAATCTTTCAAAAAAACAACCTCCCTTAGTGTTAGTGCTCATCAGCCACGAGGACGTTTCGGGGGACGGCAGCCGTTGTGGGGGACGGGCGTCTCGTCTTTGATGGCTGTAATCTCGAGCCCGGCGCTCTGCAATGAGCGGATGGCAGCCTCGCGACCGGGGCCGGGGCCCTTGACCGATACTTCTACGCGCTGCATACCGTGTTCCATGGCCGCCTTGGCGGCGGCTTCACTGGAGATCTGAGCGGCATACGGGGTCGACTTCCGGCTTCCTTTGAAGCCCATAGCGCCCGCACTCGCCCAGGAGACGGCATTGCCGTTCTGGTCAGTGATGGTCGTGATGGTGTTGTTGAAGGTTGAGTGGATATGAGCGACTCCGGAAGGAATATTCTTACGCGCGCGGCGTTTTTTGGTTCTAGCTCTTTTTGCTCTTGCCATGTGGATCTACCTCCTATTTTTTCTTCTTCGCTACCGTCTTGCGGGGGCCTTTTTGCGTACGTGCGTTGTTGCGTGTCTTCTGGCCTCTTGTCGGTAGGTTTCTACGGTGGCGGATGCCTCTGTAGCTGCCGATTTCCTGCAGTCGCTTGATGTTGAGGCGTTCTTCACGACGAAGGTCGCCTTCAGTCTGTTCCTTGGCGACTTCATCGCGGATGCGGACGAGTTCCTCGTCCTTCAAATCACGGACGCGAGTCTCCTCGCTTATACCCGCGCGTTTCAAAATATCGCTCGAGAGACTCTTGCCGATGCCATAGATGTATGTGAGAGCGATGACGATACGCTTGTCTCTGGGAATGTCTACGCCTGAAATACGTGCCATTTGTGCACCTCCTAATTAACCTTGTCTCTGTTTGTGTTTGGGATTGTCACAGATGACCATGACTTTCCCTTTTCGCTTGATAATCTTGCATTTATCGCAGATCTTCTTGACGGATGGTCTTACTTTCATGATTATCCTCCTTTAAAGGGCAATCCCTTATTTGTGACGGTATGTGATGCGTCCACGTGAAAGGTCATAGGGGGAGAGTTCCACCGTGACCTTATCTCCAGGTAAGATGCGTATGTAATACATACGGATTTTACCTGAAACGTGGGCCTTCACTTGATGACCGTTCTCGAGCTCCACCAGAAATTCGGCGTTAGGCAGAGCTTCTACAATGGTGCCTTCCATTTCAATCTTTTCTTCTTTGGCCATGCGGCGTGCCTCCTTCTATAGAACAGTTAGTAGCTCGAAACCATCTTCAGTGACGACTATCGTATGTTCATAATGCGCGCTCAGGGAGTTGTCCGAAGTAACGGCCGTCCATCCATCGTCGAGAACCCGGATCTCAGGACCACCCGCATTGACCATGGGCTCGATCGCGAATGTCATGCCGGGTTTCAACACAGGGCCGCGACCAGGAGGGCCATAGTTGGGAATCTGCGGGTCTTCATGCAAGTTCCTGCCGATGCCATGACCGACGAAGTCCCTGACCACGCTGAACCCGCGGTCCTCCGCAACAGTCTGCACGGCATGGGATATGTCACTCAGCCTAGCGCCCTTGCGGATTTGTCGCAAGCCTTCCATAAGCGACGCTTCAGTCGCTTCTAAAAGTTCCTTAGTCCCTGGAGCGATCTCATCTACCGGATATGTCCAGGCGGAGTCGCCGTGGAATCCCTTGTAATAGGCACCGATGTCGACCTTGAGAATATCACCGGCAATCAGCTTTCTCTGTTTCGAGGGAATGCCGTGGACAATCTCATCATTGATCGATGTACAGGCATTGCCAGGGAAACCACCGTATCCCTTGAAGGAGGGCTCAGCTCCCATCGAGGTCACGACATCCTTGACAATCGCATCGATATCCGCTGTCGTCACACCGGGTTTTACAGCATCACTTACAGCATGATGAGCCTTCGCGACAATGCGTCCCGCCTCACGCATAAGCTTTATCTCCCTGGGGGATTTACGCTTGATCATGAGAGGTCACGCAACGCGCGTGTGATATCGGTGTAGACTTTCTCGAAGGACTGCATCCCGTTGATGTTGACGAGAATCCCGCGGCCTTTGTAATAATCGAGGAGCGGGCGGGTCTTCGCCTCGTAAAGCCGAAGACGGTTCTTGACCGACTCAGGCTTGTCATCCTCTCTCTGATGCAGCTCCCCGCCGCATTCGTCGCATACGTCTTCGCGCTTGGGAGGACGATACTTCGTGTGGTAGGTCGCTGCGCACTTCTGGCAGACACGGCGTCCCACCATGCGTTCGAGGATGACTTCCCTGTCCACATAGATCTTGATGACTGCCGTGAGATGGGTGTCGCGTTCCTCGAGCATTTCATCGAGAGCCTCTGCCTGCGCAACGGTGCGCGGGTAGCCATCGAGAATGAAGTCATCGACGGGGTCTTCACCGAGCAGGCGCCGTCTGACGATTTCATTTGTCGTCTCATCGTCGACGAGTTCGCCTTGGCGGATATAGCGCATAGCTCGTTCGCCAAGCGCCTCGCCGCGCTTATAGGCCTCGCGGAACATCTCGCCTGTGGAGATCTGTGTCAGATTGTATTCATCCATGAGGCGCCGGGACTGGCTCCCTTTTCCTGCACCCGGAGGGCCGGTGAGTAAGAGCTTCACGATATGCGCCTCCTATCGGATAAAGCCGCTGTAGCTTTTGCCTTGTACGTCGGTCTTGATCTGTTTTGTCGTCTCTATGGCAACGCCGACGACGATGAGCAGTGACGTACCACCGATCTGAACGAACGGGGGCAGCGTCTCTCCGGTGATGGCGCTGATGATCATGGAAGTGAAGATCGGCAGCGACGCGACAACCAGGAGATAAAGCGCACCGACAGTCGTGATGCGGAAGAGCAGCTTGGAAACATAGTTCTCGGTCTCGACACCTGGTCTGATGCCGGGTATGTAGGCGTTCTGCTTCTGCAGGTTGTTGGAAATCTTTTCCGGATTGATCTGAACGAAAGAATAGAAGAATGTGAACAGAATGATCAATACGGCGTATACTACATAGCCGAGCGGTCTTTCATAGTTGAACATCTCATTCAGCCATATGCCCGCTGTGGATTGTTCCAACTGGGGCAGAAAGCTCAAGAGTGTCTGAGGCAATGTAAGGATGGTCACCGCAAAGATGACAGGGATGACGCCTGCGGAATTGATCTTGATCGGAATGTTCGAACCGCTTCTGCCCTTGAAACGTGTACTGCTCGGGCGGTTGGAATACTGGACGGGAATCTTTCTGAAGGCGGACTGCATGTAGGTGATGCCGATGATGATCAGAATGTAGAGGACGACGACGACACCGAAGATAGTGTAGTCGCCCGCACCTTCCCCGTCCACCAGATACATATCGCCGAGCGACGTGAACATGCCGGGAAGTCCGGCGATGATGCCGGCGACGATGATCATCGATGTGCCGTTTCCGACACCTTTCATGGTGATCTGATCGGCAAGCCAGAGCAGGAATGCAGTACCTGCGGTCATGACAAGAGCGAGATATGTAAACGTGAGGAAGTTCGGGTCGACGCCCTCGATGAAGATCGACTGTTGCATGGAGAAGCCGAACGTCATGCCGAGCGCCTGCACGAATGCAATGCCGATCGCCAGATAGCGCGTGGCCTGATTGATCTTCTGCTTGCCGTGCTCGCCTTCCTGCGACCACTCTTTGAGGAGCGGCACGATATCCATCTTGAGAAGCTGCATGACGATGGATGCCGTAATATAGGGGGCGATGCCCAAAGCGATGATCGAATAGTTGCTCAAAGCTTGTCCGGTAAAGGCATCCATGATGCCGACGAACCCGGCCTGTTCTTCAAAAAACTCCGTAATCTCCCCGGGGTCGATGAGAGGCATCGTGATATAGGTCGCACCACGGAAGATCAAATACACAGCGAGCGTGAAAAGTATCTTTTTTAGCAGGCTCTTGTTTTTGAATACCGCTTTGAGGGTTTCCATTAAATCACCTCGGTGCTTCCACCGGCGGCCTTGATTTTTTCTTCGGCGGACGCCGTGAACTTATGTGCCTTGACGGTGAGCTTTTTCTTCAGTTCCCCATCGCCGAGGATTTTCACCCGACTGTGGCGTTTGGCGACCAAGCGGTCGTCGATGAGCATCTCCGGGGTCACGGTCGTGCCTTCTTCGTAACAGTTCAAACGTTCTATATTGACGGTCTCATAGCGTGTGCGGTGAGGAGGCTTGAAACCGACCTTTCTGAATCGTTTATAGAGGGGGGTCTGTCCGCCTTCGAAATCAATGGGCAGACCGAAACCTGTACGCTGGCTTTGACCTTTGTGGCCACGGCCGGAAGTCTTTCCCCATCCGCTCGAAGCACCGCGTCCGACGCGTTTCCTTCTCTTTCTGGAACCCGGAGCGGGTTTGAGTTCATGTAGTTTCATAGTGGGTACCTCCTATTTCGACGTTGAACACAACGTGGATTCTGTGTAGCCGCGCTCACTCGGAGGGCGGCGTAGGTTATCCGATGATTTCTTTTGGATCTTTGCCCCTGGTTCGGGCTACCTGTTCGGCTGTGCGGAGATTCTCAATCGCATGCATGGTCGCACGGATGATATTGATAGGAGAATCCGAACCGAGGTTCTTGCTGAGAATGTCATTGACGCCGGCGGCTTCGATGACTGCACGTACAGGGCCGCCAGCAATGACGCCGGTACCTTCGACAGCGGGTTTCAGAAGCACTCGTCCACCGCCATGGCGTCCTGTGATCTCATGAGGGATTGTATTGCCGTATGTCGGCACTTTCACGAGATTCTTCTTAGCTACTTCAATGGCCTTCTTGATGGCATCGGGGACTTCCTGGGCTTTCCCGGTTCCAAAACCGACCTTGCCTTTTTTATCTCCGACGACTACGAGCGCATTAAAACGGAAACGGCGTCCGCCCTTGACGACCTTAGTGACACGGCCGATACTGACGACGCGTTCCTCGTAAGGACTCTCTTCTTTTTTTCTCCTACGCTTTTTTCTACCTTTTTGCATAATGACCTCCTCTTAAAATTCTAATCCCGCTTCGCGCGCCGCTTCAGCGAGCGCTCTTATGCGTCCGTGATAGCGGTAACCGCTGCGATCGAAGACGACATGGTCGATCTCTTTCTCTAACGCGCGTTTAGCCAATGTCTCTCCGACGGCTTTTGCGCCGTCCTTGTTGCCCCTGGACGCCGGCACTGCGTCTTTTTCAAGCGTCGAAGCGCTGACAAGGGTCTCACCGTTCACATCATCGATGATCTGTGCCTGGATGTTCTTGTTCGAACGATGAATGCTGAGACGCGGGCGCAGCGGGGTGCCGATTAACGTCCGTCTCGCACGACGGTGTCTTTCTTTGCGCATTTGATTTCTGGTTTTTTTATTAATCATGATCGTCACTCCTGACTGCTATTTAGCGGTTTTTCCTTCTTTGCGGCGTACATGTTCGTCGATATAGCGGATGCCCTTGCCCTGATAGGGCTCTGGCTTGCGCACGCTTCGAACGCGCGCGGCGAACTCGCCGACAAGATGCTTGTCTATACCGGAGATGGTGATGTTCGTGTTCTTCTCGACTTCAACGTCGAGGCCCTCGGGAATCTCTACCTCTTTGGGTTCGGAATAGCCGGCGCTGATCACAAGGGCGTTGCCCTTTTTCTGTGCGCGGTATCCGACACCGACCATCTTGAGCTGCTTCTTGAAGCCTTGATACACACCTTGAACGATGTTCTCGACATGGGCGCGGACTGTGCCGTGCAGCATGCGGTGCGCTTTTGAATCCGAGGGTCTTAGAATCGTGACGGTCCCGTCTTCCTGTTCAACTTTGAAATCAGGATGCACTTGCAGTGAGAGAGAGCCCTTGGGCCCTTTCGCAACAAGGTTGGAACCATCTATATCTAGCGTCACGCCTTCAGGCAAGGCGATGGGCTTAGCACCTATACGACTCATGTTTTTACCTCCTTCGTCTGTTTACCATACGTAGGCGAGAATTTCGCCACCGACGTTTTGTTTGCGGGCTTCGCGATCCGACAAGACGCCCTTGGACGTGGATACGACGGCAATGCCGAGTCCATTCAATACTCTGGGGATCTCACCGCTTTTCGCATAGACTCTCAGGCCCGGTTTGGAGATTCGTTTCAATCCCTTGACAACGCGCTCATTCTGATTGTATTTCAACGTGACGCGCAATGTGTCAACGGGTCTTGCTTTGACGCGGTCGACTTTAGCGATATATCCTTCATCGCGCAGAAGCTTCAAGACTTCCTCTTTGAGCTTCGACGCTGGAATGTCTACCTTATCGTCTTTCATCTGATTTGCGTTTCTGATCCTTGTCAGCATATCAGCAATAGGATCTGTCATGACCATAGTTATGCCTCCTCCCAATCAAAGGAATATTAATTTTACCAACTTGCTTTTTTAACGCCCGGTATTTGCCCTTTGTAGGCTAGCTCCCGAAAACAAATACGGCAGAGTTTGAACTTGCGGATAGTGGCGCGGGGGCGTCCGCAGCGTTCACAACGGGTGTATTCCCTGACTTTGTATTTTTGCGGGCGTTTTTGTTTTTCGACTTGAGCTTTCTTAGCCATAGATAGCCTCCTTAATTTTTCCGGAACGGCATGCCGAGCTGATCAAGCAGCTCTTTTGCCTCGATATCAGATTCAGCGGTCGTCACGATGACGATATCCATGCCGCGCACACGGTTGACTTTGTCGTAATCGATCTCCGGGAAGATAAGCTGTTCCTTCACACCGAGCGTGTAGTTGCCGCGGCCGTCGAATGCCTTGGGACTCACACCCTGAAAGTCACGAACGCGGGGGAGGGCGATGTTGATGAGCTTGTCGAGGAACTCGAACATTCTCTCGCCGCGGAGCGTCACTTTACAGCCTATGGCCATACCTTGTCTGATCTTGAATCCAGCGATGGATTTCTTTGCACGTGTGATGACAGGCTTTTGTCCGGTGATGAGAGACAATTCGCTGACAGCGTCATCGAGAACCTTGGGATTCTCGACAGCGTCTCCCACACCCATGTTCACGACAACTTTTTCTATTTTCGGTGCCTCCATCACTGTGGAATAATCGAACTTCTCCACAAGCGACGGACGGATTTCCTCACTTAGACGTTGTTGTAGACGATTCATCCGGTGATGCCTCCTCTCTCACTATCATTAATCCAGAACGTCTCCGCTTTTTTTGGAGTAACGGACTTTTCTGGTTGTGGATTGCTTCTTAGAGGTTTCTGTTACAGTCTTATACCCGACCCTGGTAGCGTTCTTCTTATCGACAAGCATGACATTGGAAGCGTGAATCGGCGCTTCGTATTCCATGATGCCACCGTCGGGATTGGCCTGGTCCGGTTTGGCGTGGCGCTTTACAATATTGACGCCTTCTACAAGCACGCGGTCCTGTTTGGGATAGACCCGCATGACAGTACCTTCTTTTCCTCGGGCCTCGCCGGCCATGACGCGAACCTTGTCGCCTTTTTTGATCTTCATGCTTTTCCTCCTCATCTATAATACTTCAGGAGCCAGTGAGAGTATTTTCGTGAATCCTGCCTCACGTAGCTCGCGTGCGACGGGACCGAAGATGCGTGTTCCCTGGGGGGAGCGGTCCTCCTGCACGATGACGGCGGCGTTGTCGTCAAAACGTATATAGGAGCCGTCTTTTCTGCGCACGCTTCTTGCCGTGCGGACGATGACAGCTTGAACGATGTCGCCTTTTTTTACCATACCACCGGGGATGGCGTGTTTGACGGTAGCTGTAATGACATCACCGATGGACGCGTATCTACGGTTAGTGCCGCCGAGGATTTTAATGGCTTCTATCTGCCGCGCGCCGGAGTTGTCGGCGATTTTCAGTCTGGATTCTTGTTGTATCATCCCTAAAGAACCTCCTTTAGCTCTTTGCTTGTTTAGATCTGTTCTTTGCTCTCAACGATCTCCAAAAGGCGGAACTTCTTCCGCTTTGAGAGTGGACGGGTTTCCATGATTTTTACCTTGTCGCCGGTCTTAGCGCTGTTTTCCTCATCATGAGCCGCGAACTTCTTCGAATGACGAACGCGCTTGCCGTATTTCGGATGAGGCGCGAAGGTCTCAACCATGACGGAGATGGTCTTGTCCGGCGCGTCGGAGACTACGGTTCCCGTAAGGACTCTGCGTTTATTTCGTTCCATCTAATTCTCCTCTCGTCCTATTTGGCATTGCGCTCGTTGAGTACGGTCTTCATACGCGCAATGGCTTTTTTCACTTTGCTGATTCGTGCTGTGTTTTCAAGCTGACCAGTCGCTTGCTGGAAGCGGAGGTCGAAAAGCTCTCTTTTGTAGGCATTGATCTCTTCATTGATTTTAGCGGTCTCCCATTCACGAATTTCATTCGTTTTCACTAAAATCACCACTTTCTTGCTTGATTACCTTCGTCTTGACGGGAAGCTTGTGAGAAGCAAGACGCAACGCTTCCTTGGCGATCGCTTCACTCACACCGCCTACTTCGATCATGACGGTGCCCTTCTTGACGACGGCTACGAAAGACTCAGGAGCTCCTTTACCGGAGCCCATGCGGACTTCGAGCGGTTTCTTGGTCTTGGGCAGATGTGGAAAAATGCGGATCCACAGTTTACCTGTCCTCTTCATATAGCGGTTGACAGCGATACGCGCAGCCTCGATCTGACGGCTTGTAATCCAGTTGCCCTCGATCGCCTGCAGCCCGTAATCGCCAAACTCCACAGTAGTGCCGCCCTTCGCTCTCCCTTCATAGGGTACGCGGTGAGGGCGTCTGTATTTCGTTCGCTTGGGTAGTAACATTATCGATTAGCCCCCTTCTTCTTGGGCAGTACTTCGCCCTTGTAGATCCAGACCTTGACGCCCAGCTTGCCATAAGTGGTGCGGGCTTCAGTCATGGAGTAGTCGATATCCGCGCGGAGCGTGTGCAGGGGAACATTCCCTTCGCTGTAGCCTTCATTGCGTGCCATCTCGGCACCGCCCAGGCGGCCGGAAACGAGAGTCCTCACACCTTTAGCGCCAGAGCGCATGGCGCGCTGGATGCCCATCTTCTGGACACGTCGGAAAGAAGCGCGGTTTTCAAGCTGTCTGGCGATGGTGTCCGCGACAAGCTTGGCGTCAAGCTCCGGCTTCTTGATCTCGACCACATTGAGAATGATCGTCTTGCCAGTGAGTTCCTGAAGCTTGTTGACGACTCGCTTCTTGACAGAACCTTCCCGGCCGATGACCATCCCCGGTTTTGCTGTGTGAACCGTGATGACGATTCTATTCTTCAAACGTTCGATTTCAATTTTAGATACCGCCGCATTCTCGTAGAGTTCCTCGAGCAGCTCGCGTACCTTGATATCTTCATGAAGAAGGTCCGCAACATCGCCTTTGTTTGCATACCAGCGAGAATCCCAATCACGGATGATTCCGACACGTAGACCGATCGGATTAACTTTTTGTCCCATATAAGATTCCCTCCTTTACTCTTTCTCGGCCACTACGATGGTAGTGTGGCTCGTTCTTTTCAGGATTTGTGTAGCGCTGCCTTGTGCACGGGGTCGGATCCGTTTGAATGTGGGACCCTCACCGACATAGGCTTCTTTGATGTATAGTGCCTCCGTATCCATGCTGTAATTATGTTCAGCGTTGGCTACGGCTGATTTAAGAACTTTCTCTACCACGGGTGCAGCGGCCTTGGGCGTATGCTGCAGGATAGCCAGGGCTTCGGATACATCCTTGCCCCGGATCAGGTCAATGACGAGCTGTACCTTTCGAGAAGAGATGCGGACGGTCTTGGCTTGTGCTTTAGCTTCCATGATATCCTCCTCTAACTCCTTTGCGCTTTCTTGTCTTTTTCATGTCCACGGAAAATGCGGGTAGGAGCGAACTCTCCCAACTTGTGGCCGACCATGTCTTCCGTGATGTAGACGGGGACATGCTCCTTGCCGTTATACACGGCGATGGTGTGCCCAACGAAGTCAGGAAAGATTGTCGACCGTCTTGACCATGTCTGAATGACTTTCTTTTTATTCTGCTGATTCAACTGTTCTACCTTTTTCTTCAGGTGCGTATCGCAAAATGGGCCTTTCTTGAGTGAACGTGCCATGTGAGTTCCTCCTTTCCTATTTCTTCGCCTTGCGCTCGCGTACAATCAGGCGAGAGCTGGCTTTCTTGCGCCGGCGTGTCTTCTGACCGACGGTTTTCTTGCCCCAAGGCGAAAGCGGACTTTCGAGACCGATGGGCTGACGCCCTTCGCCGCCGCCGTGAGGGTGGTCCGTGGGGTTCATGACAGAGCCTCGCACAGTCGGGCGGATACCTTTTCTACGGTTGCGTCCGGCTTTGCCGATATTGACGAGTTCATGATACTCATTGCCGACTTCGCCGATTGTCGCACGGCAGCTTCCGAGAATTTTTCTGACTTCTCCGGATGCCAGCTTCACGAGGACATACTTTTCCTCCCTGCCGAGAATCTGCGCTCTAGTACCGGCGGAACGGACTAGCTGGCCGCCCTTCCCGGGTGAGAGCTCGATGTTGTGAATGATGGTTCCCACAGGGATGTCCCTGAGCACTTTAGCATTACCGGTGCGGATCTCAGCGTCGGGTCCGGAAACGATACGGTCTCCGACGTTGATTTTCTTCGGCGCCAGGATATAACGTTTCTCGCCATCCAGATAATGGATCAACGCGATGTTGGCGGAGCGGTTGGGGTCGTATTCGATGGTCGCCACTCGTCCGGGGACGCTGTCCTTGTCCCGCTTGAAGTCTATGAGACGGTATTTCTGCTTGACACCGCCGCCTTGATGACGAACGGTGATTCTGCCGTGGTTGTTGCGGCCGGCTTTTCTATGACGGGTGACAAGCAGAGAGCGCTCCGGCTTGTCCGTCGTGACTTCGGAATAATCAAGTGCGGTCATGTTGCGGCGACCGTTTGTAGTCGGTTTGTATTTTTTCAGAGCCATGGGTTAACCTCCTTCTTCGAACTTTAGGATGAGAAAATCTCGATGCTATCGCCTTCGGAAAGGGTCACAATTGCTTTGGCGACACCTTTCACGAAGCCTTCGTAACGGCCGACGCGCTTTTTCTTGGGCTTTTTGTTCATCACGTTGACTTTTTCCACGTTGACATCGAAAAGCTCCTCTACGGCCTTCTTGATCTGAATCTTATTCGCGCGTTTATCCACTTCGAATGTGTATTTATTCTGCTGCTCGACAAGCAACATTGTTTTTTCTGTGATGATCGGTCGTTTGATGACTTCCGAGGAAAGCATCAGGCGAGCACCTCCTCTAAGGTTTCCACTGCACGCTTCGTGGTGATCAAGGCGTCACTGGTGATTATGTCATACACGCTCGCCCCGTCGACCGTGCGTACGGTCGCACCGGGGATATTGTTTGCAGAACGTGCGACGTTTTCATCGTATTCAGGCAGAATGATGAGCGCCTTGTTACCGACGGAAAGACTGTTCAGGACCTCAACCATTTTTTTAGTTTTCGGCGCTTCGAAAGACAGATCTTCGAGAACGAAGAGGCTATCTTTCTGCAATTTGCTGGAAAGCGCTGACTTCAAGGCGAGCAGGCGGACCTTGCGGTTGATCTTCTTCTTGTAACTGCGAGGTCTCGGACCGAAAGTGGTGCCGCCGCCGGTCCAGATAGGGGAACGGATACTCCCGTGACGGGCCCGTCCGGTGCCTTTCTGACGCCAGGGCTTGCGGCCGCCGCCACGCACTTCGCCGCGTGTCTTTGTGTTATGTGTCCCTTGGCGCATCGAAGCGCGTTGTGCTGTAACTACTTGATGCAATGCGTGTTCGTTCGGCTCGATGCCGAAGATTTGATCATTCAAATCTATATTGCCGACGTTTTCGCCGCTTTGGTTCAATAATGTAACTTGGGGCATCGTAAATCCTCCTTTCAGTGCTATTCAGCGGACTCTTGCGAGTCTTGAGACTCTTCGGAGTCGGAAGTTGTGACATAGTTTGCCGGGTCCAGAGGCTCGATAGGGTCAGCTTTAACGCCCCTTCGAATCTCGACCAGCCCTTTTTTAGGTCCGGGGACGTTCCCTTTGATCAGCAACAGGTCGCGGTCTTCGTCCACTTTCACGATTTCAAGGTTCTGAATGGTCACAGTATTATACCCCATGCGTCCCGGCATTTTCATGCCTTTCATGACACGGTTGGGATCGATTGTTCCGATGGCACCGAGCCGGCGGTGGTGATTTGAACCGTGGCTCATGGGGCCTCGCGATTGATTATGTCGTTTGATGTTCCCTTGAAATCCTTTTCCTTTCGATGTCGCAGTGACATCGACTGTTTCACCATTCTCGAATATATTGACCCTGATCTCCTGACCTACTTCGAAATTGCGCATCTCTTCACCGGCAATTTCCCTCAAGTAGCGCTTAGGAGCGGTCTCCGCCTTTTTGGCGTGACCGATTTCGGGTTTATTGGCGCGCTGCTCTTTTTTATCTTTATAACCGAGCTGGAGCGCCTCGTAACCGTCGTTCTCCTCGGTTTTCTTCTGGAGGACGACGTTGGGCTCGCATTGCACGACTGTGACAGGCACAAGCTTGCCCTCTTCATTGAACACCTGGGTCATCCCAAGTTTAGTTCCTAAGATACCTTTGGCCATGAGTACACCTCCTAATTGTTATTTCAAGATAATGTCTACACCGGACGGCAAGTCCAGGTGCATCAAGCTGTCGATGGTTTTCGGATTCGGATCTTCGATATCGATCAGCCTCTTGTGTGTACGCCGTTCGAATTGCTCACGCGACTTTTTATTGACGTGGACACTTCGAAGAATCGTAAACACCTCTTTTTCAGTTGGCAATGGAATCGGACCGGAAATCTTGGATCCTGTTTTTCTGACGGTTTCGACGATTTTCTTCGCCGATTGATCGAGGAGCCTGTGATCATAAGATTTCAAACGGATTCTGATGTTTTGATTTGCCAATGCTGTTCCTCCTTTCGCCTACAATCATGTATAGACTTGCTCCACGGAAATTTCTCGCACCTCCAAGACAACGCCCTTCGGTGTGTCGACAACCTCCCGCTTCGCAGCCAGACTTCTACAAAGTCTTTGACATGATATCAAAATTACCTGAGCATTGCAAGGGGTTTTCCTGCTTTTTTTACATCTCGCGCAAAAAAGTCACGCCGGCAGCCATAAGCGACGGCGGTCATAATCGATCTTTCCTTCTGTTCGAAGCCTGGAAAGCTCTCGGGAAAGGGAAGGGCGGCGGACATTGATGATTTCAGCCAGTCGAGCCTGACTTTCAAAAGAATAACTGTTTTCTTTGCCACGCGCATGCGCGTTTTCTAGAAGGAAGAGAATCTTCTCCTCAATGGAACGCTGCCGCAACATCTTGTTATCCATATTAAATGCAAGCGCCTTGTCGCTCAAATTCTCGAGATAAAAGGATCGGAAGGTCATCGACTGGCTGAGAAGCCTGTCCAGCAACGTTTTAGGAACGTGGATGACCCTGGCTTTGTTTCTGACAACCAGGTCGCCGGGATAATAAGGATTCCCTGAAAAGATCAAAAAGTCTCCGTAAATAGCCGGTGCATCAAGCTGTGCAAGTTTCAGCCTCTCGCCATCCACGGAATGGTGCAACATTTCTATAGACCCTTCCAGAATAATGCCGATGGTGTCACAGGTCTCATGTTCATGATGAACGATATAGTTTCCAGGATACACACAGGGAATCGGCAGCTGATTACGAATCCAATCATCTTTCAGAAGTTTTTCCAAAGACATTTTTCACCTTCTAGTAACATATATTACAAAACTTGACGCATTGATAGTATATCATAGCGTTCGAGGAGGTTATATAATAATGAAAAGAATATTCGTATTTTGCTTGATTACCATCGCATCTTTCACTCTCATCGCTTGCAACGACGATACTGAAGAGACAACGCTCGACATAATGGTCCCCGCTGGATCGCCGAGTCTTTCACAGACCCATTTCCAGCACGAAAGACCTGACATCGACGGTGCGGAATATGATATAGAGATAGTGAGCGGTCCGGACCCCTTGGGAGCGGCCTTCGGCAGTGAAAGCCATGAAATCATTTTCGCTCCCACGAATGTAGGTGCGCGTCTTTACAACACAGGGGATGTCCCGTATATTTTCGCTGGCACAGTCACATGGGGGAATCTTTATCTGGCATCGGGACAAGACATTGAGAATCTTGAAGACCTCGACGGCGAATCCATCGTACTCTTCGGACAGAGCGCGACGCCGGACATCATCGCCCAGACCCTCCTTGAAGAGGTCAGCTTTGAAGAAGAACCGGAGGTCAGCTATGTGGAATCAGTGAACACCGCACTCGGTGAACTGACCGCAGATCCTGAGAAAATCGTGCTGCTGGCTGAGCCCGTCTTGAGTGTCGGACAGAACGAACTGGATGAACTGCATGTCATCGACTTGCAGGCGGAATGGCAGTCACTTACCGGAACCGACGGCTACCCGCAAGCTGGAATCTTCGTACACGAAAAAGTTGAAAAGGACATCATTGAAAGCTTCCTGCGTGAAATCGAGGCGAGCGCCGAAGAGGCTGTGAACGACCCCGAAACCATAGCGGGCTACGCTGCAGCGCTGGACTACGATTTCCCCGAGGTAGTATTAGTGAATGCCATCCCCAGAAGCAACATCGCTTTCACCTCTGCGGAGGAGAGCCGGGATGCCATGGAATTCTATTTCGAACAGATTCTCGATTTCAATCCGGAGTTGATTGGCGGCGAGCTTCCGGATGACGACTTCTACTTCACCACAGAATGAAACGATGGGGGCTTTACCTCGTCACCTTCGCCGCTATCATCATCATATGGCAGTGGCAGGCGGTCCAGATGGGGAAAAGCGCTCTGTTCCCCTTTCCACGCGATGTTTTAAGTACACTTGTGACACTGCTTTCCCAAAGCGAGACTTATCTCATCATCATGCAATCCATGGGGAGGCTGATCCTCTCCATAATTCTGGCTACGGCAGGCGCTGTGTTGCTGGGACTGATCGCAGGGTTCAGCGATACTGTATCGACACTCCTGCGCCCGGTCGTAACCAGCCTCAGGACTCTGCCGGTCGCTTCCTTGATAGTGATCATCCTCATCATCGCCGGGCACACAAGATCACTTTATATCATCACATTCTTGATGATATTCCCGCTCATATTCGAAGCATCAAGACAGGGCGTGCTCAATATAAGCCTAACACTGAAGCGCGCACTGGCGATTGAAAAGGTTCCGTTTTTCAAAAAGCTGTTCCGTGTATACCTGCCGCTTGCCTTCCCCTATATTAAAACCGGGTTCCTGCAGAGCATCGGTCTCGGTTTCAAAGTGCTTGTGATGGCTGAATTCATCGCGCAATCCCCCGACAGCATAGGCAACATGCTATATCGTGGACGCGTCAATTTCCAATACGATGAAGTGTTTGCATGGACAATCATCCTGATCATCATCGTCACCTTCATAGAGTTTGCCTTGAACAGACTCAGAACCTACAAGGCATAGAAAAGACCCTGACATCTCCCTGGTTGAAACTGGGAGACTTGTCACAGGGTCTTTTTTTCGTGCTGGGAATCCGCCAGACGTTCATGTACATATCTCAGCACCTCATGGTCGATGGAGGCTTCCCGCTTGAAGTATTCCTTGATGGTTACGTAGCTGTCCACTGTGTTCACCACCCAGCTTTCAAGATATAATGGCGGTCGTACATTCAAAGGGAACATATGTTTTTTTATGATATCTTTCTCCTTGGCGTTAAGACTGAAATAGAACGCAGCATTCCTGCACGCCGTCATCGCATGCGTGAAACCATGCTTGCGATGCAGTGGTTTAGGACGCGCCTTCCCCTCCTCATGCCAGTCATAGAGGAAAAAATCATGCAATAGCGCACCCCGGATGGTGCTTCTAACATCCAGCCCCAACCGGTCGCTTACGAGAAAAGCATAATACGCCACCAGCAGCGAATGGTCGTAAAGGGTGGATGTGTGATGACGATACGACTGCTGGAGCAAATAGACCGGATGTGTGAGTATCTCTTTCGCCAGTGAGAAGAACGCATCATAGTTATTCCGCATCGTTCTCTTCCCCTTCTTCCTTCATATCGTCCTTTTTCACATTAATCTTCAGATCCGGGAATGCCTTGTATAAACGGCTCGTGTTCAATTTCCTGACGATGGATTTAAAGCGCTCGAACTCGTCAAAGACACGGCCCCTGAGCGAGGATGCATTGCGCCGGAGCCTCTCGAGGTGGCCTTTCAAAACCACAATATGGCTGGAGTTCCTCAAGTCCTCGGCCAATCTATGGACATTCGACCTGAAAGCCTGAACCCGTGGGTTCTCAAGCTGGTTCTGAAGGGAGTTCGCGGCTTCCTGCAGCCTAGTGCTGCGGGACTTCAACTCCTTGATCAATGCTCTGAAATTCAAAAGTGTTATGACAGTGAATGTCGCATCCAGGATGAACGCCAAGGACAAAGCCAGCAGAAGTGGCGACATCAGAGAATCCGGAATACGCTCATATAATGGCTGGACCATCTGCAGATGCACACCCAGGAAGACGATAGTCCCCAAAACACCCCATATGAGGGAGTAGCTCAGGGAAATATACCCTTTATAATTGAAACGATGCCGGGAATAATCCCACCATCTCGTTTCAAACATATTGAACAGAAACGCTCCGCCCATAAGCTCAAGAAAGGTGGAAATACCCATGATGAAAACAAAGACAACGATAATATCGACCACAATGATACCGCTATACGCATAGTACACCTCGAACATCAACACATGAAGCGCTATGAGGCTCAAGCCATAGATAGGAACAAAAGGACCGCTCAAAAATCCGCGGTTGATGAATCTTCGCTTCTTATAGTAGGCATATGCGGCCTCCAAACACCAGCCTAGGAAAGCATATACAAAGAAATAGAACAGTAACGCCATACATATCACCTCAGGTCCTTTGTCCCTTGTATCCATTATATAGCCTTGTACTCCATTTCACAATAAAAAAGGCCAAGCGTCAAGCTCGGCCGCTTTCTCCACTCTCCATCACAAGGGAATGGAAAACAAAAGCTGGATCAGTCAACCATGAGCAGCGCATAGCGGTTCATGGTCTCTTCCATGTCCTTGACAATCTTCAAAGGATACCCGACCTTCTTCACAGTCTCGAAAAGGTCTACCCCCAGCGCCTCCGGGGTTGGACGGGCGCTTTCCTTATGACGGCATAAGTCTCTCCTGCCGGGACAATCATCACACCGATAGCAGATTGTGGCCGGAAAAACAATGGCCTTTTGATGGCCTTCATAGAACAGACGTTCCTCCAGCTTTAGAAGTCTTTGATCGATATCCTTGAAAACTTCCGGATCATCATCCCGGTGATGCGCGTTCATCTCGAACCGGATGAGGATAGCCGCATTGTATTCGGAAAAGAATCGTTCGCATTCTTCAATCGCAGGGACGTTCGGGGGACATACCGCCTTCTTTCCGTATCCTGGGCAACTTTCAACACACATGAAACGCACCCACTGCCTTATTGCAATATCTTCCGGCGCTATCCAGCGAAAATCCTCGAAATCGTATTCAGCGAGAAGGGTTTCAACATCCTCACGTTTCATCGTACATCACTCCCGAGTATAATATTGCAAAGCCATGCATCAGTGGATAATGGGAATACATTGAACGGACATCAACAGACGGCTGCAGTTTCGGAGTAATGTCAAGGCGCACAAATGCACCAAGCACGGTGGTCGGGGACCTACTCAGCTTCACGCATTGTCGCGAGCATTACGGCCTTTATTGTATGGACACGGTTCTCAGCCTCTTCAAAGACCTTGCTGTTTTCAGATTCAATGACTTCATCAGTCACTTCCATCTCCCCATGTGCAACTTCGGGGTAGATCTCTCCAAACGTTTCCGCAATCTGCTCACCTATGGACGTATCCCTTCCATGGAATGCTGGAAGACAGTGCAGAAAGATCGCTTCCTCTTTCGCAAGCGACACAGCATCGGCGTCGACCTGATACGATCTCAACGCCTCGATCCTTGTCCGCCAAGCATCCTCGGGTTCACCCATCGAGACCCAGACATCGGTATAAATGACGTCGACATCCTGCAAGCCCTTCTCCTTATCCTCCGTGAGGAAAACCGACCCTTCATGAGCGTCTGCGATCTCTTCGCATCTCTTTACCAGTTTTTCATCAGGCCAGAGGTCTTTCGGGGCGACGGCCCGGAAATGAAGGCCCAGCTTCGCCGCGCCCACCATCAACGAATGGGCGACATTGTTCCTAGCATCACCGACATATGCGATGCACTTACCTTCCAGGTAGCCGAAATGCTCTTTGACCGTCATGAAATCCGCAAGAATCTGTGTCGGATGATATTGATCGGTCAGACCATTCCAGACCGGCACGCCCGCATGCTCGGCGAGCGCCTCTACATCCGCATGATCATGCCCTCTGAACTGTATGCCTTCATACATCCTTCCCAGCACCCGCGCTGTATCCTTGATGGATTCCTTTTTTCCCATCTGCGAACCGCTCGGACCAAGGTATGTCGCACCCATGCCAAGGTCGTAAGCACCACTTTCAAATGCGCAACGGGTACGGGTCGAATCCTTCTGAAAGAGCAATGCGACATTTTTGCCTTCCAGATAGCGGTGCGGCTTGCCTTCTCGTTTCATCCGTTTCAAATCTTGAGAAAGCTTCAACAGAGATTCGAGTTCCTCTTTGGAATAATCAAGCAACGTGAGAAAGTGCCTTCCTTTAAAATTCATGTTTGTCCTCCTTTCAAGGATTTCCGCGAAAGCGGCATGCTCATGCAACGAGGCCCACCCCGTCCCCTTGAGAGCTCGCTCGAAGGGATTTCAATGACTTTTATGCCTCGTTGTCTTAACAGACGATTCGTCACATGGTTTCTGGAATAGCTTATAATTTTCCCGGGAGATACAGCCAGAGTGTTCGCACCGTCGCTCCACTGTTCGCGTTCGCTTGCGATGACATCATCACCGCCGCAATGGATGATCTCCACCGGGCGCTTGAGGTGGCGTTCAAGAGCTTCCTTAAGCGATGCTTTCTCTTTTTCCACCTTTAGATGCCGGTGTTTTTTGTACAGATTGAAAACCACAAGATCGTCCATGATCTTCGGATGGGCGGTAAACATGCCGTAATCAACCTGTGTCAGCACAGTATCAAGATGCATGAACGCCCTGGTCTTGGGGATGTTTATAGCCAGGATCGAGTCAAAGCTGTCCCCGCTCTCGAAGAAGAGATTGTTCGCCAGCTTCTCGATAGCATACGGGCTGGTCCGTTCACTAATGCCTATGGCAAGCGTCTTGTCATTGAGCACAAGCACATCCCCGCCTTCTATGGATTCTCCTTCATTCGGGGTATAATAATGCGGGATTTTTGTCTGTTTGAACATCGGATGATAGCGGAGAAGATATTCGCTGAAAATCGTCTCCCTCTGCCTCGTCGGCGTATGCATCTTGTTAAGGGTCACACCGCATCCGATTGAAGCGAAGGCATCTCTTTGGAATAATGTGTTCGGCATGGGATCCGTGTAAAAAGGATAATCCAGCTCGAGCATGTCCATGATCGAGCGTTCTTCAAAAGAAGGGATATCCCTTGTGCGCACGCCTTCAACCATCTTATCGACCATGCTCTCAGGGGACATGCGCTCCAGAAAATTATAAAGATGCTCTTTTTGTCGCGTGGATTTCACACCTGCCTCATCAACAAAACGCTTGATGAAAGAGGGAAGGACTTCGGGATTGGCTTCTAGCGCTTCACTCACGAGGTCTTTCATGTAATAGACGTCGACATTTTCATTTTCAAGCGCCTCCACGAAAGCCTTGTGCTCTTCCACAGCGACCTTCAGATAAGGTATGTCGTCGAAAAGTAGCCGATGAAGGCTTGATGGCGTTAAATTCTCCAGTTCCTGGCCGGGACTGTGAACCAGAACTTTCTCCAGGTGACCGATTTCAGAATAGACAGAAATCATAGTTGTTCACATCCTACTCTATGTAAATTTTGGGTACTCTCTTGGAGATGAGCGTGAATACTTCATAATTGATTGTCTCAAGGCGCTCTGCGACTTCATCGATATGGATGTGGGAGCCGATGAGCTCCACTTTGTCGCCCGCCTCCACAGTGTCGTCAATGCGGATTATCGTCTGGTCCATGCAGATCCGGCCGATGATTTCGTGTCTTTTGCCTTTGATCCAGACATCGCCACCCTGATTCCTTCGGATCAGGCCATCGGCATATCCTATGGAAAGAACGGCGATCCTCTCATCCTGCGGCGCTTCATAAGTAATGCTGTAACTTACCTTGTCGCCCTTTTTCAACGTTTTGACAGCGGAAACCTCTGTCTCAAGTATGAAAGTCGGCTTCAAGCCGTAGTCCTCTTCTTCAAGTGATGTCCCATAAAGCCCTATGCCCATCCGGGCATGGGTAGTATAGGGGATGTTGCGCTCGTATTTCATAAGCGAGGATGTATTAGACACATGCACCATCTCGGGAAGATAGGGGAGCTGCTCAAGATGTTCTTCAAAAGCATCCTTCTGCGTTTGATAATACGCCCTGTCACCATCGGCGGTGGCAAAATGCGTATAGACGCCTTCCAATTGAATATGCTCGTCTTCCCGCGCGTACTCAAAAATCTTGACGGCATCATCAACGTTCTTAAAGCCAAGGCGATTCATGCCGGTATCAAGCTTCAAGTGGAAACGGACGGGACGCTTCAAACTTTTTACAGCTTCGAAATGCGCCCAGCGACTCAAGGTGAATATGAGGTCATGGTCCGCTACCGCGTGTACATCCTCTGGTCTAATCGGTCCCATGATCAACACTTCAATGTCATCATGGACCTTTTTCAGCTCTATAGCTTCCTCCAGAAGACTGACTGCAAAAAAGCGCACGCCTTTTCTGTACAGGTAGTCCACAACGCGTCTCGCTCCGTGATTATAGGCATCCGCCTTTAAGACGGGGATCACCTGTTTGGGTCGGATGCGCCGCTGCATCATAGAATAGTTCTCGTAGAGATGATCCAGTCTTATATTGAGGGTCGTCGGCCTGTGCTGCTTAAACATATTCCTTCACCACGTAAGGGGATGTCATCAAACTGAGCAGGCTGCCATAAGTCAGCCTGAACGTCATAGTATCGCCGACCTCGTATGTGCGCTGACTGTCATGAACATCCGCTATGACATGGTCGCTGCTGCTGCCGAGCAGTTCAACATTGGCATCCTCGGGAACAAGGTCTTCATGATAGACATCCTGTTTACCGACGGCCAGAATCGCTCGTCGCCGGATGCCCTTGTCCGTAAAGGAAGGTTCATTCCCGAAAGCATCCATGCCGATCTCGCCTTCCGGAATCGAGGGCTTTTCCTTCAGCTCAATGATATCGGCCTCCAGGGTGAAGACATCATCAAACAACCGTTCAATCCTCTCGCCATAAGCCGTCTCCCGGCCAAGAGCAATCGCTTCACCAATGCGCAGATTGTTGATTTTCTCTACGCGAACGCCTTGTTCTAAGAGCGGGATGTGGGATGAGTTACCCCCGGAAAAAATCTCCAGATCACGACCCAATGTATGTTCAACAGCCTTGGAGAGATCAACGAACTTCATCAATGTTTCAATCGAAGGAATGACCCCGCCGTAACAAGTGACATTGGTTCCGAGACCCTTTAAATGGACATGCTTCAGGGACTCTATCCTTTCTGCGATGGAAGGGATGTCCTCCTTATAGTACACACCTTCACGCAAATCGCCGATGTCAATCATCAGAACAATGCCGTGATCTTTCTGATGCCGTTCTGCGGAAGCGTTCAATGCTTCAATGGTCTTCATCTCGGAGTTCAAAGAATAATCAGCATATTGGACAACCTCGTCCGTCTCGTGAACGGACGGAAGGCGCAGCAGCATCCTAGGGAGCGGTGTGTCCATGGTCCGAAGATTTTCTAAACGGGAATCACCAATGGAATGTACGTTCTCTTCGTTCAGTATCCGTACTAAAGGCTCGACGGCACAAAATACTTTCGTGACAGCAGTAAGGGATATACCGTGTTCAGCACACATATCCTTCATCATGCGTACATTATGCCGGTATTTTTCAGTATCCACCATTAATCTCGGGAACATCCTATACATCTCCAAGCCTTAACGTATTTTTCAACAAATCTCTGGCCTTGTCCGGGTACACCTTGGACAAGACCCCCAGTGAAGCCATAATGTAATCATGATCGATGAACACATCCACTTCGCCTTGAGGAATCAGCTTATTGGGCCGGTCAGCCAGGTATTCCCTCACAATCGATTCAGTGTCCTTTAGTTGAGTGAGTGCACCACCGGTTAGTATGAATGTTCTTACCTGCGTCAGATCCCTGCCGTCAGGAATTACTTTCTGGCCACTCGACGTATAAATATTGCGATAATCGCCGATGTGACGATCAAGCGCATTAAAAACAGCTGTGCGGGCCATCTCAAAGATGAAGGCCCTCTCTTTCTCGTTGCGTGGTATCTGGGGTATGTCTTCTACATACGATGTCAAAACGTCTTTTCTGCCGAGCGTCTCCGAAAAGCGGTTTGACCGCGTCAATTCAAATAAGTTACTGCGATTCAGGAATACACCGAGGTCTCCCTCTACAGTGCGCTTCTCCCTTGGTTCTCCCTCGCTGTAGGTTTTGAACGCTTCGCTGGGGTCAGCGATCGAGTGAACATCCGTCGTCGCACCTCCGACATCAATCACGATAAGATTGCCGAAATATTGCTCGATTTGAAGCGCAGCTTCCATGACAGCGCCGGGGGTCGGCATGATAGGGCCGTCGACACGCTCCCTGATGTGATGCATGCCTCTGGCATGAACAATATGGGTTTCAAACGTCTCGTATATCTTTTCACGCAACGGGTGGATATTCAGATAATCTACCCTCGGATATACATTGTCGACAATGGACAGCTTCTCTTTATCGATGATGTCCTTATACCGTTTTTGTATACGATAGTGATTCTCCACGTTCCCGGCGTAGATCACAGGAATATCAAGGTCTAAGTCCAGAACACGGACCAGATTGTCAAAAGCGGTATCCTGGTCTCCGTAGTCAGTCCCTCCTGATATCAGGATAATATTCGGGGATATGTCACGCAGTCTTTCAAGGTCATCATCGCGAAGTCTTCCGGCTGTGATCATATGGATGTTCGCACCGGCGTTCAAAGCCGCTTCCTTTGCGGCGCGTACTGTCATTTCATATACCAGACCGGAAACGCTCATTCTGAGCCCTCCAGCGGCACTTGAAGTCGCCAGCATCTGCATGGATGTAGGGAATAAAGCATCAAACTTATGCCTAAAGTCCTCTAAAGCACCATCCAGTCCTTCCCTCACATCAGAATCAACTGTCGTAACATCAGCACCTGCACCGAGATACGTCGGCGTTGAATCAAGGCTGAATGCATTGACAATCGTCGTAGTGCTGCCGATTTCAGCCACGACACAATCAATCGTCTTTTTCATGTTTCTCCCTGTGTTTTTCGACAAGAAAGCTGGCTACTTGATGGCCGTTCGTTCCACGACCGAAGCCTTGATCCATGTAATTTCGCTTTGCGAGTTCAGGCGTGATCTGTGTCCCACCGGCTATCAGAATGAGTTTATCTCTCACACCCTTTTCCACCGCATAGTCATGAAGCTTCTGCATGTTTTTGTAGTGGACATCATCATGAGATATGATGGTCGACATAAGGATTGCTTCCGCATCCATTTCAATAGCGGCATCCACAAATTTTTCAATCGGGACGCTCGTGCCGAGATATGTATAGCTTATGCCGTATTTCTCCACGCCGCCGTGTTTTATATCCAGGATTTCACGGATACCGACACTGTGCTCATCATCGCCGCCTGTACCGGCAACAACGCTTATAGGATACTTTTTGACATAGGAAAATATTTCGTTCTCATCGATGGTTTCAATCTCTTCAGGAATCTCCAACTTGTCCGTATCAATATCGAAAGGAACTCTCCCCTTTATCTGGACCCGTGTGCCCTCACTGGGATGCAGGACCTCGGAATGTATCGCTTCAACGTCGTTCAGGTTCATCTTCTCCCCTGCCTTGATTGCAGCTTCCACGGCGACCTTTTTCTCTACAGGGAAGAACATGTCCACAGTCACGACACCGTCTGCCAGCCATTCAACCTCGGGTTTAATGAGATTGGAACATCGATATTTTTCAGTCTCTTCCAGCCTCAAATGCACATTATCGGTGTCATCCAGCTCATCGATGAACTGGATTTTATCCGGTTTTTCAAATGTGCAGCCATCAATGAGCGTTGAAGCATTCCTCTTCTCGACTCCGTATTGCTCAGTATTATTATATCCGAAATGAGCCGTCACCGGGGCCATATATTCCTCATCGCGTTCAATAACAGTATTCGCACCAATGCCTCCCTCCACCTCCCGGTGGATGCCGTCCTCGTTTCTTTCAGGGTATTCGCCGCTGTCGACGAACATGCCCGCTTCGACAGCTTCAAAATATCCGCCGAGTTCTAGAATCTCCTCAAGCATAAGGACGGCTCGTTCTTGAATCTCCCGCTTTTTCTCCTGAAGATACCCTTTGTCTTCGATTCCTACCATGGACAGCATGTCATCCATCCCCATCATGGCCTGCTTAGTCGTGTCCAGAGCTTCTATGCTGTATACATGCCAAGGGACATTGCGACCTTCATCGGGGGTGATCGTACTCTGAATGTCGGCCGAAGTAAGACGGGAGATCAACAGATTGAGCACATGGGTGACCGTCGCTTCACGGGTGGAAGAATCCATGTATTTTGTATTCATCTGGGCCCGAATCTTATATTGGTCGAAGAACTCGCGCAGAGCGACCGCATAAGGCAGGTTGAGTTTAAGATCTGGAGAGGGAGGCGCCGCCGGAGGCACAGAGGAAAGACAGATATTATCGGGTTTTATTCCGGCAGCCTCGCTATAGACTGAATTGATGGCATGCTGAACGAGCAGCTCCGGCATGACTTTCCATGCATCACGCGCTGTTGCATTAGCATTGTGGGCGCCATCTATCTGTGCGATATTCATATGGGCCAGTGCTTTCTTGCTCTCGGCTGCATCGACAAAACTCCGCACCATGTTGATATTTCTATAAAGCACGTTGTATTGCGGATCCTGGTGAGCGCCATTGACACCTTCTTCCGCAAAAAGGACACCGATTTCCGGCCCAGCAACCCCTGAGACATAAGAGTGATAATTGATAGGTCGCCCGACTTCCTCCTCGATATAGTCGAGGGCTTTACGTTGAGCCCTGACTTGTTTCCGCGTAATAGGGATGCCGCCAATGCCCTGGGGAGTCCCCTCTAGAAGCCCATCAAAATGGGATTGTCCGGCGGTACGGATCACCATTATATGATCAGCGCCATGATAAGCGGCCATCCTGAACCTGCGAATATCATCCTCGAATCTTCCGGACGCTATCTCAGCAGTCACAACAGTTTCTGGTTGAGGATCGATGTTGTCCAGAAAAGCGGCACTTTGGAGCGGCACATAGTTGGACAAAGGTTCGCTGGCTTGCTTATATTCAAAGGGCCCCATTTGAACTTTTTTCTCATCACGCCATGTCCACCCGAACCTCTTGGGCCGGTATTTGTCCAGATCCTTCATTATATAGTGGATATCCAGCTTTTCATTCGGTTTCAATTTCATTTGGAAAACCATCCTTTCAGAGTTTGAAGGTGTTCCCCTTCAGCAATGGATTTTCCAGCGTCACGAATAGATATGGCTTTCTCTTCGGAAAGCCGATATACACAATGGCCGGCACCAAAAGCAAGCAAATTATGTTCAGCAAGCTCTTCCACGATCGATTTGGCTTCAATGCTTGAAAACCCCATTCTCAAAAGCACACTTCTTTCGATAGACTTGGATGTATGCGTTCTGGCCAGATCAACCAATGGTGATACCACTTTTTCTGTCAGTTCAAAGAAGTATTTTTTCAACTCTTCATCCGACATATCCTTTAAATGTTCACGGCGTGTTTGAAAATCGTCGGGACGTTCTTTCATGAGTGGACCTCCTCTATAAGCTGATGTAGTTTCTCCCTAGTTATATTGAGCTCCTGGGTCAAAAAGTCAATATCCTGTTCTGCCAATGCCTTATCAGCAACGCGCTTCAAATAAGAGAGCCGGACACGGTGCAAATCAATTTCCTCAACAGAAATTTCCTTCGCGCTCCTAGGCAATACAATGTTATTCCCAGGAACCTCTTTCGCCGGCAAGCCGAACGTTACATCAATATTATTCTTCTTAGCAAAAGAAAGCTGTGGTTGATGATGTTTTCCAGCGCCGGTGTATTCACTTTCCTGCACAACAATAATCTCGTCTTCCTTCATGGATTGAGCCAGCTTGAACGCAGCGGCAAGGCTGGTATTTCCAGCGGGGCCCCGTTCTAGCCCCTCCAATACAGCGAGTGCTTCAGTGATGAAAAACACACTTCCCTGATTGACCGTGAAATATTTATCTATGTAACGCATAGGGCGTGCAGCGCTTCTGGGTACATCACTTCTGTCGGGGTTGACGGCGAAGGGGATGCCGAAACCGGTATGGCCTGTCGTAAAGGATTTTCTATTAAAATCATTATCACTCGCCATGTGCAATCCTTGAAGATTGACTGAGGCGCCGTATATACTTGTGTCGGCCGCCCCCGCTCGAAGAATACCTCGTGCAGTTCCTGTCAGATTCCCACCACCAGCATTGGTACAGATCACAACCTCGGGGAATTTATCGAACCGCTCTTTAGTTTCAGTCGCAATTTCATAACCAAGTGTCTCAATTCCCATAACACCGTAAGGAGAGTACAAAGAAGCATTAAAATAGCCTGTCTTATCCAATAGGTCTAGAAAGGTATAGAATAATTCCGGGCCGACACTGAGCTGTATAACTTCAGCGCCGTAAGCTTCGCAAGCCCTCGCTTTCTCAAGAATTTCAGGCTGAGCGAGGTTATTGGAATCAAAACACTCCTGTACAATGATACACTTCAAGCCATGTTTCGCAGCAAGTGCCGCCACTGCTGCGCCATAGTTACCACTGGTTGCAGCTATAACGCCCTCATACCCTAGTTTCTTTGCCTTATGAATGCTCATTGCAGCGCGGCGCGCTTTAAAAGAACCGCTCAGATTAGAAGCTTCATCTTTTAGAAGTATCCTCGCCCCATAGCCTTTAGAAGCGAACTTGCGGGCATATCGAGTAATATTCTTGAGTTCAATAAGCGGTGTGTCACCAACCATTTGGGACTGCTGTATATTACGGACATCATCGAAATCATAGCCAGCAGTATTCATCATCTTTTCATAATCAAAACCAATGCCATCATACTCATAGGCACTGTAATCCAATCCCACGGATTTCTTTATAATCTCTTGCTTTCTGTCGTTCAGATCTTGAATATTGTATTCACTCATTATTTTCACCCCAGACTTCTGACAAAATAGTTTCACGCATTTTTTGTATCTCTTCAACGTAATTGCCATAATCATGTCTATACTTGGGATGAACTTCTTTCACAGTCCCTTTTACAACACGTCCAGTAGCCGTGACAATAGAAGCAGACTCATAAAGCTCCGCCTCCTCAAGTAGACGTCCCTTGATCCATGACTTAAACGGAACTTGTGCAGTGTCTTCCGGAACAGCTTCAGAACGTTCTCCTTGCTTTAAAAGATGCTTCCGCACCCTTACAAAAGTGCCCTCATTTAAAATCATAATATGACTCCTTTCTCAATAAGCTCCACACTTTTTAATAATATCATAAAAACCCTTTCATAACATATCAAAATCATTAATATCCCCATAAAAAAGGCCCCTTCTCAAGAAATAAGGGGCCTTGTGTAAAAATTAATTTATTTCACATGACTTTTTTATGCACCCTGGGAATAGGGAGGTCAATCATACTACGAAGTCCCGGGGCAGCATGAACGACCTGGGGAAGCATGTTAGCACATGTTGCAATCGTTCCCGCCCCGCCATCGATTTCGGGCTTAATAGCAAGATCTATATCAGGATTGCCTTTAATTTTGATATAATCCCCGGTTTTAATACCCTCTTCCTGCGGTTCAATTTGCTGCGGATGCTTCATATCAATGATTTTCTCATCACCAACGAAACCCTGGGCCGTCATGTTGATGCCTGCAACCTGTCCTTTCTTAGCCTCACCGTATCGACTTTTTCTATCAACATTAGTAATGATTGGTTTCATCTGCTGCTCAAATTTATCGACACCGAGATCCAAAGCATCGGAAATCATGAAAACACTTTCACGGAAACCAACATGACCGGCCAATTGACCTTGTTCTAATTTTTTTTCAAAAGCATCGGTATTTAATCCGACACCTTGTTCCTCCATAACCGTTGGACCAAAAGGAGACAAGCTGTTCACCCGTTCAATCTCAATAGATTGAACCTCCGTCATAGCACCTGTCAAAGCAATAGCGAGGAAATCCATTACAAACCCGGGATTAACCCCTGTCCCCAAGACACTTACGCCATGTTCCTGAGCAAGGCGGTCTATCTCACGTGCAATCTCGGGTTCATTGGCCCAAGGATATGCCATTTCTTCTGCAGTACTTATAACATTATAACCATACTCGATGGCTTTCTTAATCTTCGGGAAGGAAGCTTTAGTGTAGGAGTCGGTAGCAATAAAGACAACATCACCCGGCCTGTTCAAAACAGAATCAATGTCATCGTCGATGATTATATTGCCATAGTCACTAAAAACACCATCGACATCAGCCAGGGTTTTCCCCTTGAAATCAACTGCAGTGTCACATACAGCTTCAATACAAACCCCTTCTCTTTTTAAAAGTGTTTCCGTGATACCTTGGCCCATCGCTCCAAAGCCCCAAATAACGACTTTCAAATCTTTTGACATTTTAAATGCCTCCTCTGCTTTTTATGGACATCAATATCATAACATAGGACATAGAGAAAAAAATACAAAATTAAAAGCCGAACAGGGTGTCCGGCCAAGAAATTCAAAAATTTTGTAATAATTTTTTTAACAATGGGTAATCCGCAGGGGCCCAATCAAGACTATATGCATCTTCTAAAGGTATCCATCTAATCTGTCTGTGCTCTTTCCGTTGTATCTCGCCTTTAATCTCCGCGGTATATAGTGATAAATTAAGCGAGAACAAAGCATAATCATGATCGACACTATAGATATAGTCCAGAATATCCGCTTCAACATCAAGTTCTTCTTTCAGTTCCCTTTTCAATGCCTCGCGTGGCGTTTCGTTGGGTTCAACTTTCCCTCCGGGGAACTCCCATTTGTACGGCAAAGTCTCTTTCAAGCCTCTTTGAGCACATAAAATCCGACCATGTTCATCTCTTATTGCCGCAGCTACCACGAAAATTTTTTGCATCTTTTGATCAATCCAAATTAATCTTAGATATGGAAATATATCCATTATTCACAGCATGTATATCACTATCTTCAGGAAGAGGATCTAAATAACCTGCGCGTTTTTTAGAAAAAACATCATTTTTCATAGTGACTTTATAACTATGTCTAAGGTAGTATAATTTAGTAAAACGCATCTCAGTGGTCTCGACAAAGCTATCTTTAGGAAAATTAACATTGATCACGTGCTCTGGTGAAAGCACGTTATTTTTCAAAATAAAATTAAACACATTATAGAAATGCGCTTTTACTGTATTAATGCCACGAGGATGAGTGGAAAAAGCAATAGATTTCAACTTATTAAAATGCGCTTGTAATGCAGCGCCAACTGTACCAGAATATCGGGTGTCAATCCCAAGGTTATACCCTTTATTAATCCCTGAGACGACAACATCGGGTTCTAAACCAAGCCCAAAAAGTGCAAACGATACGCAATCGGCCGGCGTGCCATCAATTGCATATTTATCTAATTCACGTTGCTCAAAACTCATATCTCCCATGCTTATAGACATACTCTTCCCTGATTGCTGGTTACGGGGCGCCACAACAGTTACATCCCCAATGTCATTTAATACTTTAGCAGCAAAATCCAAAAGTGCTGAGTCTATACCATCATCATTCACTAACAAAATGTTCATGTCCAAAACCCTCTCAACCTTTTTCACTTTATTTTAAACGTTGATGTGAGGTTTATCAAGGAAACAACTGCATACTATTATAACGGGAACTAACAAAATCCTGCTTTCTACTTCATTTTAGTGAGGAATCTTTTGATATATCTGGCAAAATAATCAGCATTCTCATTATTATATTTGATTTGCTTAAATATTTTATTTCCATAGTTATATTCAGGCATTGCAATAAAAGCATACAATATTACATTGTAGTCAGAAGGAAGGTAGTTTTTAAGTAGTTCTTTGTAGATTAGCAGTTCGCTTTCTTTTCGATGCCAGACACTTGAAACATTAGGAAATTTGCTTGATAACCGAAATTCCACAAGAAGAATCGTTTTTTCATATTCCAGAATAAAATCAATTCTACGATTTTTGGAGAATGCTATCTTATATTCATTATAGAGTGATATCCTGTCAAAAATTTCTGCAGGGAGGTGACGCTTTAGCGAATCGATAACTTTCATCATAATAAAATAATTGTCTATGAACGAGACAGTCTCAGCTACAGAAACATTCCTTCTAAATAATTTCTTCTCACCGAATTTCCTCCTAAGATGATTCACATACGGTGTGTGTTTAATTCTATCCCCTCTTTGATTCATCTCCTCAGTAGTAATTCGCCAAGGTATTGGTAAATTCAGAGATTTATAAAACTTTTGAAAATCCTCTAGAGAATTAAAAGCCAGCATCGATTGATCAGCAAACATGAAATCTCCTCCAACTCAATTATAATTAAACCTTTCGATTTATATATTAGGAGAATAGACTGAAATTGCTTTTTTTAATTACCAAAAACAAAAAACGCTTACTCTAAGAATCCGATTACCCTTTACGCTGCCGTCATACACTTGGGACACGTTCACACTTCATTAAAAACGGCTCGAAAATATCTGCACTAGACAAAAAACTCTTCACAAAGAATACTTCAGGGTGACTTCAGAGTAAAAGGCAGGGGGGCGATCGATAGGTGGACTGCAAGCACTTTTGACAAAAAATAAGACGCTTTCAACGTCTTATCCGTGCCATAGATGGTGGCTCGGGGCGGAATCGAACCGCCGACACATGGATTTTCAATCCACTGCTCTACCGACTGAGCTACCGAGCCAAAAATGGCGGTCCTGACGGGATTTGAACCCGCGATCTCCAGTGTGACAGACTGGCATGTTAACCACTACACCACAGGACCGCTTTAAATTGGTAGCGGGGGAAGGATTTGAACCTCCGACCTTCGGGTTATGAGCCCGACGAGCTACCAGACTGCTCCACCCCGCGATATTAATCCTTTAAAGCTATTATAATATTAACAGCAAGCTTAATGAGTGTCAATGGCGGAGGAAGAGGGATTCGAACCCCCGCGGCGCTTTCACGCCCTGTCGGTTTTCAAGACCGATCCCTTCAGCCAGACTTGGGTATTCCTCCGGGAAAAGCCATAACATTTTGTTTGGTGGACCCGGCAGGATTCGAACCTGCGACCGACCGGTTATGAGCCGGGAGCTCTAACCAGGCTGAGCTACGGGTCCACTTGGTAGCGGCGAAGGGATTCGAACCCTTGACCTTTCGGGTATGAACCGAACGCTCTAGCCAACTGAGCTACACCGCCGTTCATTTTTAATTGAAGAGTGGCGCTTGAAGAAGTTCATTCTAAAGGGACTACTGTGTGGGGGAAGCAGGCGCAACAGAATGAACTTCTTCATATAAAAAGGACAGGAATGGTACCTGAGGCCGGACTTGAACCGGCACGGTATAAAGTATACCATTGGATTTTAAGTCCAACGCGTCTACCAATTCCGCCACTCAGGCTAATGGTGTCCTGCAGAGGATTCGAACCTCTGACCCTCTGATTAAAAGTCAGATGCTCTACCAACTGAGCTAGCAGGACATTACGAATGGTGCCGGAAACAGGATTCGAACCCGTGACCTACTGATTACAAGTCAGTTGCTCTACCAGCTGAGCTATTCCGGCAATGCATGGTGGAGGATAGCGGGCTCGAACCACTGACCCCCTGCTTGTAAGGCAGGTGCTCTCCCAACTGAGCTAATCCTCCATATTGGTGGAGCCTAGCGGGATCGAACCGCTGACCTCCTGCGTGCAAAGCAGGCGCTCTCCCGGCTGAGCTAAGGCCCCGAAGAATGGTGGGCCTGAATGGACTTGAACCATCGACCTCACGCTTATCAGGCGTGCGCTCTGACCGGCTGAGCTACAGGCCCATATCACCAATTCCTCTTAAGTGCGAGTAACATTTTACTATTTTAGCTTGCACTTGTCAATAAGACAACATCGCGCCACAAAGTCTATCTTTAAGATTTGGCTGGGCTAGGAGGATTCGAACCTCCGATGTCGGAGTCAAAGTCCGATGCCTTAACCACTTGGCTATAGCCCAATATGGTGGAGGGGGACGGATTTGAACCGCCGAACCCTGAGGGAACAGATTTACAGTCTGCCGCGTTTAACCAGACTTCGCTACCCCTCCTAAACACGCCTAGGGTATTTTATATCATTAATTTAAAAAAAGCAAGTCTATTTTTTAATCGGGTACCTTCGGGCTGTAGATATACAATACATGTGAGACCTTCGCTTGAATAAATAAAAGGTGGTCCGTATCCTATGAGTGTAACGACCAAACCACACTAAGGGAGGATACGA
>SL_8KL_010_SEDDRAFT_10000249_pt1 | contig 46463 bp, 37 predicted proteins | sample SodLakKL_010_SED_4_FD_11160 | JGI IMG/M metagenome (IMG submission 11160)
TTTCCCGTCGCAATTCGATGGTGGGCGAAACAGGATTTGAACCTGTGACCCCCTGCTTGTAAGGCAGGTGCTCTCCCGCTGAGCTATTCGCCCGGTTATTGGTGACCCCTAGGGGATTCGAACCCCTGCTGCCAGCTTGAAAGGCTGGTGTCCTAACCAATTAGACCAAGGGGCCTTGCCATTTGGTGGGCCCACCAGGACTCGAACCTGGGACCGACCGGTTATGAGCCGGTTGCTCTGCCAGCTGAGCTATGGGCCCTATTGTGGCTCCTCAGGCAGGACTCGAACCTGCAACCTACCGGTTAACAGCCGGGCGCTCTACCTTTGAGCTACTGAGGAATGCCCTGACTACAATACTCATTATACTTAATGAGGGGAACCTCGTCAAGCAGTTCAAGAAAAAAAACGAGTTTACTCCAAATAATCTTTCAAGCGCTTACTCCGCATGGGGTGGCGAAGCTTTCTAAGTGCTTTGGCCTCTATTTGCCTGATGCGTTCCCGCGTAACGCCAAAATACTGGCCAACTTCTTCCAGAGTGCGTGAACGCCCGTCATCCAAGCCAAACCTTAGACGCAGAACTTTCTCCTCGCGGGGTGTAAGGGTATCTAAGACTTCTTCCAACTGTTCTTTCAAAACCTCAAAGGCAGCCGCATCAGCAGGAGCCCGTGCGTCATGATCCTCTATAAAGTCACCCAGATGGCTGTCATCTTCCTCACCAATGGGGGTTTCCAGAGAAACAGGCTCCTGAGCAATTTTCAAAATTTCCCGCACCCTATCGGCGCTGATGTCCATGACTTCAGCTATCTCTTCGGGAATCGGCTCCCGTCCCAGCTCCTGAACCAGCTGACGGGAGACTCTGATTAATTTATTAATGGTTTCCACCATATGCACGGGTATCCTGATAGTACGCGCCTGATCGGCAATTGCCCTGGTTATAGCCTGGCGGATCCACCAGGTGGCATAGGTGCTGAACTTATAGCCCTTCCGGTAGTCAAATTTTTCCACTGCTTTAATGAGCCCCATATTGCCTTCCTGGATAAGGTCGAGAAAAAGCATTCCCCTACCCACGTATTTTTTGGCTATGCTCACTACCAAGCGCAGGTTCGCTTCCGCGAGCTTGCGTTTGGCCTCCTCGTCTCCCTGCTCTATTCTTTTGGCCAAATCTATTTCTTCATGGGAAGAAAGAAGTTCTATTTTGCCAATCTCCTTCAAGTACATGCGGACCGGATCACTTACACTGATACCCTCCGGGATTTCCGCTTCAATATCCTCTGCAGGCTCTACTTTTTCTTCTCCCCTGATTAGCTTATCTTTATCCACTTCGGGTTCTCCTTCATCCGCTGCCTGAGTTTCTTCATCTATTATGTCAATCCCCAACTGGGAAAATTTCTCAAAAAAGTCATCTATGACCTCCACTGAAAGGTCATAAAGCTGAAGGGTATCCATGATTTCCTTGTAAGTGATGGAACCTTTCTTTTTGCCGATTTCAATTAATTCCTGCTGGGCTTCTTCCAGTGTTAACATTTTCCCCTCATTTTCGACCATCTACTAAACCTCCTTTTTACCTACGCTACAAAGTTCTTGTTCAGCCAGCTTAATTTTTTCCCATTCAGCCAGTAACTTCAGAGACTGTTCGTTCATGCCGTTCCTTTCCGCTTCTTTAATCTTTTTCTCTATATTTTGCCGATCTTTAGCCAGCTTATTTATCTTCAATTTGCGCATGCAATCATCTACCGCTTGCATAATTTCATCCCGGGAAGATCCTTCCCAGGGGTTATTAAAGTCTATAGCTGCTATTAATTCGTGTAGAGATTCATCGGGAAATTCCCCTCTGAGATGATCCACCTTTAGTTCTTTGCCCTTTTCTTTCAGTTCTTTGCAGGCGTTGATTATCTTACCCACATTAGGGCTAAAGAAATCCTTATTATTTAAATCTTTTACAGTTTCTACAATTCGATTAAAAACTCCTTCATAAGCAAACAAAAGACTCAAAATGATTTTCTCTGCCGGCTCTATTTCCTCCGCGCGAATGACGCCGCCGGATGTGTCGTCTGATTGCCCCTGCATATTTTGGGCGGGGGCTTTGTTTTGCTTTCGTTTAAATTTCTTCAACTCGGCCCGCAGAGCTTCTTCGGAAATATTAAGTTCTTCGGCAAGACGCTTTAAGTATTCATCTTTCTCCACCATATTATTAATAGAATCTAAAACAGGTAAAACTTCTTTAATAAAGAGTATTTTTCCTTCCGGACGTTCCAGATCATGTTTTCGCTTTATATTATTTAGGCGATAATCCACCAGCGGTTGGGCATTTTGCAGAACCTCCACAAAAGCTTCCTTGCCGTGGTGGCGAATGTAACTATCAGGGTCCAGGCCTTCCGGAAAAGTAGCTACTTTTACTATACAACCCGAACCTTTAAGTATATCTAATCCTTTTTCTGCCGCCATGGCACCAGCAGCATCAGCATCATAAGCGATGACAACTTCTTCTGCCTGGGCTCTTAGGGCACGGGCCTGGAAAGAAGTAAGGGCTGTGCCCAGTGAAGCCACGGCATTCGTTATATTTTCCTGGTGGGCCAGGATAACGTCTGTATATCCTTCCATTACAATGGCCCTTTTCTGCTGCCGGATATCTGTTATGGCCCGGTCTATCCCATACAAAACTTTTCTTTTATCAAAGAGAAGGGTTTCCGGAGAATTTAAATATTTGGGACCCTTCGTTTCTTCATCTATAACCCTACCGCCAAAACCAATTACCCTCTTCCGGTAATCAAATATAGGAAAAATGATCCGGTTGCGAAAACGGTCATAGTAACCACTTCCATCATTACGTTCTACCACCAGCCCCGCCTGCGCAAGTTCGTCATCACCATACCCCTTCTTGCGGGCGGCTTTTAAAAGCGCGTCCCAGCTGGGGGGAGCAAAACCTATTTTAAAAGCTTGTAGAGTTGATTCCTTGATGCCCCGGCTTTCCAGGTAACGACGGGCTTTTTCCCCTTCGGGCCTTTCCCGCAAGATATAATGGAAAAAATTCATGGCCTGCTCGTTTAATTTATAGTAAGTTTCTTTAAGTTGGGTCAGGCCGGAATTATTTGTTCCCTCTTCCTCAGCCAGAGAGACTCCCGCTCGCTTAGCCAGGAAGCGCAGGGCCTCTTTAAATGTCATCTTCTCCGTATGCATGACATAGCTGAAAAGGTCACCGGATGCACCGCAACCGAAACAATGATAAAGCTGTTTCTCCGGTGAAACGGAAAATGACGGTGTTTTTTCCAGGTGGAAGGGACACAGCCCCAGGTAATTTTTACCTTTTTTCTCCAGGTATATTTTCTCGTTTACTATTTCCACCAGGTCACAACGAGATTTTATCTCTTCCACCGTATCTCCGGTATAAGCCTTGGCCATATTTACCTCCTTATTTCACCTAAATGGCTGCTTTTAATAGCTGTGTTTAGCAAATTGTGCTTAAAGATTGCTTTGATAGCTGCGCTTAATGGTTTTTTTAGCGACTACGTTTCATAACTGCATTTCATGACTGCGTCTAACTAAAAGTCGGCCCAAACTTTATTAAAATAAAAAAACCTCTTTCCATGGAGGTGAGGCTTAGAAGAATGTAATCAATTATAAAGCAAAGGTCAATTTTTTCTTAGACCTGCCGCCTCCTCCCTGCTGCCAAGCTCTTTCGCTTTTGCTGAATAAGATTTATTGCCTGCCATTTCCACTTCCTCAATTTCTTGAGTTTTAGATTTTTATTTATACCTCTTATTATTTATTAAATAATTTTTTCACGCTATTTTTATATTTGTTGCTTGCCCTGTTTAGACTCTATTTATTTTGCTACCGTGTTGCGTACTTCTCTACTTAGAATGCATAATCCTTCATAATCATTAAATTATTTCTCTGGTATTATGTTAACATACACAAAGGTTTTTTTCAAAATATTTTATTAATATGCACATTTTGGGGCTCCGGAACTTTTTTAAATCAGTCGCACCGGAGCCCCATTATTTGTTAAATTTTTTTAACATTTTCCCGCTTGCTTAATTGTTTGCCCGGGCAACTTAAAGGCCTGCAGCGTAAAGCCCGGGGCGTTAATTACTCTGTTTCCGAACCGGCAGCTTCGGCTCCTTCCATTTCTTTGACGGCACTTTCTATAAAATTGTCAAAGTCGGCTATTTCAGCGGCAGTAAGTGAGCCATAAACAACTTTTGCCGGATCAAGGCCTATTTCTTCTAAAATTTGACGCGCCCTCTGCACGCGCCGCTCTCCCCAAAAACTGCTGTCATAAAATGGACAGTCCCCGTTCTCTTCTTCCCGGCAGCCGGCAACTATTAAACCATCAATGCCTGCCTGAAAGGCCCGGAGGATGTGCAGGCTGTCAATTTTAGATACACAGGGATAGCGAACTACCCGCAGGTTGGAGGGCGGATTTTGCAGATATTTCTCTATGAAATCGGGCTGAGAATAAGCGCCGTAAGCACAGCTTAGCACCAATAGATTGGGCTGGTCATTACCGTTCTTGCCGGCTATTTCCTGCACCAAAGGCTCGATGCGGGAAGCTGCGCTCTCGATATAGTCAGAATTGAATTCGATGGCCACTGCCGGGCAGATTCCCATGCATAATCCACATGCCTGGCATTGTTCACGGCGGATGGATATAGTGCCTTCTTCATTTACAACCGGGACTCCGTAGGGGCATATTCTTAAACAGGTGAGGCAGTTTGCACAAAGTTCGTCAATGCGGTCAGCCCCCGCCAGGCAGCCCAGACAGCGCTTAGCTTCATCTAAAGCTTCGGTGGTGTTGTAACAATACTCGATATGCTCAAAATTAGTGACCCTTTTATCTGCATCCACCAGGGTTAATTCCCGGCGATCAAGTTTCTTGACCTTTTCGGCCACCTGCTGATCCAACTGCTCCACCGGCTGGTCTTCACTCATCAATTCTACGGAGAATGACTCTCCATTAAGGTAAGCCAGCATGGAGAGGGCTGCCTTGCGCCCGGAAGCCATAGCTTGCACTGCCGTTCCCGGCCCTTCGGCAACTTCGCCGCTGGTAAAAACCCCATCGAAGGGGGTGGCATAGTTATCGCGGTTAAATACGATGTTGCCCCTATCATTCAATTCAATTTCGTCCTTTAAAGAGGCAAGATCGGCGCCCTGTCCGATAGAAAAGATGATCAGATCTCCTTCCACGTCGGCTAAATTTTCTTCGTTGAATTCGGGGCTAAAACGTCCCTGTTCATCAAAAACGCAGGTGCATTCTTTGATTTTCAACCCCTTAATCTGTTCGCCATCTTCCAGCACACACTCGGGGCCCCATGAAGTAAAGAATTCGACTCCTTCTTCTTTTGCTTCTTCTATTTCCCAATCAAAGGCGGGCATTTCTTCGTCGGATTCCAGGCATACTACCTTTACTTTGCCGGCGCCGCTGCGAACCGATGAACGAGCCACATCCATGGCCACGTTACCTCCCCCCACTACAACCACAGTGGGGCTTCCTTCAAAGCGGAAACCTTCTCTTTTCACCGACCATAAAAAGGGCAGTGCCTTCAATACTTTGGAATGTTCTATGCCGGATATGGGGATGGTGCGGCTCAATGGTAATCCCAAAGCCAATAAGATTGCTTTATATCCCTGGTTTTTCAGGTCTGCAATGGAATAATCTTTCCCCAGTTCCACACCTGTTTTACATTCAATGCCGGTTTCCTTCAATAATTCCGTATCGCGGTCAATTTCCTCGTCAGGGAGCCTGTAGAGAGGAATAAAATGGCGGACAGCTCCTCCGAGAGCATTTTCCCTCTCAAAAATTGTTACCTGGCATCCTTGAGCAGCCAGATCCCAGGCAGCAGTAAGCCCGCTGGGACCGCCGCCAACTACGGCTACCTTTTTTTCCGGATCCGCGGGAGGCATTTTTGCTTCTACTTTGCCGCCATTTTCCACGGCAAATCTTTTCAATCCTCTTATGGAAAGAGCCTGGTCAACCTCCTTGCGCCGGCATTCTTCTTCGCAGTGGTGCGCGCATATAGTGCCGCATATTGCCGGCAGAGGATTTGTTTCCCTGATCTTTTTTATCGCTTCTGAAGCGCTTCCCGTTGCTATGGAAAAAAGATACTCGCGTACGCCCTGGTTTATGGGGCAGGCCGCTTGACAGGGAGGGACTAAAGCTTCATCCGATGGTAGATGGTGGGTCACTTCTATCACTCCTTCTATTGTTATTAATCTACATTAAATCTACAAAATAATTACTTCTATATGTGCATTATTTATTCCTTCATATCCAAATTTTTTATGAAACTCTGAAGGAATCTATCCCCGAATGGGAAAATAATTGCTCTGCTGAAATGCTGGATTAACGGCTAAAACTAAGTTTAGTTTAAATACCTTCTCCGGGTGGGTAAATTATGATTGCCGGGAACGCAGGCTTTCGGTGGCCCGGGCTACTTCCACCAGACGCCGGGAAAGTATGGAGGCCCTTTTCAAAGCAAAATCGTCCTCTGAGGAAGGCTGCTGGGCACAGGCCCCGTGGTGACCGGCATCTTCCGAGTAGTAGCCGTCACCCACTACAATCATGCCCTGCACCAACATCATATCGAAGAGTGCTTTGAGGGTGGTTTCCTGGCCGCCGAAACGCGCAGCACCACAGCTTACAGCGGCACCTACAGTGTTTAACAAAGCTTTGTCGCCGCGAAGCTTGCGGGTTTTATCCCAGAAGCTTTTCAGTTGGGCAGATACGGTGCCGAAGTATACAGGGCTGCCCAGCACCAGAGCATCAGCCTTTTCAAGCAGTTCATATGTTTGGGCAAGGGGTGTGTTTTGATAGCATTTTCCCTGGCAGGGGGAAGAACATGCCCGGCAAAAGGGGTCTTTTTGCTCCGCAACTATGTCATGGACATGCACAAATTCAGTAGAGGCCCCATTCTGACCGGCCTCCTTTAATATTGCTTGCAAGAGGTGGGCGGTGTTGCCATCACTCTTGGGGCTGCCGTTCAAGGCTACCATATACATATTATCAACTCCTTCTCTTTTTTGAATAATATATTTAATTATTTCCGTTATTTTAAGCGTTACGGAGTATTTCAGCTTGCCCTATGGCATCCTAAAATTTACCCCCGTAACTTTAGTAAATTTCCATGTTAAATATTCTTAATTAGCTATTTAATAACCATATAGTTAAAATTATAATATATTATAGTAGTAATTAAAATTAAAATTTAAGCTTACAATTAATTATTATTAACGGGAGGTTCAGAAATTGAATTGCAAAAAAGCTATTATTTGTCTTTTGATCATGATCCTGGGGGGTATGGTTTTTATGCCCACGGGGGCTTATGCCCAGACCTCCATGCTATCGGAAATAGAATTGCCCCTGGATGCTGAAAATGCGCTTTTGATGGAAGGACATAATGAACAGGTGCTATATGCCAAAAATGCCGAAGAACCTGTTCAACCGGCCAGCATCACTAAAATCATGACCCTGCTTTTAGCCGGGGAAGCGCTTGAAAAAGGAANTATCAGCTTAGATGATANTATCGCTACCAGCTTAAGAGCTTATGAAATGCAAACCGGTTCTCAAATGTTTTTGGAACATGAACAGGAAGTTTCTGTAGAAGACCTTATCAAAGGGATAGCTATAATTTCCGCCAATGATGCCTGCATACTTCTTGCTGAACACATTGCCGGGTCGGAAGAAATGTTTGTTCAAAAAATGAACGAACGGGCAGAAGAATTAGGTTTGTCAAACACCAATTTTACCAATTCACACGGCCTGCATGATTCCGAACAATATATGAGCCCACTTGATATAGCTCATTTGGCAAACTATTTCATTCGCACCCAACCTGAGATATTTGCCCTGCATTCCGAAAAAGAGTGGACTTTTAACAATATCAGGCAATATAATCGAAATCCCCTTTTGGGAACATTTGAAGGTGTTGACGGGATTAAAACAGGATATCTTCCGGAGGCCGGGTGGTGCCTGGCGGCCACGGCAGAAAGAGACGGTTACCGCCTCATTGCCGTGGTCATGAATTCAGAAACTGAAACAACCCGGGGGGTGGATGCCCAGGTGCTGCTGACTCACGCTTTCACTAATTACGACCATTTTACCTATGCCTTTGAAGGGGAAGAAGTTTCTGAAACGACTGTTCACCGGGGAACAGAAGAAACCGTGCCTTTATTAACCACTTCAAATATTGACGTGGTTGTCCCTAATAATCATGAAGAACATATTGAAAAAGAGGTGCGCCCTCACAGTGATATAGAGGCTCCCATTGAAAAGGGGGAACCGCTGGCAATTATGGAAATATACTACGGCAATGACCTGATTAGGGAAGTGGAACTGGTGGCCGGGGAAGACGTAGAACGCCAGGGCTTTTTCTCATACATTTTCAGTTCTATCGGCGGCTTCTTCAGCGGCATATGGCAAAGCATATTCGGTTAATGTGAGGGTAGGTAGGGACGGAGGTGTGGCACGAGAACATTTTAAATAATGTGGTGCTGCACAGGAGGTGAGGAAGGGGTTCTCAGAGTCTGCTTGCAGGTGCTGGATTCAAACCTTCTTATACTGTTGAGCTAGCGAATAAATTGAAATTGAAAATACATTCTTGTTCTGGAAGGATAGATTGCGGATTTAGTTGATTTTTTTTAAAAAATGTGATAATTAAATAGTAACACATGGTTGAACGTAAGGTTTTTTACCGAAGTTTCCTTTACCCTATCTGCTAAAAATTAGCAATAAAGGAGATGGCAGCTGTGGATGACTGGGTTAACTCAGCGCAGCAGGAACAGGATCGGGAAGAAATTTCCCAACAGGATAATTCATACTCGAAAAAACCTCAAAAGAAAAAGAGAAGCGGTATTCCCTGGGAAAGGTATATTATATATGCTGTTTTACTCCTGTTGATTGGGAGTATAACCATTGGTTTTTATATGGGATATCAGTACCTGGAGGCTTTCCAGGGTGAATTTAATAGAATTGACCAGAGAATGGACGAATTTCAGGGCAACTTTGAACAGATAAATGAAGATAATAGATCTATACGAAACAAAGTGAATGAACTGGAAGACTCCCTGCATGAGGTGGAAAAAATGCAGGAGCAGCTGGAAACGGATCAGCAATCTATCATCGAGGAAAATGAAGCTCTGGAGGAAGAAAGGGACAACCTGGAGGAAGAAAATGAAGAATTAAGAGATATGCTTTCCCTCCGTTACAACAATTATCGGGCGGCAATAAACTTGGAAGGGGCAGATATATCGGTTTTGTCCCGTTCCGGCTTTAGTGCCGCTCAGATTGATACGTCCTGGAGAAGATTGGGGGCTAATGACCTGGTAGGAACTGGCCGTTATTTTGTTGAGGCTGAAGAAGAGACTGGGGTTAATGCCCTTGTCCTGGCGGGAATAGCCGCTTGTGAGTCGGGGTTTGGCCGGTCCATTATTGCCCGGGAAAAAAATAACCTTTTTGGGTACGGCGCGAGTGACGGCAGCGCATTCGAGTCTGCGGTGAGTTTCGATTCTCACCGCGAGGGCACTATTACTGTGGCCAGTCATCTCCAACGGAATTATTTGAGCCGCAGTGGCAGATATTACCAGGGTGACAACCTTCACGGAATCAACAGGTATTACGCCACCGACCGGACCTGGGCTGACAAAATAGCCCGCATGATGAAGCTCATTGCCGTGGCTTCGGTGAACGATGCAACCGTGGAGAGATGGAAAAAATACATTTATTAACCGGAATGCCAATCTCCGAAAAAAACTGCAATACTTTCATATTGAAAATCTCGCTTTTATATTATCCCCCAGTGAAAANAAATANCTNTATTTTCATCCCTGCCCCTGCATAAGGGCAATTTCGTTGTTACTAATAGTTAGAGCGGCGAATTATTTTTAACAGTCATCCTACACCGTACCCAAAATATGAGGCTTTTGATGGGGTTACTGCAAACCGTCCTTACTGAAACATTGACACAAAATTGCTCCGTCACGCTGGGTGATAATCGGCCCAATAACCATTTTTTGGAAAAAGGTGTCAAAAGGAACCGTCCCCCCTAGCACAAATAGCAACAATGTGACAAAATTGCCCCGTCCCCACTGACACATTAATGTGACAAAATTGCCCCGTCCCCACTGACACAGTCCCCACTGACACACAAAAGGGTGATTATTTGAAGGTGGATTGGGCAGCAGCCAGGCGGGCTATGGGGATGCGGAAAGGTGAACAGCTTACATATTCAAGCCCCACATTATGGAAAAAGTGGATTGACTCGGGGTCTCCGCCGTGTTCGCCGCAGATGCCCAGTTTTATAGCGGGCTTCTGGGCCCGGCTTTTCTCCACGGCTATCTGCACCAATTTGCCCACACCTTCTTGATCAATTTGCATGAAGGGGTTTTGCGGCAAAATGCCCTGTTCCAGGTAATAGGGCAAAAACTTACCCTCGGCGTCGTCCCGGCTAAAGCCAAACGTGGTTTGAGTTAAATCATTGGTGCCGAAGGAGAAAAAGTCAGCATAATTAGATATTTCCTCTGCGGCAAGGCAGGCACGGGGCAATTCAATCATGGTACCCACCAGGAAGGGCAGGTCAATATCTTTGTCTTTTTTAACTTCTTCTACTACTTGAAGAACTAATTCTTTCATGATTCTCAGCTCTTCTTCATGCCCCACCAGGGGAATCATTATTTCAGGTTGGATGTCTTGCGGGTTCATGTTTTCTTGCACCAGTTCAGCCCCGGCCTCCAGGATGGCTCTAACCTGCATCTGGTATATTTCCGGGTAAACAAGGCCCAGCCGGCATCCTCGCTGCCCAAGCATGGGATTAAACTCATGCATAGAATCAACTTTTTCCCAAAGTTTTTCCTTGGATTTAAGATTTTCCTCAATTTTCTGCTGCTGCAGATCTTCAGACTCCGCATGCACATTGTTTTCAAAAGGATTATGGGAGGTATATTTTTTACTACGTTGCCTTAAGTCATATAACTCCGCAAGCAAATTGTCCCGATCCGGTAAAAATTCATGCAAGGGAGGATCCAGCAACCTGATGGTCACGGGATAACCGGCCATTTCTTTAAATATGCCTTTGAAATCTTCCCGCTGGTAAGGAAGTAATTTTTCCAGCGCGGCTTTCCGTTCTTCTTCTTTATCGGCCAGAATCATCTCCTGCACTACGGGGAGGCGATCCGAGGAAAAGAACATGTGCTCGGTGCGGCATAGTCCGATGCCCTCCGCTCCCAGTTCTATGGCCTGGCGGGCATCTTCGGGGGTATCGGCATTAGCTCTTACCTTAAGGGTGCGAAATCGGTCAGCCCAATTAAGTATGTCCTGAAAGTCACCGCCTATTTCCGGGTCTTTCATAGGGACTTCCCCCAAAATGACCTCTCCCGAAGATCCATTTATGGTAATTATATCTCCCCGGGAAACTTTATGGCCATTTACTTCAAATTTATTCTGCCCCTCGTCTATGCGTAGGGCCTCACAACCGCTGACACAAGGTTTGCCCATGCCACGAGCCACCACAGCCGCATGACTGGTCATCCCTCCCCTACTTGTCAAAACGCCTTCCGCGGCAATCATACCGTGAATGTCATCGGGAGTTGTCTCCGTTCTTACCAAAATTACTCTGCGCCCTTCTTCGCCGGCTTCGGCAGCAGAATCGGCATCAAAAACCACTTCGCCGCAAGCCGCCCCCGGTGAAGCCGGCAGTCCCACAGCCACAGCTTCAATTTTCGCCGATGGATCAATTTGCCGGTGCAGCAGCTGCTCCAAGTTTTCCGGCTTAACGCGCCGGACAGCTTCTTCTTCATCAATGATACCTTCCCGGACCATATCCACCGCAATTTTCACAGCTGCGGCCGATGCCCGTTTTCCGCTACGGGTTTGTAAAAGGTAAAGTTTACCCCCTTCGATGGTAAACTCTATGTCCTGCATTTCCTGGTAGTGATTCTCCAGTTTGCGGCAAAGCTCTACCAGATTATCATACAAATGAGGCATGGCTTCCTGCAAAAGCCCTATGGACTCCGGTGTGCGGATACCGGCTACTACGTCCTCTCCCTGTGCATTGAGCAGGTATTCGCCGTAAATTTCGTTTTCCCCCGTGGAAGGACTGCGCGTAAAAATAACACCGGTGCCGCTTTCGTTTCCCTGGTTGCCAAAAACCATAGTCTGCACATTAACTGCAGTTCCCAGGTCGTCTGCAATATTATGCGCCTTGCGGTAAGTTTGAGCCCGCGGCGTATGCCAGGAATCAAAAACCGCCCGGATAGCCATAAACAACTGTTCACGGGGATCATGGGGAAACTGCTCTCCGATTTCTTCTTCAATTACATTTTTAAACTTTTCAATAAGTAATTCCAGGGCTTCTTCATCGAGTTCTACATCCAGGTTAATTCCTTTTTTCTCTTTTTCTTCTTCTATAATATGTTCGAATTTGCTTCCTTCTACCTTGAGGACAACATCCCCGTACATCTGAATAAGCCGGCGGTAACAGTCCAGGGCAAATCTTCTGTCCCCCACCATTTTGGCCAGTCCTTCCACCGTTTCCTCATTCAGGCCCAAATTTAAGACGGTGTCCATCATGCCGGGCATGGAAACTACCGCTCCGGAACGCACAGACAACAAGAGGGGTTTTTCAGGGTCTCCTAATTTTCTCCCCATTTTTTCTTCCAGGTTTGCCAGGGCTTCATCCACTTTTTCCTTTAAATGCTCGGTTATAACCCGCCCTTCTCGGTAATAATCAATGCAAGCTTCCGTGGTAATTATAAACCCCGGAGGGACGGGAAGCCCTAACCGGCTCATCTCTGCCAAATTGGCGCCCTTACCCCCCAGCAAATCCTTCATCTGCTTATCGCCTTCTTCAAAAAGGTATACAAGCTTTTTTTCATTCATACTACAACACCTTCCTCTTTTTGAAATTCTTCAATGCTTGAATGCTTAAACTCTCGACTGAGTCAGTTTCTCACATCTTCTTAAACAGAAAAAATCAGGGCTTTCCTAATTTTTAACTAATTGGTAGTTTAACCACTTTTGTTTTTGCTATTTCTTTTCCTAATTATATTATGATTTTAATTATTCACCAAACATTTTTTAAATTCCTTCCCCAATCAAATAAGTCATTCATAAGAATTACGGATGTGGGAAAAGTCGGCATAGAGGTTAAATAAGCCCTGCAAATGTTTAAGCAGGTTAAGGCGATTTTGGCGCACCTCATCTTTATCTACCATGACCATTACGTGGTCAAAAAATTTATCCACCGGTTCCCGCAGGGTGCTCAAAATCAGCAGAAGTTCCTTATAATCTGCATTTTGCCGGGCGGCCCGCAATTGTTTTTCTTTTTCCAGCGCCGCTTCCCAGAGCTCTTTTTCCACCGTCTCTTCCAGAAGGGATGGATTAACTTCCCCGCTTCCATCGGCTTTGCGGGCAAGGTTATTTACCCTGGTGTAGGCAACCAATACGTCCTGAAGAAATTTTTTATGCAGGGAATTACTAAGGTGCAGCGCCCGGCGGTACAAACCGACAATATTTTCATAGGGCACGGCTAAAACCGCCTCCACCACATCATGAGGCAGGCCCTTTTCTTCCTGAAAAATATAACGAACCCGCTGCTCCAAGAAATCTAAAAGTTTTTTCTCGGAATCTTCTAAACCTGTTTCCCCTGCTTTCTCAAAGTTATTTTCTTTGTGGATTTCTGCCAGGGCTTCTTTAACCAACAGAGGCAAAGATACGGAGATTTCTTTTTCCAGTAGTATTTGGATTAACCCCGATGCCTGCCTGCGCAAAGCATAAGGATCCTGAGATCCGGTGGGCTGAATGCCTGCCAGAAAGCACCCCCCCAGGGTATCAATCCGGTCACTTACTGAAACCAACATTCCTTCCATAGTTTCGGGGAGCTTATCGCCGGCAAATCCGGGCAAATAATGCTCGTACAGAGCCCGTGCCACCTGTTCTTCCTCTCCGCTGAGGAAAGCATACTCTCGCCCCATGGTTCCCTGTAGTTCCGGAAATTCCTTCACCATCTGGGTGACCAGGTCTGCTTTACATAGGTACGCTGCTCGCAGCGCCCGATTAGTCACTTCCGCAGAAAGCCCTAAACTGCTGCTTAAAAACGCGGTTAATTTTTTTATCCGTTCGCTTTTGTCATAAAGACTACCGAGGGATTCCTGGAAAAGCACTCTTTTGAGGCCGGGCACATGGTCTTCTAACTTGCAGGCAGTGTCTTCCCGATAAAAGAAAACGGCATCAGCCAGGCGGGCTTCCAGCACTTTTTCATACCCTTTGCGGGTATATTCGCTGTACAAATTATTGCTTACCCCCATGAAAAGGGGCATCAACTCTCCCGTAGACTGGGAAATTACAGGGAAAAAGCGCTGATGAACATGCATGGTGGTTATTAAAACTTCCCCGGGAATTTGCAGGTATCTTTCATCAAAGGAGCCCGGAATAACCACGGGGTATTCCACCAGGAAACATACATCTTCCAATAAATCGGCAGGATATAGAGGCCTGCCTCCCATCTCCGCCCCCTTTTCTTCAAGCTGCCGGACAATGGATTCCCGGCGGCGGTTTTCGTCCAGCACTACAAATCCTTCCCGCATGATATCAAAATAATCATCGGCATGAGGGACTTCATAGCTGCCCGCAGATAGAACACGGTGGCCATAGGTATGGCGCCCGGCTGATACTCCCGCATACTCGAATTTAACTTCCGCATTTCCGTAAAGACACAACAGCCACCGCACAGGGCGGGCAAATCGGGTGCCCCCTTTTTGCCAGTACATAGAGCGGGGAAAGCGAAGAGAAGCGATTATTTCCGGCATAATCTGCGGAAGAAGTTTTTCCGCGGCTTTTCCGGGTATCTCCCGGAAAGCCCAGAGGTATTCCGCCCGGTTAACATGTTCTCTTACCAGGTCATTCACATCTACTCCTGAACTCCGGGCAAAACCCAAAGCTGCCTGAGTAGGCTCTCCTTTTTCATCAAATGCTTTATCCACGGGGGGGCCTTTAATTTTCTGGGTGAGGTCTTCCTGGCGGTCGGCCACCTCTTCCACATATAAAACCAGCCGGCGCGGTGTGGCCCAACTACTTGCCCGCGAGTATTTCATGCGGTTTTCCGTTAAAACCTCGCCGGCTATTTCTCTTAACTGCTCCACCGCCGAGGGTAAGTAACGGGAAGGAATTTCTTCGCATCCAATTTCCAGCAGTAAATTAGCAGGCACCTGCTTCACCTCCGGCCAGAAGAGGATAGCCCTGCTCGGCACGCTGCTCTAAGTAAGCTTTTGCGCTTAAGCGAGCCAGGTCGCGCACACGGGCAATATAGCCGGTGCGCTCGGTTACGCTAATAGCCCCGCGGGCTTCTAAAAGGTTGAATATGTGCGAACACTTTAAGATGTAGTCATAAGCGGGCATGACCAGCTTTTTATCCAATAGATGGCGCGCTTCTTTTTCATAAAAAGCAAAAAGCTGCTGGAGCATTTCTAAGTCTGCTTCTTCAAAGCTGTAATAAGAATGTTCCCGTTCCGCTCCCTGAAAAAGATCGCCGTAGGTAATACCTTCTTTCCAATCCAGGTGGAATACATTATCTTTATCCTGTATATACATGGCAATACGCTCCAACCCGTAAGTAATCTCCACGGAAACCTCTTCCACGTCAAAACCTCCCACCTGCTGAAAGTAAGTAAACTGCGTAATTTCCATGCCATCAAGCCATACTTCCCAACCCAGTCCCCAGGCTCCAAGGGTGGGAGACTCCCAATTATCTTCCACGAAGCGGATATCATGCTGCTGCGGGTCTATACCCAGGGCTTTCAGGCTCTCCAGGTAAAGCTCCAAAATATTTTCGGGAGAAGGTTTCAAGATAACCTGGAATTGCAGGTGCTGAAAAAGGCGGTTGGGGTTTTCCCCATAACGCCCGTCCGCAGGCCTGCGCGATGGTTCCAGGTATGCTACCGCCCATTTTTCCGGGCCCAAAGCCCTTAAAAAAGTGGCCGGGTTCATGGTGCCCGCTCCTTTTTCCACATCATGAGGATACCATAAAAGACATCCTTCTTTCATCCAGAATTGTTCCAGATTGGTAACTACATTTTGAAAATACAAAGTAATACCCCCTCTTTCTTCACTCGGCTTACTGGACTCAATTTTTTATTTCCCGGGAAATTTTATTATTTTGCAGGTAATGGTCCGGAAAATTTTGCCTGATATATTTTAAAGACTTGCACTCTTCCATCTCCAAAAACTGCTGGATGAGCCCCATGATAAAATCATGCAGTTCTTTTTTCTGGGAAGAATCCACCCGCAAAACGTTTGTTTTTGCCAGATTGTGAGTTAGAAAATAGTTCATCAGGGCGTGAGAACCGGGAGCAAAAGGCCGGGCCAGGTCATCCCCGCGAGCGCAATTTGGGCAAACCAGTCCCCCTAATCCGGGGCTGGCAAAACTTTTTTCCCCGCTGCTGCAAGCCACGCACCCATCTAAGTAAGGACGATAACCGGCGGCAGCAAGCAGCTTCATTTCAAACGCCCGGGACAGAATAAAGTGGTCTTTGTTCACCTCCAGGGCTTTCCAACCTTCCAGCAGCAGTTCAAAAATCTCCGGGGTTTTCTCGCCTTCTACCAGCAAGCGCTCCACCAATTCGGTAAAATAGCAAGCATGGGCATAAGCAGCCGGATTTTCCTGCAGATAAGTAAACGTTTCTATGATATCCTGCTGGATAATTGTGGGCAGAGTCTTGCCCTGGAAAAGATCATAATGGGCATACACAAAAAGGTCCACCCCCGCTGCCAACTTACTTTTGGTTTTACGCGCACCCTTGGCTACGGCATTAATTTTCCCTTTTTCCCGGGTAAGGAGCGTCAACAAACGATCTGCCTCACCCAGGGGGCGGGTTCTTAAAACCAGCGCTTCTGTTTTAAAGTATTTCATAATTATCACTCTTCTCCGTAACCCAAGTTTTTTAACATCCGTTCCCGGTTGCGCCAGCCGGGGCTAACCTTAACCCAAAGGTCTAAGAATACATGACTGTCTAAAAGATTTTCAATCTCGGGCCTTGCTCTAGAGCCTATTTCCCGCAGCATTTCACCCGCTTTGCCGATGATAATGCCTTTTTGTGATTCTCTTTCTACATAAATAACCGCCCTTATATCAATTAATTCCCTGGTTTCCCGGGGTTTCATCTCTTCTACATCTACGGCTATGGAAAAAGGCACCTCCTCCCGGGTAAGATGCAAAACTTTTTCCCGGATCAATTCACTTACTTCAAAGTATTCCGGCCGGTCAGTAATCATATCAGGCGGGTAATACTGGGGACCCTCCGGCAGGTAATTAAGTATTTCCGGTATTATTTTCTCCACATTCTCCCCGTAAAGGGCAGAAACCATAAAGAGGGCTTCAAAAGGATATAATGCCCCGTATTCCTGAAAGAGCTCTTCAACTTTTTCGGCTGCAGAAAGGTCCTTCTTGTTTAATACTAAAAACACGGGCGTATCCACCTCCCCCAGGAGATCTACAATGTAGCGATCACCCTTGCCGGGAGGTTCCCGCATATCTACCATAAACAAAATTAAATCTACATCTTCCAATGTATTCCGCGCGCTCCGAACCATGTACCACCCCAGCCTGTGCTTGGGCTTATGGATTCCCGGAGTATCCACAAAAATAATCTGAAAAGTATCCGCAGAAACCACCGCATGGATTTGATTACGCGTGGTCTGCGGCTTATCCGATATTATGGCCGCTTTACTTCCTACCAACGCATTTACCAGGGTAGATTTGCCTACATTAGGCCTGCCGATAACTGCTACAAAACCAGAACGAAACATCAGCGCGCTTTCACTTCTCCCTTTTATTTGGCCAATTTTATGAACTATGCCTTATTTTTTTACCTGCTTTAATTTATTATTATATGAAGCCCTCCTTATTTCCTGCATTTTGAAAAAACCCATTCTTTGAACTGCTCCTTTAGAGGCTATCTTCTCGACAATTTACTTATTATAGTTTAAAATTGTTATTAAAATAAGGGTAAAACTTTTTAGCCGGAAAAGCACAAAAAAATATAGCCCGTAAAGGAGCAAGCGGCTTGTCAATGCGCAATACTCAAAAAAAATCTAACTCAGAAGACCAAAACAAAGAAGAATGGAAAGCAAAAGGGAACAGGGCCATGATTATCAATATTATTTTCTTTGCGGTGCTTTTTATAGGCATAATCCTGGTTCCTATATACGGCCTGCTGACGGCATCCATCATTGTTTTAATTCTGTTTGTGCCCGCAATTATTTATATTTATAAATTTTGAATTCCCGGAGCAACAAAANCGGTGCATAGCAGGGCNTACTTAAAATACTCCCGGGGAGAGGTAAGCTTTTCCGGGGAAAATGGATGCGGCAGAAGCCGGGAAAGATGCACCGTTAAGACTTCTTCTTGCATATTTGAAGCTATTACTTCTATGTCTCCCGCCAGTTCCCATAACACCTGGCAACATGCGCCGCAAGGGAAAACAGGCTGTGCGCTGTCACCCACAACCGCCAGGGAAGTAAATTGGTAATACCCGGAATTTATGGCATTAAAAACAGCTACTCTTTCTGCGCAAATGGTTAGTCCGGAAGAGATGTTTTCGATGTTGGCTCCCGAAAAAATATTTCCTTCTGCCGTTAGTAAGGCCGCGCCTACCTGATAACCTGAATAAGGGGCATAAGCCTTTTCTCTTGCTTTGCCGGCAGCTGAAATCAGCTCACTCGCTAAAACCATACTGGAGGTTAACCTTTCTTTTCAATATTTTTTTCGGAATAACGCCAACGCATTTGCCCTTGCCTCTGTGAATAAAAATAATGAATGAGTGTTGCTGTCTAAGGTTTCCATATAACCAACACCGCTTATGCTGCGGCTGATTATAATAAATGTCATTCTGTGAAAATCGCGAAGTTTCACTAATTCATCTCGCGCCCACATCGGCAGGAAATTCTCGTCCTTACGGTAAAAAAAGTTACCGTTTAATAATAAATTGCCATTAATTAATCATCATCGTAAGAAGGCAGGGTAATAGAATCCGATGTATTTACTTCAAAAGAAAGGTGCCTTTCGCCCTCTAGGGTGTTCTTGATAATATCCACCCCGCTTTTTAAATTTCGCGGATCGCCCACGGCTTTTATTTCGACCGGGTTTACCGGTATGAGGTTATCATTTACTTTAATCAAAGGCCCCGTGCACCTGATAGCGGAAGTAGCGGTTAACCTCTGGTCTCCCACCGCCACTCCTTCCGCCCCGGAAGCAAGTAGCTCATTTACCACGTCCCTGATGTCCGTATCATGGACGATGCTGGGGCTATCGACTGCCTCGGCTTCATCATAAATTCTGACTACAATCCCTTCTCCGGTTTTCTCGGCATAGCCGGTTTTAACCCGCAGTTCCCGCAATGAATCTCTTAATTCATTTAGTTCTTCGGTAAGAATCTCGATTTGCTCCTGCTCATCATCTGCCTCCGTAAAACGAGCCTCCCCGTCGTTTACTTCCAATTCGATTAGCTGGGTGCCGATAAAATCTCCCTCCGCATAGTAGTCTTCTGCCCGGGCAATGGTGGAAGCACTCAGAAACTCATGCGGCTGCACTTTAACTTCATCTTCAGAAAGCTCGATGGATACTTGCGTAAGATCATCAAGTTCTTCTAAACCGGGGTCTTCATTGACAAGCTCTTTTATTTTTTCTTTAAACTCCGCTTCCCATTCTTCAATAATTACTCCTTCGACATCCCTGGGATGTGAGAGAATTATTTCTTTCAGTTCTTCCTGGGAGCCAGAAATTTCTATGTCGTAACTGAAATCTGCTAAAGCTTCTTTCACCGAACTTCTATCCGCAACCCCGAGATCGTCGGCCATACTTCTGCTATGCTCCAGCAAGCTTATGGCTACATGCCTCTTGTAGTTGAATTCAGACCTGGTGCCGGGATACTGGGCGGAAAGAATATGAAAACTCCAACCGGTTAAAAACACATTTATGAGCAAAGACACACAAATGATAATTACCAGTGTGCTGATTAACTTATTCTGGTCCATGTTTTGGAAACGACCTGACAAACCACTTTTTTCTTCTTTCATAATTATTACCTTACCTTTATTATATTATGCGCAAACTGTGCCATTCACAATCACTAACGCCCTGAATGAAATTCTGCTTGCGGCATACTGTTTTTCAATCATGAATAGGAAATCTGCATATAATAAATGTTTATTTTACCTCAAATGGTCAAAGTCTTTTAATTTTCTTTAATAATTAATAGCTAAATAATATTCTCATGTATTTTATTTCTTTTGTCAATACCATTATAAAGGGTATTGAGCATCTAATAAACACTATGCTTATTAAAATTTATTAAAATAAAAATTTTGGGGGGTAATTATTCGGACACAAGTTCCTTAACTTTGAGTTCCATTCGCGAAGTTTCCCGCTCATCAGTGTGGTCATAGCCAAGCAGGTGGTAAAGCCCATGCGCCAACAAATAAAGCAAACGCGATTCCCAGGGCCGGGAGTCTTCCTCCGCCTGAGCCACCGCCCTATCCACAGAAATATAGACTTCCCCCAGAATAAAATTCACCCGTTTAAAACGCAGCTGTTCCAACTCCTTCTCTTCTACCATGGGAAAAGAAAGGACATCGGTTACCTCTTTTTCATAGCGATATTTACTATTTAGCCAGGCCAACTGGCTGTCTCCGCTGAGGATAACGCCCACCTCTGCATGCAAAAGATTTTCTTTATTTCCAAAACGCCGCAGCATCCTAAGAATACGCCACCTGAGGCGGGGGTCTTCTTTCACCTTTTGATGCAATTCATTAAGATAGGCTCTCAAAAAGACCTTCCCTCCATTTCTTCTTTAAGTTGGCTTACCGGGTACTCAAGACGATTGTGATACATGCCAAAAATAAGATATATAAATTTGTGCTCAATTATATCCAGCTCCCGCATGGTTAAATCACATTCATCCAACTGGCCGTCATTTAATTTATCCTTGAACATTCTCCGCACAATATTCTCCACGTTTTCCCTGCTGGGATCGCTTAAAGAACGCACCGCCGCTTCTACCACGTCAGCAAGCATGATTATGGCCGCCTCCTTGCTCTGGGGAAGGGGGCCGTCGTAGCGGTAATTTTCTTCGTCTATTTCCTCCGGATCAATCTCCAGAGCCTGCATGTAGAAATACGAAATCATACCGGTACCGTGGTGCTGTGCAATGATATCCTGTATAACTGCCGGCAAGCCTTCTTTTTGAGCCATTTCCACCCCAGTTTTCACATGGGCGCTGATGACGAGGGCGCTCAAATTGGGAGAAAGTTTTTGGTGAGGATTTTCCTCCGTAAATTGATTTTCCACGAAAAAATGCGGCCTTGTCGTTTTGCCAATATCATGATAATAAGCGCCCACACGGCATAAAAGCGGATCAGCATTTACTTCCTCCGCCGCCGCTTCCGCCAGATTGCCCACCATAACGCTGTGGTAATAAGTTCCCGGGGCATTCATTGATAACTGCCGTAAAAGTGGCTGGTTAGGATTGGCAAGTTCCAGCAGGGTCACTGACGTAGTAAGCCCAAACCCACTTTCTAAAAATGGCAGCAAACCGATGGCAATCATGGCGGAAAGGAATCCGCCTCCTACACCGGCGGCCATGTCATAGCTAAATTCACGCAAAAAGTCAAATTCCATACGCACGTTTTCAAAGAGCAGAAAAGTGGTTGCAATGATGACTATGTTGGCAATGGACACATACAAACCGGCTTTTACCAGGTCGGTCCTTCCTCTGAGCTTGGATACTGTTACAATGGCTATCAAACCGCCGATGAGGGAAATAATAATCATATTTAATTCTTCCGGGGCAATCATCCCTATAAGCAGGGAAAGCATTATATTAAGCAATATGGCCAATCGATAACCAAACAACACCGTAACGAGTATAACTGCGGCAGCCACAGGAATAAGGTAATAGGAAAAATAGCTCAGGGCAAGGGCAAATACGAGGATAATAACAACTATCACTCCCAGCAAAAGCAGCGATTTGGGGCTATCATAAATATCGTAGTTAAAATAATAAAGAAACAGCCCCACCGTAAAAAAGATAACTAGCAGGAACAAAAAAAGTCCCGCAAAGGTCATATAATCTGCCTGGCCACCGCGGAGCAACCCCATGGCATCAATACGGTTTATATGTTCTTCCGTTACCATTTCCCCTTCACTTATAATTCTGGTGCCGCGATGTATAATTACCGGTTCTACTTCTTCCTGGGCAGCTTCTATTTTTTCCGCTGTCGCCGCCGGATCAAAAATCATGTTGGGCCGGATAAGCGGTTCTACCAGCTTTTCTGCCATCCTTCTTAATTCAACGCTAAAAATATACCCGCTTATTTCTTCCCGGACCTGCCTTTTTGCTGTTTCCAAACCTTCGGCTTTAACTCCCTGCTCTGCAAGAACTTCATGCAAAAGAGATTCCAGGCGATTTATCAAGTCATTCAGGTTGCTTCTGCTAGTCTGCAATGCCTCGGCCAGAACATCTTCTGCAGTTTCTTCTTCTAAAAACTCCTGTAATGCTTCTATTTTCTCCTCTTCCTCCTTCTCTTCATCCCCTCTTAGGGTAAAGAGCTTTTCAAAAAAATTATCCACCTTTTCAAGGGCGGTATCCAAAACCTCAGGATCATGAGTATAAACTTCCTGCACTTCTTCAGCCGCTTCTTCCAGACGTTCTTCCGTGGCATACTCATCTTCCATATCACGAGGCGCATAAACAGTTGTAGGGCTGGGTTTCCCCTCTTCAATGTCTACTCTGAAGGGGACAATCATTGCCGCCAAAAGGGCGTAAATAACTATAAAGATAACCGCACTTATAATAATGCGCCTTGTTTTTAAGTGGGCAAAGAAATTTTTTAATTTAGGCCAAAACTCCTTTAAGGCATCAAAACCTGCCATGCATATACTCCTTTATTTTTTCAACTATATTTTTCTGTATAAAACATAGGCAATATATCAAAATTTGCCATGTATATACTCCTTTAAATTTTATTCCCATTTTTAAAAAAGAATAGGGATGATTTATTAAGGGTTGCGCTCGTTTTTATAAGTTTCATAGGCTTCGATAATTTTTTGCACCAAAGGATGCCTGACCACATCTTCCTCGCTGAGGTAAAAAATGGCAATTCCTTCAATGCCCCCGAGCACATCCGGAGCTTGAACCAATCCCGAAAAACGTCCTTTGGGAAGATCTACCTGGGTTATATCACCCGTAATAACCGCTTTAGACTCAAATCCAAGCCGAGTTAAAAACATCTTCATTTGTTCCGGAGTAGCATTTTGCGCTTCGTCCAGGATAACAAACGAATCATCAAGAGTTCTCCCACGCATATAAGCAAGGGGAGCAACCTCTATTATGCCTTTTTCCTTGTACTTTTGGTAAGTTTCTACCCCCAATAATTCGTACAGGCCATCATAGATAGGCCTCAAATAAGGATCAACTTTTTCCTGAAAATCACCGGGCAAAAAACCTAAATGCTCGCCTGCTTCCACGGCAGGGCGGGTTAAAATGATCCGCTGCACTAATTTATTCCTTAAATCATCTATGGCCTTGGCCAGGGCAAGGTAAGTTTTTCCCGTGCCGGCAGGCCCGATGGAAATCACTATATCATTTTTGCGCATGGCTTCCAGGTATTTTTTTTGCCCCTTTGTTTTTGGTTTGATCTGCTTACCTCTTCCGGAGACGAGGACTACATCTGTAAATATATTTCTCACTTCTTCCACTCGACCTTCCCGGGTTAATCGGAGCGCATATTCCACATCATTGGCTGTAATATAATGCCCCTTGCGGATAACAGCAACAAGTTCTTGCAATAAAAAAAATAACTTCTGGACCTCTTCTTTCTCACCTTCGAGTATTAACTCATGTCCCTCCGGAATTAGCCGGACGTCAAAATATTTTTCCACCAGATTAAGGTGCTCGTCAAATCTTCCCAGAAGCGATAAAGACTCTTCATCTTTTTCCAATATTATTTTTTGCGTTACTGTGTCTTCCAAAAAGCTGTAAAACCTCCTTTAACAGCGGGGGCAATTAAGAACAATCACTTTTAAGTTTTACCCCTACCTTAATCTTTTTTTCTGTTTCTTTTCTTTTACCCGGATCCAGTTTTTTCTTTCTCTCGCCTTTTAATAGCTAAACCCTTTTTTTATCAAACACTTTCACTTTCACTTTCACTTTCAATAAAAAGCTAATTTTGGACGTATTGCCCGTATTTTTATTTCTATATTAACTATACCTTACTTTTGCTTGTTTTACCATACATTTTTGCTGCTATCTTCCCCAATATGTAATGTTCATTCTTATGCTAATGATCAGGGCAAAAAGCTAATTTTTCGGCCAATGTTAGTAAAAAGGCAGAGAGCATCGTCTTCCCTGCCTTTTTATATTAAATCCCTTAAACTTACATTACACACATCTCATATCCACTTTTCGCAGCTTTGCTCTTCCAAGTAATATACCGGTTATGTAATATTTTAATACTTTCTTTTGCGAGCTGCTTCTGACTTTTTCTTACGACGCACACTGGGCTTCTCATAGTGCTCTCTTTTGCGAATTTCTACAAGAACACCGGTTCGAGCACATTGTTTTTTAAATCTCTTTAATGCTTTATCCAAAGTCTCGTCTTTACCCACTTTTATCTCGGTCATTTATATCCCCCCTCCGGCAACTTGATTAAAAGAAGGGCTGATAGCTTGCTAATAATAACTTACACCCCTCGTCCTTTTGCAATATTATGATAAAGCGGCTTTCCACCAATCAAGTGAAAATGCAAATGCAAAACTGCCTGCCCGCCTTCTTCACCACAATTTATAACTATTCTAAAGCCCCGCTCTTGAAGGCCAAATTCGCCGGCTAACTTATTTACTACCAAGTGAAGCCTTCCCACTAAATAAGCATCTTCTTCACCAATACTCAGAATGGAGTCAAAATGCTTCCGCGGAACTATGAGCAGGTGCACAGGCGCTACCGGATTGATATCCTTAAATGCTATAATGTCTTCATCTTCATAGACTATATCCGCATCCGCTTTTTTTTCAATAATATTGCAAAATAAGCAATCTGACAACAGCCCTTTCCTCCTTCAAAACTAAAGCTTTCCCAAATAAATAAGGGAAAAAACATGCATTAGGCATTACTTTACATTAATACATTTACTTCTATAATTTTAACATAATACCTGCTTCTTGAAAAGAGATGGGAAAATTCAGCCATTTGCCCGGTTTAAAAATATTCCCTTGAAATGGACAACCTCCCAATTTTTGATTTAAATTAATAAGTTTTTACAAATAATTCTCCTCCCGGTAGTTTTCTTTTTCCCAATTTAATTATCCCAACTTTATTTGCCAATAGCACTGTAAATTCGGAATTAGGCCCTTTGCCTTGCATAAGCCGGGCTTATTTAGTTATAATTGCAATATAGTGATTCTATCAAATATCATCTTCACTGTCTCACTTTTTGCCTTTTTAATCTATAAGGTTGCATACAAGAAAGGGGTGCTACCCATAATTTATAATGAGATTGAAAAAAGGTTGCCTTAAGATGATAATATTTGAAAAGAAAGGGGAGGTTTTAAGATGAATCCTCATGATGCAGCACATCAACTGGCATCGGCTATAAAAAAGTCGGCGGAATATAATAATTTTTTACAGGCATACCGTCAACTGCAGAACGATTCTACTGCTAACAACATTTTCAACGATTTCCGCAACCTTCAGTTAGAAGTTCAGCAGTATCAGGCAAAAGGAGAGGAAGTACCTGCCGACAAAGAAGAAAAGCTTAATAAAATGGCGGAAGCTGCCCAAAACAACCTTATTGTCAAAAACTTTATTGAAGCGGAGTACAGATTTGCCAATATAATAAAGGATGTGCAGCAGATACTGGCTGACGCCATCGAAATTGAAGATGAAGAGGATAAGGGTGAGTAAGAAAAAGTGAAGGGGAAGAGGAAGGAAGGAAGGCAATGGAGAGCAGTAAAGGAAAAAACTATTTCTCAAGCAGGAACTTTCCTTCTAATATTTCTTCCCGCACACTTTCAATTTTTACTAATGCCATACGGCCTTTCCAGTCCCGGGGCGCTTCAGGGCCATCATGGCCTTTCCACTCCCGAAATGCTTCAGGTTTCTCACGGCCCTTTCGGTTCGGGAATGCCTCAGGCCCGTCATATACTGCCCTGGCGCGCAAATAATGGGCGGTAAATCCCTCTAAGTAATTGACGTGGCCGTCACTATTAGCTTTTTCCACCAAAATTTTTACTTCGGCACCATAGAATTTCTCACGGTAGCGGCGGGCCATTTGTTGTCCCAGGGCATTTATCTCGTGCCACCGTTCTTCCCGGGTAAGAGGATCTACCGGGTTTTCCATTTCAGCTGCTGCGGTTCCCGGACGGGGGGAAAACCTGAACACATGTAAACGGCTAAAAGAAATTTCCTTCAGAAACTCATAGCTCCGGCGGTGGTGTTCCGCTGTTTCTCCCGGAAAACCCACCATAACATCAGTGCCCAGGGCCAGATGTGGCATCAACTGCCGCAAGTGTTGCACCAGTTCCCGGTATTCACGGGTATTATACGGGCGGTTCATTTTTTTCAAAATATAGTCGTTTCCACTTTGCAAAGGTATGTGCAGGTGAGGGCAAATTTTTTGCGAGGAAGCAATTATGTGGACCAGCTCCTCATCAAAGTCGGAAGGCTCTAATGAGCTAAGGCGGATACGTTCCAGAGCAGGGGCAGCTTTTTCTATCTCTTTTAAGAGGCCGCCGAGTTTGATGCCTGCCGCTTTATCTTCGTACATACCCAGGCGGATACCGGTGATAACAACTTCACGGTAACCGGCGGCAGCTATGTGCCGCGCCTCAACCAAAACATCCTCAAGGGGGGCACTACGGGCAGGGCCACGAGCCAGGGGTACTATGCAATAATTACAGTACTGCTCGCATCCTTCCTGCACTTTTAAAAATGCCCNCGTTCTACTGCGATTAGCTCGGTAACTGAGCCTTTCGAATGCCGGCGATTCTTCATAGGGATGNACCATTTCCAGCTTTGCTCCGGGACTTGCTTCCTCCACAAGNCGGGGAAATTCCTGCCGGTTGTGTGTGCCCACCATTAAATTTACTTCGGGAATTTGGGCCAACTCCTGCGGAAAGACCTGCGCGTAGCAACCGGTCACGGCGATTATTGCTTGCGGAGATTTTCTGCGGGCACGGCGTATTAACTGGCGACATTTACGATCGCTTAAATGGGTTACGGTGCAGGTATTGATGATGTACACATCAGCCGGGTTATTAAAGTCTGTGATGGCATATCCAGCTCGGTTGAAAAGATCTATTAAAGCCTCCGTCTCATAAAAATTTACTTTGCACCCCAGGGTGGCAAACGCCGCTGTTTTCATCTTGTTTGGGCGAAGATACTCCCACTTCTAAACGATAGCATAAGTGGAAGAGAAATCGCCATTCCTCCTCTCCATAAGCAAGGTAACGCAGCCGGTCAAGTCTAAGACCGGTCAACCGGAGCTTCGAAATTATAAATAAGTTAACAAGTTAACACACAGTGTTCAAAAAGTAAATAAGTTAACAAGTTAACACACAGTGTTCAGAGTTAATGCAAATCACCCAGCCGGGACTGTATCAGTGTCAAAGCAACCACAGCGGCAGTTTCCGCGCGTAAAATGCGGGGTCCTAATCCTGCCATCCGCACCTTGCGCTGCTCCAAATACTGCACCTCTTCCGCGGAAAATCCGCCTTCAGGGCCTACAATCACTGTTATAGAGGACCTTGATGAAGATGACGGGTGTGATGTTGACTGCGCCGATGGCTGTGATAAAAATTGAGGTGNCCGGGAGGGTGAATCTTGCGGTGTATGTTGAGGCGGCTGTGCCGGATGCCCCGTTTTTGGCTGCGGGTTTTCGTTATCTATGCCAAAATTTATTGTTTGGTCTTTGATACCTTCCCAAAACACAAAAGTCAGTTCGCCTTCCAGACAGTGTTTTTCAACTAATTGAGTAAGGGAAAGGGGGTATTCCACCGAGGGAATGACACTGCGTTTACTTTGGGCCGCTGCTTCCCGGGCAATTTTTTGCCAGCGCTCGATTTTGGCATCTATTTTTTTGGGGGACAAATCAGGGACACTGCGGGCCGTCAACAAGGGGTAAATACGGCTTGCGCCGAGCTCTACGGCTTGATGAATAACCGTATCCATCTTGCCTCCTTTAAGGAGTCCCTGCACCAGGTTTATTTCCGTAATAGGTTCGTTACTTTGGAATAGATTATCTTCCAGTAATAATACAACAACCTCATCTTTCTTCGCGCCGGTTAGGAGAGCTTGAAAAGAATTTCCTTTTCCATCGGCTATTTCTACTCGATGGCCTTTCCGGAGGCGTAACACTTTAAAGGCATGGTAGCTGTCTGCCGCAGATAAACTGTACTCGCTTCCTATTTGCAACGGGTGTTGGCCCCAAATAAAAAAACGTGGCCATGAACTCATGAACGGCCTCCCCACAAGAGTAATTTCAGGCTGGAATTATTTCCTCCAAAACACCAAAAATAAAGGTGGGGGTTATTTGCCCCCACCAAAGGCTTCTCTCACGCGATCTACAAAACCCTTGCCGTCATCCGAGATTTTTTCGCCGCTTAAGCGGGCAAATTCGGCCAGAGCCTCTTTTTGCTCTTTGTTAAGGCGCTTGGGCACCTGGGGTTTTAACCTAACTTTCAGATCACCTTTGCCAAATCCTCTCACCTGGGGCATTCCTTTTCCTTTTAACCGGAATACTTGGTCCGGCTGAGTCCCCTCCGGAATATGCAGTACTGTTTCTTCTTCCATGGTGGGTATCTCTACATCACTTCCCAAAGTCAGCTGGGTAAAGCTAACGGGAAGCTCATAGATGAGGTTGCTTCCGTCCCGCTTAAACAATTTATGCTTCCGCACAGTTACGTAAACGAATAAGTCTCCCTGGGGGCCTCCCCGATAACCGGCTTCACCTTCACCGCTCACTTTTAGGCGCATACCGGTATCAAAGCCTGCCGGTATTTTAATATCCAGGCGCCGTTCCTGCACTACCTGTCCTTCACCACGGCACTTCGGGCATGGATCCCGGATAACTTTACCGGCTCCGCGGCAGCTTCGGCAGGTCTGAACATTTACAAAGCGGCCATACGCCGTATTACGCACAGTCTGCTCTTGCCCCGCGCCGTTGCAGACCGAACAGACTTCCGGAGAAGAGCCTTTCCTGGCACCACTGCCCCCACAATCAGAACAATTTTCCGTGCGGGGGATGACGACCTCTTTATTCACCCCATGATAGGCTTCTTCCAGGGTTATTTCCAGGTCATAACGCAAGTCATTGCCGCGCCGTGGCCCCTGAGAACGGCCCTGCCGGAATCCTCCGCCAAAGAAAGCGTCAAAGATGTCCTCAAATCCCATTCCGGAAAAGCCTTCAAAACCTCCCTGCCGGCCTCCACCAAAACCGCCGAATCCGGCAAATTGTTCATCAGCCGTGCCAAAGCGATCGTACCTATCTCTCTTTTGCGGATCAGAGAGTACATCATAGGCTTCTTTGATCTCTTTGAACTTTTCCTCCGCACCGGCATCCCCCTTGTTAACGTCGGGATGGTACTTGTGGGCCAGCTTGCGGTATGCTTTTTTTATTTCTTCTTCACCGGCGTCTTTGCTTACGCCAAGTATTTTGTAATAATCCTTCTCTGGCATTCCTATCAACCCTCTTACTTATTATTATAATCCCGAAATTTTTTATTTCGCGCTTTCTTCCTGATCGTCATCTTTCACATCATAATCTGCATCTACTACATTTTCCTCCGAACCTTCACTTTCTTCTTCGCCCGCAGCTCCGGCTGCCGCGCCTTCCGCACCTTCTGCGCCTTCAGCCTGCTGCGCCTGCTCATACAATTTGGCAGAAAGCTCGTGCAAGTAGCCTGTAAGTTTTTCAGAAGCTTGATCAATTGCTTCCTTATCTTCACCTTCCATGGTCTGGCGCAATTCTTCAATTGCCTTTTGGATTTCTTCCTTCTTGGCCTCATCTACATTTTCGCCGAGATCATTTAATGTTTTTTCCGTATTATAGATAAGGGAGTCAGCATTGTTGCGCGCTTCTACCAGTTCTTTTTTCTTGCGGTCTTCTTCCGCATGTTTTTCCGCTTCTTCTACCATTTTCTCTATTTCATCGTCATCAATACCGCTGGATGCGGTAATGGTAATTTTCTGCTCTTTTCCGGTTCCCAGGTCTTTGGCGGAAACATTCACAATGCCGTTGGCGTCAATATCAAAGGATACCTCTATCTGAGGAACACCCCTGGGAGCAGGCGGTATGCCATCAAGCATAAATCTGCCCAGGGTTTTGTTGCCCGCGGCCATCTCCCGCTCTCCCTGTAAAACGTGTATTTCCACGCTGGTCTGGTTGTCGGCGGCTGTGGAAAAAATCTGTTTGGCGGAAGTGGGGATCGTGGTATTCCTTTCAATGAGCCTGGTGAATACGCCACCCAGGGTTTCAATTCCTAAAGAGAGGGGAGTAACATCCAACAGGAGCACGTCTTTGACATCTCCGGCCAATACTCCGCCCTGAATGGCAGCTCCCATGGCTACTACTTCATCGGGATTAACACCCTTGTGTGGTTCCTTTCCTAAAAGTTTACGGATCTCTTCCTGGACAGCCGGGGTACGGGTGGAACCTCCCACCAGGATTACCTTGTCTATATCCTCCGGCTTCAAGCCGGAATCAGAAAGCGCCTGACGGGTGGGCCCCATGGCTTTCTCCACCAGGTGAGAAGTGAGTTCGTCAAACTTGGCCCTGGTTAGATCAATATCCAGGTGTTTTGGCCCTTCCTGGGTAGCCGTAATAAAGGGCAAGTTAATGTTGGTGTTAGTAACATTAGAGAGCTCTACTTTGGCCTTTTCCGCTGCTTCCTTTAACCTCTGGAGAGCCATGCGGTCTTCTCTTAAATCGATGCCATGCCCTTTCTTAAATTCTTCGGCCACATAGTTCACTACGCAATCATCAAAGTCATCGCCCCCAAGCTTGTTGTTACCGCTGGTAGCTTTAACTTCAAAAACTCCTTCGCCTAATTCCAGGATGGAAACGTCAAATGTACCGCCTCCCAGGTCAAACACCATTATTCTTTGATCTTCGCCCTTATCCAGGCCATAGGCCAGGGATGCTGCCGTAGGCTCATTAATTATCCGCAGCACTTCCAAACCGGCAATTTTACCCGCATCTTTGGTAGCTTGACGCTGGCTATCCGTAAAATATGCGGGGACGGTAACAACCGCCTGGGTCACTTTTTCACCCAGGTAATTTTCCGCATCCGTTTTGAGCTTCTGCAGTATCATGGCCGAAATTTCCTGAGGGGTATATTTTTTATCATCTATTTCCACCCGGTAATCGGTGCCCATATGCCTTTTAACAGAAGAAATAGTCCTTTCCGGGTTTGTAATAGCCTGCCGCTTGGCAACCTCCCCGACTAATCTTTCACCATCCTTGCTAAATGCCACTACTGAGGGTGTTAATCGGCTTCCTTCGGCGTTCGGGATAATTTCGGAATCATCACCGATCATTGCCGCCACAGCCGAATTAGTTGTTCCTAAATCAATACCTAGTACTTTACCCATATTAAAATCCCTCCTCTATGTATACTTATTTCTTTGGGTAATCTTTTATCACATCCAGCTGGTTTCTTTTCCCAACCGGTGTACTTCAAAACAATTATTTCTCCTACTTTTCCTCTTCTTCCTCTTCCCCATTTTCCTTCCGGTTTGAATTCTGGGGTTCTTCATTTTCTTGCTCACATGAACCGGCCTCCTCACCCATGGCTACTTTTACCATGGAGGGGCGCAACACCCGATCTTTCATTATATAACCTTTCTGCATTTCTTCTACTACCGTATTAGGCGCATACCCCTTTTCATGAGACTGCATTACCGCCTGATGATAACAGGGATCAAATACTTTGCCCTCAGCTTTTATGGGAAGCACTCCCTGCTTTTCCATCAATTGAATAAGCTGGTTGTAAATCATTTGCAACCCGTCTATGTGAGACTGAGGCACATTTTCACCCTTAGAAGCTTGCAGGGCTCTTTCCAGATTATCAATCACCGGGATTAACTCGCTCATGAAATCATAAAGGGCGTATTTTTTGGCTTCCTCCTTTTCTGAGGCTGCCCTGCGCCTGTAATTGTCATAGTCAGCTTTTACCCGCTGCAAAAGATCTATCGTTTCTTCATTTTTGGCGCGTGATTGAGCCAGCTCTTCCTTTAAAGATTCTACTGTTTCTTCTTCCTGCAGTCCACCTTCCCCCTCTTTTTCATCCCCGTTTTCTGCTGCTTCCGTTCCTTGTTCATGACCGGTTTCACAACTATTTGCCGCTTTTTTTGCTTCTTCTTCCGGGCTTTCTGTCTTTTCTGTTTCTGATTTTTCCTCGCTCAATTCCTTTTTACTTCCTCCGTTCTGTTCATGATCTTCGCCGCACTCCCTTATATTGTTTTCATTTTGCGCATCTTTCCGGTCGTTTTCTTGTTGGGCGCCGCTAATTTCTTTATTATCATGCGTATGCTTAAATTTTTCCTCATAATCTTTATTTCCTTTGCCTGCCTCAAAATTCTCCCGCACCAAGCCTTATTCACCTGCCTTGCCCCAAAGTCTATATTATAAACCAAATAATAAGTATGTTCAAATAAAAGAATTAATCGTTTAGACCTCAAATATCTAAAACTTGATTAAGCTTCTTTGCCAAGCTTTTCACTACCGCAACTATCCGCGGATAATCCATCCGGGTGGGGCCCAATACTCCAATTTTACCCAGATTACGTTTGCCGATGCTAAATGTAGAAGTAATTAGCGTGCATTCATGTACTTCTTTTAATTGATTCTCGCTGCCAATTTTTACTTCTAAAAGGTTTCCTTCTTCCCGGCCCGATTGGTCGTCACACTGGAGTAAAAAGTGTAATAGATCTTCTTGCTCGAAAAGATTAAGGAAGTTTTTAACCTTTTCCACATCCTTAAATTCCGGTTGATTAAGAATGTTAGTAGTTCCCCCCAGGAAGACTCTTACTTTTTCATCTTCAGTTAAACTTTCTTCCAGCAGCATAAAGGCCTGTTCCAATATCTCCATGCGCCGGAACAAATCTCTTTTTAGTTCTTTCACCAGAGAGTCCGTTACCTGATCAATGGTTAAACCGTATAACTTATTGTTTAGGTACCGCACTACTTGTTGCAGCTCTCCCTTTGACAAGGACTGCGGAAGTTCAATAACTTTATTTTTCACAAAACCGTTGGTAGTAATCAAAACTACCAGCGCTTTTTTCTCATCCAATGGCAGGATGCGCATCTGGTAAAAAGAACTTTTCCGAAACTGCGGCCCCTGAACCAGAGAAGTGTGCTTTGCAATTAAAGAAAGCACTTGAGACGCTTCGGAAACTATCTTTTCTACTTCGCTGGCTTTAATAATACTTCTGCTTATGATCTCTTCTTCTTCATTAGTTAATGGTTTTTCTTCCATGAGGTTATCTACATAAAAGCGATATCCTCTTTGCGAGGGAATCCGCCCCGCTGAAGTATGGGGTTGCTCTAAAAACCCCATTTCTTCCAGATCAGCCATTTCATTCCTGATGGTAGCTGAACTGAGGTTCATGTCATAACGCCGGGAAATAGTCCTCGAGCCTACCGGCTCGGCAGTTTGTATATACTCTTGCACTACTGTTTTTAATAATAGCTTTTTCCTATCATTTAAGTCATAGCTCATATGACCTAACCTCACTTTTTAGCACTCTTGTCTTTTGAGTGCTAATTATCATTATCAAGTTAACATCTAATAAATTGTTTGTCAATAATATAGCGGGAAAAAATTTTAGCTTTCGGAAGCTACAAAATATTTACAGTAGTTGCTTGGCGAGTTTTTGCCCATGGCGCAAAAAGGGAAGGAGAACTATTCTTCTTTGGGTGGCTGCTCGCCGCGGTAATTATTGATGGCATCATGGAGCGCATCCGCCGCCAGGTTCGAACAATGCATCTTCACAGGGGGGAGTCCTCCCAGGTTATCGGCAACGTCCTTGTTGGATACCTGCAGAGCTTCGTCGATGGTCTTTCCCTTAACCAGTTCGGTTAACATGCTGCTGGAGGCTATGGCCGCCCCACACCCGAAGGTTTGAAATTTAATATCCTCGATTATATCATCTCTGACCTTGAGGTAGATCAACATCTTATCCCCACACTTAAAATTACCCGATTCGCCCACAGCGGAGGGATCTTCCATTTCCCCCGCATTCCGGGGGTTGTTAAAATGCTCTATTACTTTCTCATTATACAAAACTTCTCCCCCTTTCCCTGCTTACCGCCAAAAACCCAGGTATAATTACCGGGAACGGTTTTTAACCGCCGACATTTCTCTCAATCTTGCCACTATGGGTTTTAGCTTCTCCAGGACATATTCTATTTCTTCCCTGTTATTTCCTTCGCCGAGTGAAAATCGCACCGATCCGTGCGCAGTTTGATGATCTAACCCCATTGCCATCAGCACATGAGAGGGATCAAGGGTTCCCGAGGAACAGGCGGAACCGCTGGATGCCGCAATTCCTTCCAAATCAAGGCTCAGTAAAATTGATTCCCCTTCAATATCCGTAAAACTAACATTTATATTGCCGGGCAGCCTCTGCGTGGGATGCCCGTTTAAAATTACACCTTCCATGGCCAGTAAACCTTCAATAAAAAAGTCCCTGAGCTCCGAAAATTTATCCATTTTACCCGGCAAATCTCCCGTGGCCAATTCTATTGCTTTACCCATACCTACTATGCCCGGCACGTTTTCGGTGCCGGGGCGAATTTTTTTCTCCTGGGCGCCGCCCTTAAATAAGGGCATTATCTTAAGGCCCCGCCGGACGTATAATCCTCCGACCCCCTTGGGGCCATTGAATTTGTGGGCGGAAAAAGATAATAAATCGGCATTAATTTCCTTAACATCCATTGGAATATGCCCCACAGCCTGGACAGCGTCGGTGTGAAAAACAATCCCTTTCTCCCGGGCAATGGCGCCGATTTCTTTGACCGGTTGAATAGTACCTACTTCATTATTGGCAGTCATTACCGCAATAAGGGCGGTATCCTCCGCAATAGATTGTTTTAAATCTTCCGGGTTTACCCGGCCGTACTTATCTACCGGTAGATAAGTAACCCGATGGCCTTCCCGGGCAAGCTCTTCGCAGACATCCATGACTGCATGGTGCTCCACTGCAGAGGCAATAATATGCCCCTTGCGGCCCAATGACTTCATGAATCCTTGAATGGAAATGTTATTGGCTTCCGTGCCGCCGGAAGTAAAATATATTTCTTCTTCTTCTGCGCCGAGGGCAGAAGCCGTTCTTTCCCTGGCCGTATTTACTGCTTGCCTGGCCTCTCTTGCCAGGGTGTACATACTGGAAGGGTTTCCGTACTGCTCTTTTAAGAAGGGGAGCATTTCTTCAAAAGCTTCTTTTCTCAAAAAAGTAGTGGCGGCGTGATCCAAATATATTCTCGTTTCACCCATATTATCTTTTCCTCCTACCAAAAACAATTAATTTCTTTATCCCGGTTTACCTTACATAAAATAATTATTGCTACTCAGGTTTATTAGGCTGTATTTCAGGCTGTATTTCACGCTGTATTTCAGGGGACGGTTCCATTCTCTCCCCTCAGTCGCTTCGCTTCCTTCGGCCCTTCGCTGCGCTTCGGGGACAATGAATAACCGTCCCCTTCACACAGCTCACCTTAATCCAATCTTATCTTTAATATGATGTTGTTATACTAAAAATAATATTAAATCATGTGAATACTGAAATATTATACCAAAATCACGGGGGTAATCCAAGTTTTATAATAAGATTTCCTCCCTAATTTTCAGGAACCATTTCCAAAACCAATTCCCTACTAAGCTGATTGATTTTATAGTATTTTACTAAATTAAAAATAACATTCCCCCACCCTTCTTGTCAAAATATTTTTTACAGGTTTATTTGACGGCCTTTCCCTGTTTTTGATATATTTCTATTTAGAACTATGGGCACAAAAAGCCTATGACGGAGAGGAGCGAAATTATTTGAGTGATAATTTAGCGCAAAAAATACTGCGGGAACATCTTGTTTCCGGAGAATTAGTAACGGGCAGCGAAATAGGTATAAGTATTGATCAAACTCTTACCCAGGATGCCACCGGTACCATGGCCTACCTGCAGTTGGAAACTCTGGATATTGACCGGGTCCGGACAGAATTGTCGGTGAGCTACGTAGATCACAACACCCTCCAAAATAGCTTTGAAAACGCAGACGACCATCGCTTTCTGCAAACCGTGGCTGCGCGATACGGCATTTACTTTTCCCGCCCCGGAAATGGCATCTGTCACCAGGTACACCTGGAACGTTTTGGCGCTCCGGGCAAAACCCTGCTGGGATCGGACAGCCATACTCCCACGGCAGGAGGTCTGGGAATGCTGGCCATGGGAGCTGGCGGTTTAGACGTGGCCGTTGCCATGGCAGGGTCACCTTTTTATCTCACCATGCCGTCCATAATAAAAATCGAGCTCACGGGCGAACTCCCCCCCTGGACGGGGGCCAAAGATGTTATCCTGGAAATTCTACGCCGCTTAAGCGTAAAAGGGGGCGTGGGAAAAATTTTGGAATACGGCGGGGACGGCCTGAGCGGTATTTCCCTCACTGAACGAGCAACCATTGCCAATATGGGGGCAGAACTGGGGGCAACAACCTCCATTTTCCCCAGCGACGAAATTACCCGTGATTTTCTCCGCGCCCAGGGCCGCGAAAACAACTGGCAGCCCATGCAAGCTTCCGAAGGGGCTGCTTATGATGAAGTGATCTCCATAGACTTAAGTAAGCTGGAGCCTCTGGCTGCCTGTCCCCACAGCCCCGATAACGTTCATCCTATCAGAGAACTGGGGAAAGTAAAAGTAAACCAGGTAGCCATAGGCAGCTGCACTAACTCCTCTTATGAGGACCTGATGCTGGTAGCCCGCATGTTACGAGGAAAGGTGATCCACCCGGACGTAAGCCTGGTAATAGCCCCGGGGTCGAAACAGGTGCTGGAAATGCTGGCCCGCGAGAACGCGCTGGCAGATTTAATTAATGCCGGCGCCAGGATACTGGAATCGGCCTGCGGCCCTTGCATAGGTATGGGCCAGGCCCCTCCTTCAAAAGGGTTGTCTGTGCGCACTTTTAACCGTAATTTCCGCGGGCGCAGCGGCACTCCGGATGCCGGCATTTACATTACCGGGCCGGCGGTGGCTGCCGCTACCGCTTTGCAGGGTTATATAACCGATCCCCGGGAACTGGGAGATATTCCCCGCACCGCTGCTCCTTCTCAATTTTTGGTGGACGATGGGATGATTATTCCTCCTCCTGCCGACGGCAGCAGTGTGGAAGTAGTACGGGGGCCCAATATAAAGCCGTTATCCCGCTTTGATCCTCTGCCGGACGAAATATATGAAGAAGTGCTACTGAAGGTGGAAGACAATATTACTACCGACGATATTATGCCCGCCGGATCAAAAATTTTGCCCCTGCGCTCCAATATCCCCGCCATATCGGCATACGTTTTTCAACCCGTGGACACAAATTTTGCTTCCCGGGCTGCGGAAAAAGGCGGGGGTATAGTGGTGGGAAGAGAAAATTACGGCCAGGGCTCCAGCAGGGAACATGCCGCCCTTGCCCCACGGCATCTGGGCTTAAAGGCTGTGCTGGCCAGGACCTTCGCCCGGATTCACCACGCCAACCTGGTTAATTTTGGCATCCTTCCCCTGCTGTTGCCCGATGATGAAGGGTTCAGGAACATCGAAGAAGGGGACCGCATTCGCATACGGCAGGTAAGAAAAACAATTGAAGAAGGCAAACTGGAGGTAATTAATGAGACCAAAGGAACTACCTTCACGGCAGGTCACCAGCTAACGCCGCGGCAGGTAGAAATTGTGAAAGCGGGAGGATTGCTGAATTACGTCAGGCAGAGTTAAAAATACCGAAACGAGAATTGCTATCTAAGGTATTAATGCAATCCCGTAATCGGCCTCTTGACCGGCCTCATAATCGACCTCGCTTATATTACCCGTGATTATACTATAAGATCATTTCGTAGAAGCCGGATAATTCCCGGCGTGACGCTTAAATTGGGCAAACGGGAGAAGGACAGACGCTCGCACGCGGAAGTCCACAGAAGTCGACAAACGTATGTGCATTAAAGTTAATGGCTCAAAGCAATGGCATGGGCGCAGGCAAAGCCCCCTTCCCGGGTGAGGGTAATTTTTACTTCCATTATGTTTTTTTCTGCGGCAATTTGGGCCGCCCGGCCATGAAGCCTGATTTGCGGCGCTTCTCCTTGACGCGCCACTACCTCTACTTCTTTAAGCCCCGCAGGGCCAATTCCACTACCCAGGGCTTTCAAAGTGGCCTCCTTGGCAGCAAAACGGGTGGCCAGTTTAGACCACCCAAAATCCCCCTCCGGGGAACTTGCATACTTCTTTTCCGCTTCCGTATAGACTCTTTCTATAAAACGGGAGGGGAACCGGTTATGCAGGCGTTTAATCCGCCCCGCATCTACGAGGTCAATACCAATACCCACAATCATTTTATAATAACACTCTCCATTCCCCTCTTATTTTCCTAATCCTTTCCAATAAATCAGGCATTCTCAAAAGTTAAGCCTGCATCCGTCCCTTTAACGATGATGTGGTTGGCCCCCTCTATTTCCCCGCTTACTATTTTGCGGGAAAGCGGGGTTTCCACTTCCATCTGAATAACCCTGCGCAGGGGCCTTGCCCCAAAAGAAGGATCAAAACCTTTTTCAGCCAGGTAAGAAACTGCTCCATCGTCCCAGCTGATTTCCATATTCATTTGCTCTAATCTTTTGCTCAGGCCATCCAGCATTATTTCCGCAATTGTCTTAATTTGTTCCCTTTCCAGGGCTCGGAAAACGATGATTTCATCAAGGCGGTTTAAAAATTCGGGGCGAAATTGACTGTACAACAACGACATCACTTTCTCTTTCATTTCCTCATAAGAGCCGCCTCTTTCCTGATACCCCAGTATTTCCTGACTGCCGATATTGGAAGTCATGATAATGATGGCATTCCGGAAATCTACCGTTCTGCCCTTGCCATCAGTCATTCGCCCATCATCCAATACCTGCAGGAGAGAGTTGAATACGTCATTGTGCGCTTTTTCTATTTCATCCAGCAAAACCACGCAGTAAGGCTGCCGGCGAACTCTTTCAGTCAGCTGCCCCCCTTCTTCATAGCCCACATAGCCGGGAGGGGCGCCAATAAGTCTTGCCACGGCATGTTTTTCCATATACTCGGACATATCCAACCGCACCATGTTGTTTTCATCGTCAAAAATAGCCTCGGCCAAAGCCCGGCTTAGCTCTGTTTTACCAACACCGGTGGGACCCAGAAAAATGAAACTGCCCACGGGGCGGTGAGGATCTTTGATGCCACTGCGGGCTCGCAGCACCGCATCAGAAACCGCACGCACCGCTTCGTCCTGGCCTACCACGCGCTCATGCAATATTTCATCCAGGCGCACCAATTTTTCCCTTTCCCCTTCCATTAACCGGCTCACGGGAATTTGGGTCCACCGGCTTACCACTCTGGCCACATCTTCTTCATCTACTTCTTCCTTCAGGAGCATATCTTCTTTGCCTTCCAGCGCCTCTTCTTCTTCGCGCAGCTTTTGTTCCAGTTCATTGAGGCGGCCATACCTTAATTCAGCCACTTTTTCCAGATCGTAATCCCGCTCGGCTTGTTCTATCCGGGTGCGCACCTCGTCGATTTCCTCTTTGAGGGTTCTTATCCTTAAAATGGCATCCTTCTCTTCCTGCCAGCCCGCCTTCATGCCCTCGTATTTTTCGCGCAGCTCAGCAAGTTCTTCTTGCAATTTGGCAAGCCTTTGCCGGGAAGCCTCATCTTTTTCTTTTTTTAATGCCGCTTCTTCTACTTCCAGTTGCATGATTTTCCTGGTAATCTCATCTAGGGAGGCGGGCATGCTGTCTATCTCCGTGCGAACCCTTGCCGCGGCTTCATCTATGAGGTCAATGGCTTTGTCCGGCAGGAAGCGATCGGTTATATAGCGTTCAGATAAAACGGCTGCGGAAACCAGGGCGGCATCCTGGATGCGCACTCCGTGGTGCACTTCATAACGCTCTTTCAAGCCGCGCAAAATCGAAACGGTATCGTTTATAGAAGGTGGATTGACCATAACCGGCTGGAAACGCCTTTCCAGGGCTGCATCTTTTTCTATGTTTTTGCGGTATTCGTCAATAGTGGTCGCCCCTACGGCCCTCAACTCTCCCCTGGCCAGCATGGGTTTAAGCAGGTTGCTGGCATCTACAGCTCCTTCGGCCGCGCCGGCGCCCACCACGGTATGAAGTTCATCAATAAAGAGGATAATTGCCCCTGCCGAATCTTGAATCTCTTTAAGCACTGCTTTCAACCTCTCTTCAAACTCTCCGCGGTACTTTGCACCCGCCACAAGCGCTCCCATGTCCAGGGCAAATACCGTTTTATCTTTTAAGCCATCGGGCACATCGCCGGCCACGATCCTGCGCGCCAAACCTTCTACAATGGCTGTTTTACCCACGCCCGGATCCCCGATGAGGACGGGATTATTTTTTGTGCGACGGGAGAGGATCTCTACCAGCCTGCGAATTTCATCGTCCCGACCGATAACCGGATCAAGTTTGCCGTCCCGCGCAAGCTGCGTTAAATCTTTACCGTAGCGCGTAAGAGCTTCATACGTTCCTTCGGGGTTATCACTGGTAATACGCTGGGTGCCCCGCACTTTTTGCAATGCTCCCAGTAGTTTGTCTCGGTCCAGGTTCTGGTCGCGAAAGAGTTTTTTAACCTCTTCCTCTGCTTCTTCCAGCATAGCCAGCAGGATATGTTCCACGCTTACATATTCATCTTTTAACTGCTGTGCTTCCTTTTCAGCCTGCCCCAAGACCCGGGATAAGTTGGGGCTCATCTGTAGGCTTTGGTACCCCTGCACCGCAGGGACCTTGCGCAGCAATTCCGTTACTTTGGTTTTAATGAGGTCCGGTTCTATACCCGCCTCTTGAAAATAGCGCGGCACCAGGCCTTCTGCCTGGTTTAACATGGCCATTAAGAGGTGTTTTGAATCCAGCACCTGGTGATACCATTCAGCAGTCAATTGTTGAGCATCAGCCAGCGCTTCTTTTGATTTTACGGTAAATTGATCAAGATTCATCTATTCCCACCTCCTGATGCCTAAAACCCAATTATTGCCTCTGAAAAGCATCATCGGGAAAAGTAGTGGGCAATTGCTTCATGACTTCTAACAAAGCCAGGGACATCCTGGTCTGCGTAATTAATTTCAGCCTGTTCCCCGTTAATTTAATTTTACCGGTTAGAACGGCTTTGATTACATCCATATCTCCCCGACAAATGGATTTCCAGGTATAGTACCCGGAAGTAAAGATAAAATCTGTCTTTTTTTCCTTCGGTGTAGCTAAATATGCCCAATCCCTCAATTTGCCTTTATGCAAGTCCAGCCATACATACATGATCTTGGGAAGCCCCTTGATTTCAGTTGCCACAAGCATGCTGGCGCTAAAATTACCGGCTGCTTTTGCAAATTCTTTGCTGGAATTAAGGCTCTCCTGAAAAAGGTTAAGCCACTCTGTGGAACCATAAAATACCAATTAACAACGCCTCCTTGCTATTATTATAGTTTATATTATGCTTTATAAAATACCCCGTCTTCGTCTTCCATCATGCCCGCAAAAGCCCATTAATTAATAATACCATGATTCTCGCAAATTGAGGGGTAAATATCCAATCCCCCGGCTAAAATCGGCAGCAAATCAATTAATTTGGCCGCCGCAATGTCCCGGCCTATTTCAACTGTAAAATGGCCGCTGGCTATACTTTCCACAATATTAGTTCTGCCCAACCAAAAATCGTGCATGAAATCCGCTGCCATCTTGAGGTTAATATCCGGTTCGAGATCACTCTTACTGCTTAATAATTCCGGTTCCCGGGGATCTAATAGAGTACTGCTGTCCGGATCGCTTATCTGGAATTTAACTACTACGCCCTTTTCCCGAAATTTTTCCTTGTTTTCTTCCTCCTTTAAGAGTTCCTGGACTAAATCATTTATAACCTTATTTAATTCCTCGCTGCTGTCGAAAATAATGCCCACTTTATCCCTCCTTTCCTTTTTTTGAACATAGTTTTTTGTTAGTAGTCAGGCATATAATGCCGGGGCAAGCATTATTTTGCTTCCACTTACCATATTATTTTATGATAGCTTTCGGAAAAAGTCTATATGTTGTTGGGCAATGGAGTCCCAGGTAAATTTAGCATAAACGGTTTCCAGGCCGTTTTTTATTAAATTCTTTCGGGTTTCCTCATCTTCCAGAATTCTATCGATGGCCTGGGCCAGTTCTTCCCTGTTTTTAGGATTAGCCATGAGGGCATCATAGCCATCGATAAGGAAATGCCTGATCCCCCCCAGTGAGGTCACTACTACGGGAGTGCCGCAGGCCATAGCCTCAATTACAGTCATGCCAAAAGGCTCAAAACGGGAAGAGAGCACGAAAACCTTTGCATTCCGGTAATAAGGGGCCATCATCTCATCAGGCACATAACCGCTTAAGATAACCCGATCTTCCAGGTCATAACTTTTGGCTATCTGCACCAATTCGTCTTTTAAATCAATTTCCGGCTGTTTGGGCTTGCTGGAGCCGCCGCCGATTACCAGGTAAAAATCGGGATACTTGCGGGCCAAAAGGGCGAAGGCATGGACCAAAAGATCAAAACCCTTGTTATGGTCAATTCGCGCCAGGGCAAGAATATAGTTTTCCGGCAGCCCTGTAGGGTTTTCCTCTTCTCCCTCTTTCAAGGGGCGATAAGTTTCCACATCCACTCCCGGAGGAATGATGACCATATTTTCGCTTTCGAAGTCATAGTAATACTTATAATTCTCAAATTCTCCCTCGGTGGTCGCCGTGATGCCCCGGGCTTTACTAAATATGATCTTTTCCTGTTCTATGCGTTCCCGGAAGCGAAACATTTCTTCCGCGCCGGGGACATCTTTAAAGCGATCCTGTTTCCAGGCCCCCAAAGAGTGAGAAGTATGCACGAAAAAATGCCCCAAACGTTCGGTTACCTTCATAGCCACATAACCGGCATCCCAGTAGTGGGAGTGGAAAATATCATACTGCAAGTCGTTATCCCTGATATATTTTTCCATATTGTCCACGTATTCATCCAGGTAAGGCAGCAATACCTCCTTGGGGATGAACTTATCAGGGCCGCAGGGGAGGCGGACTACCTTCACATCTTCATTTACCGCCTCTTCCGGCAGCCTTCCATCAAAATTGCGGGTAAAAATATCCACTTTGCACCCTGCCTGGCGGGCCAACCCCTTGGCTAACTCCAGCACATATACCACCTGCCCGCCCGTATCTGTGGCTCCCAAAACCGGTTGGGGATCAAAATACCCGTGAATACTTAACATGGCAATTCGCTTCATTGGTGTTCCTCCTTTATGAAAAATAAGTTAATTTGAATTTGAACCTTCTCCTGCTTCCTCCGGTGGAGGTGGTATAATTATGTCCGCCAATTGTTTATGCTTGGAAATGATTTCATGCTCAATGGCCAGCACTTTTTCCAGAAATTCTGTGGCCGGATCCCGCGAGCGCGCCAACCTGCTTTTTTTGGTTTGCCGGTAATCACGATCAATAAACCCTCTCAAATCAGCGTTCTGCAGGGTAGTGGTATAGGTGCCTTCGGCAATAACAACTTTCACATTACTTATGTCTACCTGCTCTTCCGTGATTTTGTCTTCATCAAAAATTACCAGCGGTTTGGTGAGCACTTTCTTTTTTCCTTCTTTAATATCCCGGAGGTTTTCATCCATTAATTGCAGTTTTACCTCCTGCATACCTACCCAATTAATGTCTTCTTCCCGCTTGGCATGGTTGGTGTGAGGGGGATAAATGAAATAATCGTCCTGCTGTAAAATTAAACTTTTATGCCCATCCTTTTCGCAAAGTTCAGCTAACACAGCCGCAGTTTCCGATTTTCCACACCCCGACTCCCCCGCAACCGTTACCGCAACGCCGTTGTTTGCCCGGGGTAATATCTCGCTTAATTTACTGTATATTTTAGCAGCAGCCCGGCGGTGATATTCGGTAATTACTAATTTGTCGCCAATCAAAAATAATCCCTCCTTAAATATTTCTTTCTGGAAAGTATTAGCTAAAAGCTAAGTTCCCACATGGAAAAACTCAAACAGGCGGCCGAAATCGATACCACCTATTTCTTTGTCCCGATACCTGGTGTAAAGGGACTCCTGGCCGTCCACCAGGTGATGGGAGGTAATCCCGTGGGAAATGGAAAGAAATATTTCGATATAGGCAGCCAGATCATCACACCCCTTGATTACCTCACCGTCTACCGGCTCGTAAGCATTTTGATTGTAATGCGCGGATATATCATCTGCCTCCACAAAAATAATTTCCCCGTCCTTAAAAACTTTGTTCTTAAACTCGTCCGTAATATAGTATTTAATTTCCCGATGCCAGCCGGAAGGCAATAAGGGTAATATTCTTTCCTCTACCTGGCGTTGTTCTATTTCTTTAATTATATCCTCCAATCCTTCGACGGACCTCTTAATGGGAGAAATAATATCCCTGGTTAAAACCTCCGGTAAATCATGAAATAATCCCGTGTAATAATTATGGCATATTCTTTTTTCACAAGCGCCCAATTCCACGGAGCAAAAATAGGCCAGCATTGCCACCACTAACATATGCCCTAAAACAGATGTTTCGGGAACTCGCGGCGAATGAGCCCATCTCTGCTGAAAACGCAGCTGACCAACCAGGTCCAAAAACTTGTAAGTTTTTTGCCCCAGGCCCAATTTCTGCACCCCGGCAAGTTCATAGTGCTCTTCCAATTCGTTTTCAATTTGGCTTCTGGTTTCTTCTACTCCATAAATACTTTGATTTAAATTGTAAATTATCTTAAACTCCCAGTTTGTAGCCAGATAATGAGCGGCCCGTAATATTTTCTTTTCCAGGGGGCAAAAATCAGGTTCGAAAAGGTATCTCTCAAAATTAATTAAGAAATCACCCTTGATGTCTTTAACCTGGCCCTCGATCTGTTCGAAGACCCACTGGTTTAGTTTTTCACCTTTTTCCATCATCAATTTATGAAAAACGGGTGGTTTAATGTCTGTGAGAATAATGCGGTGTAAAAACTCAAACATTCCGCCTTCAATCAGGCATTTCCAGTCTACCCGGCCGCCCCGGTCGCTTTCCTCAAAACGGGCAATCATGTAAGCAATAATCATCTTGTGTGATTGTTTATCCAGCTCAGTAAACCCTTTAAAGCGCAGGTGGTCATTCCAGCGCTGAATGTGTGCTGCCTCGTATATCAATTCCAGTAATTCTTTTTTTATCACGGCAACAACTCTCCCTTCGGCAGCAACCATGCGCCGGAATAAAAGTTGGGCATCAAGCATGGAAGCAAAATTGCCCTTACATACAGCAGATAGTTAGTCAAGTTAAGCCCAACCCCTTTATTCTAATTTAATCGCCAGTTTGCTGGCAGGGACGCCAATGTCTATAGAAAAACTGCCTTCGTCGGTATCGTTCGGTTTAAAAACCAGGTGAGAAATGATTTCTGAACCGAGCTTGTCGCCAACATCATCAGGAGTCATCTGGAATAATTCTTTTAGGTCTACTTTTACTACTTCTCCCGTAACAGTGTATCCCTGCCTCTCACCGAGAACCCTGGCAAAAAAACTCTGGTTGCGGCAGGCCTGGCCGATTAAAATATTATTAAACCAGTTGGAAAAAACTTTTTCTTCTACGGCAAAACTGATGGTCAGGTCTTCTGCATTTATCTCCAGGGTATCTAATTTTATATGGTGAAATGCCTTGAAGTTAAAGACCTTGTATTTTCCTTTCAAGTATAATCTGATGCCGTTATCTTTGATGGCAAAAGCTGCTTTCTCAATGTGTTCTTTCTCGACCAGAAGGGGCTTGACTAAATGATTAAGCATCTCTTCCGTAATAATAATGCGCCCCACCAAAAAAGCTTCTTCATTATTTTGCGTATTAAAAGTCGCCATTAACCTCACTTCCTTTGTCCTAAATTATATCTTATGTTTATGATTTCGCAACGATGCGTTTAACCTGCATCAAAAACTTCCTTATGGCCAACACCGCCCCTCAAGCTAAATTTAAGCTGATCCCGTTCCTGAGGTTAAACCTTGGCCTGATCCCGGTCCGATGCTAAACCTGCACCTGATATTTAACCTGACTTAAAACTCTGCATTTAAGTTAAATCTAACCTGTACCTGTACCTGGCACCTGTACCTGCGCCCAAGCCACCCCTTATAAGGAAACTAACTGCAGGGGCATGGGTTAAAGGGTTAATTGTTGATAA
>SL_8KL_010_SEDDRAFT_10000250_pt1 | contig 46463 bp, 42 predicted proteins | sample SodLakKL_010_SED_4_FD_11160 | JGI IMG/M metagenome (IMG submission 11160)
AGTGGAACAAATACTATAAAAAAAGAAAAATACAAAATATAGGGCAGCAAAAATCATCACAACCTTTCGGTTTTTAGAAACGAAAAAAATTATTTGATGTGTTTTTATAAAAAACAAGTATGATATACTTTATGAAAAATGATTTAATACTTTAATATTGGTATCTCTTTTTTTTAACCTATTATATAATTATTCTATAAAAAAACTCTTTTTCCTTTCTCTGTAGTATCTTAAAATTAAAAAAAGGAGATTAATGTGTTTTGTTTAATATTATTAATATAACAGACATTTTATCTAATATACAGCAGCAGTATTTATTGTTCATTGCAGTATATTAAATATACTGCTTAAAAAAACAAGAGGTGATATTTATGGATATTCAGGCCTTTTTTATGGAAATGGTTGTCCCCTATTTAGGGAGAATTGTACTGGCTCTTGTCGCCTTTATTGTCGGACGCTGGTTAATAGGTAAACTGCTTAATTTAATAGGTAATAGATTAACCAAAAATTTTGATGAAACATTAGAATCATTTTTGTCTTCTTTTATTAAAGTACTGCTTTATGCTGTGATTTTAATAGTTATAGCCTCCACATTGGGTCTGGAAATGACCTCCTTTGTAGCCCTGCTGGGGGCAGCTGGTCTTGCTGTTGGTCTTGCCTTACAGGGCAGTCTGGCAAATTTTGCGGGTGGGGTCCTGCTGCTTGCTTTTCGCCCTATAGAAGTTGGGGACTTTATAGAAACATCCGATCACAAAGGAAAGGTTTCCTCTATTCAGATACTATTTACCATACTCACCACCAGGGATAATAAAGAAGTAATTATTCCCAATGGTAAATTAGCAAATAACAGTATTACAAATTATACCAAAAGCAGCACCCGCAGAGTAGAGCTTAGTATTGGTATCAGCTATGATGATGATATCATCAAAGCCAAAGAAGTATTAAGACAAATAGTAGAAAGTCATGATTTGATCCATAAAGAACCAGAACCTTTAATCAGGGTTGCTGAACACGCAAATAGTTCTATTAATATAAATGTTTTTGTCTGGGCCGATAATGCTAATTACTGGGATGTTTATTATGACCTAATGGAAGAAATAAAAATTGAATTTGATCGAAAAGACATTACATTCCCCTTTCCCCAGCGAGATGTTCATCTATTCCAGATAAATTAAAAAATATCATTTAATATATTTTAATCTAATGCTATATCCTAATCTAAAAAAACACTTTATTTTTTTTATGAAATATATCTACAGCCTGTTCAGTATCACTGTGATATTATTTTATCAAACAGCTGATCTGAACAGGCTTTTTCAATATTAACCTCATGAACCTCATTAATCTCATAAAAATTCATATAAATTAATTTCAAAATAGCAGGCATAAGCTAAAAATAAATAATAAGATAAAAATTTAAAGTTTCTATTTTTACTTATAATTTAAAGTCAGATTCTATTAAATTCAACATTTTAACCGTCGCTTTTATTGCAGAAGCGGTCTGATCCGAGTCCAAACCACGGGTTTGATATTCCTCATTTTCATATTCCCAGGTAATACTGGTTTCAACCAGAGCATTTGTTTGCCCCCCGGGGGGAATTGTGACTACATAGTCATTTAGAGCAGGAAGGTCTTTTCCCAGTTTTTTATATATTTTTTTCAGAGCCTGCATAAAGGCATCATACTGGCCATCACCTGCTGAAACAGACTCATATTCTTCTTCTTCAATATTTATTTTTAAAGAAGCTACAGGTTTAAGCCCATAGGCATAACTAACATTATAACTCATAATTTCTATTTTATTTTCCAGATATTCACTACCCGAAATATCCGAAACTATATAAAGCAAATCTTCTCTTGTGATATTTTCTTTTTTGTCCCCCAGTTCTATTACCCTTTCGGTAACTTTTCTTAACAGCTTTTCATCAAGTTCAATCCCCAGCCTTTTCAAATTTTGTTCAATACTTGCCTTACCCGATGTTTTTCCTAAAGCATATTCCCGTACTCTACCAAAACGTTCAGGAGTTAATTTGTTTTGATAAAGATTACCTTTATTATCACCATCAGCATGAATACCACAATCCTGGGTAAAAACATTATCTCCAATAATAGGGGCATTAGGAGGTACACGTTGACCGGAAAATGTTTCTACAAGATTACTTAATTTTATAAGTTTCTTTTCATCAATACCCGTATTTATTTCAAGATGATCTTTTAGAACAGCACAGGTATTGGACAGTGAATTATTACCTGTTCTTTCTCCCAGACCATTTACTGTTGTATGCAGGCCCTGAATTCCTGCCCGGGCCGCGCTATATGAATTAGCCACTCCAAAACCATAATCATTATGAGCATGAAAATCAAAATGAAGTTCTGGAAATTCTTTCATCATCTGATGACAGTAATTTTCGGTCTGATCAGGGTTTAATATACCCAGTGTATCCGGAAGCATAAACCGTTCTATTGCTTCAGATTTTAATTCTTCAATAAGTTCAAAAACGTATTCAGGAGAATTCTGAATGCCATTTGACCAGTCCTCAAAATAAATATTTACCTTTATTCCGAGCTTTCTGGCCCGGGAAATCTCATCCTTTATATCCTGAGCATGTTCTTCAAGTGTTTTTCCTAATTGTATCTGGGCATGTTTCCGTGATCCTTTGCACAACAAATTCACGGTCCGGCAGCCTGCTTCTTTTATCCATTCAAGAGACCGTCCCTTATCTAAAAGCCCCAGAACTTCAACCTGGTGCTCATAACCATTTTCTTTTGCCCAATCCATGATTTTTTTGACTGCAGAAAATTCTCCTTCCGAAACTCCAGCTGAAGCAACTTCAATACGATTTACATTAACTTCATCCAGCAAAATTTTTGCTATATTTAATTTTTCAATATCTTTAAAAGCAACTCCCGGAGTTTGTTCTCCATCACGTAAAGTAGTATCCATTATTTCTAATTTACATTCATCCACAGTAATTCCTCCTTAAGTTATTAACAGCAATATGCTGAAATCAACCGGCTTTTTCGACAATATACAAAATATAATATATCATCTAAAATTGATTGCATATATTATAGCATAAAATGAAAAAAATATAAACAATAAATATAAACAATAAAAGAGCCCCATTAGGGGCCCTGATGTAAAATAAGATGTTTTTATTGGTAAATATAATCAACCTGAAAAAAACATTTTTTATATGTCTTAATATTCTTCACGATGATACCATTCTGCATCATCCAGCCATGTATTGGGACGGTTTACCATTTCCATAAGATTTCTGAGAATATCTTCATGTTTTTTCTCCTCTTCGGCCAATCGGACAAATGTTTCTTTAACATCTTTTATATCAGTCTCTTCCTGTTTTTCATTGTAAAAATTATATGCTTTGGTTTCCATTTCCATTGCTTCCCGATAAACATCAACCTGCTGCTGGATTTCATTATCTTCCTTTAGGTCAACTGCTATTTCTTCAAAAGCCTTTTTGGCCCGGGGAAGAATGTCTGATTCAACTTCTCCTCCTTTTTTGTTCTCAGATAAATTTTTTATTATCTGTTCATGTTTTTTTTCTTCTTTTGCTAAATCCTCAAACACGATTTTTAATTTTTTATTCTCTGTGTTTGCGGCATGTTCAAGATAAAAATCCTGATGATTTCTTTCCAGATTCTGAGCAAATTCAAAAATGTTCATAATTATTCCTCCTGTTTGTTGGTTTATTTTATTTATTTAAATTCCTTTAAAGTGGTTTTAATATCCTGAGGTTCTCTTTTCTGCTCCACTAAAGGTTTTTCACCCAGGAAATCAAAATTATCCATAAAAATTTCTTTTTCTTTTCGATAAATAACGCCCAGCGGAATCTTATTTTCCCATTCTTCTGCTTTCCTTTGAGCAGTTTCTAAATTAGTTTCATCATAGATGTCTTCGAGTTTATATGCTTTCTCCTGATACCATTGATAGGTGTTTATCTTATTAAAAGAAACACAGGGCTGAAGGATATCAATTAAAGCATAACCTCTATGATTGAAAGCTTTCTTGATTAATTCAGTCAGATGTTCCATCTCACCAACAAAACCCCGGGCCACAAAACTGGCTTCCATTCCCAGAGCAAACTTAACCGGATTAAATGGTTCAGCATTTATACCATATGGCTGCACCTCTGTTGTAATATCATCACCGGTAGTTGGTGAGGCCTGACCTTTAGTTAAACCATAAATCTGGTTATCATGTACAAGATGAACTATATCCGGATTTCTCCGAATATTATGCAGAATATGATTTCCTCCTTCACCATAAGTACAACCATCTCCAGATTCAACAATTACAGACAGGTCTTTATTTGCTATTTTCATCCCTAAGGCAGGAGGAAGTGAACGACCATGTAACCCATTAAAACCATTTATATTTAAATAATGAGGCATTTTTGCCGCCTGACCAATTCCGGTAAACATTACAACCTCCCATGGTTTTAGCTCCAGTTCATTTAATGCATCAATAAGAGCGTTCCTGAGGGGAAAATTACCACATCCCGGACACCAGGCTGTATTTTCAGTCATTGAAAAAAGGTTTTGGTTTTCCATTATTGAATCACCTCTTTTTTAATCCTATTATATATTTCTATTCCACTAAAGGGTCGACCATTATATTTTAAAATATTATGTTCTATCTGTATACCTGTCTCCTGAGAGATTAAATTAGCAAATTGACCCCGGTAATTATTTTCTATACAGACAAACTCTATTTTGGCATTATTAAATTTTAACAATTTTTTGACTGGTAGGGGCCAGATATCGGTAAATGAAAGATAACCGACCGATAATTTATCTTCCTGCAGCAGAGATACAGCTTCTTTTATAGGCCCATATGTGGAACCATAACCGATAAGCAAATAATCAATTTCCTCTGCTGGTTGACCAGTATAAAGAGGTTCTTTTATATCATTGGATTTCAATTTTTCTTCTTTACTGGCTCTTTTTTCAACCATATTATTTCTGGTATCACCATCTTCAATTATATGACCATATTCATCATGTTCATCACTATCAACTGTAAAGGTCTGTTCAAGCTGTCCGGGGTAAGCCCGGGGTGAAATACCAGTATCAGTTATGTTATATCTCTTATATTCCTGATCTCCATTAAAATCTTCTTTATCAACAAAATATGAATCTATAGACAGATTACTAAGATCAAACTCATCAATATTGGTAGATGAATCAGCCAAAAATTGATCACTCAAAATAAGAACCGGAATTTGATATTTATCAGCAAGATTTAGAGCCCGAAAAGTATCATAAAAAGCTACCTCATGATTTCGGGGCGCAGTTACCATCAGGGGGAATTCTCCCTGAGAAGAATTAATAGCAAACAATAAATCAGCCTGGCTGGTTCGGGTGGGAAGACCGGTTGCGGGTCCGGGCCTTTGAACATCAACAATTACCAGGGGAGTCTCTGTTATCCCGGCCAGGCCAATGCCCTCATTCATAAGGGCAAGGCCACCTCCCGAGGTTCCCGTCATGCTCCTTATCCCTCCATATGAGGCCCCTAAAGCCATATTAATAGCAGCAATTTCATCTTCGGCCTGTTCTACCACAACCTTAAGATCTTTTTGCTTTTGGGCAACAAAATTCATAATTGATGTTGAAGGTGACATAGGATAAGCAGAATAGTATTTTAAACCACCACTTAAAGCTCCCAGGGCAAGGGCCTGGTTGCCATCAAGAAACAGCTGCTCGTTATTAAATGTATTTTCTGGAAGAGATAAAACTTCTTTACCTTTCTGATAACCTTTTTCCAGTAACTGCAAATTATCTTCAATAATCTGAGAATCGTTAAAATATTCCCTGATAACACTTTGGCAGTTATCTGTATTTACACCAAGTGCTTTTAGTACAGCCCCCACAAAAACAGTATTTAGGGCTCTGGGATTAACATCCTTAGCTATTTCACCGGCCGGAATAACTATGTTTTCAACACTGCTCTCTGCTTTTTCTTCTGAAATTATAACTCCCCTATTTTTAACATTTTCCTCATGTATTTTTACTGTTTCTTTATTTAAAGCCACCAAAATATCAATTTCATCAGCAGGACCGGTAATTTTTTCATCACCTACTCTTAATTTGATGAAATTGTGACCACCACGTATTCTGGACATATAATCTTTTGTAGAAAACAGATTAAATTCCATTCGAAATAAAGCCTTTCCCAGTATGCTAAAAGTAGTTTTAAGTCCCTGACCTGCTTCTCCTCCTATAAGTATGTTTATTTTCATATTTTTCTCCTTTCTTTAATCTTTTTTGTTGTCCTGGAAAATTATATGTCTATTATCTGTCTATAAAGTAAATTAAATTTTTTGAAAGAAATTTTAACAAGATTAATAACTACTATTATCAAACAACCATCATATTTATAAAACTTATTGAAAATTTTTTGATAAAAAATATATGATTTATATAGATTATATAATAAAAATCCCGAATAATCAAAATTTATAATTTGAAATTAACAGTTATTTTTTAATATTTTTATTAAGTAAAGAAAGATTTTGTTACTATGGTCAAAACATTTTATTATATGTTATATATATTCATTATTCACTTATATTTTATCTACTTTTTTAATACAAATCTAATGAAAAATACTTGTAATAAAAAAATGTACATGTTATAATCTCACTAGAAAAGAGATCAAGGTTTATCTCTTTTCTTAAAATAGCTGGTTTCCCTGCTGCCAGCTTTAGCCCATTATTGGGCTATTATTCCCCTGAAGTATATTCTATTACCCGGCCCCTGGGGCCGGGTCTTTTTTTGATCTTTTTTAGAATATTGATGCTTTATACAATTCGTTATTATCTTATTTTGAATATTTTAAAGTAAGAAAATATCTTGAATTACAGAAAATAGACCATGCTATCTTCCGTTTTTCTGATAACAAAAAAATAATAATGGGAAAAGCAATTATTTCTTCCAGCTCTAAAGCAAATAAAAAAATAAACTAATGATATATTTGTTAAATATTTGATTTGACAAATTATAAATAAAATTATATTATTTAATTGAAAACCATTACATCGGTTCTTTTGGCTCCCAGGGGTTGATTTTATGTCTAATATTAAAGATGTAGCTGAAAAGGCAGATGTTTCTACAGCAACGGTCTCTCGTGTTTTAAACAACCCTCATACTGTAAAAAATGAAACCAAAAAAAGAGTACAAAAAGCCATTCAGGAACTTGATTATCAACCAAATATGCTGGGCAGAAACCTGAGACGTTCTTCTACCCGGATGGTTATGATTCTTCTTGAAAATGTATCTAATCCGTTCTATTCCCGAGTAATAAGAGGTATTGAACAGATTGCACTTGAAAATGATTATTATATTGTAATCTGCAATAACAATTCAGATCCCGCCCAGGAGAACACATATTTAAATCTACTGAGGAGTAAAGTTCTGGATGGGGTTATTATGATGAAACCGGAATTAAGCAAAAAAAAATTACAGGAATTAGGATCTAGATTTGCCGTAGTTCAGTGCTGTGAGTATATAGATGATCTGGATATACCTTTTGTATCAATAAATAATAAAAAAGCTGCCTATTCAGCTGTAAAACATCTGCTCGATCAGGGACATCAAAATATCGGGTTTATTTCCGGGGGACAGAATGTACCTTCAGCCCAACAGAGAAAAAAAGGCTATAAATGTGCTCTTCAGGAATCAGGAATTACAATCAAACAAAAATATATAAAAAATGGAACCTATGGTTACAAAGGGGGGATGGAAAAAGCGAGGGAACTTTTATCTTTAAAAGAAAAACCGACGGCAATATTTGCTATATCAGATATTACGGCTATAGGAGCTATCAAAACCATTCGCGAGTATAATTTAAAAATTCCTGATGAAATTGCTGTAGTTGGATTTGATAATACAAGTATTTCACGAATGTATAATCCAGAATTAACCACTATTGCCCAGCCCCGTAAAGAAATGGGNCAAAAAGCTATGCAGCTTTTAATTGATATTATTCAACATAATGAAATAAAAAATAAAAATATTTTTTTANATCATAAATTAATTATCCGTGAATCAAGCAAAAACTAAAAATTAGGGGGAGTAAGTAAAATGAGTAAAAAATTGAAAGTTGGTATTATTGGATGTGGAGGTATCGCCAATGGAAAACATATGCCCGCTATAAAAAAAATCAAAGAAACAGAAATGGTAGCCTTTTGTGATATAATTAAAAAGCGAGCTAAAAAAGCTGCTAAAGAATATGGAACAAAAAATGCAAAAGTATATGAAGACTATAAAAAGCTGCTGCAGGATGAAAGTATTGATACTGTACATGTTCTTACCCCAAATGATAGTCATGCCCCAATTACTGTTGCTGCTTTGGATGCAGGTAAAGATGTAATGTGTGAAAAACCAATGGCTAAAACAGCTGCCGGTGCAAAAAAAATGGTAAATGCAGCCAAAAAGACAGGAAATATTTTAACTATTGGTTATCAAAATCGCTATCGCCCAGATTCACAATATTTACATAAATGCTGCCGGGATGGTGAACTGGGAGATATATACTTTGCCAAAGCTCATGCTATTCGTAGAACGGCTGTACCTACCTGGGGTGTATTTATTGATGAAGAAGCCCAGGGTGGTGGGCCTCTTATTGATATTGGAACCCATGCTCTAGACCTAACATTATGGATGATGGATAATTATAACCCTCAATATGTTGTGGGCTCAACCTTTAGAAAACTTGCAGAAAATGAAGAAAAATCAAAAGCAAACTCCTTTGGTCCCTGGGATACTGATGAATTTACTGTCGAAGATTCTGCTTTTGGTTTTATTGTCATGGAGGATGGAGCAAATATCATTCTTGAATCCAGCTGGGCTCTGAACACACTTGATACTGGAGAAGCACAAACCACCCTCTGTGGCACTGAAGGGGGCGCTGATATGCGTGATGGTCTAAGAATTAACGGACAAAGACATGGTAAACACTATAAAGAAATGCCCCAGTTAGGACCCGGAGGGGTAGATTTTTATGAAGGTGAAGAAGAAAAACCAGCTGATATAGGAGCCCAAACATTCTACAATGCTGTTATCAATGGTAAAGAATTAGTTGTTAAACCTGAACAGGCACTTGTGGTAACAGAAATCCTGGAAGCTATTTATGAATCTGCAGAAAAAGAAGAACCTGTCTACTTCAATTAGGACATTAACCTGGGTTAAACATCGATTTAAAATAATTTAAAATATTTATTTTCAATACAATTATATTTCTAATTGTAATACATTTTAATAATGATTAACAAAAAATATACAATCAAATATTTTAAACTATAAAAACTGGAGGTTGCAATTAAATGAATTATAATGTTGGTATTGTTGGTTGTGGTAGAATTTTTCCCATGCATGCAGTTCCTGTATCTGATAGGAAAGATACAAATATAGCAGCAGTTTGTGATATAAAGGAAGATAAGGCCAAAGAAAAAGCAAAAGAATTTAACTGCAGCTGGTACACTGACTATGAAACAATGATTCAAAAAGAAGATCTTGATACAGTACATGTCTGTACCCCTCACCATCTACATGCTCCTATTACCATACTGGCAGCAGAAAATGGAATTAATATTCTAACTGAAAAACCTATGTCCATAAAAGAAAAAAATGCTGTCCAAATGATAGAAACAGCCGAAGAAAATGATGTAACCCTGGGAGTTATATTTCAAAACAGATATAATCCCGGTTCTCTGGCAGTAAAAAACAATTTAGATAATGGAGCTCTGGGAGAAATTAAAGCCGGAAAGCTTTTTTTAACCTGGCAGAGAACTGATGAATATTATTCTGAAAGTGACTGGAAGGGTACCTGGGAAAAAGAAGGTGGGGGAGTTATAATTGATCAGGCTATTCACACCATGGATCTTATGCGCTGGTTTATGGATGATGAAGTCAAATCAGTTGAGGCCAGTATTGCTACCCGATATCATGACTTAATTGAAGTGGAGGACATGGCAGAGGGTATAATTGAATTTAACAGTGGTGTAATGGCCAGCTTTTATACAATGAACTTTTATTCATATGATGCTCCTATTGAAGTTGAACTGGACTGTGAAAATGGACAGGCCCGTTTAAAAAATGATACTGCTGAAATTGAATTCAATAATGGCAGAAAAATTATTGCCACCCGAAATCCAAAAGAAAGTTTCAATTATGGAGATGTGGAAAGTTACTGGGGGGTAAGTCACATAAAACAAATAAACAATTATTATGATGCTCTAAAAAACGATGAACAACCTGACATAACGGGCAAAAAAGCCTTTAAAACACAGCAGATGATCTGTGCTATTTATGAATCAGGTAAAACAGATAAAAAAGTTAAAATAAATGACAAATAAAAACCTGAGATATCAGTTTCAATAATAATGTAAATTTAATTTAAATATCAATATTTAATAACAGCCGGCTGCAGCTTAACAACTCAGGTCGGCTGTTTTTAATTAAACCCGTACTTTTCACGCAGAGCCTGACTAACACAGCCGGGAACTATATCACTTACATCCCCTCCAAATTGAGCAACTTCTTTAACTACACTGGAGCTTAAAAAAGCATATTTAGTATCGGTCATAAAAAATATTGTTTCTATATCTTCATCAAGCTGTTTATTCATAGAGGCCATTTGAAATTCTCCTTCAAAATCAGATACAGCTCTTAAACCTCTAATCAGGGCACTGGCATTTTGTGATTTTACATATTTCATAGTTAAACCACAGAAAGAATCAATTTCAATATTATTATCTGAAAGATTTTTTACGGATTGACGAAGTAAATCTTCTCTTTCTTTCCTTGAAAATAAAGGATCTTTATTGGGGTTAATAAAAACAGAAACAACAAGTTCATCAAAAACTGAAGCTGCTCTTGTAATAATATCCAGATGCCCATTGGTTACAGGATCAAAACTACCCGGGTACACAACTCTAGTTTTCATTTTTTTCCTCCTTTAGTCCTAATATATGAATTCCGGAATCACCATAAGTTCTTTCTTTAATTACATTTAACCTATCCGGACAGGAAATTTGCTGTCTTTTGCTGTGTTCCACAACAATAATTCCCTTCTCGGCAATTATTTCATTTTTTAAAATAGAATTAAGTATTAACAGAATATTCTCTTTTTCATAAGGGGGATCCATAAAAACAAGATCCCATTTTTCATTATTTTTTTCTAAAAAATTATTAACATCATCTTTAATTACTTTAGACCGGTCTTTAAATCCACAGAGATTAATATTTTTTTTGATTATTTTACAGTTAGCTTTATTATGTTCTACAAATGTAAAATGTTTGGCTCCCCTGCTGAGGGCTTCCAGGCCCAATCCCCCAAAACCTGCAAAAAGATCCAGCCCCCGGCATTCTATAACAAAAGAACCAAGCATATTAAATATAGCTTCTTTAACCCGATCCTGAGTTGGCCGGGTATCAGTTTTTTTGTCTGAAAATAATTTTTGTCCCTTTGCTGTTCCTGTAATAATTCGCAATTTTTATACTCTCCCCCGGATATATACTAAATAATATATTTAATATATATTTTAATTACTATATTTCCTGTATAATTTACTCATCTTATCAAATAGAGTTTTTGCTCAGACGGATAAAAACTTATTGTTATATTTTAACTTCAAGTTTATGTATTTCCTCATATAATAAAGGAAATTCAGTTTCAAGTTTACTTTGTTTAATAATATCCTGGGCATCTTTGCGAGCTTTATTTAATATTTTTTGATCCTTAATTAAACTGGCCACCTTCAGATCAGGCATACCGTGCTGCTCTGTTCCAAAAAATTCACCCGGGCCCCTTATTTTAAGATCAGCTTCAGCTATTTCGAAACCATCATCTGTTTTTGTAAATACTTCAAGCCGGCTCCGGGCATCTTCAGTTGTAGGTTCTGCTACTACAATACAGTAGGACTGCTGTTTACCTCTTCCAACTCTTCCTCGCAGCTGATGAAGCTGTGCTAAGCCAAAACGCTGTGCATCTTCAATAACCATTACCGAAGCATTGGATACATCAACACCCACTTCAATTACCGTAGTTGAAACCAGGACATCAATATTACCCTGATGAAAATCTTTCATTTTCTGTTTTTTCTCATCAGCACTAAGCTGACTGTGTAAAATAGATACATTAAAATTATTTAAATATTTATCTGTTAGTTCTTTTTTGGTTTCTTCTGCTGATAATGCCGATATATCTTCCGAAGGTTCAATTAAAGGACAGACCACAAAAGCCTGGTGCCCGCTTTTAAGCTGTTTTCTTACAAAATTATAAACTGCAGCTCGTGATTTTTTCCTGTACCACATTGTCTTAACCGGTTTACGTCCCGGAGGCATTTCGTCTATTAGAGAAACATCAAGATCACCATAAAATGTAAGTGCTAACGAACGAGGAATGGGAGTCGCTGTCATAATCAGCAAATCGGGATTTCCACTTTTTCTTTTTAATGAATATCTCTGTTCAACCCCAAAACGATGCTGTTCATCAATAACTACAAGCCCCACATTGCTGTAGGAGATTCCCTCCTGAAATAAAGCATGTGTACCTATAATTAGATCACTTTCCTTTGAAGATATTTTTTCTTTAATTTTTTTGCTCTGTGTGGATGATAAACTGCCAACTAAAAGTGTAATATTAAAGTCTAATTTTTTTAACATTTCACTTAATCTTATATAATGCTGTTCGGCCAGAATTTCTGTCGGAGCCATAAAAACGCCCTGATAACCATTGGCCATGGTCTCTATAAGGGCCAGAACGGCAACCAGGGTTTTACCCGAGCCAACATCTCCCTGCAGTAAACGCTGCATTGGAATATTTTTTTCCATATCTGTTTTTATTTCCTGCCAGCTTCTTTTCTGGGCATCGGTCATATCAAATGGAAGAGAATTAATAAAAGAATTAATAATTTCTCCCGGATCATGATGGATGGTGCCCTGTTTCTTTAAAGCACCCTGTTTTCTATTTAAAAAAAGCAGCTGCAGCAAAAAGAGTTCTTCATATGCTAATCTCTGATGAGCTTTAATATATTGTTTTCTATCTTCTGGAAAATGAAGTCCTTTTAGTGCTTCTGTTAACTTCAAAAAATTATATTTTTTTCTAATAAAGGAAGGTAAAATATCTTCTAACAGGTTAGCATACTGATTAAGAGCAGTAAAAATTATTTTTCTTACTCTTTTTTGGGTCAGCCCGGAAGTAAGTGAATAAAGAGGAGTAATTCGCTTCAAATGTATATATTCAGTTTTCTCTGCTGATTCATAAACAGGATTGTTTATATCTTTTTTATCATATTTATAGCTTTTATTATTTAAACTTCCATATAAATAAAAGAAGTCACCATTTTCAAATTTGTTTTTCAAATAATTTTGATTAAACCAGACACCATCGATAGTTCCCGTATCATCAGAAAAAGTTACTCTCAGAACTGAAAGGTTTTTTCTGATGTTTTGAATCTTTTTTTCAATTACCCGGCCTTTAATTACTGCCTCCGAGCCGGGACAAAAATTTTTTATTTTTTTAACTTCTCTCCGGTCTTCATACTCCCGGGGAAAATAATATAGAAGATCCCGTAAATTTTCAATATCAAGCCGTGAAAATTTTTCAGCCCTTTTGGGGCCAACACCTTTTATATACTGAATATCCTGGGGAATATTTTCTTTCATCAGGGAAGAAAATCTCCTTTTAAAATGACAGAGCTGTAGACCAGAGGGCCAACATGGCTGCCAATTACGGGCCCCAGTTTTGTTTCAAATACAGTTGTTTCAGCTGATCTCTGTTCTGCTAAATTATATATTTCGGACCGAAACTTCTCATATACTTCTCCGGCCTGGCCATTCATCATGCCCAGCCAAACTTTTTCTGAACTTGAGCTAATCTCATCACTAACCAGATCGATCATTTTTTTTCTGGTTCTGGTTTGACCCCGGATTTTAGAATGGGGTATTATCTCTCCGGTTTTGGTTGTTAATTCCAATATAGGGTTAAAGTTTAAAATTGAACCAACAAAAGCCTGGGCACTCCCAATCCTTCCCCCCTCTTTAAGATAAGTCAATTCACCAACAGTAAAATAGATTTTCATATTATCTCTGGCTTTTTTAACTCCATTAATTATATCTTCAAAACTGGCTCCCTGTTTTCTTAATTTGGCAGCCACAATGACCTGAAGTCCAATACCCAGTGAAGCCGCTCGTGAATCAATTAATTGAATCTCAACTCCGGAAACCTCTCTTTTGGCCAATCGGGCAGAATCAAGGGTCCCGCTTAATTCATCGGCAAGATGTATGGATACTATTTTTTCATATTTGCTGCTTAAAGTCTCATATTTTTTAATAAATTCCCCGGCAGAAGGCTGTGAAGTACTGGGTAAGTTTTCTGCATTTCTCTGTCTTTCATAAAATTCATCTCCACTTAAATCTTCCCTATCTTTATATGTTTCTCCATCAATATGAACATTTAGGGGCACTATTTCGATACCATACTCCTCTACTAAATCAGATGGTAAATCACAGGTACTATCAGTTACAATACCTATTTCCATAATTAACACTCCCCTGCTTTATTTTTTAAAATATTTCAGACAAAAAAGATTAAAGTTTTTATCTTACTCCAGAGAGATTATATACGAATATATAGGCTGACCACCCTTATATACTTCAATCTCAGGTACAGAATATTCTTTCAGAGATTCTTTTATATTAAGGGCATGTTCCCGATCTGTGTTTTCACCAAAATATATGGTAACCAGTTCTTCACCTTCATATTTTTTCTCAAATATTTCCAGAATAACATCTACATAATTTTCCCCACAGCAGAGAATATCGTCATTATATACTCCTATTATATCTCCGGGTTTAATCTCAAAACCATTTATTTTTGATTCTTTAACTGCTTCTGTTATTTGTATTGTTTTTAAATCTTCAATTTCTTTTTCCATTTTATCTTTGAGTTCAAACAAATCAATATCCTCATCAAATACCATCAGGGAAGCAATTGCTTCAGGAATAGAAGTTGTGGACAAAACTGCCGTTTTTTTATCTACCAGAGAAGCTGCCTGTTCTGCTGAAGAAACGATATTTTTATTATTGGGCAAAAGCATAATTTCCCGGGCCTTAATTTCCTTAATTGCTTTCACAAAATCGTTGGTACTGGGATTGTTAGTGTTACCTCCTGAAATTATTTTATCAACACCCAGCTCCTGTAAAATAGTTGAAAATCCTTCACCCTGGGCAACTGCAATAATACCCCGGGGTTTAATTTCTTTAACTTTATCCTTGTTTTTCTGAATATCACTTACTTCAGTAGCTTTAATATTGGGTTCAGTTTTTTTATCTGCCTGCAGCTGCATATTCTCTACAACAATATCTTTTATTGAACCCTGCTGAAGAGCATATTCAAGCACAATTCCCGGATGATTGGTATGAACATGAACTTTTACAGTTGATTCTGAGCCAACAACAATTAATGAATCTCCATAATTATTTAATTCTTCTCTAATTTTTTCAAGTACATTATTTGAACTATCTTCGATATCAATTAAAAGCTGTGTATCGTACATATAGGTTAATTCTTCTTCTTTTTCCGGTTTTTCTTTTTCCGGTTTTACTTCTTTCTGTAAAATTTCTTCATCAAATTCTATATCATCTTTATCCTGAAGGCCCCTTAACATTCCTTCCAGAATGATTACATATCCTTTTCCTCCTGCATCCACAACTCCTGCTTCTTTTAAAGCGGGAAGCTGTTCGGGAGTTTTTTCCAGAGCCTGTTTGGCAAATTCCAGAGTATTCTGAAGGGTATTAACAATATCCAGATTGTTTTCACTAGAAAGTTCAGCCCCCTCAGCGGCTTTACTGGCCACTGTTAATATAGTGCCCTCTACAGGTTTCATAACACCATTATAGGCCACTGAGGCTGCTCTCCGAAATGATTTTGCCAGCTGTTCAACATCTAAAATTTCATTTTCTTTATTTGCTTCAGAAAAGCCCCGAAGCAGCTGAGATAGAATAACCCCAGAATTACCCCGGGCACCCATTAAAGCCCCCCGGGCTATTTGTGATGTAATCTGATTTACTTTAGATAAAGATTTGCCGTCAAGATTATTCATAGCTTCCTTAAATGTATGATACATGTTTGTACCGGTATCTCCATCAGGAACCGGAAAAACATTAAGAGAATTGATGTGTGATTCACTCTCTTTTAAATACCACTGAGCCCCTCTTAGCATTGAAATAAGCATAGAACCGTCTATTTGTTTTGGGTTTTGGTCTTTTGGTGAGTCATTTGATTGGTTTTGTGGTTTTGATTCTTCATTAGCTTTCATTACCAACTCTCACTCCCTGAACATTTACATCAACTTTTTCTACTTCTACTCCCACACTGTCTTTGAGAGTATAAGTGACTTTATCTATAATATTCTGAGCAACTTCATGAATGTTTGTACCATATTCCACTATAATATTCAATTCCAGTTCGACTTTATCCTCACTCACTTTTACAGCCAGTCCTTTTGTTAAATTTTCCTGACCCAGTAATTCAGCCAGACCATCCTGCATATTACGGGAAGCCATACCTACAAGGCCATAACATTCCATGGCAGCCATGCCCGCAATCTGTCCAATAACTTCTTTGGCTATAGTAATCGAACCTTCTTCATTGGTCCACATTTTTTCCATAAAGACACCTCTTTCCTTCTATATTTGTTCTGTATCATATTCTATAACATTCATGGTTAATGTGCAAGAATACCAGCTGAATAACCATAATTTTTAATTTTTATCCCTTGTAAAGTTATACTTAATATGGTAATATAATAAAAGAAATTGATAGCAATAAATAAACAATAATAAAAAACAATAATAAATTAGGAGGATAAATATGTCCAGAGTATGTGAAATATGTGGTAAAGGAAGTAATAATGCCAACCGGGTAACCCGCCGTGGTAAAGCGAAAAAAGAAGGTGGGGTTGGAAAAAACATCACCGGAAGATCAGGACGAAAACAAAAACCAAATCTTCAAAAAATTAAAGCTCTAGTTGACGGCAGAAAAAAGAAAATAAAAGTCTGCACTCAGTGTATAAAATCAAATAAAGTAATAAAAGCCCATTAATGGGCTTTTTTTTATTTATACTGTTCTTCTTTTCTCATTTCATAAAGATCATTTCCATAAATATCATTTACCACAATAGCTGGAAAATCTTTTACCTCAAGTTTTTTTACAGCTTCTGGCCCCAGTTCGGGGTAAGCGGCTGTACTTACCCTGGTTATACTTTCTGAAATCAAAGCTGCAGCTCCTCCAACAGCAGCAAAATAAACCGCCTTATATTCTTTCATTGCTTTTCTTATTTTCGGAGATCGTTTCCCTTTACCAATAGTTCCAGAGAGCCCTTTCTTAAGCAGAGGAATTGTTAAAGGATCCATTCTATAACTGGTTGTAGGGCCCGCGGAACCAATTATTTCACCCGGTTTAGCCGGAGCAGGACCCACATAATATATAATCTGTCCGGAAAGATCAAAAGGCAGGGTTTGTCCTTTTTTTATCAAGTTAACCAGCTTCATATGTGCCGCATCACGGGCAGTATATACTATCCCGCTAAGCATTATTCTATCTCCAGCTTTTAATTTTTTGAGATCATCTTTTTTCAATGGTGTTCTTATTTTCAAGTAAACACACCCCATTTTCAAATATAAAATATCACTTTTATCACTTTTTAAAGAACAGCTTTTTTATGACGGGCAGCATGACAGTTGATATTAACTGCTGCGGGTAAGGAAGCAATATGACAGGGATATTTTTCAATTTTTACTCCCAGAGCAGTCCTGGTCCCCCCCAGACCCTGGGGACCAATACCCAATTTGTTTATTTTATTTAAAATCTTTTTCTCCAGTTTAGCCGTTTTAGGATCAGAATGTGCATCATCCAGATCACGTAAAAGAGCTTTTTTTGAAAGTAAGGCTGCTTTCTCAAATGTGCCGCCCAGTCCAACACCTACAATAACAGGAGGACAGGGATTAGCATCAGCCCGGCGCACCGTATCAACTACAAAGTCAATGACCCCCTCCTGTCCTTGAGCCGGACTCAACATTTTTATTTTACTCATGTTTTCACTGCCCCCACCTTTGGCCATTAAATAAAGTTTTAGCTTATTTCCAGAAACAATTTCAGTATGTATTACAGGAGGGGTATTATCACCGGTATTTTCCCGGTTAAAAGGATCTTTTACAATCGATTTTCTTAAATATCCTTCTTTATAACCTTTTTTGACCCCCTCAAACAGCGCTTCCTGCAAATTACCCTCAACCTTAACATCTTCTCCCAGCTCTACAAAAATCACAGTATAACCTGTATCCTGACAGATGGGTACCTTTTTTTTCTCTGCAAGTTGATAATTATCTATTAACTGCTGAAAAATATTTTTCCCCATTTCTAAACTTTCTTCTTTTTGAGCTCGTAATAAAGCTTTTTTGATATCATCATTAAGAACAAAGTTTGCCTCCTGGCACATTTGAGCAACTCTATTGACAATTAAACTTTTTGCTATCTTTTTCAATTTGGTAAACTCCTTATTTTACATTATTATCACTATTAAAACTGCCAGGATCTGATATAATATATATCATAGATCCTTCTTTTAAGCTTACTGACGCTCGACTGGATAAAATTTTATTGCTGATACCCCGACTGAGGTACCGATAAAATTCTTCATTTTCAACATTGTATTTACACCCCCTAATAGAAACCCCACTTACAATTTCACTACGGGGTATTAAGGAAAAAACCTTCCCGACCTGCTGTTTTATTGCTATTTCATCTTTTACTATTCCCACCTTTATATGTGGTTCTTCAATAACGGCCTTAATATTCTTGTAAGCAGCATATTCCAGAAGAGAGATATTCCCTAACTGCTGATCAAATCTGCCTCCCATTAAACCAATAATTTGTACAAAATTAATTTCTATTTTAATACAGTAATCCAGAGCTAATTCACCATCTGTTTTATCTTTATTCCGGGGATGTTTTTTTATGTTAATTCCTGACTTTCGAAATTCTTTTAATTTATCAGAAGACAGTGAATCCAAATCCCCTACTATTAAATCAGGCCTGATGCCAATTTTTTCTAATAAAAGAGCTCCACCATCCGCAGCTATATAAAATGGCTTTTTTTGCTCTCTCTTTTTTAAATAATCATAATCACCTGATTTACCGCTCAGTTCACCATTGAGGGCTAGTACGGCTTTATCTGTCTTCAATTTAATTCTTAACCTCCATTTGTTTTCATTTTAAACTCTTTAAGTGCCTGTTCAGGGCTTTCCGCTTTAAAAATAGCAGAACCGGCAACAATTATATCTGCACCGGCAGAAGCTACTTTTTTTACATTATCAGGCTTTATACCTCCATCAACAGCAATCTTTACCTCCGGGTTTCTGCTGCTGATTAAATCCTTTAATCTTTTTATTTTATTATACATCCCGGAAATAAATTTTTGACCACCAAAACCTGGATTTACGGACATAATTAGCACTAATTTCAAATCAGGAAGTACATACTCCAGTTCATCAAGTGGGGTAGCAGGATTTAATGCAGCTCCGGGAAGACAATCTTCCTTGTTTATCTGCTGAATTAAACTATGCAGATGCTTTTCTGCTTCTACATGAACTGTTATGAGATCACTTCCTGCCTCTGCAAAAGCGGATATATATTTTTCCGGATGGTTTATCATAAGATGGGTATCAAACAAAAGGCTGCTGTGGGGTCTTATCGCCGAAATTAACTTCGGCCCAAACGTTATATTGGGAACAAAATTTCCATCCATAACATCAAGATGGAGATAATCAGCATTTTTTACAAGTGATATTTGGTTTTTTAAATCACTGAAATCAGCTGCCAGTATTGAAGGAGCTATATCAATCATATTTGTGTTCCTCCTTTTCTTCAAGTTGCTCATAAAGCTTTACATAACTATTATAACGTGATTCTGCAATTTTATTATTGTTAACTGCTTCTTTAACCTGACAGCCCGGTTCATGAGTGTGGCTGCACATATTAAATTTACATTCATTCATATACTCAGAAAACTCTCTGAAATAAAACGGAAGCTCCCGGGGCAGGATATCAGAAAATTCCAGAGTTCTAAAACCGGGAGTATCAGCAACCCACCCTGAATTATTCAGGGGAAGTAATTCTACATGGCGGGTTGTATGTTTTCCCTGCTGTAATTTTTTACTAACTTCTTTAATTTCCTGCTCAGCTTCAGGTATAATTTTGTTAATCAATGAAGATTTTCCTGTTCCCGAAGGTCCGGCCATTACATTTATATGCCCTTTAATCTTTTCTTTAAGATCATTTATGTTTTTACCAGTTTTTACACTGACTGTAAAACAGGAATATCCAATATTTCTATATAATTTCACATTCTGAAGTATATTGCTTTCCTCTACCAGGTCATTTTTGTTAAAGACAATTATCGGCCTAAAAGAAGATGATTCCACCATCACCAAAAAACGATCCAGTAAATGAAGTTCCAGTACCGGTTTTTTAAATGAAAAAACAATAATTATTTGATCCACATTGGCCACCGGGGGGCGCTGCAGCAGATTATCCCGGGGACAGAGTTTTTCAACAACTGACTTTTCCCGGGAAAAAAGGACAAAATCTCCCGGATAAACTGAGTCCTGTATTCGGCCCCGAATTTCCAGCTGCAGTATATTTTGATTTTTATCAGCTAAAAAAAAGTAACCCCCGACTGTCTTTACTATCATTCCTTTTTCGGTCATAAATCCTCCTTAAATTTTATTCAATATCTTCTTCATGTATTAAATCATCATTCATATACACACGATAGGTAGTGGGTCCTACACTGTTGATCGTTTTTTCAATATTATCTCCCGGGCGATGCTGACCACGGTAGGCAATATCCACTCCATTGATATCTTCTACTTCAATAACCACTTCCTGTTCCTCAAAACCGGTAACAGTAATCATGACCCGCTGTGAATGGATATCAGCCTCTTCTGCATTTAATAAACCCTGACTGACAGTAATATCAATTTCACTGTCATGGGGAACTTCTCTTCCCGGAGCCGGCTGCTGTCTCATTATTTGTCCGGCCAGATATCGCCTGCTTGTTTCTGTAGAAATGTTTCCAATTTGCAGGCCATATTCTCTAAGCTGAAAACTGGCTTCTATCCTGTTCAAGCCTGTAATGTCTGGTATTTCAACCATGTCAGGATGAGGTCCGGCACTGACGGTTAATTCATAATCCTCCCCAATATTTATCTCGCGTCCGGGTTCTGGGGTCTGGTCCATTACATAATTCTCAGCATATTCATCACTATACACAAAATTAATATTTTCTTCTGTAACCGAAATACCGGAGTTCTCTAAATTTATCCGGGCCTCACGAAAGGAAAGATTAACCACTTCCGGCATCTCAATAACAGGAGGACCCTGACTCAATGTCAGCTGGATGACCCGGGTCTGCCGAATAATACTGCCGGCCTGCGGCTCCTGGCTTATTATAATTCCCTCTTCAACTTCTTCATGACTCACTTCACTTTCCACATTTAGATCCAGACCTCTCTGAGCTGCCCTGTTTTCGGCCTGTTCCAGTGTATAACCTGTAAGTTCAGGTACCTCAACTGTGGGAACATCAGTATAACGCATATAAAAGTTATAAAGTATTCCCAGGGAAGCAAAAATAACAAAGAATATTATTCCGAAAATAATTAAAAAACGATACTTTCCTTTTTTATTTTTCTTATTTGAATTTCCAGGTTTATCATCCTTATTATTGTCAGTATTATCATCTATATTATTTTTTTTCAGTGCTTCCAGTATTTCTTCATCATTTTTGGTTTCCTCTGCAGATATTTTATTATTTTCATTTTTTTCAGAATCTATGCCTTCCGATTCATCAGCAGAGTTATTTAAGTGATTCTTAAGTATTTCAGATTTTCTCATGATTTTTGTATCCTGTTTTGCTTCGGATTCACTATCTGAAATAGAAAGTGTCTTTTTTAATTCAATTAATTTTTCTTTCATAACAGAGGCACTTTCAAATCTATCTGAAGAATTTTTAGCTAAAGCTTTAATAACAAAATTTTCTACTTTTCGGGGTATATCGTCTCGATAATCGGACAGAGATGGTGGGTCTTTTTGAATATGCTTTAAGGCAACCGCGACGGGACTATCTCCCTTAAAGGGAACATCCCCGGTCAGCATTTCATATAATACAACCCCCACAGAATACATATCTGATTGTGCATCTACTTCTTCTCCCTGGGCCTGTTCGGGTGATAAATAATGGGCACTACCTTCTACTGTATCTGTTATGTCAAGAGTAGAAGCATTAACAGCCCGGGCTATTCCAAAATCGGTTACTTTAACTGTTTTGTCATTATCCAGAATAACATTATGTGGTTTAATATCACAGTGTATTATATTTTTACTATGTGCAACCTCAAGTGCTGAACATATTTGATGGGCAATATCCAGGGCCTCGGTGATCGAGAGCTGACCCCGATTGGAAATAATATCTTTTAAATTTTGACCTTCAATTATTTCCATAACCAGATAATGATATTTATTATCCCGACCAATATCAAATATACTAACCACATGGGGATGTGAAATACGGGCCACCGCTTTTGCTTCATGTTTAAATTTTTCAACAAAACTTTCATCTGTCATATGTTCGGGACGCAAAATTTTAACTGCTACTTTTCTATCCAGCAGGACCTTCATAGACAATGGCCATTCCGCCCTGACCTATTTCAGCTTGAATTTTATACCTATCATTTAATATTTCTCCAATCATAAACTCACCTCAGACCTTACTGAATAATACCGGTTATTAAGGTAATATTATCCCTGCCACCATGGTCAAGAGCTTTATTACCCAATTTTTTTGCCAGATTTTCTTTCTGCAGATTCTCTTTAATGGTTTCCTCAATTTCCAAGAAGGGAACTATATCACTGAGACCATCAGTACAGAGAAGGACCAGATCATCCTGTTTGACATCAACCATTTTTGTTTCCACCTTTATTGAACCATCAATACCCAGACCCTGAGTCAAAATATTGCTTTTGGGATGACCAAAATTATCTTCAGGACTAAGCTCTCCCTGATTGACCATCTGCTGGACCAGAGTATCATCTGTGGTCAGCTGTTCTAACTGATTATCATGAAATAAATAAATTCGGCTATCTCCCACATGTCCCAGAAAAATTGTGTAATCATAAAAAACAAGAAAAGAAAGTGTGGTACCCATACCGGAAAAATCATCATTTTCTGCTGACCGGGAAAGTATTTGGCTGTTTATTTCTTTGGTAACTTTTTCAATCTGCTCAATTATATCTTCTTTAAGATTAAATGAATAATCACGAAGATAATCTATCGCAATCTCACTGGCTACTTCCCCTGCACTATGTCCCCCCATACCATCGGCAACAGCGGCAAGAATATATTTTTTGTTTTCCCTACAAATTAAATAGTTATCTTCATTTGTATTACGAAAATTTCCTTTATCGGTAAATACATTAAACTTCATTTGATCCCTCCTGCCCAGAATCACTTTTTAGCTGACCACAGGCCGCATTTATTTCACTTCCCTTTCTTTTCCGCACAGTTACATTAATATTGAAATCAGCTGCAGTTGTTTTAAATTGATTTATCGTTTTTTCATCGGGAGGTTTCATGTTTATTCCAGCTGAATAATTAACGGGTATTAAATTCAAATGACAGTTAATATCTTCCAGCAGCCTCGCTAATTCAACAGCATATTCAGGATGGTCATTAAGGCCCTCAATTAATATATACTCAAACGTAACTCTGCGGCCGGTTTTTTTTATATAATATTTTACAGCAGGTATAAGGTCTCCCAGAGGATACCTGTTGTTAATCGGCATTAATTTGCTGCGCAGCTGATCATTAGGGGCATTAATTGATACCGCCAGACCAATCTGGGTCCCGGATTCGGCAAGCTTCCGGATACCGGGAATTATTCCCGAAGTTGAAATAGTAATCCTGCGCTGGCCGATATTAAAACCCCTGTTATCATTGAAAATTTCAGCCGCTTTAAGCACAGCATCCAGATTATTCATAGGCTCACCCATGCCCATAAAAACCAGATTTGTAAGATTATGGGCTCTGTGTTTTTTTTGTATTTTAACTGCCTGTTCAACTATCTCAGCTGTTTTTAGATTTCTTTCCAGACCCTGGAGTCCTGTAGCACAGAATTTGCAGCCCAAATCACAACCCACCTGTGATGATAAACATACACTGTATCTTTCTTCATCATAATAAGGCAGAAAAACACTTTCAATTCTATTCTGATCGGGCAGTTCCCAAAGATATTTGACCGTTCCCCCGGCTGACTTTTGCAGGTTAACTAAATTTAAAGAATAAAGATTAAAATTATCTTTCAGCAGCTCAATGATCTCTTCCGGTAAATTTTTCATCTCAGAAAAATAATCAACAAAATTTCTGTAAAGCCAGTTAAAAACCTGTTTACCGCGAAAACCTGCATAATCCTGTTCAAGAAACCAGTTTATTAAATCAGGGCGGGTATAATTTTTGATATCATCCCTCTGTTTCACTTTTAATATACCCCCAAAATTAAAATCTTACTCAATGACATTTATTTTGGCAGTCTGAACAAACACTTTCCTGTTTTGTCTTACCGGGATAAAAGAGCTGCTGTCCTCAAAATAGGCATTTTTTATCTGCATCTGATCAACATCAGAAGATGTTGTAAATCTTTTCTGGACTTTCCTGCCCAAAAGTGAGCTGACCAGATGGGCTAACAGCAGAGCGATAATAATATAAAAAATACTGAATTGACCTGTAACAAACAGCAGAAACAAAAATATAATTGCCGAAGAAAAATTAATCATCAGCTGACTGGTACCACAATTTTTGTGAACAGCCAGATTATCCTCTCCCCGGCTCATTAGCTGTCTGCCTTTTTCTGCCGCCTGCAGGACATTACTGATATTATCAACTCCCATTATATAAAACCCATTTTCGGTCGCATACCCGGAAAGATTGCTGTAACCATATTCTTTTTCCAGTATATTAACAGCTGCATGTTCCAGAGCATGGTTCCGCCTTAAAAGTGGATTAACTGCTATCCTGTAAATTTGCCGGGGAATGAAAAACAGATTAAAAAAAGAATCAATTGTAAATTTTACGGGAATAAAAATCAGCATTAAAGCAATAAAAATCAGCAGAGGATAAAAAAGAACAGGAAAAAATAAAGCCAGAATTAGAAAAAATAACAAAAATCCCATCTATATGATCTCCCCTATCAACCGAGAACAGTACCCGGCTCTAATTCATAACCATTAACAAAATCAACACAATCCATTTTCTTTTTACCGGCCGGCTGTAATTTTTCTAATTCAATAATACCACAGCCGGTTTGAACAACAAGCCCTTCCCCTGAAACCTGGAGTATTTCTCCCGGTTCTCCTTTTTTGCTGTTTTTATCTTTTATATTTACCTGCCAGATTTTTAACCTCATGTCATCCCAGAAAGTATAGGCTACAGGCCAGGGATTAAGACCACGCACAAAATTATATATATCTTCGGCAGAACAATTCCAGTCAATTTCTCCAGCCCTGTTATCCAGTTTATCGGCATAGGAAGCTTCCTGGTCATTTTGCTGTTTCCTAGTATAGTTATCCTGTTTTATATCAATCAGAGTCCTGACCAGCAGTTTGGCCCCTGTTTCGGCCAGGCGATCATGGAGATCACCTGCAGTATCATCTCTATTTATTACAACTTCTTTTTGGCTGATAATATCGCCTGTATCCAGAGTCTCTTCCATAAACATAACCGTAACTCCTGTTTTTTCTTCACCATTCATAATTGCCCGATGTATGGGGCTGGCTCCCCGGTATTTTGGTAAAAGAGAGGCATGCAGGTTTACACAGCCCCGGTCAGGTGTTTCCAGGACCTTCCGGGAGAGAATCTGGCCAAAAGCAACCACAACAATAATCTCCGGAGCCAATTCCTGCAGCTGATTGATAAAAGAAGAGCTATTTACATTCTCAGGAGTGAAGACCTGACAGCCCAGCTGGAGAGCTTTCTTTTTGATCGGTGTTGATTGTTTTTTTTGGCCCCGCCCCCGGGGTTTATCGGGCCTGGTTATTACCCCTTTAACATTTAATATATCACTCTCAACCAGCTGTTCAAGAGAGGGGACTGAAAAATCGGGACTCCCCATATATACAATATCCATTATTTCACCTCATCTTGTTTTTGTTAGATTATCAAATTGATCTTCCATTTCGATGAGTTTATCAACAAACAGGACTCCATTCAAATGGTCAATTTCGTGCTGTATAACTCGGGCCAGCATTTCTTCGGCCTGAATTGAAATTTTTTCTCCTTTTTTATTTAAAGCCTTAACAGTAATTTTTTGAGCCCGGGCGACCAGCCCTCTTCGGTCAGGTATACTAAGGCATCCTTCTTCGGCAGTTTTCTTTCCTTTTTGTTCTACAATTTTTGGATTTATTAAAGCTCGACAGTTATTTTCATCTTCCCCACCTTCACGCAGAACTATTACTCTCTGGGATACTCCTACCTGGGGAGCAGCAAGACCAATACCCTCATTTTCAATCATTGTTGAGCACATATTATCAATTAATCTGAGGGTTTTATCGGTTATTTTTACTACATCTTTGGCCCTGGTTCTGAGCACAGGGTCTCCAATTTCTCTTATATTTAATACAGCCATACTCCCACCTCCTCTTATTTGAAAACACAGTATATACAGCAGTTAAAATTCAATTGTATACATAAAACCTTAAAATAATTATTAGCTATTTTTAAAAATAGCAAAATAGATTTTACACTATATTATATTATAACATTGACTGAGGATCTACATCAATAACAAAAGATACATCATTTTTATTTTCCTGAATCTGTACTTCTTTTTTAAGTTTATTTAATATTTTTTTCCTTAATTTTTTTTCGGCAAATTTTAATATAATCTGCCAGCGGAACTTACCTCTTATTTTAGGTATCGGAGCAGGGGAGGGGCCCATTATCTCCATTATACTGCTGTGGTGCTGTTTATGAATTTTCTGGCTCAGTTTTTTTATTTCTTTTTTTACAATTTCCTTTTGTGTGCCTCTGACCAGTATATTAACCAGAAAGCAAAAAGGAGGATAATTTAGTTCTTTTCGTAGTTTGATTTCATTTTTATAAAAAGCCTCATAATCATGATTGCGGGCAGCTTGAATACTGTAATGGTCAGGATTATATGTCTGAATATAGACCTGACCCCGGGAGCTGCCCCGACCAGCTCTACCGGCTACCTGGGTCATTAACTGAAAAGTCCTCTCCGCAGAACGAAAATCAGGTATATTTAACATTGTATCTGCCGATATAACTCCCACCACTTCAATCCCGGGATAATCATGTCCTTTGGCAATCATCTGGGTACCAACCAGAATATCGGTTTCTCCTTTCTCCATTCTGGCCAGTATATCTTCATGGGCACCTTTATATACAGTTGTATCAACATCCATCCGGTCAACCTCAGCCTCCGGAAATTCTTCTTTTACCTCCTGGACAATTTTTTCTGTGCCTATTCCAAATTCTTTAATATACTCACTATCACATTCCGGACATTTTTGGGCCGGTCTCCGGGTATGACCACAATAATGACAGCATAAACTGTTTTTTGCAGAATGATAGGTAAGTGAAATATCACAGTTGCGGCATTTTATTACAAAACCACATTCCCGGCACATCATAAAACTGGCATATCCGCGCCGATTTAAAAAAAGCAGCACCTGTTTATCCTTTTTTAAAGTCCTGGTTATGGAATCTTTTAAGCTGGCAGAAAAAATACCGGTGTTTCCTTTTTTTAATTCAGCGGACATATCAATTATATCCACGGGAGGCAGACCCCGCTCATTTATTCTTTTAGATAAAGAAAGATAATGTATAAAGTTTTTTTCAGTATAATAAAAAGATTCCAAAGATGGAGTGGCAGAGCCCAGAAGAACCGGGAAATTTGATATTTTGCCTCGCACAAAAGCCACTCTCCGGGCATGGTAATGAGGATAGGTCTCCTGTTTATATGAATTTTCATGTTCTTCATCAATTACTATTAATCCGGGATCATCAAGGGGGGCAAAAACTGCAGAACGGGCCCCTATAACAATTTTCGCCTCTCCTCTTTTGATTCTTCTCCATTCATCATACCTCTCTCCCTCGGACAGACCACTGTGCAGAACAGCTATTTTATCTTTAAACCTGCTGTAAAAGCGGCGCACCATAATCGGAGTTAAAGAAATTTCCGGTACCAGAATAATTGTACCCTGTCCCTGTTTTAGTAATCTATCTGCCAGCTGAAGATATACTTCTGTTTTTCCACTCCCCGTTACCCCATGTAAAAGAAAAATTTCCGAACTGTTAAAGGACTTCTGCACCGAACTAATGGCTTTGTTTTGATCGGAGGTAAGGGAAGGTACTTTACTTTCTTTTTTAGATTTTGTATGGTTAAGTTTTCTTCTCTGGATTCTTTTACAGGAATCCAGAACTCCCTTTTCCATAAGCCGGTAAACCGCTCCTCGATAACAATCAGCAGTATTGATAAGCTCCTGAACAGTAAATTCCTTGTGGGGATTGTCAGCAAAAATTTCCAGAATACGAGCCTGTTTGGGAGCTCTGTTTTTTATTTCTTTAATTTTTTTTCTGACAATATCTTCACTTTCATTTAAACAAATAAACTTTTTCTTTTTCACACTAACTCGGCCCTGTATAATTCCGGCCGGTAAAGCTGTTTTAATTACCTGTGATAGATAAGAATTATAATTATAGGCCATCCATTTAAACAGATCCAGCATTTTTTTGTCAAATACTCTATCCTTCAGGATTTTTTTATCCAGCTGTTTTATTTTTTCAGAAGATACATCTGTATTTTCTGAAAAACCAATAATAAAACCGATAACCCTGCGGGAGCCAAAGGGTACCTGGATAACATGACCTATTTTATATTCATTTTCTCTGTCCGGAGGAACCAGATAATCATATACTTTATCAACTTCTGCAGCGGGTATATTTACAATAACCTGGGCATACTTTTTCATATCTTTTTACTCCCCAAATTACTTATTTCCCTAAGAGCAAAATACCCGCCTACCAGAAGTACAATATAAAAGGAAAAAAGCCGCCACCCAAAAAGTACCAGTCCTATCAGACTGCCGGGAATAAAAGACACAAACAGAGAAGCAAAACCGATTTCGGCTATTCCACTGGCCCCGGGAGTGGGCATAAATGGTATTATTAAATAAAAAATTGTCTGCATTACATAAGCCTGGAAAAAGTGAGCTCCACCTCCCAGACCATATAAGATAACAGGCAGTAGCAAAAATAATAAGCTCCAGTTTAAAACCGTCAGCAGAACACCCAGCAGAAGATAACCTTTCCGGGCCCCTATAAATTCCAGAGAACGTCGAAATTCTCTTAATTCTTTTCGTGCTTTAACCAAAAAACGCTTAATTTTATAACTTCTCTTTACCAGCAATCTGATTTTTTTAATACTAAAAATCATCTGTAATATTTTTTCGGCAGTCCTGGGCAGCAGGGTAAAAAGTACAATAAACAGGGATACCAGCAGCCCACCTCCAAAAGCAGTATAAAAAATACCTGCCGGAATATAGCCCCGGGATACCAGATCATTAAAAAATATTAAAAATATGAGAGCTGCCGAACCAAAAAAGAAAATCCTTAACAAAAGCTGTACAATGATCACCACAGAAGAGCTTCCGATATTTACTCCCTTTTTGTGAAGAAAAAATATTTGAAAAGGACCTCCCCCACTGGCAAAAGGGGTAACATTGGCTATAAAGGCTCCCGAAAGATATATTTTAACAGCATCATATAATGGTATTTTGTCTCCGACAGCACTAACCAGGGTCTTTAATAGGAGGGAAGCAGCAAGCCATCTTAAAAAAAGAATAATCAGGGCCAAAAACAAATAAACCGGCTCGATATCTCTCATTATATTTTGTAATGCTTCTCGGTCAATAGTCAACATGATTATTAAAACTGAAAAAAACAAACTTACTATAACTGCAAAACGCAGGCCTCTTAGAATGGTTCTTCTGTCCAGCTTACTTGTGCTAAATTCCATAAAGACACCTCAAAACATATCTATATAGTTCACAGGTTACAGGTTGTTAATAATTCGGTTCTTCATATCGGTTTTTTCCCAGGGTAAATCCAGTTCAGCCCGGCCAAAGTGCCCATAGACCGCCAGGGGACGATAAATTGGTCTCAGCAGAGAAAACTTTTCAATAATAGCCGAGGGGCGTAAATCAAATATTTCTTCAACTAAAGCAACGAGTCTTGATTCCTTTACTTTGCCCGTTCCATAAGTATTTATATTAATAGAAAGTGGTTCTGCTATACCAATAGCATATGACAGCTGTACCTCACAGCGGTCGGCCAGTTCAGCGGCAACAATATTTTTGGCCACATATCTTGCAGCATAGGCAGCTGAGCGATCTACTTTTGTGGGATCTTTACCGGAAAATGCACCACCCCCGTGTCGGGCAGTCCCCCCATAAGTGTCAATAATAATTTTACGGCCGGTTAATCCGGTATCACCCGGAGGTCCCCCAATGACAAATCTTCCGGTGGGATTGACCAAAATTTTTGTATTTTCATCAATAAAATGATCCGGAATTACTTCTTTAATTACCTCATATGTAATATCATCCTTAATCTGGGATAAACTCATTTCCGGACTGTGCTGTGAAGATATAAGAATTTTATCCATCCTCTGTGGTTTTCCATTTTCATACTCCACTGTAACCTGAGTCTTCCCGTCAGGACGGAGATAATCCAGAACACCCTCACAGCGAACATTGGTCAAACGTTTGGCCAGCTTATGGGCCATCATAATGGGCAGTGGCATCAGTTCCGGAGTTTCACGACAGGCATAGCCAAACATAATCCCCTGATCACCGGCCCCCAGTTCCTGCTTTTCTTCTTCTCTGGAACCATTCACTCCCCGGGCTATATCTGCTGACTGCTCGTCAAGAGAGGTAATAACGGCACAGGTATTACCATCAAAGCCATAATCCGGATTATCATAACCAATTTCACAGATCGTATCCCGGCAGATTTCAGATATATTAACCGAGCTCCTGGTGGTAATTTCTCCAGAAACCAGAGCCAGACCGGTTGTAAGAAAACTTTCACAGGCAACCCTGCCCTGTGGATCCTGCTCTATAATGGCATCAAGAACAGCATCAGAGATCTGATCGGCAAGTTTGTCTGGATGACCGGGGGTAACAGATTCAGAAGTAAATAAATAATTGTCAGACATAGTATGCCACCTTCAGTTAATTATTGTTTGCCTAATGTTAAGTATCTTACAGGTGTTCCTATAATTATTGCTGTTCAAAATGATCTTTCCGTAATCTATCTATATACCATTGTTGAGATAACTGCTAATTTAAAAACAGTAAATCTATATGCTCTTCTTCCATACCTACTGGAAAGATTTAAATTTATTTAGTTAAATTTTCTTTCTTCTTAACCCAAAAAGAAGATGGAAGTTAGTCATTTTGTAAATGAGACAATAACATTTTATACACCCATTTTTCACCAAGGGAAGTAAAAGTAAACATCTTATATTAATGTAAACAAAGATTATAACCATTAAACGATTATAACCATTAACAGTTTAGCACAATTGATAATAACTGTCAATTAAATAACACAGATATCAGCAGAAACTAACAAACATCAGTTTCCAGCCACATTCATTTCCTCGATCATTAAAGAAGGAGCACCAATATGACTGGAACCGGGAATAGACATTCTGAGATCTTTTCCGACCACGGTTATTTTTTGAAGCATTTCCAGGAAATTACCGGCAATAGTAATTTGTTCGACCGGTTCTGTAATCTCTCCTTTATCAATAAAATATCCGGCAGCGGAAAGAGAAAAATCACCTGATACTGAATTTGCTCCTGCATGTAGACCCTGTATATCGGTGATCAACAGTCCCCGGTCAATTTGTGAAATCATCTCTTTTCGGGAAACTGTTCCCGGTTTAAAATACATATTGGTAGGGGCAATATCGATATAACTTTTATGAGAGCTCCGGTAGGCATTCCCGGTAGATTTTGTGTCTTCCTGTCGGGCAGTTTTCAGATTATGCAGAAAGGTTTTCAATGATCCCTCAGAAATTATTTCCTTTTTATAGGCCGGCACCCCTTCAGCATCAAAGGGACGTAATCTGAATCCCTGCTCTAAAAAGGGATCATCAAAAAGTGTAATATCTTCAGCAGCAACTTTTTGCCCCAGTTTACCGGCAAATAAGGACAGACCTTTTTGAACATCATAGGCAGAAAAAGTAGAACTAAAAGCAGAAAGTAAGTCCGCAGCCGTGTCATTTCTTAAAATGACGGGATATTTCCCGGAATCAATTGCTGTGGCCCCCAGCATTGATAAAGCCTCATCAGCAGCCTTTTTTGCCACCTGAACCGGATTTAACTGCTTAAATTTTTGTGAAATAGCAAATTCAGAAGCTGTTTTAATTTGGTCTCCTTTTTGAGCCACTGCTGAAATATAAATGTAGGCTGCATTATTTTTAAAACTGCAGTCCAGACCATATGTATTAATTAGTTTTTCTTCAAATTCAAGGTCATTATACAGACAGTAATTAACTGATTTAATTCTTTCATCCCGCTCTAGAGCTGCTTTTTCCATTTTTTTTACTGTTTCTATTTTCTCTTCCGGAGAGACATTATTTAATTCCTGAGTATATGGGTCTATGTCCTGATATTCTTCTCCACCCGGATATATTTCTTCATCCTCTTCATTTATTTCAGCATTTTGTTTTACATTCTCCAGCAGCAAGGTAATTGATTCCCGATCAAGTTTTTCACTATAGGAATATCCTATTTTGTCATCAATACTGGCCCGCAGAGATATGCCACAGTCTTCACTTAATGAATAATGATCAATCTCTCCCTCAAAAACACGCAGCTTAAAACTGCGGCTGCTATTCTGGAAAATTTCCATATTTGTAATATTATTTTTTCTGCCCGCTGCAAACAATTCTCTTTGAAAATCACTAAATTTCATATGTTTTTTACCGCTCCTTTCTTCCGCCAACCGTCAAATTTGATACTCTAAGGGTTGGTTGACCTACATTTGTAGGAATGGAACCACTCATAGAACCACACATACCCTGGCCAAAATCAAGATCATTGCCCACCATATCAATCTTTTTAAGAATATCTGCACCTTTTCCAATCAGGGTTGCCCCCCGCACCGGTTTTTTTATTTCTCCATTTTTAATTAAATATCCTTCCCGAACATTAAAATTAAATTCACCTGTTGCCGGGTCCACCGAACCGCCACCCATGTATTTTGCATACAGCCCTTCTTCTGTTTGAGCTATAATTTCTTCTGGAGTATAACTACCGTTATCAATATAGGTATTGGACATCCGGGAAGTTGGGGAGAATTTATAGGACTGTCTTCTTCCGGTACCATTGGGCTTGCTATCCATTCTTCTGGAATTAAGACGATCAACAAGATAATTTTTGAGAACCCCTTCTTCAATTAAAACATTTCTTCTGGTTTGTATACCCTCATCATCAACATTTTGGGAACCCCAGGCCTGAGGGATTGTACCATCATCAATGGCAGTTATTTGAGGAGCAGCAATTTGTTCTCCAATTTTATTGGCAAAAACAGAATTTTCTTTAGCCACTGATGTAGCCTCCAGACTGTGTCCACAGGCTTCATGGAAAATAACCCCCCCAAAACCATTATTAATAACCACCGGCATACTGCCTCCGGGACAAAAATCTGCCCTGACCATAGTTACAGCAGTGCGGGCAGCTTCTCGAGCTTTTTCTTCTATATTTATATCTTCATAAAATTCAAAACCCCTGTGGGCACCTGGGGCAAAATAACCGGTCTGTTTTTCTCCATTTCGGGTGGCTACAACATTGATTGCAGTTCTGGTTCGAACCCGTTCATCTTCGGTTAACAGACCTTCAGAATTGGCAATTAATACCCGCTGATCGTAATCCTGATAATTTATTACAACCTGGCTGACCAGGGAATCATGATCCCGGGCCGCATGATGGGCTTTTCTCATCAATTCTACTTTGTTTTTATGGGCAATATTTTCAGGGGGCTGCTTTATATGATGAATATCTTCGGCTGCTGTTTTATTTAATTTTTGCCTGGAAAGTTGAGACTTACCCGTAAGTGCCCGGGCAGCGTCTCCGGTAATTTCGAGCAAATTGTCCCTGCTGTCATCATTGGTATAAGCATATATGACATTGGTATCATTAAATATCCGAATACCAACCCCATAATCACGTCCACTGACTGCCCTTTCAATTTTTCCTTCCATCATTTTAATTGTAGTACTTCTCCGGTCTTCATTAAAAATTTCGGCAAAATCTCCTCCGGTACTAAGAGCACAGTCAATCACATCACCAATAAGTGCATTATTCAGCATTAATTTCTGACCCCTTTCTTATGGCGGAAAATCAATAATAATAAAGATAACAAAATCAATACCACACTTAAAATCTGAGCTATTCTAAAAGGACCCAGCATCAAGCTGTCAACTCTTATTCCTTCAATAAAAAAACGTCCTCCCGAATAAGCCAATAAATAAACCAGAAAAATATCTCCTGAAATAACAAACTCTTTTCTTCTCAACCATATAAGAAATATAAACACCAGCAGATTCCATATAGATGAATATAAAAAAGCGGGGTTCCGGTAAAAGCTGCCGATCTGATCGGTAATATACATTTGATTCTGAATAAATTCCGGAAAATAAGAAATAAATTCCTCACTTACCGGATTACCATAAGCCTCCTGATTAATAAAATTACCCCAGCGGCCAATAGCTTTACCCAGAATAAGTGGTGGAGCCAGAACATCAACAACCTGCCAGAACATCACTTTTCTCTTTTTTACAAGCACTATTAAAACTAAAAGACCACCTATTATCCCCCCATGAATAGCCAGCCCACCTTCCCAGATAGCAATAATTCTTGAGGGTTGACCGCTGTATAAAGACCATCTGAAAAATACATAATACAGGCGAGCACCTATAATGGCAGCAGGAATACCGTATAGAAAAAAATCAAGAAAAAAATCTTCCGATATTTTTTTGCGGTTTGCTTCCTTTAGAGCCAACACAATTCCCAGAATAAGAGCCGTACTGATGAATAGAGCATACCATCTTATCTCCAGAGGACCAACACGAAAAGCTACCGGATCAAGCATTATTATCGCTCCCCGAAAAACCAAGGTTTTGTAGTTCTTCTATTTTATCAAAAATAACTGCGGCCAGTTCATTTTTTGTTTTAGAGGGAATGTGCACTGAATCCTCTTTTGTAATTAAATAGACCTCATTAAATTTACTTTCAAAACCGGTATCCTTTTTAGTAATGTCATTACCAACAATTAAATCCAGGTGTTTGGNTTTTAATTTTTTTNTGGAATTTTCTTCAATATTGCTGCTTTCAGCTGCAAACCCTGCTAAAAACTGTTCTGGAGAACTGATTTCACNCAGTTCCTTTAAAATATCAGGATTTTTTTCCATCTTNATTGAAAAATCCTGCCGGCTCTCTTTTTTAATTTTCTCTCTTTTCGTTTCTGTGGGCCTATAATCAGCAACAGCAGCCGCCATCACAATNATNTCCTGGTCTNCAGCCTGTTTGATAATATGCTCATACATCTCCCGGGCTGTTTCAACTTTATCTATTTTAACTCCTAAAGGAACTGCAAGATTAGCAGGACCACTTACCAGGTTTACATCTGCCCCGCGAAAACTGGCTTCTCTTGCCAGAGAATAGCCCATTCTTCCACTGGAATAATTACTAAAAAACCGGACCGGATCCAGCGCTTCCCGGGTCGGACCAGCTGAAATAAGGACTTTTTTCCCATCGAGAGTTTTTTGGGTCAGACCAAATTCCAGATATTCACAGAGTTCTTCCGGTTCCGGCATACGCCCTTTTCCTTCTTCACCACAGGCCAGATCACCGCTTCCCGGTTTTATTATATTTATGCCTTTTTCCTTTAAATATTCAATATTAGCCTGGACAATATTATTGTTATACATATTGGTATTCATAGCCGGAGCCACATAGATCGGTGCTTCAGTGGCCAAAAGGAGTGTGGAAAGCAGGTCATCAGCTATACCATGGGCCATTTTGCCGATAAAGTTGGCTGTGGCTGGTGAAATTAAAACAATATCTGCTTTACGGGCCAGGGAAATGTGTTTAATGTCATAATGTTCTGGGGGAGAAAACATATCATCATGAACCGGATTACCGGTAATAGATTGAAAAGTCAGCGGGGAAATGAATTCCTGAGCTGACTTGGTCATTACTGTATTAACATCATATCCTTTTTTGGTTAACTCCGAAGCTGTAGAGGCCATTTTAAAAGCTGCAATACCACCGGTTATTCCCAGGAGGACATTTTTTTTCATATTCAGTTCCCTCCTTTTTCTATTTTTTATTTTTATGAAGCTATCTATAAGTAATATCACTGTTCTTTTTATATTTAAGCTTTCCAGAAGCCAGTTCCTGAAGACTTCTGGTAAGTGGCTTTTTATTAATATATTCATCTTCATCCAGCAGTAATTCGGTTCCATTATCATTTATTTGTTTTGCTCGCTGAGAAGCCATAATCACCAGAGTATAAATACTATCCGCTTTTTCATCCAGCTGATCAATTGAAGGCTTATCAATCATAAGCAATCACTCCTTTAATTTTGATTCTTTTTTAATAATTTCCTTAATCTGATAAACAGTATCTTCCAGATTGTCATTTTTCACCTGATAATCATAATAAGAGATTTCATTCATCTCCTGGCGGGCATTTTCAAGTCTTGTTTTCTTTGAATCAGGATCTTCTGATCCCCTTTTGTCGAGACGATCCTCCAGCTCATCAAGTGAAGGAGGAAGCAAAAATATCAAAATAGCCGCTGGAAATTTATCTCGTATCTGTCTGGCGCCCTGTATGTCAATCTCCAAAATGACATCTTTCCCTTTGTTTAGGAGATCCTGCACAGTCCTTTTTAATGTTCCATAATAATTGTTATGTACTCTGGCCCACTCAATAAATTTATTGTCTTCAACCATTCTAAAAAACTCATCTTCATTAACAAATATATAATCCTGACCATCTTCTTCTCCCCGGCGGGGTTCTCGGGTAGTAACTGAGATTGAATATTCAACATTAATATCTTCTGTACTCAATTTATCAATTACTGTGCCCTTGCCCACTCCTGAAGGGCCTGAAAGAACAAATAATGTTCCCTGTTTTCCGGTGTTCATTTTTAATTATCCTCATTATTTTCATTTTCATTAACTTTTTCATCATCAGAATCTTCAAGTCTCTGGGAAACTGTTTCCGGCTGAATAGCCGATAAAATTATATGATCACTGTCAATAACAATAACCGCCCGGGTTCTCCGGCCATATGTGGCATCAACCAGCATCCCACTTTCTCTGGCTTCCTGTACAATACGTTTAATAGGCGCAGATTCAGGGCTTACAACGGAAATAACTCTATTGGCAGCTACAAAATTTCCAAAACCTATATTAATTAGTTTAACATCCATACAAATTCCCCCTACTATTATATTAACCTGCAATTTTTTTAGGTGAACAAAAACAACATGAAAAATATTCCTTAAAAGTTTTTAGTTTTAAATTATAATATCACAGTATATATGATTTTACAAGGAATTATCACCGCCGTTTATTGACTCAGATGTATTTTTTCTCTATACTATATATAAGGAGATGATAACCATGGCTGTTGACGGAATTTTATTATCTGCAATAAAAAACGAACTTGAAAACAATATACTGGATGCCCGGATAGATAAGATTTATCAACCTGAAAACTCATTTTTAACCTTTCAGGTCAGAAGACCTGGAGAAGATTTAAAATTATTAACTTCTATTCACCCGGAAAGGTCACGTGTTCATCTTACAGAACAAAACTTCAGCAATCCGGCTCACCCACCTGATTTTTGTATGGTTCTTAGAAAATATTTAACCCATGGTCATATACAGCAGATTAAACAGCCTGGTTTTGAAAGAATATTGATAATGGAAATTAAAAATAATAATAAAATATATAGACTTGTACTCGAAATAATGGGCCGCTATAGTAATATTATTCTAAAAGATGACAGCAATAAAGTACTTGATGCCATGAAAAGAATTTCGGGCAGTAAAACAAGCCACCGTGAACTTTATCCCGGTGTTCAATATCAAGCTCCACCCGGCCAGGATAAATTAAATCCCCTAACTGTAACCAAAAGTGATTTTTTTGCCAAAATACCCTCTGATTTTAAAAAATACTGTTTTCGGGCTGTACTTTATAATTTTCGGGGAATAGGTCCCTACTCAGCAAAAGAGATTATTCACCGGGCCGGGGTAGACTTTGAACAGGCCTACTCTGAACTTAATGATGAACAGAAAGAAAAAATATGGTCAAGTTTTAATCAGATGGTTAAAAAAATAAAAAAGGCAGATTTCTCTCCGGCGGCCGGAATCAATGAAAAAGATCGAATTGAATATATCTCAGCCTTTCCATTAACCTGTATGGATGTGAAAGAAACAGTTAAATTTGCCAGTACTCAGGAATTATTTGCCTACTACTACCAAAAAGAAGTTATACAGAAAAAATACAATAAAAAATACGACCGGTTGAAATCTGTAGTAAAGAAATATCTTTCCAAAAATAAAAAACAGCAAAAAAAACAGTATAAAAGATATCAGGAAAGCAAAAATGCTGACCAGTATAAGAAAAAAGGAGAACTAATTAAAGCCAATATACGCAAGCTGAAAAAAGGTATGGAACATGCTGAGCTCATAAATTATTATGATTCAGAAAATAGTTCGGTAGAAATATCATTAAAACCCGATCTTACCCCTGCTGAAAATGCCCAGTATTTTTTCAAAAAATATAATAAAACCAAAAAAAGTAAAAAATATATTAAAAGGGAGCTGGGCAAACTTAAACATGAGGAAAAATATTTGCAGCAGGTCAAGTTAAATATAAATCAGGCTGAAAACATGGCTGACCTTTCCGAAATTGAAGAAGAACTTAAGGATGAAGGGTATATTGAAAAAAATAAACAGGTTAACCCTCAGAAAAGAAAGGCTCAAAAAAAACTACCCCCCCACAAATTCCGTTCTACTGAGGGCTACGATATACTTGTCGGCAGAAATAATCGTCAAAATGATCGTTTAACCAAAAAAATTGCCAGCAATCAGGACCTGTGGCTGCATACCAAAAAAATTGCCGGCTCACATGTTATAATTCGAAATCATACGGGTAAAGAAATTCCTGAAAATACAATAATTGAAGCTGCCGTACTCGCTGCCTACCACAGTGATGCCCGAATGTCACAAAATGTTCCAATTGATTATACTGAGGTCAAAAATGTTAATAAACCCAAAGGTGCAAAACCCGGACTGGTTTATTATGATGAATATCAGACTATATATGTTGACCCCGATGAGCAGCTGGTAGAGGAGCTTAAAACCGAATAACCTGTCTTAACTTTATGTTTCTTTCCCAAAACCATTGGTAAAATATGGATCATACCCACTTCTACCGGTGAAAAACATGGATATAGGCTGCTGTTGGGTGATATGAATATTCCGCTGTTTTTCAATTTGATACATATGCCTGGCCCAGTATTAGCACATCAAACCCTTCAAAGGATCTCCATCCTAACTTGATCATCATTCGGGTCCTGCAGGCCATCGAAACCGAGAAAATGGAGAAAAAGTGGATATATAGAAGTGATTTATCTTCATCAATTGCCTCCTGATATTGTAATACCCGTAGTTAATATCCAGGGCAGGATATCATCTCCAAAATTTATTCTTTTATTGGATATGGCCCCGATATTATTAAAAATATTCTTCAGATTACCGGATATCATTGTCTCGGCCACCGGGTATTTAATCTGGCCTTTTTCAATATAAAAGCTATTTTTAGCAATTCCGGAAAAATCTCCATTTTGATTGGGAGAACCTCCTGAAAATCGGGCCACAAGAAGTCCCCGGTCCACTGTTTTGATTATTTTATTACGGGTCATTTCTCCGGGCTCCACTACATAAGCTCCACCACGGTTATTCGACATCTCCCGGCCTGTTTTGTTGGCTCCATACTGACTTAACAAAAACCTTTTGAGAACACCATTTTTAAAAATAACTGCATTTTCACTTAAAAAACCATCACCTGTTATAAAATAACCACCGGCGGTGTCTGGATCCACAGGACGGGAATAAAGAGTAAATTTGCTGTCTGCTGCTTTTTGTTCAAGCTGATCTGCAAACATACTGGTCCCTTCAATAAGAGGGTTATCCCTTAAAGAAATATTAATATACATATTTATAAAATCACTTAAACAATCAGGGGTAATAATTATATCTCCGGTGAATTTCTCTGGAATCGATTTGGTCTTTATCTGTTTTTCACTTTGAGCTAAAAGCTGTGCAATTGATCCTTTTTTTAACAATCCTTCCTGAAGATTAAGACTGCTGAATCGGGTATGATTAAAGGAAGAAGTCTGATCTCCCTTTTTTGCCATAAACATAGTACTAAAAGTATAAAAACTTTTTTGCTCTGACAGATAAACATTATTTGTATTAGATAGCTGACGATTATTGTTATAAAATCTAAAATTGACCTGTTCTAGATTTATCAGGGGATATTTTTGCTGTACCTGATGCAAAAATTCAGCCAGCAGTTCATACATTTTATTCCGATCTTCACGATCAGGTCCTTTTTCAAATTTTTTATTAAGGGGGCCCGGTGAAATATCATGAGCTTCATCTGGTTGAGATGATTCTGCTATCCGGACAGCCTGCCGGGCAGCCTTTTTCACTGCAGAGTCAGTTATTTGATTAATATTTATATTACCCCGGGCCTGATTTCTGATCACGTTTAAATTTAATTCCTGATTATAGGTTGTTCTAAGCAAACTGATCTCGTCTGATTCAACATTTATTTCAAATAATCTTCTTTTGTTTAATGTGCACTGTGCTTTATCTGCACCTGCTTTAGACAATAATTCCAGATATGACTTTAAATCATTGCTGTTTTGCATTTTATCTCCCTCCCAAATTTACACGACATTTTACAGCCGGTCCACCCAGTCCTACAGGAATTGATTGTTTTTTACCACACATACCCGAACTTATCCAGGTAATATCATCAGAAATCATAGACACTGACTGGAGTACATCCACAGCCACTCCGGAAATAGTAGTATCTCTAATTGCCCGGCCCAGCTTTCCATTTTTTATTTCATAACCCAGTATTATTCCAAACATAAACTCACTGGTTGAATCTGCCTGACCATTGGAAGGTCTAATTAAATAATAACCATCCTCAATAGAAGATATCATTTCTGATAAGGTGTGTTCACCGGGCAGAATAGCCGTATTCCTCATCCGAATTAAAGGTTCATCAGAAAAGCTAAAAGCTCTACCATGTCCGGTCGGTTCTGCATCGAACTCACGGGCAGTTTCCCGGTTATGCATATAACTTTTCAGAATACCATCTTCTATAATCACAGTATCTCGGGCCTGTATGCCCTCATCATCCACATGAACAGGGACCGGACAGGTTTCTCCAAATGCTTTATTAGCATAATCAATCATAGAAACAGCCGGGGCGGCAACTTTCTTATTCATATATGTTTCAGCCACAGATCCGCTTTTCACCAGATCAGCTTCTACAGTGTGACCAAAAGCTTCATGGGCTAGAATACCTGCCAGCTCGGAATCAAGAATACATTCACAGGAACCAGCCTCAGCATATACTCCCTCTCTTTTTTTCATTAAATGATTATATAATTCATTAATCTCTGAATATAAGTCAGCTGGCTCTGAAAAATTATCTTCAAAATGACCAAGTCCCCCAAAGCTATCGGTAATTTCAAATTTTTCACCATTTTTTTCGGTGCTTAATTTGACATAAATGAAAGAACGGGGAAAAAGTGAATAAGAAACTTGACTTTCAGAAGTGAGCAACCTCTTTTCCATATCAAGTGTATTTAAGAATAATGAACGGCTTTTTAATTTAGTATATTTTTGCTCAATATGATTGTCCAGTTTTTGCATGAACTGAACCAATTCTTTTTGGGAAAGGCGGGGCTTAGCTGTCGAATAATCCCAATCCCCCCGGCCATTATATTTTTTGTTTAACTCTTTTTTGGTTTTTTTTCTCCGGGCCAGAAAGCTGGCATTTTTTTGTGCTTCATTAATAATATTTTTTACATCATTTCTGGAAGTCCCCGGTGTTGAGGCAAAACCCCAGGCCCCATTTTGATTTACTCTAGCTGAAACTCCCGCAGAACTGTCCTGTATATTGTTTTTATTGCTGCCATTAACAAAAGAAATATTTACCTGTTTATTCTCCTGCAGTCTTAATTCAGTATAACCTTTAAAATGTTTTTTATATTTCTTTAAATTTATCTCTTTCATCTGCCCCTCCTTTGATTTTTATAGCGCTTTTTCAGCAGGACTTGAACCAAACTATCTTCTTTTAATTATATTTATAAGACTTAATACTTACAAACATCAGGATTAAAAAAACAGAAATTAGCCCTATCCAGTTACCACCTTTTTGATAAAAAGTTTCTGTATTATTTAAAACAATATCAACTTCAGTAGCTGCGATTTCTCCAGGATCTGTCCGGGAGAGTGTTTGACCGGAGGGATGTATTAAACCACTAAAAGCAAAGTTCCCGGCTTTTATGACCGCTCTCCTGTTCTCTACAGCTCTAAAAACAGCTGCAGTCCACATCTGTTCCTGCAGATTGGAAATCCCAAACCAGGCTTCATTGGACTGATTAATAATAAAATCGGTGTCTGCAGTATTGTTTCTTAAAAAATCAGGATTTAAAATCTCAGAACATATCGGAGATATCCAAAAAGCATAGTCTGTTTCAAACTTAGTTACTTTTTGTCCGGGAGCCTGGGAACTTATATTTAAGTTAACTATATTTTTTAAAACATCTTCCAGAGGTAAATATTCACCAAAAGGTACCAGAGCATTTTTTCTATATAAATCTAAGATCTCTTTATTGGGAGCAAGCAAAAAACTGGTATTATATATTTCATCTTCAGGTCCCAAAGCCAGACTGCCAGCAATAATATAGGAGTCGATCTCTTCTATCTGTTCAAAAAACATCTCACGGTAATAATTGTTTCTTATTAAGTCAAAAGTTAATGAAGTTTCCGGGGTGATAATCAAAGTTTTTTCTGATAAATTTACAGCTAACTCAGATATTTTTTTAAGATTGTTTTCTACCATTTCCGGTCTCCATTTATCCTCCTGGGAAACTGCAGTACTAACCACTCCGGCTGAAAGTTTATCATAATTTTTATTTGCTATTTGATAATAACGTAATGTTCCAGCAGCAGTTATAGCAATTAGTATAATTGTCAGTACAAAAAAAGCTTTCTTATTTCGTAAAAACAGGATACTGTAAATATAACCATTGATTAATAGCACAATAAAAGAAACCAAAAACACGCCCCCTATTTCGGCAAACTGCAGAAGAGAATTATAACCATGCTGGGTGTATCCCAAAAAACCAAAGGGGAGAGCTGTTAGAAAATAATAACGAATAAATTCTATACCGGTCCAGCTAAATGCAAGTATAAAGGGATAAAATCCCTGCCGGGATTTAATGACAGAATACAGATAACCCCAAAATGCATAAAATAAACCCAGCAGAACAAAAAGAATCATTACCAGCAGAGCAGCAACTGGACCGGGGATAGGTGAATGTAATGCAACCGGATAATAAAGCCAGTAGCAAGAACCGGCCATGATTAACATCCCCAGAAACCAGCTGTAAAGAATTATTTCATTCTGCTTTTTGTTTTTTATTACATATAAAAAAGGTATTAAAGCCACCCAGCCCAGAAAATAAACCCCTGTATTAAACAGGGGAGCTACAAATAAAGCAGCTGATAGGATAACAAACAAAAAATTCATGGTTATACACCTCAATTACCTGTATAATAATATATATTAACCACTACTGCTGTTAAGATATTTTTTCTGTTCCTCTGTTAGTTGATCAATTTCTAAATTTAGAGATTCAAGTTTTAAACGGGCCACCTGCTGGTCAATATTATCGGGTACTTTATGAAGGCCGCATTCTAAATCAGAATTATTAGTTAAATGAATTAAGGATAAAGTCTGTAAAGAAAAGCTCATATCCATTATTTCCACCGGATGACCATCGGCAGCTGCAAGATTAACCAGTCTACCTTCAGCAAGTAAGTATAAGTTTTTGTCCTCGGGCAGGGTGTACTGAGTAATATTTTTTCTAACTTTTTCCATTTGCAGAGAGCACTTTTCCAGATCATTTTTATTAATTTCAACATCAAAATGACCGGCATTGGCCAAAATAGCTCCATCTTTCATCTTCTGAAAATGTTCGGTTCGGATAACATCACAGCAGCCGGTAACTGTAATGAATATGTCCCCCCTGGCAGCAGCATCTTCCATTTTCATGACTCTGAACCCATCCATCCAGGCTTCACTTGCTTTGATGGCATCTACCTCACACACAATTACTCTGGCTCCCAGCCCTTTAGCCCTCATGGCCACCCCTTTACCACACCATCCGTAACCTACTATTACGACAGTTTTGCCCGCAACCACCTGATTTGTGGTTCTCATGATTCCATCCCATACTGACTGTCCTGTACCATATCTGTTATCAAAAAGATACTTGCTGTGGGCATCGTTTACCGCAATCATGGGAAATTTCAGGCGATTTTCCTTTTCAAGAGATTCCAGGCGATGAATCCCGGTAGTGGTTTCTTCTGATCCCCCAAGTATATTTTCAATAAGTTCCGGTTTTCGAGAATTTATTTCTTCCACAAGATCCCCACCATCATCTATTATAAGATGAGGTTTTGAATCAACTACAGTCTTAATATGCTCTTTATATTCTGCCATAGATGCCCCATACCAGCTGTGAACAGTGATCCCCTTCTCAACCAGGGCTGCAGCTACATCATCCTGAGTTGATAATGGATTACTTCCACAGATTGTCACCTCAGCTCCCAGTTCAGACAAAGCAAGTGCCATATATGCTGTCTTTGCTTCCAGATGCAGGCATATACTTACCCGATAATTTTCCAGGGGACTCTGTCTTTTATATTTTCGGAGAATTTGATTCAGTATATCCATACTTTCTTTAGCCCAGTCAATTTTCTTCTGTCCCTCCGGGGCCAGTTTAATATTTCTAATTGAAGATTCCATAATATTATCACCCTCAAATATTTATTGGTTAATTTGTGAAAACTTTCTTATCTCTCTTAATCCAGAATTACTTCTAAAAATTCTTATTAGATACTTATTATAATCCTTATACCGGTCTTAACAGGTCCCTTTTCTAAAATCTTAAACTGAGTTCATTCAATCAAATAATGTTTCTATTTTCGCCCACTGTGACCAAAACCACCTGTACCCCGTTCACTTTCAGTTAAATCCTGTACCTTCTGCCACTCCACCCTACTGACCGGATGTAATATGAACTGGGCAATACGATCATATTTTTGTACTTCAAACCCTTCCTGACCATGATTGATAAGAATTACCCCAATTTCCCCTCTATAACCGGGGTCTATGACTCCATCAGCATTCAAAACAGTAACTCCCTTTTTCAAGGCCAGACCACTTCGGGGATATATAAAACCAGCATAGCCATGAGGAATTGCAACTTTTATTCCGGTTTTTATGAGCTTATATTCCCGGGAATCTAAAAAAGCTTTTTCTGCCGCCCGAAGATCCATACCGGCATCTTCTTTTCCATGCTGATATTCGGGCAAAGGTATCTCCGGATCAACTTTCTTAATTTTGAGTTCCATTATTTTATTTTCACCTCAATGATTTTTTAATATTATTTTTATCTATAAAACTTTATCCATAAAGCAATAAAGGGTGATTTAAATATTTGGATGATCTCCACTTCCGCTGATAAAAATATTTATATATGCTGCTACTGCTTTACTCACGAAAAGGACCAGCTCCCATCTTCTCTCTCGTTCAAGAAGAAACTAAATTTAACTCACTTCCGACGGTACCCAGGTCCTGGTACCTGGAGCGAGTCGCAGTCGTGGCGAGCGAAAGGTTAAACAGAAATTTCGTTATTCGACTTCTCTCCCTCAATGCGAGGATGGAGTCCTTTGACGCGCTCGATGCGCTAATGCTGACCAAATCATGCACATCAAATTGAGGGGCAGAGAAATGTTCATATCAGCTGACAGCAGCATATACTTAAACTTGCCAACGGTTAGGGAGGAGAACCGCCAAAATTAATTATTTCCTGAGTTTACCGGGCAAAGTGATGAT
>SL_8KL_010_SEDDRAFT_10000251_pt1 | contig 46449 bp, 47 predicted proteins | sample SodLakKL_010_SED_4_FD_11160 | JGI IMG/M metagenome (IMG submission 11160)
AAATCAAGGTTTCTTTAATCCCTTTTTGTGAGGCTCTGTCAATTCCGTCTTCAATTCGCTTTAAGTCCTTCGGTGAAACGTTCACATCCCGCTGATTGATTCGTTTGTTGGCATGCTTCGAGAATTTCACTTCCGACTGCAGGGTTTTTTCTAAGACCCCTTGAAAGCTTTGTCCCGCATTTTGCTGATTGATTCCGGGCTTATTGATTCTCTGATTTTTCTGGGGTTGAACCGGTTGAACCTTGTTGTTGATATTAAAATGATTCATCGGCTGCCTCCTATTCTTCTACCGTATCCACGGACTCTTCCGCCGGTGCTACGTTGTTGTTTTTCAGTCCTTCAATCAGTGCCGTTAGGCTGGTGTTGATTCTTCCCAATTGATTTACCACATCGCTTTGCGATCCTACCATATTGTTGTTCATTGCGGTTAGGTGCTCTACTAAGGACTCCTGGGTCTCTCTAATGCCCTTAATTTCGGTTTTAAACGTGTCGTTTAAGTTTTGCATCTGCTCTAAGGAACTGAACTGCGCCATTTGTGCGATAAATTCCCGGTCTTCTGTGGGGTTTAAGGGGTCCTGATTGCTAAGCTGAGTGGTTAGCAGTCTTAAAAATGCATCTTTATCTAAGTCTCCCATGGTGTTACCCGGTCTTGCAGCGCCGTATTCCCGAACTTTCGTTGGTTGTAGTATTTCGTTGATATTCATGGTCTTCCTCCTTTCAATAAGTTGAGTATTACACTAATCGGTTATACTGATACTTTTCCACGTAAGGGTTGGATTTCAGTGCCGCCTCTTCCATGGCTTCTATTTCAGCAAAGGAGATCTGACTGCTTTTGTTTTGTCCCGCCATCATCATGGGTCCGTGTTTTTGGTATAGTGCCCGGTCCTGTTCGTGGCCTACGAATACTTCAAGACTTTCTACCGTAAGACCTTTATCGATTAAGGCTTCTTTTAATTCCTCCAACTGCCCTTCAATCATCTCTTTTACCTTAGGGCTGTCCGCATAGACTCTTGCAGATAAAACATTTTCATCGGTGGATAGCTGAATAACCAGCTTCCCTAAATTATTGGGCACCAACTGCATTTTGATTTGACTGGCTTCTCCGTTTTTCATAATGGAAATCTTTTCCGTCATTTCTTCAATCATCTGAGAAAGATTTTGCTGAAAGTCCGTGTTGTTCTTCTGAATCATCGCGGAAAGTTTTTCGAAATTTTCAACCTTGTCCGAGTTAAAAAGAAAACTTCTTTCCAATGGCTGCTCTTCTTTCGTTTCTAGTGAAAGGGAAACCTTGGAGCTTTTTTCTTTATCGTCGCTGTTTTCTTTGTTGGAGCTGTCTTTCATTAAGGAAGCGTCTTTATCTTTGATGTTTTTATCCGTATTTTTTTCCTGTCCGTTAGCTTCCTGTGGGGCTTTCAGTTCATCCGCTGCTTTTTCCAATGATTTACTTTCTTTAATCTGATCCTCACCGGTAACAGGTAGAGACTCAACGTTCTTCGAAGGATTCTTTTCCACTGTCTCTTTCATCATCGCTACTTTTTTTAAGCCTTCCTCCACTAATGCTTTCATTTCTTCCTGTGCTTTTAAAAGCTTCTCCAAATCCTTAGGCTTTTCAACATTCGCTGAGACTTTTTCAGTAATTTCCTGTAGGCCCTCCAACAGTTTCGTTAGGCTTTCCAGTGTCTTAGCTTCTTCAACCTTACCTTCTTCAACCTTACCTTCTTCGCTCTTCAATCCTTCTGTTAGAAGAGACCCTAAAGAAATATCAAGATCCACCAAAGCTTCCACTTTTTCACTTAAGGCTTCACTCAGCCCACCTTGTTCCAGTAGTTCTCCAAGGATCTGCTGTATCTGTTCCCCAAGCTCCGAAATCTTTTGAAGTAGCGTTTCCAACTCTTCGGGAATTTCCAGTTCTTCCATTCCCTCTGCAGATAGTAACATTTGAAGTTCTTCCAGCCTTTTTCGTCTAATCCGTTTTTCCTGTTTTTCATCCAACTCTTTTTGATCTTTGGAATTGTGATTAACCGGTTTTGCATTGGTCTCCCGGGGGTTATCCTCTCGGATCCGGTCCTTTCCGGGATTGGAATCCTTTGCAGAAAGCTTGTCGCTGAAAATATCCTTAAAGTTGCTTTCCGTCCCGGGTTTGAAGTTCGGAGCCTTAGGCAGGTTCCCGGAGTTTGACGAAGACATGATATTAGCTGTTCGCATATTTTTTTCACCTCCTCTCAATGTTTTTATAACAAAGGGAGTCTCTCTCGGTATATGAGAGTCTGCCCGGTGTTTCCATGATTCAGATTATGGTTTTCTTTTTCGTATTACTCTTTCTAATTCGGACTACTCTCCGTCTAAGAAAATCCGGGTAAGCTGTTGGCTTTGTCCTTCTTCCAAGCCGTTAATCACTACGGCTTTTCTTTGAGCATCCAGACTTTCCATCAGCTCCATTAATACATCTCCATGGGTGAAGTTTAGGGTAATGCCTTGAATATTTTCACTTTTTATGACTTCATTTTGTCTTTGAAGCATGAGATTTACCTGGTTCACCAAGGAGGGATTGTCAAGATTCTCATAGCTATCTATCAAGTCCTTCACCCGTTGGCCCCAGCGTAAATGCACCTCTTTTACCGCTTCAATGTCGGCGGTTACAAAATTCTGGTTTCGAAGGGCCACCTGGGGGGATTCACTTTTAAGTCGTTGTAAGGTTTGATAGTTTTGCACTTCCCGGTATAGGCGATGACTAAAATTATGATCATCGATCTCTGCTAATACGCCTCCGGCTTTGTCGATATTCAAATGATAAAAGATACCGCCAAGTTCCTCCGCATCATATAGCCCTTCAGGACCTAAACGGGTCCAAAGATTACGGCTGTTGGACTGATTATAGGTTCTCGCCAAGGCTTTTAAACGTTCTTCTTCCCGTTCCTGCTCCCGATTGTATCGATCAATGGACTCCCGCCGTTCTTCCGAAATCTCCTGATGAATACCGGGACTCAGTTCCAAGTACTGAAAAATCGCCGCTGCATCGCCAATGTCAAGATTGTTGACCATATATCCCTGTTCCTCGGCGCTTAATTCTCTGTTTCGTAGTTTTTCATCCACCTCAAGAAGCAGTTCGTACTTTGATAAGGAAGAATAGTTTCCTACCAGCGCATTGAGTCTCCGCTCCTTTTCTTCCTGGGCTTCCAAAAGCAGTTCCATCAGCATGTCTTCACTTTGATCCCGGCGGTTGATGATTTCCTCCACGGCGGTTACCTTTCCTAAATCCCGGCGCCCTAGTTTTTCACGAAGGGCAAGGTAAAGGTCCCGATCTTCTCCCCGAAGCATAATCAGTTTATCTGCTAATTGTTCATTTTCAAACTCTATGTAATAATCCGCCAGTTCCTCTTTGATTTTTTCCCGTTCCCGCTCTTCTCCCTCCCGGTCAAAAAAAGCGCCTGCTCTTCCGGGAAGATTATTCAGTACCCGATTTGTCGATTCGTATACCTGATCGTTTAGGCTATAGGCGATGATCCCGGTGAAAATCGGTAAGGCCAAAAAAACGCCCAGGACGATGGCAATATCTCGTATTTTCTCTTTTTTTTCGGTCAAAGGTCTCACCTCTACTTCCGGGATGATTGATGGGTTACAATCTGGTCAATCAATTCACTTTCTTTTCGCTGTTCCACAATGCGGTGACTTTCATAATCTTTTTCTTTGATTTTTTCAAAGATTTTTGTATCTTTTTTTGCTTTCATCAATTTATTTCGGGCTTCCGTCACTTCCTTTTCTCTTTCCTCAATTTCCTCTTTAGCCCGTTGGATCATTCTTTCAAAGTATTCGAAGCTGTGCTCCGCTTGCTGAAAAAACTGTATTTTACGAACGTCCCGGGCTTGATCATTCCAATCCTCTTCCGCCTGGTATTTCCGTTCAATCCACTGATGGAGTTTGCTTTCTGCCGCTTCCAATCGCTGAACTGCTTTGCCTAATTGATTTTTTCGTTCGTTTTCCAATTTTTCTTTAATATCCAATATATTTTCAAATCGATAGGAAAAGGATTTTTCCATGGACATCACTCCTTATGATTTCTAGCTTTACTGTTTATTTACTGTAACAGGGTTTTTAAATGATCCACAACCTCTTGAAAATTAAGGCGGTCATGGACGTCCTGGGTTAAAAAGCTGTTGACTTTGGATATTTTAGAGATTGCGTAATCAATTTTAGGATTGGTTCCCTTGGCGTAGGCCCCGATATTAATCAAATCCTCATTTTCATCGTAATTTGCCAGAATCTCTTTTACGTCGTTGGCGGCTTTTATATGTTCCTTGTCGGCTACATTCGGCATTACACGACTGATACTGGATAAAACATCCACAGCGGGATAATGTCCTTTGTTCGCCAGTTTACGGGAAAGAACCACATGGCCGTCTAGAATTCCTCTGACGGCATCGGCTATGGGCTCATTCATATCATCTCCATCGACCAATACCGTGTACAGTCCTGTAATTGCCCCTTTATCCGATGTTCCCGAGCGCTCCAGTAGTTTGGGTAGGGTGGCAAATACAGAAGGGGTATACCCTTTGGTTACGGGGGGTTCACCGATGGCCAGCCCCACTTCCCTTTGGGCCATGGAAAAACGGGTGATGGAATCCATTAGAAGCATCACGTTTTTCCCGCGATTACGAAAATACTCCGCAATAGAGGTGGCAAGCAAGGCGCCCTTCATCCTGATTAAAGCCGGCTGATCCGAGGTGGCCACAATTACCACGGAGCGCTTTAGTCCCTCTTCTTTTAAGTCATTTTCAATAAACTCTTTTACTTCCCGTCCCCGCTCGCCGATGAGTCCAATGACGTTTACATCGGCTTGGGTGTTCCTGGCAATCATTCCAAGAAGCGTACTCTTACCCACACCGCTTCCTGCAAAGATTCCGATCCGCTGTCCGTTTCCTACGGTAAGAAGGGCATCAATAGACCGGACTCCAAGGGCTAAGGGTTCCGTAATTCTTGTTCGGGTTAAGGGATTCGGCGGGGCCGCTGTAACGGAATAGGTTTTTTCCGTGGATATGGGTCCTTTCCCATCAATAGGCTGGCCCAGGCCGTCCAAAACCCGGCCTAAAAGTTCATTGCTTACCCCGACATTTAAAGGGGCGCCCAGCGCTTCCACCTTGCTTCCCGGTCCGATACCTTCCATCTCCCCCAAGGGCATCAGCAGAACTTTTTGTCCCTTAAAGCCTACGGCTTCCGCTTTTACCGCACCGGTTCCCCTGAGTGGATAAATATTGCAGACTTCGCCGATTTTCACCGCCGGACCATTGGATTCTATGGTCAGACCGATTACCTGGGAGACCTTACCTAACTGTCGGGCAAGCTCCACTTCTTCCAACCGTTTATAATATTTATCCAGGGAGATTTTCATAGCTAGACACCCTCACTTTGCAGTAAATCTTTAAAAGCCTTATGTATTTGTTCTATCTGTGTCTTCAGTCCCGCGTTGATAATTCCCGAGTTGGTTTCGATGATGATTTCGTTTTTCTGAAAGGAGTGGTCCACCTTAATTTTTATATCATCAATACCTTCCGTCATCATGTAAATCTTGTTCTTGTTTACATCAATCAAATCATAATCTCCTTCGGAAACTCGGATGATTAAGGTTTCCGTATAAGTGGATTTTTTCAAACCGTTTTCAATCAAATTCAACAACAGTTCGTGATCTTTTTCCAACTCTTTGGCAATGACTTTTTCAATAGCATTGATGCTCAGATCAATGATGGATTCCTCCAGCTCCTTTGCCAGGTTGTTCCGGTCCACATAGGCCTGTTTCTTTAAGTCCTTGGCCTCTTGAATATAGGTCTTCTCTTCTTCATAACCTTTAAGTTCACCGACTTGGAAGCCTTCCTGGTATCCTTTTTCAAAACCCTGATTTTCCGCCTGTTTTAGGATTTCTTCCCTTTCCTTGTCGGCTTTTGCCAGGATCTCTTCCGCTGTTTGTTCCGCCTGTTCCATAACTCTTTGGGCTTTCTCCTCCGCTTCCTGGAGTTTTTCTTCAATATTTGCCAGGGAAGATCGTTTTTCCTGAAGACTGCTTCTCTCTTCCCTGTCTGTATTATCGGCTTTTTTAGAGGAATCCTTAAAATCTTTTTCTGTAAAAGTCAGTTCTTTTTTTTCTCCCAGATCCACATATGTCGACTTATAGACTTTATACAATGATCTCATCTCCTCCACCACGGGCAATAATGATCTCCCCGGCTTCCTCCAGTTTTCGGATAACATTCACGATTTTTTGCTGGGCTTCTTCTACATCTCTCAGTCTTACAGGTCCCATGAACTCCATATCCTCTTTGATCATTTCCGCCATACGCTTCGACATGTTTCCGTAAATTACTTCCGCCACCTCATCGGTAGCACCTTTTAAAGCTACGGCCAGATCGTTATTGTCGATCTCTCGGATGAATCGTTGTATGGAAGCACTGTCTAAGTTAATAATGTCTTCAAATACAAACATACGCTTCCTGATTTCTTCAGCCAGTTCCGCATCTTCAATTTCCAGGGTATCCATAATATTTTTCTCCGTACCCCGATCCACGGAGTTTAAGATATCCACAATGGACTCAATGCCTCCGGCAGTGGTATAGTCCTGACTTACCAGGGAAGACAGTTTTCCCTCCAAAACCCCTTCCACTTCCCGAATGATCTCCGGGGAGGTTCGGTCCATGGTGGCGATTCGCTGGGCCACTTCCGATTGTTTTACCTGGGGCAGGGCGGACAGTATTTGTCCCGACTGCTCCGAGGATAAATAGGATAATATCAGGGCAATGGTTTGAGGATGTTCGTTTTGAATAAAATTAAGGAGCTGACTGGGCTCCGCCTTCCGGGCAAAATCAAAGGGTTTTACCTGAAGGGAGGCAGTAAGTTTTCCGATAATGTCCATGGCCTTTTGTGATCCCAGGGCTTTTTCCAGTACATCCTTGGCATAATTGATGCCCCCTTCGGAGATGTATTCCTGGGCTACACAGATTTGATAAAACTCATCCAATATTTCCTCTTTTTTTACCGGATCCACCTTGTTCATATTGGCAATATTCAGAGTAAGTTCTTCGATCTCTTCATCGGTGAGATGCTTGAAAATTTCTGCTGAGTATTCCGGTCCCAGGCTGATTAAAAGCACTGCGGCCTTTTCTTTTCCACTGACGGTTCCTTTTCCTCTACTTGCCATAGTTCCACCTCTAATCTTCGCTGATCCAATTCCGTAGGAGTTGTGCCACGGCATCAGGTTTTTTGTCTACCAGTTTTTCAATTTGCTGCTTTACTTCCGATCCCTGCATATTGAAATCAATATCATTCATGGTGCTTTCCTTCTGGAAAACCTGTTCATGCTTTGCAAGGTCGTCTTCAACTTCCTGTTGGTCTTTTCTTCGCTTTCGCATTAAGGCTACTCCGATAATAATTCCCAGTACTAAAAGACCTATCAAGCCGATGAGCACCGCAGGATTTTGCCACCAGGACCTTTCTTCCGAAGGCGGTGTAGTCAATCCTTCAACTCCAATAAAATCCCGAACCGCTACTTCTACAACTTCTGTTTGTAATCCTGCCGCTGCGGATATCAGACTTTCCAACTCCAATCGTTCTTCGTCGGATAAATCTCCGTCAGCCAGGGCTCCGGAGTTGACGTAAACCGCCACACTAATATCTTCCACCTGCCCCTGGGCTCCCACAATCCGTTCATTGATTTCATTGATTTCATAGTTGATCGTTCGGCTGGCTTCCTCGTAACGGGAAGTGCCTTCTTCCCCTTCAACATATTGAGGGGCCTCGATGTTTTCATCGGTCCCGGGAACGCCTCCGATCATCTCATCATAGGAACTCTTTTCAAACTCCTGCAGACTTCGGGGGATCCCTTCGGTTTCCCCTTCAATGGGAGGTTCGAAACGAACCTCTTCCCGTATTCTGCTGTCAAAATTCAATTGCACACTGGTAATAATCGATAAATTCTCCGGTCCGTATACCGTACCTAAAAATTCCCGAATACTGTTTTCAAGGTCCTCTTGTACAATCAGTTGAAGTTCCCGTTGATCTCCAACATTAAATTGACCCTCTCCGTGGTTAGCAGTGTTCAGAACCCTTCCGTCGGGTCCGTGAATCGATACATTGTCGGGCTCTAAGCCTTCTACCGCATTGGATACAAGAACCGCAATCCCGTCAACACTTTGTTGCTCTAAACTTCGATCTAAGCTATGTAGTGATACCGTTGCTTTCGCATTTTCTTCTCTGTCAGAAAACACGTATCCGGTACGTTCCGGTAAGCTTATGTTTACGTCCGCTCCCCGGATCCCGTCCAGTCGGGAAATGGTTTGCGCCAAATGATTTTGCAGACTGATCTGATATTGTTTTTTCCGATCCTCACTGGTCATCATAAAGGAACTTCCGAAAAGTTCGTCGTAAGCACTGGTGGCTTTCGGTAGCCCCTGAGTGGCGATGATCACCTCCGCATCATGAAGATCGTCCTTATCCACTAATATCTCGCTGCTGGTCCTGCCGTACTTGGCGTCGATATTATTGGCTCTTAAGGTTTCCATGATTTCTCCGGATTGTCGCGCTTCTAAATTGCTGTACAGGGGTACGTAATCGGTTCTTAAAAAAAAGAGTATTAGACCGGTCAAAACCAACAGTGTGATCGCCGTGCCCACTCCTAATTGAACTCTTTGTTTCTTATCCAGCTTTTGAAAATACTCATTCATCTGATCTCGCATTTTTTGAAAGGACTCGAACATTGCCACACCTCTTTTCTGTCATAACACCTTATATTTGCATTCGCATGATTTCATTGTAAGCGTCTAGTACTTTGTTGCGTATTTCCGTAATAAACTGTAGGGATATTTCTGCTTTTTGCGCAGCAATAACCGCCTCATGGGTATTATCAAGTTCCCCTGCGGCCAGTTTCATGGATAAATTTTCCGCCTCCAGGTCCAATCGATTGGTCTCATCGATGGCTTGATTCATATACTCCATAAAGGAGGGGGCCTTGCCGGTTAAGTTTTGATTATGTAAACGTCCCTGTACATTGCTTGTGCCGGGGTTGATTTGTTGTAACCCTTGTACTTCCATCATCTAGCCTCCTACTGATTATCTTCCGATTTCCAATGCCCGCTGGGCCATATTTTTTGCCGCATCAATGGATGTAACATTGGCTTCATAAGCTCTTGTTGCGGAAATCATATTGGCCATTTCCGTAACGATGTCCACATTAGGCTTTAACACATATCCCTGTTCGTTGGCATCGGGGTGCCCGGGCTCATAAACATTTTTCAATGGGGATTGATCCTCTTTGATTCCCGTAACTTCCACTCCGGAGAATTTTCCCATTTGATTGGATAAATGCTGTTGAAAACTTTGGGCTTCACTTTTGGTCTCAAAGGTTACCACCTGTCTTCGATAAGGGGTGCCGTTCACAGTCCTTGTGGTGTTGGCATTGGCGATATTTTTAGAAATAACATCCATTCTAAGCCGTTCGGCGGTAAGTCCCGACGCACTGACATTAATCGAATTAAACATCTTTATCGACCTCCTGTAATAGAACTTCTCAGTCTATTTAATTTGCTGCTGAGTTGACGGGATACGGCCTCGTAATATATATTATTTTTTGTTACTTCCGCCATTTCCATATCAATATCCACGTTGTTTCCGTCACGTCTGGTACTATATCCTTCTGAACCGGTGATCTCGTGGGTAATATTCGATAAATCCTTTGCGCCGATGTCCAGATGTCTGTGATGAGTTTTTGCACCTTGTACTGCGGTTTCCTGAAGACTTTCTTTAAGAATTTCCTGAAATTTCACATCGGAGCGTTTATAACCCGGAGTGTTTACATTTGCGATATTATTAGCCAGTGCTTCATTTCGCTTCCAAGAGGCATTTAAAGCTTTCGTATAAACATTTATATTTTTATACACCGAAATTGCTCCTTTCCTTCGTATTATATAGATTTATCCTTAAATATGCGTTTTTACTTTCACTGTTCTATTCTATCACAACGACCAGTAATAATAGCTAGTCTTTTAGCCCCATTTTTAGTAAAGAATCTCTAGTATTATTGTATACCATTTTTCTCTGCTTTTCCAGAGTTAGAAGGGGGTTTTTCGATTTTTTTCGACATTTTGCGCTTTAAGTGCCTTTGCATCAAACAACCTGTTCTCCCCCAACCTTTCCCCAACGCTCGAAAAAGAAGCACAAAACGCTATAGAAATAACGTTTTGTGCTTCTTTTTTATGAGTTCATCAAACCCTATATTTGTCTTATTTGTTTCGGATACTGCGAAGTTCCTCTAACAAATAGTCGTTTAAAATTTTAATGTGGGTCCCTTTCATTCCCAGAGAACGGGATTCGATAACTCCGGCACTCTCGAACTTTCGAAGGGCATTTACGATTACGGAACGGGTAATTCCTACGCGGTCCGCAATTTTACTTGCTACCAACAGTCCTTCTTTTCCGTCCAGTTCATTAAAGATGTGCTCTACGGCTTCCAGTTCCGAATAGGAAAGGGTACCTACAGCCATTTGTACGACCGCTTTCTTTCGAGCTTCGTCTTCGATTTCTTCGGTTTTCGCCCGAAGAATTTCAAGCCCCACCACGGTGGCACTATACTCCGCCATTACTAGATCCTCATCTTCAAATTCGTCTTCCATTTTTGCAAGAACCAAGGTTCCGATTCGCTGCCCGCTGCCGTTGATCGGTACAATGGTTACTAATTTGTTATAACTTTGCACATCGTATTTAAAGATTTCCAATAATTCATCCTTGGTAATATTATGCTTGGTTTCCTGAATTTTAAGAAGCTGAGCATTGTACTCCTCGGGAAATCTTTTCTGCCCGGTTTTTTCGTCGGTAATAATAGGACAGTCAGAAGAGTCCGTTAAACTAACCCCTAAAACCTTTCCCTTTGAACTTGCCACGTAGACATTGGCATCCAGTACCTCACTTAAAATTCTGCTTAATTCATTAAACGATACTGCATGTTCTCCCGATTGTTGTAAAATCTTATTGACTCTTCGGGTTTTTGCTAATAATGAGCTTGCCATACTTTTTTCCTCCTCTATAATATATTTGGGGATATCTTTATGTTATTTCCTTCTTTTGGTTTTTCTTAATAAAAACGAAAAATTCAAAATCATCAGTCATTACCTCTATCCCTATGAGTGCCTTATACAAATATGCACTATGATTGCATATTACCACAATTCATAATATTTTACAACGTTCCTTTGAAAATATTTTGAATTGTTTATTCCGACACTACAATTTTATGTTTGCATTCTTTATTGGTGCATTCAATACGTTCTTCCTTTTTCGTCTTCTTTTGCACCATTATTTCTCCGCATTTCGGACAGGGATCCTTTGCCGGAGGATTCCAGGAGATAAAGTCGCACTCGGGATAGCGGTCACAACCGTAAAAGAGTCTCCCTTTCTTCGACTTTCTTTTAATTACGTCTCCCTCTTTACACTTCGGACAGGTTACCCCTATTTTATCCACAATGGGTTTCGTATTTTTACAATCGGGATATTTTTCACAGGCCATAAATTTACCGTAACGGCCGTATTTTATCAGCATTTCTCCGCCGCATTTTTCACAGATCTCGCCACTTTTTTCCACCACTTCAATCTCTTCCATGTGCTCTTCCGCATCTTTCATCATTTTCTCGAAAGAGGCATAAAAATCACGAATGATGGATTTCCACTGAACATCCCCTTCTTCCACTTTATCCAGCTTGCTTTCCATTTCCGCGGTAAAGTTGACATCAATGATGTCGGAGAAAAATTCGTCCAGGGTTTCGGTCACCAGAACTCCCAGTTCCGTGGGAACTAAATACCTTCCGTCCTTTTCCACATATCCTCTGGCAAGGATCGTAGAAATCGTGGGAGAATAAGTACTGGGTCTTCCGATGCCTAATTCTTCCATGGTTTTTACCAAGGTGGCTTCCGTAAATCTTGCCGGCGGTTGAGTAAAGTGTTGCTTCGGATCCAATTTAAGTAATTGCACCTTTTCCCCTTCTTCCAATAAAGGAAGGAAAGTATCCTCGGAAGTACCGGAAAAGGAATAGACTTTCATAAATCCGTCAAAATTAAGTATCGATCCGCTGCCTTTAAAAATATACCCCTTGGCTTCCAGTTCCACAGCGATGGTATCAAACACAGCCTTAGCCATTAAGCTTGCCACTGCCCTTTCCCAAATCATTTTATACAATCGGTATTGGTCTCTCTTTAAGGAGGGCTTTACCATAGCCGGGGTTAATGTAACAACGGTGGGCCGAATGGCTTCATGGGCATCCTGGGCCCCTTTTTTTAAGGGTTTATCCTTTGTTTTGCCTTTCTCCAAATACTTGTCTCCATATTCCTGCTTAACAAACTCCCCCATACTTTGCCGCGCCTCTGCGGAAATACGAGTGGAGTCCGTACGGATATAAGTAACAAGTCCCACGGTTCCGTGGCCTTTGACATCAATCCCTTCATATAGCTGTTGTGCTAATGACATGGTTTTTTTCGTAGAAAAATTCATTTTATTTGAAGCTTCCTGCTGAAGAGAACTGGTGGTAAAGGGTTTTTGGGGACTTCTTTTCTTTTGCCCCTTCTTTACACTTTTGACTAAAAAGCTTTCCTTTTCCACAGCCTTTAGTACTTCTTGTACCTCTTCTTCATTTTTCAGCTCTTTATTGCCCTTGGGATCTTTAAAGTATTTTGCGGGAAAACTCTTTTTCTCTTCATTTTGAAATTCCCCTTCTATAGACCAGTACTCCTCGGGCTTAAAGGCTTTGATTTCCTCTTCCCGCTCTTTAATCATTTTTGACGCAACAGACTGCACCCGTCCTGCACTAAGGCCCTTACGAATCTTTTGCCATAGAAGGGGACTGATTTTATATCCTACCAATCGGTCCAGAACTCTTCTTGCCTGTTGAGCATTGACCAAATCTTCATCGATTTCCCTGGGCTCTTTGATCGCTTTTTGTACAGCCGCCTTTGTAATTTCATTGAACTCAATTCGTTTAATATTACTCTGCTCTTTTGAAAGGGCCCTTGCTAAATGCCAGGAGATTGCCTCTCCTTCTCTATCAGGGTCAGTGGCAAGAAAGATTTTTGACGCTTTCTTTGCCTGTTTTCTCAGTTCCTTTAACACAGGACCTTTTCCCCGAATCGTAATATATTCCGGCTCAAAGTCTTCTTCTATGTTTACACCGAGTTTGCTTTTCGGCAGATCTATTACATGACCTACCGATGCTTCGATGGTGTAGTTTCTTCCTAAAAATTTCTTAATCGTTTTTGCCTTGGCGGGTGACTCCACTATCACTAGGGATTTTGCCAATTCAAACACCTCCACTGTCTGTCTCAATTTTAACATTATATCAATTTATCGATTCACTGTAAATGATTTTCCCGCCATCCGGGTAATATAACCCTTTAATTCCAAGGAAGTTACGAGAATATTTAGGGACCGAATGTCGATTCCGGTCTGGTAATAAAGGGTATCCAGATCCATAGGCCTTCTTGCTAAGGCGCGGTAAACCAGGGCTTCGGAATCACTTAGGTCCTTAAGAATATTATCTTCCAGGGCTTTACTGGGAAGATCCATAGCCCCGGGCAGCTCTGCGAGGATATCTTCCACCTCAATTATTATTTTTGCCCCGTCCCGAATCAATCGGTTGGTTCCCCGGCTCTTTTCACAGTTAATATTTCCCGGCAGGGCGAATATATCCTTTCCCTGTTCCAGCCCATACTCCACCGTAATAAGAGAGCCGCTTTTTTCTCCCGCTTCAATAACTAAAACGCCGTCGGATAGTCCGCTGATGATGCGGTTTCGTTGAGGGAAGTGGTGTTTAAGGGGCTCTTCTCCCAGATAAAACTCACTGAGAATACAGCCCTGTTCCCGGATTTTTTCCATCAGCTGGTAGTTAGTCGGGGGATAGGGTACATCCAAACCGGAACCAAGGACTCCTACGGTGTATCCATGATTCTCCACGGCGCCCTTATGACTTTCCGTATCAATCCCTAATGCGAGACCGCTGATAACTCCGATACCTCGATCCGCAAGCTCTTTTGCAAATTTTTTCGCCGCCCATTTGCCGTAGGGAGTGGCATTCCGGGCGCCGACCATACCGATGGTCGGGCGATTTCCCGGAAGATCCCCCTGATAAAACAGCACGTAAGGGGGATCATAGATTTTTTTAAGTTTTTCCGGATACTCCCGATCTGCAATGGTAACGGTGGATACCTCCAGGGCCGAAAGTTTATCCTTCGTCTTTTGCCAGTACTCTTTTGTTCGAAGGTTCACAATTTTTACAGCGGACTTGCTTCGTTTTCCCAGGGCATCGTAAATCTTCCTTCCCTCGGCTCCCCAAACCCCTTCGATATCACCGAAATATTTTTCAAGCTTGTTTATAGCCCCGTAACTTACCCCTTGAATACTGCTGAGCCAAATATATACCTCCCGTTTTTCCAAGCGATTATCCTCCCATCGATTTTTTCACCCTATACCCAATCAGATGTTCTCCTAAACGGAAACAAAGAAAAAGACCCTTTTTCAGGGTCCACTTTCGAAGATTTACTCAAAATAACTTTCAATCGGTCGGGTTTCATGATTAGGATAATCCACGACATTTCCTTCCCAGGTACGAATCTTAACAAAGTCTTTCCCTCTAGAGAGCATATACTGGGGAAGAATCGGAGTTTTTCCCTGTCCCTTCGGGGCATTGACAATATAGGTCGGAATGGCCATGCCCGAGGTATAGCCTCGAAGATACTCCATAATTTCAATGCCGTCATCAATGGAAGTATTAAAATGGGTGGTCCCGATGACATGCTTCGCATGGAAAATATAGTAGGGTCTTACCTTGCTCTTTAGCAGTTCATGATTCATTAAACGCATTACAAATTTATCGTTGTTGATACCATTTAACAGCACCGCCTGATTTCCCATAGGCACTCCGGCTTTTGCCAGTTTATGGCATGCTTCAATGGTCTCCGGTGTAATTTCCTGAGGGTGATTAAAGTGGGTGTTGATAAATACGGGGGAGTACTTCTCCACCATGGCTAAGAACTCCTCGTCCACCCTTTGAGGCATAGTCACCAGGGTGCGGCTGCCTAAACGCACGTAATCTACGGTCTCAATGCTGGTGACTTCTTTTAACAGCCAGTCAAGCATACTGTTGGATAAAGTCAGGGGATCTCCTCCGGTGATCAACACATCACGGATTTCAGGATTATCCCGGATATAGTCAATGGATTCCTGAAGTACTTCTCTTGGTTGGTGTTGGTCAACTCCGCCGATATTTCGTCTTCTTTGGCAGTGCCGGCAATACATGGCGCATTCGTTGGTCACGTTGATAATCAATCGGTCAGGGTATCTTCGGGTAATGGATCCTGCAGGGTTTGTAAATTCTTCACCCATAGGGTCAGAATCCCCTTCCAGGTCTTCAATCTCTATTCCCGTAGGAATGGACATCAGCTTAATCGGACAATACTTGTTGTCATCATCGATTAGACTGGCGTAGTATGGAGATATGGACCACCGAAACTGTTTCCCCACATTTCGGATATCCTCAACTTCCTGATCGCTTAAATAAATAATCTCCTTTAGTACATCCACATCGGAGATTCGATTCTTCAACTGCCACTTCCAACTGTTCCAGTCCTCTTCCGTGGCGTCAAACATTTTCAACAATTTATTTTTTTTCGCTTTGGCACTGATTAGTTGTTTTTCTGATGTCCCTTTAGTAATCTGATCCTTTACTTTTAAATAGTCTTCAATTCTTGAATGAAGTTCCTCTGCTCTTTTTAAAGATATTTCTCTACTTTTTGAGTTATTGTTGCAATCCAATTGAACTCCTCCTTTATTAGTCTCACTAAATATTCATCTATACGTAAATCCTCTACAGAATTTTTTTTCCGACTTTTCTATTTTTCAAAAAATCTCTGAAATAGTTTGAATTTTGCATGAGGGCAAAATTTCTTGCAAATAACTAAGTGGGGTTTAACCTCTGCAGAAAATTACGAAAAGCATGGTAAGGGCAGAAAGCTCTTATAAAAATATATGTTAGCATACCCTTGAAATTATGTCAAACAAGGGACTTAAATGAAAGTTTTCCTGAGAACTTTCTTTATTTACCCCTAATCCTTTTAATGAAACACCGTATATTTATCCTCTGTGTGCTTTTTTTTCTCTTAATAAAAAGGGTATTTATCCCCCGGCGGCGAATATAGAATTTAATAAATTATTATTATCTAAGGAGGGATTTTTCTTGCAAAAAATTCAAAGTTGTTGCGTGGAAGGATTGGAAGTCTACCCTATTAAAGTGGAGGTGGACGTGGATACCGGCCTTCCCGCGGTAATGATCGTCGGTCTTCCCAATGCCGCAGTAAAAGAATCCAAGGATCGGGTTCGTTCCGCACTGAAAAATAACGGCTATGACTTCCCCTTGAAAAGAATTACCATCAATCTGTCTCCCGCCTATACAAGAAAAGACGGTACCCATTTTGACTTACCCATCGCCCTTGGGCTCCTTGGGGTTTCCGGACAAATTCCTCCCTTGGATTCCGAAAAAACCCTTTGTCTAGGAGAACTTTCCCTGGACGGAAAAATCAATGGGGTTCGAGGGGTACTTCCCATGCTTTTGGAGATGCAAAAACTCGGTTACCGTCGAGCCCTGATCCCCAGGGAGAATTTGGAAGAAGCCCGCTATGTAAGAGATATGGATGTTCTGGGTTTTAACGATTTAAGAAGCCTTCTTTCCTTTTTGGACAGTGGTGAACTGCCGGAAGAAATCCCTCTGCCTGCCCCCTCTGAAAAAGATGTAAACATACCCTCCGCCTCTTCAAGATATACTTTGGATTTTAGGGATCTTAAGGGACAGGAAACCCTTAAACGGGCAGTGGAAATTGCCGCCGCCGGTTCCCATAATATCCTGTTTATCGGCCCTCCGGGATCAGGAAAATCCATGGCGGCGAAAAGAATCCCGTCAATTTTACCTCCCCTCAGTTACGATGAGGCCCTGGAAGTTACAAAGCTATACAGTATCTCCGGGAAATTGGATCCCAAAACAGGACTGCTAAAGACCCGCCCTTTCAGAAGCCCCCACAGCAGCAGCACCGTGGCCTCCTTGTCGGGAGGCGGCCTCGTGCCTATGCCCGGTGAAATTTCCCTGGCCCATCATGGGATTCTTTTTCTAGATGAGCTTCCGGAGTTCGATAAAGGGGCCTTGGAAATCCTTCGCCAACCTATGGAGGACCGCAAAATTACCCTATCCCGTTCCCACCGGAGCTTTACCTATCCTTCAAGTTTTCTGTTTGCCGCAGCGATGAACCCCTGTCCCTGCGGTTACTACGGAGACCCGGTTAAAAGCTGCAGCTGTTCTTCCCGGGATATCCAGCGGTATCATCACAAAATTTCCGGGCCATTATTAGACCGGGTGGATATCATCCTCGAGGTTCCCCGGGGAGAATACGAAGACTTAAAAAGCAAAGCCCCTTCCCTTGACTCCAAGACCATGGCGGAGCGGGTAATGAAGGCCAGAAATACCCAGAAAACCCGTTATCAAAATCAATCTTTCAACGTAAACGGTCTGCTTCCCGACCACTTGCAAAACCGATTATTTGATCTTTCAACCGAAGGGGAGAAATTATTAGCAGAAGCCTTTGATAAATTTCAATTGACCGCAAGGGGTTACCATAAAGTTCTGAAGGTAAGCCGCACCATCGCCGATTTGGAAGACTCTGCAGAAATCCGGGCAAATCATATCCTTGAAGCCCTGCAATACCGTCATACAAATTTATTAAGCACCTAAAGAACTTTTAAAAAATGCCTTCCAGCGTATGTACATCATCGCTAAAAGGCATTTTCTATATGATTAATTTTAGTGTTATTTCCTTGAATGTAAACATCTATAACATCGAAACGCATGGAGATACTGGACTTTTGTTTCGGCTTGCCGTAGGCTATATACTGCTCCGCCACGCGACGAAGGGTTTGCTGCTTTTTGAAGTTTACCGCTTCAAAACCTCTTCCATAGCTTTTGGTTTTTCTGGTCTTGACCTCGACAAAGACTAAAAGGTTATCCTTTTTTAAAACAAGATCAATTTCGCCGATTTTTGTGCGGTAGTTTCTATGAAGAACTTTAAAACCCAGATCGATTAAAAACACTTCTGCCAGACGCTCTCCCATATTGCCAAACTCTTTATGATTTAAGTCTTTATGATTTAACTCTCTATGATTCCAATCCTTAGGATCCATATTATTCATCAACTTTCGGTTTCGGCAAAACCATCTTCTTAAGGAAGCTTTTTCGGTGAATCGGGGTGGGCCCGAAATTCTTCAGGGCTTCCCGGTGCACCTTTGTTCCGTAACCTTTGTGTTTTTCCAAACCGTATTCCGGATAAGTCTTTGCGAGTTTTACCAATTGACTATCCCGGGTTACTTTTGCAATAATCGATGCCGCTGCGATACCTTGAACTTTGCTATCCCCTTGAATGATTCCTTCCTGGGGAATATCGGTATCCAAGGTTTCCGCGTCCACTAAAACATAGTCCGGGACTGCTTTTTCCCCTGAGCGGGTTCGAAGGTTTTCAATGGCAAGGATCATTGCTTTTTTTGTAGCATTTTTGATATTCATTTCGTCTATTTCTTCAGGGGATACTTCTCCGATACCGATGGCCAGAGCTTCCCTTTGAATCACTTCGAAGTATTTTTCCCGTTTTTTCGGCGAGAGCTTCTTAGAGTCATTTACCCCTTCCAAAAATAAACCCTTCGGCAAAATCACCGCCGCAGCGGTTACCGGGCCACAAAGACAACCTCTTCCCACTTCATCGATGCATGCAATGCTTTGATATCCCTGCTGATGAAGGGCTTTTTCTGCACCTAGTAAATCCACCGTTTTCCCCTCCTTAAAACCATTTATTTTTCCGGAGCGGTTTAATTCCCGGGAGTTTCCAGGGAAATTTTTGCAATCATACCGCTTCGAAATTCATCTAATAATACATTGGCCACTCGAAGATAATCCACTTCATTCCCCTTAAACATACAACCCCGTTTTTTGGCAATGGTATCCAATACCTCCAGGCCGGTAATTTCTTCATCCATATTCTCCAGCCCATAGCGGTTAAACAGATCCTTCGGATAATTTTCAAGGAGCGTCTCCACAAGTCTCAGTCCCAGGGTTTCCCGGTCCATAATCTCATCTTTAATGGTCCCCACAAAGGCTAAGTTCAGGGCTGCTTTTTTATCATCCAACCGCGGCCACAGAATTCCCGGGGTATCCAGCATTTCCAGATCTTTTTGAATCCGAACCCATTGTTTTCCCTTGGTCACGCCCGGTTTGTTTCCGGTTTTTGCACTTTTCTTTTTTGCATATTTATTGATCATTGAAGATTTCCCTACATTGGGAATACCCACGATCATAGCCCGTATGACCTCCCGGCGAATACCCTTCGCCCGGCGAGCTTCCAGTTTTTCCGCCAGCAGATTTTTACTTTCATTCAATAGCTGGGTCGCACTGCTGCTGTCAATGGAATTCATTGGAATTGCCGTGATTCCCTGCTCTTTGAAGTGGCGAACCCAATCCTCGGTTACCCGGGGATCCGCTAAATCCTTCTTATTGAGAATGACAATTTTCGGTTTTCCGTGAATAATCGGGTCAATGTCGGGATTTTTACTGCTTCTTGGAATTCTTGCATCCAACAGTTCCCACACCACGTCTACGAGTTTCAATTGTTCCTTTAACAGTTCCTTGGTCTTTTTCATATGACCGGGATACCAGTTAATATTCATATCATCACATCCTTTTATTTAAAACAAAATAAGGGACTGTTTCCAGTCCCTTTGTCTGAGCGCTTATTTTTTTTCTTTGATTCGGTAAGCAGCCTTCCCGATTCGGTTCTTTAAGTAATATAGTCTCGCCCGTCTTACGCTTCCTCGTTTGATGACTTTTACTTCCACAACCTTTGGAGAATGTACGGGAAAAGTTCTTTCCATACTTACACCATAAGCAATTCTTCGAACGGTAAAGGTCTCTTGGATGCCTCCACCTTGTCGTTTAATTACGATTCCTTGGAATGCCTGAATTCTTTCACGGGTTCCCTCTTTGATTTTTACATCAACGCGAACCGTATCTCCAGGTGCAAATTCCGGTACCTCGGACTTTAGTTGTTCCTTATCAATCATATCGATAATATTCATTGTATTACCTCCTTCCTCACCAGACGTTCTTAAAGAATCCTACTGTTCCCAGAGGAACGCCTTTAATACTCTGCTATTATATCATAAGGCCCGGCCCTCTTCAATGATAATTTTTTAAAATCCAAACTTTTCAGCGGGATTTTTTTAGGGCTTTAAGAGCTTATAATCTTCCTTGGTCAGTTCAATTTTTTGAAAGAGATCGGGACGCCGGTCCCGGGTAAGCATTAAAGCTTCTTTTCGTCGCCATTTGCGGATTTTTTCATGGTCTCCCGATAAAAGGATTTTCGGTACTTCCTTCCCCTCAAAACTTGGCGGCCGCGTATACTGAGGATACTCCAGCAGTCCGGAATGGATGGATTCCTCCTCATAGGCTTCAGGGCCGGACAGTACACCGGGTATCAGTCGACTAAGGGCATCGATCATCACCATGGCCGGGAGCTCTCCTCCGGTCAGCACGTAATCTCCTATGGAGATTTCATCGGTTACAATCTCATCAATTACACGCTGATCCACCCCTTCATAGTGTCCGCAAAGAAAGATCAGTTCCTCTTCCCGGGAAAGTTCCATGGCCATCTCCTGGGAAAAAACTTTACCCTTTGGAGAGAGATAAATGGTTCGCGGTGTTTGTTTTTGGGTGTTTTTCAAAATATCCCGATAGGCATCCATAATGGGCTGAGGGGTCATTACCATACCGGAACCCCCGCCGTAAGGATAATCATCCACTTTTTGATGTTTGTTGGTGGAATAGTCCCGTATTTGGTAATAGTCGATGGAAAGCTTCTCATCTTCCCTGGCCCGTTTAATAATACTGCTGCCTAAGGGACCGTAAAACATTTCAGGAAACAGGGTCAGCACATGAATCTTCATGGAAGCATCCCTTCAATTAATTCCACTTTCATTTTTCCATTTTCGATATCCACCTCTTTAATAAACTCCTTGGCTGCAGGGATCATCACTTCTCCGTACTCCTTACCCCGGATAATATAAACTTCGCTGGCGCCCGCCTGTATTACGTCTTCCAAAACACCCAGCCTGCCTTCTTTTTCACTTACCACCTCTAAGCCGATTAAATCCTGTATAAAGTAGGTGTCTTCCTCCAGCTCTTTCCGTTGGGATTTTTCAATATAAAGATCCCGATTTTTCAGATACTCCACCTCGTTGATATTTCCATATCCTTTCAGATACATGATGATAAAGCCTTTATGGGCCTGAACCTTTTCAATATCAAATCGTTGCAACTTCTTAGTTTTCGGATCTTCTATGTATAGATAGTCCAGATCATAAAAGCGCTCTAAATCATCGGTTAAATGACGGACTTTCAGTCCCCCTTTGATTCCATGAACATTGATAATCTGACCGATCAGAATTTTTTCCATTTTAACACCTCTTAAAAATTGAATTTTTCAACTTAAACTTCATGCTTCTCTTTATATAAAACGTTACATTAAACTTTATAAAAAAACAAAGGATTAGGGAATCCTAATCCTTACATAATTTCAACAACCACTCTTTTGTTTTCTTTTACCGCAGCGGCTTTTACCACAGTTCTAATCGCTTTAGCGATTCTTCCCTGCTTGCCGATAACCTTTCCCATATCCTCCGGGGCAACACGAAGCTCCAGAGTAAGGGCTTGGTCACTTTCCACTTCCTTTACGGTTACCCTGTCGGGGTAATCCACTAAGGATTTTGCGATCATTTCAACTAATTGTCTCATTTTAGTACCTCCTTATGAGGAAAACTATACAATACCGTTGTTTTTAAACAAATGTTTTACTACGTCTGTAGGTTGTGCACCTTTTCCTAACCATTCCTTAGCCTTATCACCATTGATTTTAATTTCCTTTGGTGTAGATACGGGATTGTAGTATCCAAGCTCTTCAATAAATCGTCCATCCCGTGGAGATCTTGAGTCTGCAACCACAATTCTATAGAAAGGTCTTTTTTTAGCACCCATTCTTTTTAATCGAATTTTTACTGCCATGTTTTTTCACCTCCTTACAATGTGTTACATCTAAATAAACTATTTATCCAAAGAAAGGCATATTAAATTTGCCGCCTTTTTTCTTTAGCTTGTCCATTCCGCTGCCGCTGAATTGCTTCATCATTTTACGGGTCTGTTCAAACTGTTTGATCAGTTTGTTTACCTGTTGTACGGAAGTCCCGCTTCCTCTGGCGATGCGTTTTCTTCTGCTGCCGTTAATAATACCGGGATTGGTTCTTTCATCCTTGGTCATGGATTGTATAATCGCTTGAATGTGGTTGAGTTCTTTTTCATCCACATTTAAGTTTTTCATCTGTTTGCTGGGCACCCCGGGAAGCATATTCAGCATATCTCCAATGGGTCCCATGTTACGGATTTGTTCCAGTTGCTCTAAAAAGTCTTCAAAGGTAAACTGCTGGGAACGCAGTTTTTCTTCCATTTCCTTGGCCTTTTTCTGATCAAAGGAGGACTCCGCCTTTTCAATAAGGCTTAGCATGTCTCCCATGCCGAGAATTCTTGAGGCCATTCGATCGGGATGGAAGGCTTCCAGCTCATCGAGCTTCTCTCCCATACCTACAAACTTGATCGGTTTATCGGTAACTCCCCGAATGGAAAGGGCGGCTCCCCCTCGGGTGTCTCCGTCGAGCTTTGTCAGGATTACTCCGTTAATTTCGATGGATTCGTTGAACTCTTTGGCCACATTGACGGCGTCCTGTCCCGTCATGGAATCCAGTACCAGAAGTTTTTCATGGGGATGTACCTCGTTATCGATTTCCTTTAACTCGTTCATCAGGTTCGAATCAATATGAAGCCTTCCGGCAGTATCAATAATTACCACATCATTGCCGTGTTTCTCCGCATGAGCAACACTTTCTTTGGCAATGGTTACGGGTTTTTCTTTGTCTCCCATGGAAAACACGGGAACTTCCACCTGGCTGCCTACGGTTTCCAGCTGATTAATGGCTGCGGGACGATATACGTCGCAGGCTACCAGCAAGGGACGTTTCCCCTGTTTTTTCAACAGTTTTGCTAATTTCCCGCAGGTAGTGGTTTTCCCTGCCCCTTGCAGTCCCGCCATCATAATGATGGTTGGGGGTTTATTGCTGAAGTTGATTTTGCTTTGAGTATCTCCCATGATATGGGTCAGTTCGTCTTTTACGATTTTGATCACATGCTGTCCCGGAGTTAAGCTTTCCAGCACTTCATCCCCCACGGCCCGTTCCTTTACCCGGTTGATAAAGTCTTTTACCACCTTGAAGTTAACATCCGCTTCCAACAGGGCCATTTTAACCTCGCGCATTGCGGCGGTTACGTCCTGTTCATTCAATTTTCCCTTACTCTTCAGTTTGCTAAAGGTATTTTGCAGTTTTTCCGCTAATCCTTCAAATATCATATATAAACACCTCGGGTTTTTATTTATAATTGCTCCAGTTCATCCCGTATTCTCTTAACTTCCCTATGAATTCCGGAATCTCGGTCATAATTCGGCAGCTTTTCGATTTTTTCTATCAACTCCTGGATCTTATCCCTACGGGATTGATCATTTTTAACCATTTGGAGTTTCTCTTCGTAATCAAACAGAAGCTTTTCCGTCCGTTTGATATGGTCATATACCGCTTGTCTTGATATGCCGATTTCCTCTGCGATTTCCGAAAGGGAAAGGTCGTAATTAAAATACAGTTCAATAATATTTCGTTGGGTTTTGGTCAGGAGCTCCTGATAATAATCATACAGCACCGACACTTCAACTTTTTTTTCAATCATCTGCATCTTCCTAACTTTCCGTAAAGCTTGATTGCTTTACAGATGAAAGTATAACCCATAGTAGCGCTGCTGTCAATAGTTTATAGGGATTTTTTAAAGATCTTTCCGATTTCTTTCTTGAAAACCGGACTTTCTTAATCAAACAATGCATTCACAAAATTCTTCGGCTCAAAACCCTGTAAGTCTTCCAGCTTTTCCCCCACTCCGATAAGCTTAACAGGAACCTTTAATTCTTTACTGACAGAGATTACAATCCCACCCTTTGCGGTGCCGTCAAGCTTCGTTAGTACCAGACCGCTGATGTCTGTAACCTCTTTGAAGATTTTCGCCTGTTGTATGGCATTTTGTCCCGTAGTGGCGTCCAGCACCAGCAGGGATTCCTGGGAAAGTCCTTCACATTCCCGTTTTACGATTTTAAAAACCTTTCCCAGCTCGTTCATTAAATTTTTCTTGTTATGAAGTCTGCCCGCGGTGTCACAAATGAGCACATCCACTTTTCTGGACTTTGCCGCCTGAATGGCATCGTAGACCACCGCCGCCGGATCCGAGCCTTCCTGGTGAGAGATCACATCAATACCGGAGCGCTCCCCCCAAATCTTCAGTTGTTCAATGGCTCCCGCCCGGAAAGTATCCCCCGCTGCCAGAAGTACATTTTTTCCCTCGGCTTTTAATTTATGGGCGATTTTTCCGATGGAGGTGGTTTTGCCCACACCGTTTACCCCCACGACCATAATAATGGAAGGGGTGGTTTTTAGATCCAACGTGGGGTTTGCCACTTCCTCCAGTGTCTCGGTTAACAGTTCCTTTAATAAACCCTTCACTTCCCTGGGGTCCGTTGCTCTATTCTCCTTAACCCGGTCCCGCAGCTGATCGATGATTTCCATGGTGGTATTTACACCAAGGTCTGCAGTTATTAAAATCTCTTCTAATTCCTCAAACAAATCCTCATCGATTTTTGTATAGGATTTGACCAAATCATCCACCCGGTCGGTAATTCCTTTTTTGGTTTTCGTAAGCCCCTCTTTCAACCGTCCGAAAAGACCTCCAAGACTCACAACTTCCTCGGACACTTCTTCGGTTTCACTGTTTGTTGTGTTTTCTTTTTCCTCCGAAACATTAACCGGTTCCGTGGAGTTTTCTTCATCGTTTCCTTTAAACAAGTTTTTCAGCATCACTTTTCCTCCTAAAGTACTTTTTCATTTACTACGTAGTCTTTCATTTTAACGGAAATCAGCTTTGAGATTCCTTCGGTTTCCATGGTAACACCGTATAGCATATCCGCCGCTTCCATGGTGCCTTTTCGGTGGGTTACCACAATAAACTGGGTATCCCTTGCCAATTCCTTTAAAAATCCTGCAAAGCGATGGACATTGCTTTCATCCAGGGCCGCTTCAATTTCATCCAGTACACAAAAAGGACTGGGTTTGATCTTTAATATGGCAAAAAGCAGGGCGATGGCCGTTAATGCCCGTTCCCCTCCGGATAACAGGGATAGGCTCTGGAGTTTTTTCCCCGGGGGCCTCGCTAAAATATTGATTCCCGTCTCTAAGGGGTCGTTCTCATCTTCCAGAACCAGATCCGCCTTACCCCCTCCAAACAGTCTGGAGAAGGTTGAGTTGAACTCTTTTTTAATGACTGCCAGCTGATCAAGAAATTGAACCTTCATGGTGCTTTCCATTTCCTCAATGATCCGGTTTAAGCTCTTTTTCGCCTCTAACAAATCTTTTTGCTGCTGATCCAAAAAGTCAAAGCGCTCTTTTGTTTCCCGGTATTCTTCCACGGCTTCCACATTCACATGGCCCAGGGATTTAATTTGATTCTTCAGAGCTTGAATTTCGCCCCGGGTAAGATCAATTTTCCTCGAATCAATCCACTGCACTCCCTCATCATGGCTCATTTCGTATTTTTCCCATAAGCTTTGATGTAGGTTTTCCGATTGTACTTCAAGCTTGGTTTTTTTCATTTCCTGCTTATACAGGGCTTCTTCTTTTTCCTTGATCTCTTCGTATTGGGCTCTGTGGATTTTCTCAACATCCTTCTTTCTTTGATAGGTTTCCTGTTCTTTTTCTTTAAGGGCATCTCCTTCCAGTTTTATCTTTTGCAAAAGAATTTCTCCCTGGGCAATCGCTTTTGATTGTTCCCGGATTTTTTCCTCTATATCAATCTGTTCCTGTTTTCCTTTAAGAATCTCCTTATTGTCCTGTTCAATCGAGCTCTCCTGACGATGAATTTCTTGCTTCAGTCCCCGGATTTTACTCTCTAAGGCTTTCATCTGTTCTTCTGCGGAGGCTTTACGAACTTGCATCTCCTGGATGCGTTCTTTAAGGCCCTCAATTTTATCCAGTTGCTCAAATAAGTCCTTTTCTTCCGTTTGAATGTATGAACGGTTTTTTTTCAGCCGTTCTTCCAAAACCTTTACTTTTTCCTCCAACTCCTGATGTTCCCGAATATAATCATCTTCCGTTTGTTTCAGCCGGGAAAGCTCCTCTTTCCTATCGGAAATTTCCTGATGGGATTCCTCTAAGCGCTGTTGCTGCTGTAACAGCTGTTCTTTCAAGGTTGCTTTTTCAATAGCAATTTCCTGCATTTTTCCGTCGATAAGGATTTTTTCCTTTTCAAAATTCTCTTTCTCCTGCTTTAAAGCTCGACTTTTTAGCCGAAGATCCTCTAAAAGTTTTTCCTCTTTCAGAGCTTCCTGGGCTAAGCTTTTTAGTTCCCGCTTTCTGGATAGAAGCCCCTGGCTTTTTTGTTGCTGAGAACCTCCGGTCATGGAGCCTCCGGGATTCATCACATCCCCCTCCAGGGTTACAATTTTCACCCTGTGATTTAAGACTTTGGCCATGTTGACGGCATACTTTAAATCCGGTAAAATCACCACTTTCCCAAGCAAACTGGAGAAGATGGCTTCCAGTTCCTTCGGATATTGGATAATATCCAGGGCGATGGAGGCTTTTGCTTCCTGCTGGATTTTTTCTTTCTCCCGGGTTTGCAAAGTTTTCGGTGAAATCGCGGTTTTCGGCAGTACCGTAATTCGTCCCAGTTTATGCTTCTTACAGTGTTCGATCAGCCTTCTTCCCTTTTCTTCATCTGCCACAATCAAGTTTTGCATGGCATACCCCAAGGCGGTTTCAATGGCTAATTCATAACCCTTGGGAACTTTTATCAGATCCGCCACGGCACCATAGAGTCCCTTGGCAAAATCCTGATCTTTTCTGGCTTTTTTCAGCACTTCCTTTACGCTTCGATTGAAGCCTTCCTTGGATGCTTCCAGATTTTTCAGCATTTGCACTTTGGACTTCTTGTTTTCCAAATGCCGATCTTTTTCTTTAATGTTGTCCAGGTGGTTTTGTATCTCCTCTTCTTTTTTTTCGAGTTTTATCTGCAAGGTATTGCCTTCATTCTCATATTTTTTTTGATTCCTTTGATTCTCTTCAAAAACCCCCTCCAGCTTTTGGGCTAAATCTTTTTGTTCCCCCTGTACTCTTAAATTCTTCTCAAGATCCTGTTTTATCTGGGATTTTCGCTGATCAATGGAGTTTTTCATGCTTCCCAGATTGGCCAGATCCACCTTCCAGTCCGAGAGTTGATTCATATCATCAATAATTTCTCCCTTGACTCTTTCCACGTCCTCTTTCCGATGGCGGTTTTTCTGATCCTTTTTCTCATAAAGGCTGCCTTCGGATTTCAAATCCTCTTCGATGGATGTCAACCGGGAGGCCAGGGACTTAACTTCTCTTTGGCTTTCCTGCAGCTCGCTTTCGATCTCTTTTTTTCGGGTCTCCCCTTGCAGGATTCTGTTTTGAAGCTCCTCTTCTCTGGCTTTTAGATGCTGAATTTCTCCCTGATTCATACGTTTTAAACTTTCGATCTCCTGGTTCTCCTCTTTTTTCTGATAATAATTCCCTTCGTTTTTCTCATATTGCTCCTGATAATCCTTAATCTTTTCTTCTAAGGAGAGCATTTCTGATTCCACATTTATATTTTTTGCTTCTGCGCTTTCAATATCCTCTTTGATTTTCTGCCGTTGCTGGTCCATGACTTGCATTTTTTCATCAATTACGGATAATTCATCGAGAATATGTTTTACTTCCCCTTCTTTTAAGGTTTCATACAGTTTCAGATACTTCTCTGCTTTTTCCTTTTGTTCCTTTAAGGGCCCGATCCGGGATCCCAGCTCCTTTAAAATATCCGACAATCGCTGCAGGTTTTCCTCGGTGCCCTTTAGCTTCTTCTGGGCTTCCTCTTTACGACTTTTATATTTTACAATCCCTACGGCCTCTTCAATTACTTTTCGTCGATCCTCGGCTTTATGACTGAGAATTTCATCGATTTTTCCCTGGCCTACGATGGAGTATCCGTCTTTCCCGATTCCCGTATCCATAAAAAGTTCCCGAATATCCCTAAGCCTGCAGGGACTTTGATTGATTAAGTATTCATTTTCTCCCGATCGATAGGCTCTTCGGGTAATCTTCACTTCGGAATAATCAATGGGGATGCCTCCGCTTTCGTTGTCCAAAACCAAGGAAACCTCCGCCATTCCTAAGGGCTTTTGTTTTTCCGTACCGGAAAAAATCACATCTTCCATTTTTGCTCCCCGCAGGGTTTTCGCACTCTGTTCCCCCAGCACCCATTTGATGCCGTCGGAAATATTACTTTTTCCACTGCCGTTAGGCCCTACCACACCGGTGACTCCGGTTTCCAATTCCATGGTTATTTTGCTTGCAAAGGATTTAAATCCCTTCAGTTCCAATCTTTTAAGATGCATGACATCCTCACCCCCCTTACGGCTGTTCGATTTTTTTTATACTGTTATGGGCCGCTTGCTGCTCCGCTTCTTTCTTGGTTTTCCCTGTCCCTTTTTCAAAGGTACGACTTCCCACTTTAACCTCTACTTCGAAATTTTTATCATGATCGGGGCCCCATTCCCGGATAATGCGGTACTCTATTTCTCCATAGCCCAGTTTTTGGATTTTTTCCTGGAATGTGGTCTTAAAATCCTTTTTCGAAATCTCTTCCTGCTCAAAGGTGCCTCCATTGAAAAAACGCAGAACGATAAACCGCTGAACCGCTGCCATACCCCCATCCAGATAAATCCCTCCGATAAGGGCTTCCAAAGCATCCGCCAGAATCGAGGATCTTTGGCGTCCTCCGTTGGCTTCCTCTCCTTTTCCCAACAATAAGTATTCACCCAGTTCCAGGGTGGTTGCAATTTTACTTAAGGATTCTTCGCATACCAGATTTGCCCGGTATTTACTAAGCTCCCCTTCCGTCAGATCCCGGTATTCATTAAACAGGAAGTTGCTGACCACCAAGCCCAGCACCGAATCCCCTAAGAACTCCAAGCGTTCATTATCGTAAACCTTATCCCGTTTAAATTCATTGGCGTAGGAACGATGAATCAAGGCTTGATTTAGGATAGTCTCATCATTAAATATATAACCGGTTTCCCGTTGGATTTTTTGCAGTTTTTTCTTTCGATTGGATCCGATTTTCAGTGTTGACATGAGCATTGCTCCTTAATTTCATTTTTATTACCTTTAGAACTTCAACCCTTAGTATACCATAAAAGTTGTTTCCTGCTAAAGGTATTTAACCCATAAAAAAACTATGGAAGCATCTATCACGGGTGCTTCCATAGTTTTTAAGGAGTATGTGACTATATCCCTAAGATATAAGGGCTGATAATTAATCTTGAAACTTTTTAAATAGAATCGTGGCGTTATGCCCACCAAAACCTAAGGAGTTAGACAGCGCATAATTCACTGTTCGTTTCACCGCTTTGTTGGGAGTGTAATTCAGATCACATTCCTCATCAGGGGTCTCATAGTTAATGGTTGGAGGTACTATCCCGTGCTTGATGGCCAGTACCGAGGCGATGGCTTCAATGCCTCCTGCGGCTCCTAAAAGATGACCCGTCATGGATTTTGTAGAACTTATGGCTAAGTTTTTCGCATGATCCTTAAAGACGCTTTTGATCGCCATGGTTTCAAACTGATCATTATAAGGGGTGCTGGTACCATGGGCATTGATATAATCAACGGCTTCCGGCGGTGTATTGCCGTCAGCAAGGGCTTTGAGCATGGCTCTTTTTCCCCCTTCTCCTTCCGGTGCCGGTGCCGTAATATGATAAGCATCGGCACTCATACCATAGCCTATCATTTCTCCGTAAATCTCCGCTCCCCGTTCTAAGGCGTGGTCCAATTCTTCCAGAAGCAAAATACCGCTTCCCTCGCCCATAACGAAACCGTCCCGGTTTTTGTCAAAGGGACGACTGGCCTTTTGGGGCTCTTCATTGGCAGTGGACATCGCTTTCATGGAGCAAAATCCTCCGATGGAAACCGGGGTAATGGAAGCTTCCGTACCACCGGTGATCATCAGCTTTGCGTCTCCGCGCTCGATGATTTTAAAGGCTTCTCCAATGGCATTGGTCGCAGAAGCGCAGGCTGTGACCACAGTGGTGTTGGGACCTTTCGCCCCAAGACTCATGGATACCTGGCCTGAGGCCATGTTTACAATCATCATCGGAATGAAAAAGGGACTGATTCTTCGAGGTCCTTTTTCCAGCATTTTTTTATGTTGTTCTTCAAAGGTGGAAATACCACCGATACCCGAGCCGAGCACCACACCGAACTCCTCATGGTCAATGTTGTCCGTGTTAATTTCACTATCTTCCATGGCGAGCTTTGCTCCCGCCACGGCGTATTGTACGAATAAATCCATTTTTTTCGCTTCTTTTTTTTCCATATAATCTTCTACGTTAAAATCCTTTACTTCCGCTGCGATTTTTGTAGGATAGTCGACGGCGTCAAATTTTGTAATTGGTCCCAAACCTGAACGCCCCTCGGTTATGGCCTTCCAGAATTCCTCTTTCCCATGGCCTACTGGTGTAATACAGCCAATCCCCGTAACTACTACTCTTTTTTTCATAATAAAACCTCCTTTACCACGAATGATACATGCATTCCCGGCATTGATCCTCTTTGGGTTTTGCTGCTAACATTAGTGTTTCTCAGTGCAGATAAGAAGCCCCGTTGGGGGCTTCGGTAATCTGATAATTATTTGGTTTTTTCCACAAAGTCTACGATATCTCCGATGTTTTTAAACCCTTCCGCTTCTTCGTCGGGAATTTCAATTCCGAATTCATCTTCAATGGCCATAACAATTTCCACCGCATCTAAAGAATCCGCTTCCAAATCATTAATCAGGGAAGTCTCTCTTTTAATCTCTTGGCTTTCCTCTAGTCCTAATTGCTCTACGATAATTTCTTTTACTTTTTCAAATGTCATTTTGTATTCCTCCTATTATTTTTGTTTTTTATTTTATTGATTAAGCCTGTACTACATCACCATGCCGCCATCCACATGGATGACCTGCCCGGTAATATAGTCGGCGTCTTCACTGCTTAAAAAACTCACTAGCCTCGCCACGTCTTCCGGTTTTCCCGCACGCTTCAAGGGTACACTTCCAAGCATTGCTTCTTTTGCTTTATCGGAAAGCACTTCCGTCATATCGGTTTCGATAAATCCGGGAGCAATGGCATTGACCGTGATATTTTTCCCGCCCAGTTCCTTGGCAATGGATTTGGTAAAGCCGATAACCCCGGCTTTGGACGCGCAGTAGTTCCCTTGTCCGGGATTACCCATAACGCCTACCACAGAGGATAAGTTGATAATTTTACCCTTCTTTTGTTTCATCATTTTTCTTGCCACGGCTTTGGTGGTCAGGAATACCCCTTTAAGATTCACATCCATGACTCCGTCCCAATCCTCTTCCTTCATGCGGATTAAGAGATTGTCCTTTGTAATGCCTGCGTTATTAACTAAAATATCCATGGTATCGAAGTTTTCATTAAAGGTTTCAATCATGCTCTCCACCTCGGTGATATCCGTTACATTTCCTTTGATGGATAGGGCCTGTACGCCGAACTTCTCAATTTCATTTACCACTTCAAGGGCTTTTGCTTCATTGCTTGTAAAGTTGATTGCCACATTGGCACCCTGCTTTGCCAACTCCAGAGCAATGGCTTTTCCAATTCCCCGGGAACCTCCCGTAACCAATGCATTTTTACCTTGTAGTCTCAAATAAATTCCTCCTTAAACTCGAATTCTTTGGGTAAGTCCTTTTAAGTCCTGGACGTTTTCGATATTCATCATATTCACCGACCGGTTGTTGTCCTTTGCAATTCGTTTGATAAAACCGCTTAAGGTTTTCCCCGGACCGATTTCAATAAAGGTATCCACCCCTTCGGCCATCATGTATTCCACGGATTCCTGCCATTTTACCGACTGACTCACCTGTTTTACCAAATTGGAAATCACATGATTTTCCCCCTCCAGCATTCGGGCTTCGGTGTTGGTAATTACGGGAATATTAATATTTCCGATGCGGGCTTTTTGAAGTTCTGCTTTCAGTCTTTCTCCCGCAGGCTTTAACAGACTGCTGTGAAAGGGAGCACTGACCGGTAAAATAACCGCTTTTCTTGCACCGCTGGCCTTTGCCAGTTCCGCAGCTTTTTTTACGCCGTCAACTTCTCCGGAGATTACAATTTGGGCCGGGCTGTTATAGTTTGCCACTTCCACGATTCCATGGGCCGAAGCCTCGTGAATACATCCCATTAATATTTCTTTATCCAGACCTAAAATCGCCGCCATGGCGCCGACACCTTCCGGTACGGCTTCCTGCATATATCGTCCACGCTTTTGAACAATAGCAACCGCATCTTCAAAATCCAACACCCCGGAGGATACCAAAGAGGTGTATTCTCCAAGACTGAGACCTGCGGTCATATCACATTGAATTCCTTCCACTTCCAAAACTTCCAATAAGGCAACGGAAGTGGTCAGTATAGCGGGCTGGGTGTTTTCAGTTTTTTTAAGTTCTTCATCGGTTCCCTCAAAACATAAACGTTTCATATCCATTCCCAAACGGTGGCTTGCCTGCTCAAAAACCTGCCGTGCTACGGAAAAATTCTCGTAAAATTCTTTTCCCATACCGGAGTACTGAGCTCCCTGTCCCGGAAAGACGAATGCTACTTTTCCCATAATTAACCCTCCTTTAATATCTCTGTGATTTTTCGATTATTCGAAGATACATCACTGATAATTTCATCTATAATTTCTTTGCAGGGCTTAATATCTTTTACAAGTCCCGCAACCTGTCCTGCCATAACTGAACCTCCGTCAACATCCCCGTCGACCACAGCCATTCGTAATTTTCCAACCCCGGCTTCTTCCAAGGCTTCCTTTGGAGTATTTAATTTTTCCAGTTTCATAAATTCCTTCGTAAATTGATTTCTAAGGACTCTTACGGGATGCCCGGTACTTCTGGCGGTAACCACGGCATCGCGGTCCTTGGCTGCGATCACCTTTTGTTTATATTTTTCATGTACGGTGCACTCCGTGGAACAGATAAACCGGGTTCCGATTTGAACCCCTTCCGCACCGAGGCTAAGAGCCGCAAGCATACCCCTGCCGTCGGCAATCCCTCCGGCTGCAATTACAGGGATGGTTAAGGCGTCCACCACCTGGGGTGTTAAGGACATGGTGGTAACCTCGCCGATATGACCTCCCGCTTCAGTACCTTCGATAATAACGGCATTGGCTCCGATTTTTTCCATCCGTTGGGCTAATGCCACGGAGGGCACCACAGGCAAGACTTTTGTGCCGATGGCCATTAAGCGCTCCATGTATTTCCCCGGATTACCGGCTCCCGTGGTGATCACCGGGATTTTTTCTTCAATTACCAGGTCTATGATATCATCCACAAAGGGAGATAGGAGCATAACGTTTACACCGAAGTCTTTATCCGTTAAGGTTCTGGCTCGTTTAATCTCTTTTTCAATGACTTCTCTCGGAGCATTTCCTCCGGCGATGATTCCCAGACCCCCGGCTTCCGATACCGCCGCTGCCAAATCTGCATCGGAGACCCAGGCCATTCCCCCTTGAATAATGGGATAATCTATATTAAGTAGTTCTGTTATTCTTGTTTTCATTGTCTACACCTCTTTTGACCATTTTATTAAGCTCGATCCCCAAGTGAGTCCTCCACCGAAGGCTACCAGTAAAATATTCTCACCCTTAATCAGCTTACCTTCCTTAGCTGCCTCATCCAAGGCTACGGGGATGGACCCCGCGGATAAATTTCCGTATTTATGAAGATTTACATATACTTTGTCCTTTGACAGTTTCAACCTTTTAGCCGCCGCATCGATAATCCGGATATTGGCCTGATGGGGAATTAAAAAGTCCACATCCTCAATGCTTTTTCCGCTTTTCTTTAAGACTTCCAATGAAGATTGTCCCATAATCCGTACGGCGAATTTGAAAACTTCGTTGCCGTCCATGGTTATATAATGAAGTTTATTTTCCACACTTTCATGACTGGCGGGAATTCTTGAACCTCCCGCAGGTTGTTTAAGTACCTCGCCCTTAGCACCGTTAGCCCCAAGGGTGATTCCCTGTATTCCGTATCCCTCTTCCACTTCCTGAAGGACTGCGGCTCCCGCTCCGTCCCCGAAAAGGACACAGGTGTTACGGTCTTCCCAGTTCATAATTTTACTGAGGGTCTCGGCTCCGATAATCAACGCATTTTTCGCCATCCCCCCCCGGATCATATTTTCCGCCACAGACATGGCGTATACGAATCCCGAGCAAGCCGCTTCAATATCAAAGGCGATGGCTCTGGATGCCCCTAGATTCTTTTGAACGATACAGGCCGTGGAGGGGAATGCCATATCCGGCGTTACCGTAGCCACAATAATCAGATCCACATCTTCCGGGGCCAACCCGCTGTCCTCTAAAGCTTTTATTGCAGATCCCGTAGCTAAGTCCGAAGTTGCCGTCCCTTCATCCACTACCCGCCGGCTTCCAATTCCCGTCCGGGACCGAATCCATTCGTCATTGGTATCCACCATGGTTTCCAAATCTTTGTTGGTAATAATTTTCTCCGGCAAGGCTTTTCCTGTACCGGTAATGCCAATACTCATTCTATGATTCAAATCATCATCTCCTAATTCGTTAGGGTTTCCTGTATTTCTTCTGCTATTTTCTCTACGATATTATTGTCCGCAAATCTTTTTCCTTGACGAAGAGCATTTTTAACCGCTTTTCCGTTAGAACTTCCGTGTGCCTTTATCAGCACACCCTGTACCCCTAAGAAAGGGGCCCCACCATGTTCCGTATAATCATAATCTTTCTTTATTTGCCGAAGTTCCGGTCGTAAGATCCCTGCGGCAATTTTTGTCAAGAAGGACTTGGTGAATTTCTCTTTTAACAGATCAAACACCGTCATAAAGACGCCCTCGGTTAACTTCAAGATAATATTCCCCGTAAAGCCGTCGCATACAATCACATCAGTCTTTCCCCTAGGCAGGTCTCTTGCTTCCATATTACCTGTAAAGTTCAATGAACTTTCCTCTAAAAGATCATAAGCCTCTTTGGTAAGCTCATTGCCTTTACCCTTTTCCGCCCCTACATTCACTAAGGAAACCTTAGGGTTTTTTACCCCAAGAATATGTTCCGAGTAAAGACTGCCCATAACACCGAACTGTAGTAAGTTTTTTCCCTTGCATTCTGTGTTGGCACCGCCGTCGATGAGTACCGAGGCTCCGTTTTCATGGGGGAAAACCGGGGCTAGTGCAGGACGATCAATTCCTTTAATCCTTCCCAGGATAAATAATCCCCCGGCTAGTAGGGCTCCCGTATTTCCTGCAGAAATAACGGCTTCCGCCCGTCCTTCCTTTACAAGGTTTAGAGCCACCACCATGGAGGAATCTTTCTTTCTCCGTATGGCTTTTACCGGTTGATCTTCATTTTCAATTTTTTCACTGCAGTGGATGATTTCAATTTTTTCTTTATCGTACTCATATTGTTGAAGCTCTTTAGATAGTATTTCTTGATCTCCGGTGATCAGTACCGTAACTCCGTATTCTTTTACTGCATCTACGGCTCCTTGTACCGTGGACTGCGGTGCATGGTCTCCTCCCATGCCGTCTATGGCTAGTATCACGCGAACCCCTCCTACTTTCAGTTTATTTCCTTGTTTTTGTTTTCCCCGGTTTTACATTTCACTCTATTTTTTTCAATATATTTTAGTTCTTACTGCTTTTCATTAAGGAAGTCTTTCCAGTTATTCTTCATCCACATCCATACTTAATGAGACGAAAATAAATTTGCCCCGGAAAACCTGTTTTTGATTAACGGATATTTTCACATGAACAAAATGTTTATTTCCCCGTATCCGTACCAGTTCTGCTTTTGCAACTAATTTATCCCCTAAGTATATGGGTTTTAAGTATTTTATATTGGCAACTCCGGTTAATGCCACATCGGCGTCAATGACTGCCATGGCCAGGGATTCCGCTTGAGAGAAAATATGATGACCCCGAACAATATTGGTTTTTTTAAAGGTCATCTCTTCATTGGTTTCCAGAATTGAGATCCCTTGTTTTCCTAAGGTTAAATCTATAAGCTCTCCTACAATCTCGGCTCCCACCATGCTTCGAACCTTCTCGTAGTTCCCTTGGGCAACATTTCTAAATCGTTCCCGAAGTTCGGGAATTCCCATTTCCATTCGATCCAGACGGAGGGTTTGAATGCTGACGTCAAAGCTCGCTGCTAATTCCTCATCATTTTGGAAGGGATCTTCTTTAATCATTTCCTTCAATTTTTCCTGCCGCTCCTTCTTTGAAAGGCGCTTTCTTTTGCTCATTCCAACATCTCCCCCGCATTTAGTACTAATAATTAGTACCTAGTCATAAAGACAGTATATAGTATCCTTATCTAAAAATCAATTCTTTTTTTATTTTTCCCCGGAATTAATGTGCTTTCTCGGTTTAGCCCATAAAAAAATAGCAATGTATAATCACATTACTATCTTCTTAAGTTTTATTATTATTCAGTTTCAACCACTTCTTTACCCTTGTAGTGTCCACAATCGGAACATACTCTATGAGGTAATTTCGTTTCTCCGCAATTCGGACACTTTACAAATCCCGTTGCTAAAAACTTGGAGTTCGACGCTCTTCTCATGTTTTTCTTTGATTTACTGGTTTTGCGCTTTGGTACTGCCATTGACTTACACCTCCTTAATCTTCTTTCAATAAGCCCTTGAGCTTTGCAAGTCTTGGATCAATGGTTTCGTTAATTTCCTCATTGGGTGCACAGTTACAACTTCCCTCTTCCAGGTTTTGACCACAACTATTACAAATCCCCTTGCAATCTTCTTTGCACAGAGGTTTCATGGGCGCCTTCATAATAAGCTCTTCGATGATAATCTCCTCTAAGTCGATCACATCATGATCCACCACTAAAATGTCCTCTTCCTGATCCATTTCTTCGGCTATTTCAGAGCTTACAATTTCATAGTTCAATTTAAGCTGCAGGGTTTCTTCAAAATCTTTCAAGCACCTACTGCAACTGCTTTCTACCAGAGCTTTAGCCGTCAGATTCAGAAACACGCCGTCCCGGGTAAAATATATTTTGCCTTCCCCATGAATCGGTTCTTTGACTTTCAAGCTATGAACCCCTTCAATAGACCGGATATCAACATTGAGATCAAGATCCAGATATTGATCATTTTCTTCTTTTGCTTTTCTAAGATTTATTTTCATTATAACCCACCTCTTGAGCATTGACAAATTTGATTATACAAACCATTTAAGGTTTTGTCAAGTACTTATATTTGACAGGCTTTAAAAGGACGAAGCCCTATTTGTCCCGGGACTTCGTCCATCTTTGAGTCACTGCTTAAGTTTTAGGCTTTATTACACTAAGCTTAAGGTTTCTCGAGCAATCGCCAACTCTTCATTTGTAGGTACTAATATTGCCTTTGTGGCTGAATCCTCGGTACTAAAAATCGTTGCTTTTCCTCGAACATTATTTTTGTCCTGGTCCACTTTAATTCCTAAGAATTCCAAACCTTCACAGATTGCTGCCCGGGATTCCGGAGAGTTTTCTCCAAGTCCCGCGGTAAATACAACCGCATCTAAGCCGCCCATTTCTGCCGCATAGGCACCGATGTACTTTTTCACCCGTTTGTGATATAAGTCTAAGGCAAGCTGCGCTCGCTTATTTCCCTTTTCCGCGGCTTCCTCAATGTCCCTGAAATCGCTGGATACTCCTGATACTCCCAGCACTCCCGACTTCTTATTCATTACGTTATTCAGTTCTTTATAATTCAACCCCTCTTTTTCCATTAAAAAAGTGGTTATGGCAGGATCAATGTCTCCGCAACGGGTTCCCATAGCCAGTCCTTCCAGAGGTGTGAATCCCATGGAGGTGTCCACGGACTTTCCTCCGTCTACAGCAGCAACACTGGCACCGTTTCCTAAATGACAAGTAACAAGTTTCAATTCTTCAACAGGCTTTCCAATCATTTCCGCGGCAACCATGGCTACATACTTATGAGAGGTTCCGTGAAAACCATATCGTCGGATTTTATAATTTTCATAGTATTCATAGGGTAGTGCATAAATGTAGGAATCCTCAGGCATGGTTTGATGAAAAGCGGTATCAAATACGCCCACCATGGGAAGTCCCGGTAGAATTTCCTGACAAGCATAAATCCCCATAAGGTTCGGAGGATTGTGAAGAGGTGCAAGTTCTGAACATTCTTCCAGGGCGTCAATCACGTCTTGATTAATCACTACGGAACCGGAGAACTTTTCACCGCCATGTACTACCCGGTGACCTACGGCACTGATTTCATCCATGGATGGAATGGCTCCATGATCTTTATCCACCAGGGCATCTAAAACGATACGGATAGCATCTTTGTGATCCTTCATAGGCTCTTCGATTTTCACCTTTCCGTTACTTTCCGACTCATGCTTTAGAAAGGATCCTTCAATTCCGATTCTTTCCGCTACACCCTTGGCCATAAGCCCTTCATTTTCCATGTTGATCAATTGATACTTTAATGATGAACTTCCACAGTTCAGTACTAAAATTTTCATAAACCTGCATCCTCCTTAATATTTTCTATATTGATGGTTATTATTGACAAAATTTTATCTAGTCTATTACTTAACAATACTAATAATAATAGATTTTCCGTATTTTATCAAGGATTATCCTGTTTTTATATGGTTTTTTTTACGATTATGATATAATCACTAAAGGAATAAAGATCCCCATCGGCTTAAGTCCCGATGGTACATAACAATGTTAAATACTACTAGGAGGCAGTTATATGAAAGTTCTTGGTGTTGTCACGGAATACAATCCCTTTCATAACGGTCATAAGTATCATATTGAAAAATCCAAGGAAATTTCCGGATGCGATGCTACCCTTGCCGTAATGAGCGGACATTTTCTGCAGCGGGGGGAACCGGCTTTACTGGATAAGTGGAGTCGTGCTGAAATGGCGGTTCACTCCGGAGTTGATCTGGTCATAGAAATTCCCACGGTTTATGCCTGTGCCACTGCGGAATTTTTCAGCTACGGCAGTCTGCAGCTTCTCAACGGCACGGGAATCGTTACGGACCTTTCCTTTGGCTCCGAGCACGGGGAACTGCCTCTTCTGAAGTATATTGCAGAAATTCTTGTGAAAAGCCCGAAAAAATTTGAGGACTATTTAAAAGCCTCCTTAGACCGGGGCAATCTTTTCCCCGTGGCCCGCTCCCAAGCTTTAGGCCTTTTTATTAAGGAAAACAAGGGACTTGAAAAATCCGAATTTTCAGAACTTGAAAAAGTTTTAAAAAGTCCTAATAACATTTTGGCCATTGAATACTTAAAGAGTTTGATTCGAACAAACAGCTCCATAAAGCCCCATACCCTTCAACGGATCAGTGCCCCTTATCACAATCGGGACATTCAAGGATCCATTGCCAGTGCCACTGCCATACGGGAACATTTAGTATTGGGAAAAAGCCTTAACACCTTAACTCAAGTATTACCCGAGGCATCTTACAAACTACTGGTATCCGCTATTGATAAAGGCAATGCTCCAATATTTACTCATCACTTTCGAGATATGCTTTTAGGCCTTTTGCGTCGCAGTACTCCCCGGGAGCTGCAGGAAATCTTTGACGTTAAGGAGGGTATTGAGAATCGTCTGATCCAAGGGGCTAAGATAAGCTCTTCCATTGAAGAGTTATTAGAAAACGTTAAAACCAAACGCTATACCTATACCCGGATTCAACGTATATTAATGCATTTATTGATCAATATTCAAAGAAATGACCTCCTTCGCTACAACGAAACCGGAGGTCCAAAGTATTTACGGGTACTGGCCTTCAATGATCGGGGTCGCTTTCTACTTAAAAAAATGAAAAAACAAAGTACACTGCCCGTCATTACCAATTTAAAGCATTACCATCCCGAAACTCCCCTGGCAAAATCCATGTTGCATTACGATCTACGGGGAACCGATCTATTTACCCTGGCCATGGTAAATCCCCATATGAAAACCGATAATCCGGAATACAAAAACCGTCCCCGTTATGTAAAGGTATAAAAAAAGGGAGCGGATTATTCATCCATTCCCTTTAATTCTCTCCGATTTTTTTGCAGGGTTTGAAGCAACTCCGTCAAGGATCCTTCTACCCCTTCTAATACTTCATCGGCATAATCCCGGGCGCCGAGTCGCATTTCCTTGGCACTTTCCTGGGCCTGCTGAATAATTTCTTCGCCCCGCTGCTTGGACATTTTTGCGATCTCATGTTCATCCACTAAGGAATTAATATGTTTATGGGCTTCTTCAATGATGGTATCCGCATCATTTTGAGCCTCGGCTAAAATCCGTTGGCGCTCTTCTTTAATCCACTTTGCCTGCTTTACTTCATCTGGAATTTGGATCCGCATTTCCTTAATGATCTCTAATACTTCCTCTTTGTCCACCATGGCCTTTTGTGCAAAAGGAATTGAGGAGCTCTCTTCAATTAAATCCTCCAACATATCGAGAAGCTGTAATACTTCCATTTACCTTCCCCCTTTTAAATTACTTTAGTTTATTATAGACCGCCTCTTTCACCGAGTCGGGAACCAGTCCTTCTATACACCCTCCGAATTTTGCAACCTCTTTTAACAGGCTGGAGCTTAAATAAGAATTATTGCTGCTGGTCATTAAAAAAATCGTTTCAACTTTCTCCGAGAGTTTTTTGTTCATCAAAGCCATTTGAAATTCATATTCGAAGTCGGATACCGCCCGCAGCCCTTTAATAATTACATCGGCCCTTTGTTCCTCGGCATAATTGATTAGTAAACCGGAAAAATAATTGACTTCTACATTATCGTACTCCTTAGTGCTTTCTTTAATCATGTTTACCCGTTCTTCCACGGAAAACAACGATTTTTTGTTAGGATTGTTTAAAACGGAAACAATTAATTTATCACAAATTTTCGCACCTCTATGTATAATGTCCAGATGCCCATTGGTTACGGGATCAAAACTTCCGGGATAGATTCCTTTTTTCAACGCTAACACCTCCAACCTATTGATCTGATTTTTTTTTCAAAATTCGAATGACAGTATTCCCGTACTTTCTCTCTTTCCATAAAATAAAATATTCTTCTCCTATCTTCAGTGCCTCTTTTTTATCCTGTTCGATAATCATTATACCCTCCGGGGCTAGAAGACTTTTTTTTGCAATAATTTCCAAAGCTTCCTCCAGGCGTCCTGTACCGTAAGGAGGATCCAAAAAAATCAAATCAAAGGAAGCTTTTTCTTTACTTAAGGTTTCAAGTGCTCTACGAAAGTCCATTAGAAGGATTTTACTTTGGGCAGTGAATTTCGTTTTTTTTAGATTTTCCTCGATCACCCGGATGCTTCCCCGATGTTCGTCCGTAAAACAGCATTCCTTTGCGCCCCGGGATAAAGCTTCGATCCCAAGGGCACCGCTGCCTCCAAAGAGGTCCAATACCTTTGCATTGTATAGATGCAGTTGAATCATATTAAACATGGATTCTTTTACCCGATCCAATGTGGGTCGAGTGTTTTCTCCGGGCAACGAATCCAGCCGTTGTCCCTTTGCTCTTCCACCAATAACTCTCATAGCCTGTGAATTCCTTTCTTAACTGTAATCTTAATACATCCTCTTAGATCTACTTCATTCCTTCAACATTGATTTTTTACATCACTCTCGATATCGCTGTAATTTTTGATCCAGAACCCGTCGCAGTTTTTTATTTTTTTCCAGTATTAGTTTCGGATCTTCCTGCAGTAAAACCTTTACATCCTGCTGCACCTTTTTAAGAATACTTTGGTGTCGAAAAAAATTAGCGATCTTCAAGTTGTAAATTCCGTGCTGCCGAAGGCCAAAGAGCTCTCCGGGACCACGGATTTCCAGGTCTTTTTCGGAAATCAAAAATCCGTTGTTGGTCTGTTCCATAATTTCCAACCTTTTTCCGGTGTGTTCCTTAACCGGTTGGTGAAGTAAATAACAATAGGACTGATACCCTCCCCGACCGATGCGTCCCCGGAGTTGGTGCAGTTGAGCCAGACCGAAACGTTCGGCATTCTCAATAACCATAACCGTGGCATTGGGCACATCCACCCCTACTTCCACAACCGTGGTGGAGACCAAAACCTGCAGTTCTCCCTCGGTAAAGTTATTCATGACCTGTTCTTTTTCTTTATAAGACATTTTACCATGTAAAAGCCCAATTTTATAGTCTTTTAAATTATTTTTACCAAGCTGCTGATGCAAGTCCATGGCTGCCTTTAAATCCAAGGTCTCCGATTCATCGATAAGAGGGCATACCACATAGGCTTGCCGTCCTTTATTCAGCTCTTCTTTCAGCTGTTCGTATACCCGGTCCCGATCTTTCATTGGGGAAGTCTTGGTTTTAATGGGTTTTCTTCCCTTCGGCATCTGATCAATTACGGAAACCTCTAAATCTCCATAAAGGATATAGGCTAAGGTTCTTGGGATAGGGGTGGCACTCATAACCAGCACATGGGGATTTCTCCCTTTTTGTGACAGGGTTTTCCTTTGTCGAACCCCAAAACGGTGTTGCTCATCGGTAACTACCACGCTTAAATTATGGAACTCCACCTTTTCTCCGATTACCGCGTGGGTCCCTACCACCACATCGATTTTTCCTTCCCGGATTTTTTCCTGCATCAGTTTTTTGTTTTTTGCCGTAAGGCTGCCGGTTAAAAGACCGACAGAAATACCCAATGGATTCAAAAAACCTGAAAGAGTCTCATAATGTTGTTTAGCCAATATTTCCGTCGGGGCCATCATCGCCCCTTGAGTTTTCCCCGATGCGGCGGCCACCAACGCCGCCATAGCCACTACGGTTTTTCCCGAACCTACATCTCCTTGCACCAATCGACTCATGGGGATGTCGCCCTTAAGATCCTGTAGCACTTCTTGAATAACGGTATTTTGCGCTTTTGTAGCTTCAAAGGGTAAAGATTGCAAAAATGTTTGAACTTCCTTTTCTCCCCCTAAGGGGATTCCCTGTTGCTGCCGAACTTTTACTTTTTTAAAATTCAAAGTCACCATTAAAAAGAAAAACTCTTCATATACCAGTCGGTACTTTGCAACTTTTAACCCTTTAGCCTGTTTAGGGAAATGAATGTTCTCCAGGGCCATCAGCCTTTGACAGAGTTTATTCTTATCAATCAGATCTTTCGGAAGGTTTTCAAAGGGGTTTTTATCACTTTTCCCCTTTAAGGATTCCAACAAGACTTTTATATGCTTAACCAGTTCTTTGTGACTGATATCCTTCGTCAGGGGATAAATCGGGAAAATGTCCTGCCAGTGGTTGTTCTGCTTTTCATCCAGAAGGATAAAATCCGGATTGGTGGTTTCCAATCCCCGGGGGCCTCTTTTGATTTCTCCATAAATACGTAGTTTCATTCCTCCGCTGATCTTTTGGCTCAAATAGGGCTGATTGAAAAAGGTAATCACAATTCTTCCCGTATCGTCCTGTCCGATCAATTGCAAAAGGGATGGTCCTCTTCCAAAAGCTCTTCGTTTCTTCAGGGGGTGTACTTGAAGTTCCAGGGTGGTTTTTTCTCCATCCTCCAGATCCCGGACTTTTTTTATTTCCCGTCGGTCTTCATAGTCCCTGGGAAAATGATATAGAAGATCTTCCAGGGTTTCAATGTTCAATTTCAAAAACCGCTGCTGTTTTTTCGGACCCACGCCCTTTATGGTGCTGATTTTTTCTTGTAAGTCCTCCAACTCATCCCCCTCTTTCCAGCGAAATAAATAGTATTCTTTATTTATAATTATCTTTTGTAATTCTTCTTTCTCCTATAAATAGAATAAGAAACAGTAACTGTTTCTTATTCTACGGAAAATAAATAGTAATATAGGGGCTGCCCGCCGTAATATACTTCCACTTCACAGTCCGGGTAGGCTTTTTCGATTTTTCCTTGAATCTTTTCTGCGGATTTCTTGTCGATGTCTTCTCCGTAAAAAAGGGTAATAATTTCGTGATCATCGGTTACCAGGTTTTCCAATAGTTCCAAGGATACTTTTTCCACATTCCGCCCAACGGCTTCGATTTTTCCATTGCCGATACCTAAAATATTGCCTTTTTTAATCTTCTTATCATTAACCACCGTGTCTCTTACCGCATAGGTTACCTGTCCGGTTTCGATCTCTTCCATGATTTCTGTCATTTCCTGAAGATTCTCCTCGGGGCTATTGCTTGGATTAAAACCAATCATCGCCGTAATTCCTTGAGGGATGGTCTTTGTGGGAATGACCATAATATTTTTCTCCGACATTTCCTTCGCCTGGTTTGCCGCCATGATAATGTTGCTGTTATTTGGTAGAATATAAATATTTTTCGCATTAATTTCATCAATGGCCTTCATGAAATCTTCCGTACTGGGGTTCATGGTTTGTCCCCCTTTAATTACATAATCCACATTGAAGTCCTTAAAGATTTTTTCGATTCCCTCCCCAATGGACACGGTAATAAATCCGAAGTCCTTTTCTTTCTCAGGCGCTTTTGCGGGATGTTTATCCTTAAACTGGAACCGCATGTTATCGATTTTTATATCCGATAGTTCCCCAAGGACCATGGCCTCTTCCATAACTTCTCCGGGATTATTGGTATGGAGATGCACCTTGATTAAATTTTCATTTCCCACCACCAGCATGGAGTCCCCCTGGTGCTGAATTTTTTCCCGAAAGGCCTCGGGGTCCGCGCCCTCGGTATTAATAATAAACTCCGTACAATAGGCAAATTCAATGTCGCCGCTGACACTCATTTCATGTACGTGCTCCACACTTTTTTGCATAATGGTAAGATCCTCACTGCTGGGTATCTCTCCCTTTAGAGCGCCCAGAATCCCCAGATATATATAGATCAGTCCCTTCCCTCCGGAATCCACCACTCCAGCTTCTTTCAAAACCGGCAGCATATCCGGGGTTCTTTTCAGTGTATTTTCTCCTTGATAAATCACTTTTTCAAGAAAATCTTCAATATCTGTTTCCTTTTTGGCGATTTTCAAAGCATATTCCGCACTTTCCCGAGCCACGGTTAAAATCGTACCCTCTACCGGTTTCATAACCGCCTTGTAGGCAGTATCCGCCCCCAGTTTAAGAGCGTTGGCCAAGTCTTCGGTATTCAGGGTTTCCTTTCCCTTTACTCCCTTGGCAAAGCCTCTCAGGAGCTGTGAGAGAATAACGCCGGAATTACCCCGGGCTCCCATTAATGATCCGTTAGCGGCTGCTTCCACAATTTCTTCAATATCATCACTTTTTACGGCCTTAACCTCTTTCATAGCCGACTGCATGGTCAGTGACATATTGGTTCCCGTATCTCCGTCGGGGACGGGAAATACGTTTAAATCGTCTACGATAGCTTTATTTTTTTCCAGTGTATGAGCACCGGATATTATCATTTCTTTTAACATTGAACCTGCTATTTCTTTTGTTCCCAACTGCGATCCCTCCTGTCTCTATTTTTCCACACGAATTCCTTGAACATGGATATTCACTTTATCCACCTTCATACCCGTTAGATTTTCGATATTATATTTTACCTTCTCGATAATATTATTGGCCACCACGGATATTTTCGTGCCGAATTCCACGATAATAAAAAGATCCACAGTAATAAGGTTGTCCTTTGTAGTGATCTTTACCCCTTTACTGGACTGTTCCCGCTTTAAAAGTTCTACAATTCCTCCTGCCGCTGATTTTGCCGCCATTCCCACGAGACCGTAACATTCCATTGCTGCGGTTCCCGCTATTGTAGCAAGGACATGTTCGTCAATAATGATTTCTCCGTATTGGCTCATAATTTTTCCTGACATCATAAAACCTCCTTTAGAATAGTTGCTCTTATCTTAATTTCATGGTATTTTAAGGTAAGACTCTTATTAATAGTCTTCAAATTAACTATAAAAAGTTTTCTAACCTTTATTTTATAATAATCTCATCAATAGTGCAACTAGAGAAGTGTTGAAAAGCTTTTCGGCAAAAAAATAAAAAGCTTGCCAAAGTTTGTTTCTCATGATAACATTATAGTGTTTTAAAGGTTTAGACAACCCTTGGAGGAGGTGTAGATAATGGCTAAGGTTTGTGCAGTTTGCAATAAAGGAGTAGTATCTGGAC
>SL_8KL_010_SEDDRAFT_10000252_pt1 | contig 46380 bp, 51 predicted proteins | sample SodLakKL_010_SED_4_FD_11160 | JGI IMG/M metagenome (IMG submission 11160)
CTCCTCTGAAGATCGGCGGGTCTGGTTTGTGAAACTAACCCCCGAGGGAGAAAAAAAGAAAGCCACAATTTTTCCCCAGCATCACGAAAATATCCGGGAAAGAATGGAAGCTTTAAGCAATGAGGAACTGATCCTTCTTGAAGAACTGCTGACAAAACTCAAACAGGGAAAAATAGAGGTGGAAAATACAGATGAGAGAAATTAAAGCGCTTCTCCCCTTTGCAAAACCCTATAAATGGTGGATAATACTGGCAACATTTTGCATGATCCTGGTTACATCCATGAACCTTGCCGGTCCCTGGGCAATCCGTTCCTTAATTGGAACTGTAACTGAAGGTGTAGAAAGCCAGAGAGGACTGGACCAGGTCACATTTCTGGCTATTATGGTTATTTTAATTTACCTGGTCCGGGCAGTTTCCCGCTTTGGGACCGAATACATATCCCATTATGCTGCCTGGAATATGCTGGAGAATATCCGCCATTATCTTTACGGTCACCTGCAGAAGCTTTCCCTGCGCTTTTACAGCGATAAACAAACCGGGGAACTCATGTCCCGGGTAATTGATGATACCAGGAATTTTGAGGTTCTCCTGGCTCACGCAATCCCTACTGTAGTTGTCAACGGGGTTATGTTTGTTGGAGTGTCCTTGATTCTTTTTTACATGAACTTTACCCTGGCTCTATATACTTTAATCCCGGTTCCCTTTTTGGCCTGGCTTGTTTTAAAATTTAGCAAAATTTCCCGGCCCAGGTTCCGCAAGGCCCAGGAAAGGATAGGAGAAGTTAATGCTCTGCTCCAGGATAATTTCTCGGGGATCCGGGAGATTAAGGCTTTTACCAAGGAAGAATTAGTCAGCAAAAGGACTGAAAAAAGCCTGGCCAGTTATACCAGGGCTATCCTGGATGCCCTTCGCTTGAGCAATGCCTTCCACCCTGGAATTGAATTTGTTTCCAGCATTGGAACAGTAATTGTCATCTTCTTTGGGGGGCGATTGGCCCTGCAGGGACAGGTCCCCCTGGAAGACCTTGTTGCCTTTTTCCTCTACCTGAATATTTTCTACCAACCCATAGCAGCCCTGGGGAGAATTAACGAAGGCTTACAGCAGGCCCTGGGAAGTGCGGAACGGGTGGTGGAAATCCTGAATGAAGAACCTGAAATTGCTGATAAGCCGGGGGCAATTGAATTGAGTAATATTAAAGGTGAGGTTGAGTTCCGAAATGTTAGTTTTCAATATGTTGACGAAATTCCCGTTCTGAAAAACATTTCTTTTAGAGCAGAGCCGGGTCAGACCCTGGCCCTTGTTGGTGCAACCGGTGTCGGTAAAACAACCATTGCCAGCCTGGTTCCCCGTTTTTATGAGCCAGATTCGGGGAAAATTTTGATCGATGGTTTGGATATTGAAGAAATTACCCTGCACAGCCTTCGGCGGCAGGTCAGCCTGGTTTCTCAGGATGTTTTTCTCTTTAACGGCACTGTCTGGGAAAATATCCTTTACGGGAATCCCGGGGCCAGAAAAGAAGACGTAATCCAATCGGCAAAACTGGCCAACGCCCACGAATTTATCTGCAGCCTGGAAAATGGCTACGAAACCAAAATTGGGGAACGGGGAGTAAAATTATCCGGGGGACAAAAACAGAGAATTTCAATAGCCCGAGCAATCTTGAAGGATGCACCGATTTTAATTCTTGATGAAGCAACGTCATCTGTTGACACCCATACAGAAAAGTTAATTCAGGATGCTTTAAACCGCCTGAAAAGAAACAAAACGGCGATTGTAATTGCCCACAGACTGTCCACCGTAGAAGATGCCGATCAGATCATCGTGCTTAAGGATGGAAAAATCGTGGAGAGGGGTAAGCACAGAGAACTGCTTAAAGGAAAAGGGCTCTACGCCCATCTCTGCAGGGTGCAGAGCCCGGGCAGTTCCCTGACCGGATAACCTTTTTCCCTTGCTGAAACCAATTTTCCGCAGACCATCTTCCCCTTTCTTCTGATAGGTGGAAGATGGTTTTATTTTGTCCCAAGAAAAGGAGTAGGGAGTTCAGGATAGTAGAAAAAAGGGAAAAACTGGTTTTTTTTAGTAAATTTGTTCAGATAAGATATTCAGAAAAACCGGGACAGAAAAAGAAGTGCCGGAGAATTCGCTCTCCTTTATTAAATTGCAAATCTCTGGTAGAATAAATTTGGAGGATTTTTAAAAATTTAACAAATTTATGATTTAATTAATTATATTTTTCCAAAAAAGCAATTGTTTTTACAAAATTCAGATTTCAAGCCCACAGGGGGTGTTATTTTGGATAAGAGAAAAGAGAAAAAAATAAGCAAAGAACTTTCCGGGGAAGCTCAAAAAGCGGGTTTGCGCTGGTCGGAAAGATGGGTAAAAAGGGGAACTGCAGATAAAACTTCCTGGAAATATTTCAATAAAGATGTGGAAGAAGATGCTTTTAACTCCTTATTGGAAATCTTAAAAAATAATTCCGAAGATGAAATCATGGAAAATCTTAACCTCTGGAAACTGGAAGGAAAACTACCCCAGATAAGAATTCCCTTCCCCCAGGGACACCCCCAGTTACCCGTCTGGAGGCTGCCTCTGGCCGCTGCCCTGGGGGTTTTCCTGGGATTATTAATCTTCGGACCCCTATTACGCCTTGCAGGGATTCATCAGCAGGAAATTGTACTTGTAACAGGCATGGGCGGGGCTTTTCTGACCACCTGGGGAATTAATTACCTCGTCCGCAGTCCAAAAGGACGAAATATTATGCTGGTAGTTGCAGGAGTGGGAGGAGTTGCTGCTGCTGCAAAGAAAATAATGGGTTTAATTCCCGGCTGGGGAGGCTTCTGGAGGTTTATATCCGGCAGAAAAGCCAGCAAGGCTTTTTTAATATTTCCCCTGGCAGCTCTTTTGGCCCTGATCAGCAGACCCAAAATTGTGTATCCCAACGTAAAAGAAGTGGGGAGTATAATTGAAACCTCGGTTTTTGCCTGGCTGGAGGCAATTTTCTTCCTGGGTAGTATAACTTCGGCCTCCCGGCAGGAGGGGGGAACTGGATCCCGATTGATAATTCCCGAACCAGTTATTAAAGCCGCTTACCGATTACATGAATCCCCTGCTGAAGAACTGGAAACGGCGTGCCGGGAATTGATCCAGGAAGTGAAAAAACTGGGTTTTGAAGGTTTTTCCGGAAAGCCTGCTTTTACGGACAGTTCAGAAGAAAATTCCCAGAAAAGAAAGATTAAATGGTCCCCGGAACTAAAAGAGGAGTATGAACCTTTTGGAGAAGTTGAAGATGGAGACCGGGTCAGGATCGAAGAGCCTGCAATTATATTCCAGGGCGAGGTAATAAAAAAAGGGATGGTTCGGAAAATTCCCGGGAAAAGGAGGGGTTAGAAGGATGGAAAGACCAAAAGGAAAAAGCACCGTTGCCATAGATTTTGGAACCAGCAATACCTTTATCAGCCGCTGTCCTCCTGATTCCCTGCAGTCAACGCCAGTTCTTCTGGAAAGCGGATACCTGGGAATTGAGACTGCTGTCCTTTTTCGAGCAGAAAAGAGAACCATGATCGGGGCCCAGGCTGTCCAGACCTGGGGTAACGAGGATCCGGAAAAAAGAAAAAAGATGGATTTAAGGCTCGGTTTCAAACCTGAAATTCACCTCAATGAAAAAGCCCGGGCTTCAGCAAAGGAATTTTTTTCCGGGTTATTGAGTTACGCCGGGGAAAGTCGGGTGCCTTTAACAGGGGAGAATATAGATGTTTATATTGGAGTTCCCAGCAATATCGGGGATAATTACAAAAATACCATAAAAAATATTGCCCGGGAGGCTGGATTTGCCAATGTCAGGTTAAAAGATGAGCCTGTTGGGGCTCTACTTTACCACCTGTCAATACAGGACATTACGCCCAGCGAAACCTTAGGAGGCGTTCTGATTGTAGATTTTGGTGGGGGAACCTGTGATTTTGCCCTGATGCAGGAACTGGAGGTAATTGATTCCTGGGGAGACAGCATGCTCGGGGGAAGGCTCTTTGATGATTTGTTTTTTCAATGGTTGCTTGAGGATAATCCCCAGGCCCTGGAGGCAATGGAAAGGGATGGGGCAGAATTTTTTATCCACTGGCAGCGCTGCCGGGAGCTAAAAGAGGCCTTTTCCAATTTCATGAGCAAACACCGAGACGAATTGTGGTCGGGTAGGGTTCCCTATTACGGACAGATAAAAGAGGCTTCCTGGCAGGATTTCCTGGAAAAAGCCCAGAACTATTCGCCCTCGGAACAGTTCTGTAGCTATTTAAGGGAAATGGGCAGGACTGAGCACATTATCCTCGAGGGAAAAAAAATTAACCTGATAAAATGGTTTGAAAATGAATTAAAGAAAGCTTTAACCCATCACGTTGCGGTGGAAAAGGTAATCCTCTGCGGGGGAAGTTCGCTCTGGCCTTTTGTTCCGGAAGTAATTGACCGGGCCCTTGGTTTGCCCAGGGCATCAATTTTAAGGAGCGATAATCCCTATGCAGTAATTTCCCAGGGACTTTCCCTGCTGCCAAATTTGGAAAGACGCCTGCAAATTGCCCAGGGAGAATTAAAAAAGGACCTGCCCAACCTGATGGAAAATAAGATAAAAAAAGAAACAATTGAACCAAGTATTGAATATATGGTGGAGAACCTTTCCCAGAGAGTTGCCTCCTTTGTTGTGGACGAGAAGATTCGGGAAAAACTCCTTGAGTTCAGGGAAACCGGGGGCAGTATTTCTGAACTGGAAAATCAGCTGGCAGTTGAAATGGAAACCAGTAAAGATGAACTGGGAGAGGTTGTAAATAAGGAAATAACCGAAGTTTTGCAGCGACTCCAGCTAAAGCTTTCCCGGGACATAAAAAACTGGTTTATTTCCCGCGGGGGGATCAAGCCAATTTCAATAAAGGCAAGAGAGGAAGAAACCAGGTACCAGATGAAGTTAAGGGACCTGGACATTTACGAGGCCAGCCTCCTGGGAAAGATGGATATTCTTTTTAAAGGAATTTCGGGGATAATTCTATTTGCCGTTTTTTCTGAAGCCATTATTGTAACCGGTCCCGTGGGGATTGTAAGCGGTTTAATTGTTGCTCTGGCAGTTCCTTTTTTGGGCCTGCGTAAATCAAAAGAAAAGATCAAGCAGATTAACCTGCCAAAAAATGTTGCCAACAAGATTTTTACGCGGCGTATGATTGACTACACCATTAACAAAACCAGGGAAAAAATGGCGAATGAGGTTAAAAAAGAATTAACTGACCGCATGGAAGAGCCCAAAGAAAAATTGCTGGAGGAAATAAAGGTGACTATTGAACGGGAAATTGATTCCCTATCCAAACTCAGTGCTTTATAAAAAAATAGGGCGAACTAATTCTTAAAACCTCGACATTGTTTTATTCAATGTTCTTTGCAACAGGAAGGGAAGTTTTGGTAGAAAAATATTCTTTACAAATCCTGGCGGGGAGGGATAAGCTGTGCGGGAGAAAGAAGTTACGGAAAGATTTGATAATCTGATTGATGAAATGGAGAACATCTTTGAGAACCTGAATGAAGAAGGGGCCAGGTTTTTAAAAGAGGGGGATTATGAAAAAGCAAAAAAAGTAATGGGCAAAGTCAGGGAAATAAAAAAAATAAGGGACGAAGCCGAAAATTTACAGACCAGGTGGGAAGGTATTTTTGAGAAAACCTCTCGCGGCCCTCTGAAGAGAAAGAAGAGGGATAAAAAAAGAAAATCTTATCCCCGGGGCATAAAAACCCCGGAAAAAGATTTTGTAATTCCCATCCTGGAGGCAATTGAGGAACTTGGTGGGGCGGGTTCGGTAAAAGAGGTCTTGAAAAAGGTTTTTCAGAAAATGGAGAAGAGGTTAAATGATTATGATTTCAAGTCAATTCCTTCCCATCCTGACCGTTTTCGCTGGGAAAATACGGCGATGTGGTGTCGACAAAGCCTGGTTGATGATGGTTTCCTTTCCCCTGAGGCAAAAAGGGGTTTGTGGGTTCTAACCGAGAAAGGGAAAGCGAGGTTAGAACAGGAAAGGAAAAAACAGGAAGCTCCGAGCCTTTTTGACGAGAATAAGTAAGTAAAGAGTACCCTGGAATATAGATTAAGTTCCCATTTCTTTTTCCTCGGCCCTGCAGCTTTTTACCCGAGTACTGCAGGCAGGGCATATTTCATCGTACCAGGAAAAAGGGGAAGCACAGTTCGGGCATTTCCACCTTTTTTCCTGCTCACAAAGCCATTCCTCTGTTCCTTTTTCTCTTAGCAAAGCAAGATTAAACAGGACGATGGAATGATGAGGGTGCTGATCATTATTAAATTCCACCACTTCCTTGCAGGGGAAAAGTGAGCATTGGAAACAATAATCAAGCTTTTTTGCTAGAGCACAAACCTTTATGGGACATTTCTGGCAGTAAAGGGAAACAATTTCAGTTTTACAACCGTTGCAGGTTAAATCTTTTTCTGTTCTACCCCACTTTCTGGCGAGTTCAGCGAGCGTACCCTTCCTGCGGGCCAGGAAAATATCACAGGCCCCACAGTACAATCCGCAAAAAGAATCCATTCTTTCCATCAGGATCCCCTTTCACTTTAATAATGTTCCTCATAAATGTTTAAATAGGAAAGAACCCCTTGAAACCGGGGTTCTTTTTATTAATTATTTCTTCATTACTTTTGGGTCCAGAGCATCCCGCAGTCCGTCTCCTAAAAAATTTATGTTTAAGACGGTTAAGAAAATTAAAAATCCCGGGAAAAAGGTAAGCCACCAGGGCGATACTCCATGAGCTGTCCCCAGCATATAATTCAGGGAATTTTGCAGCATATTTCCCCAGGAGGGGGTAGGAGGTTGAATTCCCAGGCCCAGGTAACTTAAGGAGGATTCTGCCAGAATTGCAAATGAAATGTTCAAAGTTGCGGAAACGATAATAATTGGGAGGACATTGGGGAAGATATGGCGGAGGATAATTCCGGAATTCCTTGCCCCAAGAGCTCGCGCAGCCATGACATATTCTGTTTCCCGTAGAGAAAGAACCGTCCCCCTGACCAGCCTGGCGACTCCCATCCAGCCAAACAGGGTCAGAACCAGTATTACATTCCTCAGTCCCGATCCAAAAACCAGGGTCAGGGTTAAAAGTACGGGGAACATGGGGATAGAAAGCATAACGTCCACAAGTCGCATCAGGATCCGATCAACATTTCCCCCAAAAAAACCTGAAAGCAGGCCAATTGTGGTCCCAATACTAACACTCAGGCTAGCTGCAATGAAACCAACCATCAGGGAGATCCGGCCTCCGTACATAACCCGGACCAGGACATCCTGACCCAGTTCGTTGGTTCCCATGAGATGCTCTTCGGTTAGAGGAGGAGCAAATATGGCCATAAAATTCATATCCCCATATTTATGGGGAACAAAAAATGGTCCGGCAACAGTAAAGAGGATAAGGAAAAGAAAAATCACTCCCCCAATTAAGGCCAATTTATGCTGGCGAAATTGTTTCCAGACCAGCTGCCAGTAACCTGCTATGTGAACAGGATCATCAGTTTTAATTTGTTTTTTTCCAGGCATTGTGAACACCCCCATTAGTTGTAGCGGATCCTGGGATCAACGAATGCGTATAAAAAGTCTGCCATCAGGTTGGAAAGAAGTGTTATCAGGGCCAGGAATATCAGGCAGTTGATCGCGAGGTTATGATCACTACCCAAAACGGCCTGGTACATTAATCGCCCCATCCCCGGCCAGGAAAAAACTGTTTCCACAATAACTGCCCCCCCGAAAAAATAGGGGATATCAAGGGCCAGGATGGTAATAATAGGGATTAAAGCATTCTTTAAAGCGTGTTTGAAAATTACTTTTTTCCGGGTGATACCCTTGGAATAAGCAGTTCGGATGTAATCCATATTCATTACTTCAATTAAGGCAGTCCGAATATACCGGACCCAGTAGGCTACCTGGACAAAACCCAATATACAGGCGGGTAAAATAAGATGTCGGAAACGGTCAAGGAAAATCTCCCAGGTTCCGGTAAGCCCGTAGGAAGACATTCCGGAAATGGGTAACCAGCCCAGGTGAACCGAAAAAACTATAATTGCCATCAGAGCAAACCAGAAGTGGGGGAGGGATATCCCCACAAAGGCAAAGCCCGTTGCCAGAAAGTCGAAAGCTGAATATTTCTTTATTGCCGAATATATCCCGATAGGAAGGGCAACCACCAGGCCAATTAACCAGGCTGTAATTGTGAGAAAAAGGGTATTGGGAATCCGGGACTTCAGAAGATTCAATACCGGGACCCGGTAGGTGCTTGAATAACCCAGATCACCCTGCAGCATTTTTCCAAGCCAGACCCCGTACCTGACGTAAACAGGCTGATCTAACCCATAATGGGCTCGGAGTTTTTCCAGGGCTGCAGGGTCATTGGCAAAGGCCCGGGGGTTTTCCATCCGCATTTGCAGCAGCGCATCGCCGGGCATGGCGTTTAAAATCACGAATATTAATATAGAAATAAAAAGCAGGATGGGGATTACTTCAAGAAGCCGGCGGATTAAATATTTTTTCATGAAATCACCTGTTCTCCTGGACGTATTTGGCAGTATAAAGGCCGGTTAAAAGTTGAATTCCTACCAGATTTTTTATTGGAATTGCCTTATAATTTAAATTGTTGTTCAGGAGTTTAATTTGGTTGGAGAAGGCCAGGTCAGCCTCTTTAGAGGCCTGGAGGATTTTGTCCTCCGAACCGAATTTTTCCCTGCTTGCTTGCATCAGTCTCCTTAACATTCCCAGGGAAAGGGAACGGTAAAATTCGCTCACATTTTGGTTGTCAAAATCTTCAGCAGCGGTGGCTGGGCGATTTAGTTTTTCATCGGACTGGATCCAGTTTTCATCAGCTTTCAGGCTCTCAGCTCCGGTTTCCAAAACCTCGTTTATTGGGAAAAAAAATGGGGAATCTTTATCAAGAAAATCTCCTGCCTTAACCATTATTGACTCCAAGAGAGAAAGGTAATCCTTCTGTCTTTTTAAGTTAGCCAATAGGGATTCCCTGCGGGTGATTTCAAGCTCGGTTTGGTCTTCCACCCTGCTATCATAAAAATAGGGGACTTCAGTAACGAGGGAGTAGGTCTTACAGATCCTTTCTGCGTACTCATCTGAACCCGCTCCCATCCGCAGGATTTGGGCCGGGTCTTTGTCAGTATGTTTGGCCAGGTGATCATAAAGTTCTTTAGAGGAGAATAACTTGAAAATTGCAGGAGCCAGGTGCTCAAAGAAAGGTACCTCAGGTTCTCCAAGGGAAAGGGGAACCCCAAATTTCTTCGGGATACTGTGCAGGTGGGGGTAAAGCTCGGGACTGTCTCCGGAAATATAGTAGTAGGCGCCTCCGAATCCTGAGTTGTGCAGGGAGTACATAAAATCAGGTTTGTAGGTTTCGATTAACTCCATGAGAAGTTTGGTTTCCGGAAGAGGAGACTGGAAATTCAATGTTTTATACTGGACGGGAAAGGTCCACTCTACCTGTTTGTAACCCGGGGGCCGGTAAAAATTTTCTGCGTAACTTTCAATAGAATCCTTTTTATCAAACCAGCCCTCATTCAACCTTGTTCCGTCTACATCTATTACTTTAACAATATGCCAGGTGTAGTCGAGTTCTTTTAACAGGTCTTCTTCTCCCGCAAGTAAATTACAGAGGGTATCAAGCATCATGGCTCCAATAGGTTCGTTAGGGTGGGGACAGCCAAAAAGGAGGGCATGTCGGGACCCGTTTCCGATTTCCAGAACTGGAATTTTATCTCCTGCCCTTGATGTTCCTTCATGGCTAATTCGAACTGTTTTGGGATATTTCTTGACCAGCTCAAAAGACCTTTCATTGTGTTCGTCAACTGTAAAAAAACGGGAATAGTCCGGGATAAGTTTTCCCAGGGGTTCAAATTTCATTTTAATGCTCCTTTTAAATGGATTGTTAGGAAAATATTGAATAAAGGGGGGAGGAAGCTCCCCCCTTTATTTACTGTTGAAAATACCAGTTGTAGATTATCCAGCCCAGGCCATTATCATAACCTGAATTGAAACTTTTGATGTCGGCTTTAGCGAAGTGAGGGGTTGGAGCTGAATAAAGTGGAAGGACGGGCAGATAGTGGGTCCAGAGAGCAAAGTGTTCCCTGTAGAGTTCCGCCTTTTTCTCCGGGTCCAGTTCTCTTGCTGCTTTTTCAATAATTTCGTCGTTTTCCTGATTGGCCCAGCCGGCATAATTTGTCCCTCCCCAGGAATTAGCCTCGGAAGGAATGCTGCTGGTGTGCCAGTAATTCAGGGCTTCACAGGAAATCCCGTAACCCCATCCGCTGAGTAGGGCATCGAATTCCCGGTAGGGCATAACATTGGCCCAGACAACCTGGGCGGGTTTAAGGTCAACCTTTACCGAGATTCCGACCTGCCGCAGCATTGCCTGGATAAGCTGGGAAGCAATTTCCTGTTCCCGACTTCCGGCCATACCAGCCAGGGTGAATTCGAAAACCCGACCATCTTTTTCTAAAAAGCCCTGGGGGTTCATTTCCCAGCCGGCTTCTGCTAATAGTTCTTGAGCCCCGTTGGGATCATAGGAGTACTCAGTTGCTCCGTCCAGGGCTTCCCGCATGGAATGAAGGGGGGTGATCCAGGTATGAGCGGGATCTGCCAGTTCAAAATAAACGATCTGGTTCAAGCGATCTCGATCAAGGGCCATGAGGATGGCCTGCCGAACCCGGGGATCACCAAATATGGGATGGGGTTCAGCTAGATTGTCGGGATCGTTGAAATTAAGGAAAACCATGTCTACTGCAACGTTAGGAGTGTAGTAGGTTTCGAATAGTTCTGGACGTTCTCTTTCCAGCTGCAGGCTCTGCTGCAGGGTAAGGGTGTACCTGCCAAAGTCGATTTCACCTGCAAGAGTAGAAGCAAAGACTACATCACTATCCGGAACAATTCGGATGACGATTTCATCGATATTTGGTCTGCCCATAAAATAATCTTCAAAAGCTTCAATGACAATTCTTTCACCTTCACGATATTCCTTGAACTTGTAAGGACCGGTCATGATGGGATTTTGATTTACAAAATCGACAAATGAATCCCAATTCCCTGAATTTTTGGCTTCTTCAAAGGCATCCTTAAATTTATGTTCGGGAAGCTGAAACCACCCGAAGTAATAAGCATAGCCCGAGGAACCAAATTCAGCGTTCCCAACGACATCATCCAGGTGGATTGTAAAGGTTAGATCATCATGGATTTCAACTTCATTAACATTGTGTTCATAGTAAGAAGATGTAACAGGGGCTCCGGAAGTCATAACTTCCCACTGGAATTTAGCATCGTTTGCGGTTACCGGTTGACCGTCATGCCATTTCATCCCCGAGCGCAGTTCGTAGGTAATTGACATTGTGCCATCCGAATTGATTTGCATCAATCCATTTTCCAGAGTGGGCATTCTGCGGATCATCCGGGGATGGTAATAACCGTCCTGGTTCGTTCCAATATACCCATCGCCAATAATATTGTTAAGAGTCCAGACCAGCCCGGCAGAAGTGAAAAGAGTATTAAAACCCGGGGCGTCAGCAGTAACGGCAGTAACGGCTCGCCCACCTTGCTGAGGAGGGTTCAAAGCCATGTATACGGCGTGAGCAGCTTCCTCCCTTGTTATTGGCTCTTCAGGTTGAAGGATATGCCCGTAGCGGTAGGTCATTAACTGGCGGTTGCTCTGAAAGGCTAGGGAAAAAGCCCCAATGGCAGGTTCAGGAACCTGATCTTCATCAAAGGCCATGGTCCGCACTTCATCGAATTTTGCAGCCTCTCCCTGAAGACCCAAAACTTCAACCAGGGAAACGATAAAATCAGATCTTGTTACAAAGCCATCCCCAGAAATAAGATTTTCTTTTCCGGGGAAAGCCGCAGCAACCAGTTCTTTGAATTCTGCATAAGTTAAATAACCGTCGTCAACATTTGCCAAAAACCCCTCGCTTTTGATAGCATCAATTGCTTCTTCAGAGAGAAGGGCGGCGCTAATTGAAGAACTAAGTAGGACCATTGCAAGGAAGACAAGAGAAATAACAGTAATTTTTTTCATTTTAACCTCCTTCTAAAATGGTGAAAGTTGTTTAAATACTTAAAACAATAACACACCTCCTTTTTAATAAGTGAAAATAATCTCTAAGTTAAATTCTATTGGGTTTTGGGTTTTCCTGCTAGTATTTGTTCAAAAATGAAAAAATAATTGGAAATAATTAGTTTGGAATAGGTAGGTTAATATGGTAAAGTATAAGTGACTTTATAATTTAAGTGTTCCGGGCCAAAAGGTTGGGAAAAAGGAGGGGTTTCTTGTTTAATTTCCAGGAGATCGATAAAAAGAATACAAAAAAGGTACTGGAACTTGTCCAAAATAGATGGGGTTCGGATTTTATAGTTTCCAAGGGCAAAAAACATTTCATTTCAGATTTGGATGGATTTATAGTTCTGGAAAATGAAGAAATAAAAGGCCTTATTACTTACAGTATTGAGGGAACTGAATGCGAAATAGTTTCCCTGGACAGCTTTAAAGAAAATTTGGGAATTGGAGAGGAATTGATAAAACTGGTTGAGACTGAGGCGGGTAAGGCCGGTTGTAAAAGAATATGGTTAATTACTACAAATGATAATACCCGTGCCCTGCGTTTTTACCAGAAGCGGGGTTTTGTTATCGAAAATATTCATTTAAATGCAATCAAAGAGTCGAGGAAGATAAAACCTCAGATTCCAGAGCGGGGTTTTGGCGGAATTCCTATTCTGCACGAAATTGAACTGGGAAAGGAATTATAGCCCTGTCCAAAAAAGGAGATGAAGAAAGTGATAGAATTTCCTGAAGCTCAGGTTCTGGGTCGGCAGCTCAGAGAAAACATTTCCCGCAAGGAAATAAAAAAAGTGATAGTAGGGCATTCTCCGCATAAATTTGCTTTCTTTTCAGAAACCGAAAATTACCCTGCTTTACTGGAAGGAAAGAAAATTAAAACAGCACAGGCAAGCGGTAGTTGGGTTCAGATCATTGTTGGAGAAGATGTTTCGATTTTTCTCAGCGATGGCTGCCGGTTTCTCTTGCATAAACCCGGGGGAAAAATACCGGAAAAACACCAGCTTCTTCTGGAATTTACAGATGGCTATGCCCTAACTGTTTCCGTTCAGATGTACGGAATGATCTTCTGCCAGAAGAATACTGATATTGACAACAAATATTTTTTGATGAGCAGAGAAAAACCTTCCCCACTTTCCGATGAATTCCATCACCGATACTGGGAAAAATTGCTCAAAGAAAGCAGGCAAACCTTAAGTGCTAAAGCTTTTTTGGCAACCGAACAGAGAATACCTGGTCTGGGCAACGGGGTTTTACAGGATATCCTTTACCGGGCAGGTGTTAACCCGAAAACAAAAATAAAATCTCTTTCCGAAAAGGATAAGGAAAACCTTTTCAGGGAAATAAAAGAAACCCTCGGGGAAATGACAGAGCAGGGGGGCAGGGATACAGAAAAAGATCTTTTTGGTAAAAAGGGTGGATATAGAACCCTGCTGAGTAAAAATACCGTTGGTTCTTCCTGTTCAAAGTGCGGCAAAATTATTGAGAAAAAATCCTACATGGGAGGCAGTATTTATTTCTGTCCTGGCTGCCAGCCCGAGAAAGCATAGAATCTATTGGTATGTAAGTTTATTTAAAGCTATGGAGTGATTAATATGTTAGAGCTGTCCAAAAATGAATTTGAGAAAATCTTACCTCTCACTGCCAAAATCGACCACAATCGAGCCCTGGTTTTTGCGGTAATCGAAAACAAACACCCAGGAATGGTATTTGTAAACAAAACGGAAAACCCCGATTTCGCCCTGGTTGTAACCAGGGTCAACTTTCTGTTTGTACTGGGCAATGTGGTGTTTGAAGAAGATAAGCGTCTCCTGGCCAGAACCCTATTCCAAAAGATATTACCCCGGATGCAGGAAAAATCCATGATTATCTTTTCTTATTCCGAACCTACCCTGAAAAATCTGGAAGAATTATTTCAGAAAAAAAGGGGGGTCCGGATTCACAGAAAGCAGTTTAAACTTGTTCTTAAACCCGGAATTCTGGAGGATTATTATAAGTGGATAGAGAGTATTACCCCGGGATATAAAATGGAAAAACTGGACAATGACCTTGCTGCAGATGCAAAAATTGAAAGAGAAATTGCGGATTTTTCAAAAAGTTCTTTCGGGTACTGTATCCGAAAAGAAAAAGAAATTATTAGCTTCTGTTATTCAATTTTTACCGGGGGCGGGGAAGCGGAAATTGATATAAGGACCAATGAAAAATACCAGGGCAGAGGTTTTGCCAAAATAGTAGCTGCAGCCTTTATCCTGAAGTGCATAAAAAAAGAACTAGCTCCCAACTGGGCAACCTGGCCTTATAGAGAAGGATCGATTGCCCTTGCAAAAAAGCTTGGTTTCGAGGAAAGAGAAGATATTCCGGCTTTTTTCTGGGCTGAAGAGATGTAGGTTTAAAGTCCTGGGAAAAAACTTATTGCCCCTGTAGCTATAAAATTCTATTTCTGGTTTTGAGCAATTTGACCTGGGTCAGTGCTAAAAACCAGGCGGTAAAAATTTCACCATATAAGAAAATATAGCCCACAAGAGCGAATGAACTTTTGTCCCAGGCAACTGAAGCGAGGAGAAAACAAAAGGAAAAAATTACCAGGGCAAACTGGAGCCGGGAGAAAAAAGAGGGGTTAAATTCCAGAAGTAGCTTTTTCCTCCGGGGGAACCCAGTAATTGCAATAACAAGCTGGGGAAGAATAATTAAAAGGACTAAAACCGGAGATAATAAATCATGCAACAAAACTAAAATTCCGAGAAAAATTCCCAGGGCCCAGTCCCCGAGGTGATCAAGAAATGAACCTGTCCAGGTTTTTTGCTTCCGGACCCTGGCCAGAGAACCGTCCAGGGCATCAAGCCCCCCCACAATGGCCAGCAAAATAACTGTAACTTCGAGCCAGGCTTGGTTTATGTAGTAAAAGAGGGCTGAAAAAAAAATGACCTGGCGGGTTAGGGAAATATGGATGGGGTGAACCCATGAGGGAAGAATATGGTCCAAAAACCTTCCCAGTAGTGCATCCCTGATTTCTTCTTCTTTCCGGGTTAAGTTATTGAAACGGGCCATATTAACCCTCCTTTTTTCAGGAAACCAATTCTCTGGAAAAGGGGAAAAAAGGAAAACCGGCCATTTTAATGGTCGTTCTTTTTTTAGATAATACCATTGCAATTCAGGGGAGGCTGGTTAATTGTCTTCGATAAATGTAATAGAAATTCAACTTGAACAGGGCCCCAGGGGGATGTGCATGGGTCACTGGGCAGGAAGTTGGGGATGTTGCTGGTTGGGAAATACTTCCCGGGAAGTTGTAAATAATTCGAAAAAAGAGGTAGAAAAATTTATCAGGTTTCGGAAAAAATGGGATCCAGGAATTGAAATCCCGGAGCCGGGGGAAATAAAAGTGGCAGAATTTGTAAGAAATAGTGCCGGTGAAGTGGGCGCATCAGGGGCTCCAATGGCCCTTTTTTCTTCCGATAAAAACGAACTCTCGAAACGGAATGTTGAAGAAGCTTTTACAGTTGCCGGCTATATCCGCCAGGAAATAGAGAACAGGGTGGAGGGTTTAAGTAAAGAGGAGTTTGAGTTTCAACCCAATTCTAATCGAAGGAGTTTGCAGGAAACCCTCCAACATATTGGAAATACAGTCTGGTGGTATTGCAGCAGAATTGATCAGAAGGTTGACCAGTGGGCTGATAATAACCTTAATGAGTTAAACCGGATAGAGTTTTTCCATGAAAAAGCCCGGATCTTCCTACTGGAAAAGATAAAAGAGGGAGAAAGCAACAAGGTATACATCCCGACTCTTTATCCTACACTTGACCCAGGAGAAAAATGGACGGCCAGAAAAGTATTGCGCAGGCAGGTTGAACACCTCTGGGAACATTACAGGTACCTGGATAAAAGCCTGCGATTAATCCCTGAACGTGATTAGGTGGCTTTTACTCATTTATATTACCCGGGTCCATTCTTGGGTGAAAGCTAAGTCAGGGCTGGAGGCAAGCAAATTCCAGGGGGTCAAGGTACAGGGGAAACCGCTGGCACAAATCATGGACCTTTCTGCGGTAAGGAGCAGGATCTAGGGAGGTTCCTTCCTGGAGGGCAGAAAAAATAATTGTGGCAATTTCTTCGATTTCCCTTTCTTTCATTCCCCGGGAGGTTATGGCTGCAGTCCCGATCCTGATTCCGCTCGTTACTGTGGGAGGCCTGGAATCAAAAGGTATCAGGTTTTTATTTACGGTAATACCGATGCTCCCCAGGATTTCCTCTGCTTTTTGACCGGTTAAATCTGCAGTCTGGAGATCAACCAGCATCAGGTGGTTATCAGTTCCCCCCGAAACAATCCGCAGGCCCTTTTCCTGTAAGCGATCTGCTAAAAAAGCTGCGTTACTCTTCACCTGGCCCTGGTACTGTCTAAATGCCTGGGTCATGGCCATGCGGAAGGTAACGGCCTTGGCCAGAACGTTCTGCAGGATAGGCCCTCCCTGAGTTCCGGGGAAAATAGCCCTGTCAATAGCACTGGCCCATTTCTTTCCAGCAAGGATGAAACCTCCCCGGGCTCCCCGCATTGTCTTGGTGGTCGTACTTGTAACAACATCGGCGTGGGGCACCGGACTGGGGTGAAGTCCTGCAGCAATTAATCCCGCGATATGGGCCATGTCCACCAGAAAGAAAGCTCCAACCTGATCGGCAATTTCTCTAAACCTGGCAAAATCAATTTGCCTGGGATATGCACTGCCTCCTGCAACAATAAGCCGGGGTCGGTGTTTTTTTGCTATTTCTTCAACTCCATCATAATCAATTATTTCCGTGTCGGGGCTGACACCATAAAAAACTCCCCTGTAAAAATTACCCGTGATGCTCGCCTTACTTCCATGGGAGAGGTGCCCCCCGTGTTGTAAGAGCATTCCCAGGATAGTATCTCCGGGGTTGATAAGTGCCATGTAGGCAGCCAGATTGGCATTTACTCCAGAATGAGGTTGAACGTTTGCGTGTTCAGCCCCAAAAAGGTCACAGGCTCTTTTAATTGCCAGCTCTTCAATTTTATCAATGTGTTCACAGCCACCATGATAACGTTTGCCCGGATATCCTTCAGCATACTTATTGGTAAGAATAGAACCCTGGGCTTCCAGGATAGCTTCACAGACGAAATTTTCCGAGGCTATTAATTCCAGGTTGGTATTCTGCCTGTACAGCTCGGCTTCAACAAGGCGAGCTGCTTCAGGGTCAACTGAAGCTAATTTTTTCATCCTTCATTCCTCCCATAAAACAGGGTTACCCCCGCAGTGGAAAAATAAGAGGAGGGGCTATAGCCCCCTCCTCTTATTGATTCAGGACTGGGGGTTTTCTAATTTAACCCCCTGAATTAAACTTCTACTTCCCGGCCCAGGTAGGCTTCTTTGACCTTGGGACTATCAACAAGCTCTTTCCCGGGCCCTTCAATGGCAACAGTCCCTGTTTCCAGGACGTAACCGTAATCCGCAACCTTTAAAGCCATGTGAGCGTTTTGTTCAATCAGGAGAATAGTTACCTTTTCTTTGTGGATGGTCTCAATCATTTTAAAAATTTCCTGGACCAATAGTGGGGCAAGGCCCAGGGAAGGTTCATCCATAAGAAGAAGTTTTGGTTTGGACATTAAAGCCCGCCCCAGAGCCAGCATCTGCTGTTCTCCGCCGGAAAGAGTTCCCCCCTGCTGTTTATGGCGTTCTTTTAACCGGGGGAATAGGGAAAAAACCCATTCCAGGTCCTCCTCGACTTTTTTAGATTCCCTTCGGGCATAAGCCCCCAAAAGGAGATTTTCCATGACGTTTAGATTGGTGAAAATCCTTCTCCCCTCGGGAACCATGGTCATACCCAGGCGCACAATTTCGTGGGTTTTAATTTTTCGTAAATCTTGTCCCCTTAAACTAATTGTGCCTTCATAGGGAACCATATTGCAGATTGCTTTAAGAGTGGTACTTTTTCCCGCTCCGTTTGCTCCAATCAGGGTGACAATGCTGGCTTCTTCAACTTTTAAAGATATCCCCTTTAAAGCATGGATACCTTCGTAATATACATGAACATCCTTTAGCTCAAGCACTGTCTTTCACCCCCAGGTAGGCTTCTATTACCTTGGGATTATTTTGGATTTCCTTAGGTGTTCCCTGGGCAATGGTTAAACCGTAATCCAGGACCAGGATCCGCTTGCAGATTCCCATTACTACCATCATCTGATGTTCGATAATAAAGATTGTTAGCTTGAACTCACCCTGAATTTTGTTAATGAACTCCATGAGTTCAGCAGTTTCCTGAGGGTTCATTCCCGCTGCCGGCTCATCTAGTAACAGGAGTTTGGGGTTGGTTGCCAGGGCTCGGCCAATCTCCAGGCGCCGCTGTTGGCCGTAAGGGAGATTGGGTGCCCTTTCATCCGCCAGGTGGTCAAGGTTGACGTACCTTAACAGTTCAAAGGCTTCTTCTTTCATTTCCTTTTCCCTTTTCTGGTAACCCGGAGAGCCAGCGACAACGGAAAATATTGATTTTTTCAACCGGATGTGCATTGCCACCAGGATATTTTCCAGCACGGTCATCTGGTCGAATAGTCTAATGTTCTGGAAAGTTCTGCAGATTCCCATTGCTGTGCGGGGATGGGCTTTCAGCATTGTAATATCCCTGCTGTTAAAGGTTACCCGCCCCTGCTCCGGTTTATAAACCCCGGTTATTACATTAAAGGCGGTGGTTTTTCCGGCCCCGTTAGGACCGATCAGGCCAACAATTTCACCTTCTTCCAGGTTTGCGTTGAAATCTTTTAGGGCAACGAGACCTCCAAACCTTTTCGTTACCTGGTCGAGCTTAAGAATTGCCATTTCCACCACCCCTTCTGTGGAAGATCCTGGAGAAACTTTTTTCAATCCAGGCCAAACTCAGTTCCCGGTCGCCCATTAACCCCTGCCTTCGGAAAAGGATCATGATAATTAGAAGGGTGGAGAAAATTACCATACGCAACCCGGGAGCTCCAGGAATTGTAATGAAACCCCATTCCATAGGGGAATCCAGGTACCTCAGAAATTCAAATAAAAAGGTTACTATAGTCGCGCCGAGGACTGCTCCAGTAATGCTGCCCATACCCCCGAGGACAATCATCAACAGAACATTGAATGTGAGGAAGAACCTGAACATAGCGGGGTCGATTGCGGTCAGGAGGTGGGCCAGCAATGCGCCGGCTATACCTGCAAGCGTCGAACCGATAACAAAAGCGAGCAGTTTGTTTTTGAATAGGGCAATTCCCATGGCTTCTGCAGCCATTTCATTATCCCGAATTGCTTTGAAAGCCCGCCCATAACTGCTGTTTATCAGCCGCCAGATGACAAAAAGGGAGAAGCCGGCAAAACCGAAGGACCACCAGATATTGGTGAAGGCTGGAATCCCCTTCAAGCCCAGGGCTCCGTTGGTGATGGTAATCGTATTGGTTGAAACCACCCGAATAACCTCTGAAAAGCCCAGGGTGGCTATGGCCAGGTAATCACCCCGCAGGCGAAGAACGGGAAAGCCGATAAGGAAGCTAAATATGGCCGTCATGACAGCAGCAAACAGGATCCCAACGATGAAGGGAAGCTCGAGACTGTTAAAGGGCCAGATCAGGGGCCTGATAAAAAATATTGACTCTTTTACAGAAATGGGTAGAGTTAAAAGAGAGGCTGCATAACCACCCACAGCCATGAACCCGGCTATTCCGAGGGAAAACTGGCCTGTAAAGCCGTTGATCAGGCTTAACCCAAGAGCAGCACTCATGTAAATCGCTATCAGGTTTAGAATCCTGAGTACGTAGGGATCAAAGAAAAAATTAGCATAAATCAAAAAACTGCTGACAATCAATGCTCCAACAAGAAGAATTAGTTTTCGCTGTTTGGTCATAGGCTACACCTTCTCCACAACTTGTTCTCCCAGCAACCCTGTTGGCTTGAAGGAAAGAATAATAATCAGGACAATGAAGGCTATAGCATCCCGATAACCAGCAAGGTGTGGGAAAAAGGCAATCCCCATTATTTCCAGCATCCCCAGGATGAAACCCCCGAGAACCGCCCCGGGCACATTACCAATCCCCCCGACAACTGCTGCAATAAAACATTTCAGTCCGGGGAGAACTCCCGCCAAAGGGTGAATGGCTGGATAACGGAGGGCATACATAATCCCCCCGATTGCTGCGAGGGCTGATCCGAGAGCAAAAGTATAGGCAATGATCCGGTTAATGTTAATTCCCATCAGGCGCGCTGTAGGATAATCTTTGGCAAGAGCCCGCATGGCCATCCCCGTTTTTGAACGATATACCAGGAGAAAAACAATTCCCAGAATGATAATAGTAATTATGGGGAGAATGAAAAGGAAATTCATTACAGTGACATCACCTAACTGCAGGGTCTGAGCAAAGAAAGGAGGGCGGTAAAATGATTTGTGCCGCCCCCCAATTATTACTAGACCCAGATTCTGCAGAAAAAAGGAGGCCCCAATTGCCGATACGAGAAGAGAAATTCTTGGAGCCCCACGCTCTCGGAGAGGTCGGTAAGCCACTCTTTCCAGACTCATCCCTACTAGAGCTCCTAGTGCGATCGCGATAATGAAGGAAAGCCACCAGGGTAAGTGAAAAATAAGGATTCCGTAATAAGCGATGAATGCACCAACAATCAACAACTCGCCGTGGGCGAAATTGATTAACCGCAGAATACCGTAGACCATTGTATAGCCTATTGCAATCAGTGCGTAAAGTGACCCCAGGTAAACCGCATTGGCGAGATGTTGAAAGAAATGGGTAAGAGTCATACCAACAACTCCCTTCTGATGTGGGTTTTACCTGGGTTCTACTGAGCCGCCATATACGAATTCGCCATCTTTTACTTCCAGAATTACTCCGGTCTTAACGGCGTTTCCGTCTTCATCCATGGTGATATAACCGGTTGCACCTTCAAACCGGTAGGTTTCAGCGAGCGCATCCCTAATTGCCCCGGGATCGGTAGATCCCGCTCTTTCAATGGCATCCAGGATCAAGCGATAAGCATCGTAGCCCAGGGCTGCGAAGGCGCTGGGGCTATGGCCATATTTTTCGATAAAGGCGGCTACGAACTTGGAAGACTCATCTGTTACGGGAGCATCCGCGCTGTAGTGGGTGCTGATGGCTACGCCTTCCACGTAGGCTCCCCCGATTTCAATAAATTCGGGAGCTTCACAGGCATCCCCACCGAGGAAGGGAACACCAATACCCAGTTCCCTGGCTTGAGTAACCAGAAGTGCCACGTCTCCATAGTACCCGGGAGCAAAAATGGCATCAGGATCTAGGCCCCGCAGGTAGGTCAGCTGAGCGGTAAAGTCAGTATCAAGAGTCTGGTAGGAAGACATGCCCACGACGGAGGTCGGATCCCCGGTTAGTTCAACAAAAGCCTGCCGGAAGAAGTGGGCCAGACCTACACTGTAATCCTGGGCAATATCCTGGAGAATAGCAACTTTGCGAGCACCGAGTGTTTCGTACGCATAGGTTGCCATGATATAACCCTGGAAGGGGTCAATAAAGCAGGCCCGGAAATAGTAGTCATTGCCCTGGGTAACCAGGGGGTGGGTGGGAGAGCATCCCATTACAGGAATGCCGGCAGTTTCAGCAACAGGACCTCCGGACATGGCGAGTGAACTCCCGTAGGTTCCTACAATGGCCACAACATTACGCAGCTCAATCAAACGACTTACTGTTAACGCTGCTTCTGCCTTGTCGGTTTTGTTATCTTCGACAAAAAGGCGGACCTCTTTTCCAAGGACAGTAGGATACAATTCATGGGCAAGCCTGATTCCCTCCAGTGTCATCTGCCCTCCTGCTGCCATGGGACCGGTTAGGGGCTCATAAACCCCAATGGGTACTTCATCAGCAAAACTGGTCCCCGAGAAAACCAAAAGGAAGGCTAGCAGGATCAAAACAAGACGCATTTTCTTGGCCAACAAAATCTCCTCCTTTTATTTATTGCCGCAGACGGACATATGTTTTCCTGAGGAACCAGCTTGTTAGTTTAGAGAATTAATTTTCTGCCAGTCTAGCGGTAAATGAATATTTCGACAGGGTTTGGTAAAATCCTGCCAAAAAATCAGAATATTGTTAATAAAGCGAAGATTTTGAAAAGGAAGAAAATAAAGATGGGCTCCTTTTTTTTGGGACTGAGAAAAGTCTCGAAAAATAAGGAAGCCCAATTGAATAAGTTGGAGTTTTTTAGTTGGGATTGTTCTTAATCGTCACTCAGCATTATTTCCTCTAGCTCCAGGGGTTCTACCTGACGTTCCCCTTTAAAAGCCCGCATGTTTCCTCCCGAAATTTCGTCGATCAAGGCAATCGTACCTTCTGGACCAATCCTGCCAAATTCAAACTTAATGTCGTATAGTTCCAGGTCTTTTTTGGCCAGTTCTTCCTTGACAATTGCTCCAATTTTTTGGGTGAGTTCCTTTAAAACCTGGTATTCTTCCTTGTCCATTATATCCAGCATTTCCAGGGCGTCGTCAGTGATTAAAGGATCATTCCGGTCATCATCTTTTAAGGTAACTTCCACGTAAGAATCGAGCTTCTGGCCTTCAGTGCAGTACCTGCCGTACCTTCTATAGAAACTCCCTACCGCCCTATACCGGATTATTACCTCTACTCCTTCACCGAAAACCCGGGCAGGTTTTACCGTCATGGTGGAATTTTTAATATCCGCATCAACAAAGTGGGTGGGAATTCCCGCAGAATTGATTTTTTCAAAGAAAAACTTGGTGAGCCTTAAACCAGCTTTTCCGGCGCCTTCGATTGATAAACCAACGGTATTGGCTCCCGGATCAAAAACCCCATCGGTTCCCGTTACATCATCTTTAAATTTTAAAAGATAATTTCCATCTCCCTTTTCGTAAACGTCCTTGGTTTTTCCCCTGTAAATCACTTCCATCTTCCCACTCCTTTTAAGGTTTTGATTAAAACAAGATAAAAATTTCTTCGAATAGTTCTACCCTGGGATTAAAACTTATATTACGGGGTACAATTTTTTATTCGCCAGGCAGGGGGTTTTCCCTTGAAATATTATAATTTTTTCCTAAAAACTTATTATATCAAGGGGAATAAAAGCTGGATCCTTCTAATAAAAGAAGGAAATTTTTTTTAGGGAGATTACCCTTCATCGTTTCATTGAATTAAGATTGAAAAAGGGATATAATTAAGCAAAGAAACCCACAAAATTGAATTAAATGGGAAAACTAAACTTTCAAATGTCAACACAAAAATTGATTTTAACCCTGTAGCCTCAAATTTTAAGGGAGGTACTATCACTTGGAACAAAAGATCCTGAAGTTAATCAGGGAGGAATTGGAAAAACTCGATCCTGAAAATTCCCAGGCAATGGATAAGATTTCTCGGAGGATTTACCCAATTCTTCCTGGGGAAAATGATCAATTAATCGAAACATTCGATTATCTAGTTTCCCGGGGAGATTGGAGTCTTTTCTGGCTGGTAACCACCTGGATAAAAAAGAAAAAGGTTTTTCAACTTGAATACATTCCCTATTATGAAAAATGGTTACATAATTACATAAAAAGCTGGGGACAGTGCGATGTTTTTTGCTACCGGGTTTTAAATCCGATGGTAGAAAAATACCCCCGGTTGTTTTCCAAAGTTCTTGAATGGACAGAATCAAGCGGGACCTACGTAAGAAGGGCTGCTCCAGTTTCCCTACTGGAATCAGGGAGAAGTTTTCGAGTCAACTATCCCCTGGAAAAGGTAATGCTGGTAGTTGAAAGCCTGAAAAATGACCCCGAATATCATGTCCAAAAAGGGGTTGGCTGGCTTTTGAAATACGCCTATTTAAGCTATCCTGAGGAGATATATTTATACTTAAAAAACAATGTAAACGATTTACCCCGGGTCTTGTTTCGCTATGCCCTGGAAAAAACTCCCCGGGAGGTAAGAGAGGAATTAATGAAACTTTAGGGAGGAGAAAATTAAGAAAAATTTTTCAGGGGAATAAACCCAAAAACGAAGCGTAAAAATTATGCGAGGAGTTTTTACTCCGGGTTTTTTAGAGGAATATTTTGTTTCCTGTAGCTGGTCGTGTGTTGTTAGAGACCAAAATGAACCTGATGAGTTCTATGTATTTGAAATGTGGTTGAAAATTAATGTGAACAATTGGCCTTCTGTGAACCCCTTTGCAATCACACAAACGGAGGAGGTGAAAATAAATGTTATGGACAATTGCTGTTGTTCTTGTGATCTTATGGTTGCTGGGTTTTTTAACAACTACCGGTGGGGGATTGGTACACATTCTATTGGTAGTTGCGCTGGTTGTGATTGTAGTGCAATTGCTTCAAGGTAGAAGATTATAAACTTAGATAGAAGTAAAATCAATGAAGAGAATTTTGGGACTGCTGTTGACAATGAGAAGGGGTGACAAAAAAGGTGATGAAAAAGAAGCAAATGATTAAGGCTAAAATTTTTGAAAATAGGAAAAAGAATAGAGGTGATAAATATGTCTAAATTAGTTATTTATGGTATTGTTTTGGGATTTATAGGATTAGTCGTGGGCTATATCATCTTTGGGCGTGTTGGCGGAGAGTTTGTACCCCTGGGTAATTTAATCAATCCGCCTCAGGATTTTCTTGATGAAATAAGAGAATATGTAACGGGGATTGGACAGATCAGACAGAGAATTCTGGTTAGCGGAGCAGTTGGGGCGGGTTTCGGGATTATTCTCGGTGCGGTTACAAAGAATAGATAATGGTTAAGATAGAGAGTGTCCCGGATTACTTTAAAGAAAGCCCCACTTTTCTTGAGGTTGCTTTAGTGATGGGAAGGGGAACAAAGAAGTTTTTCCTGAAGCATGTGTGGTTATCTGCTGGTGGAAAAGGCTTGTGGATGCAATGGTCACTGCAACAAAGGGGCGGAGGCCATTGCAACCCACTCCCTCGGGAGGAAGGTTGAGGCAGGTTATGGAACTCCCGGAGATGAGGAGGAAGTAAGGGAAATTTAGCTGCTTTCAGTTTACCTTAACTGAGCCCGGGAAAATTTAATCCCCTAAGGGCAGAAATTCCGGGTTGGGGTCATATGAGCTAATAGGTAATAAGTTCTCCTGGAAGAAGGATGGAGAAAAATTATTGGTGGCATTGGGGGAAGTGCTACTAACGATTGATGAATCGGGAGGCCCAAGAACCCTGGAGGCAGATTTATTGTTTCGGAGTGATTAGAGCTGGAGTGGGAAGGCGGAGAATTGAATTAATTTATGGATTTCGACCTTGAAGATCTCAAACCCCTGATTGCAGGACTGAAAGTAAGGTGACCTGTGAGGTTGTTAATCCCCTTACCGGAGAAAATGGGGCCGGCTAAATAAATTTTGAATTCGGGGAGATGGCAAATCTTAATTAGAAAACCCGGGGTAATATAAGTTTAAAGATATTTTAAGGCGAAATTTTTGACAATACAAAATTGATTTGAAGGAGGACAAATTGTGAATATTGGAATCATTGTTTACTCCAAAACGGGGAATACTTTTGAGGTTGCTTCGCGGTTAAAGGGAGTTCTTGAGCAGAAAGGTCATTCAATAAACCTGGAGAGGGTAACCATAGAGGGGAAAGCAAAACCGGGAGACAAAGAGGTCAGGTTAATCAATATTCCCGCTGTAGAAAGTTATGAAGAAGTGATTTTTGGATCTCCCGTGCAGGCATTTTCCCTTGCGGTGGCTATGGAAACCTACCTAAAACAGATCCCCACCCTGGAGGGAAAAGAAGTTTCCCTTTTTGTGACAAAGCATTTACCTTTTGCCTGGACCGGAGGTAACAGAACCCTAGGCCAGATGGAAAAAATCTGTAAGGATAAGGGAGCCGGTGTTAGGGAGAAAGAAATTATTTTTTGGAACGAGAAAAGCCGTGAAGAAACAATCAAAAAATGTATTGCAAACCTGAGCAGCCATTTTTAATTTTACCTTGGGTTGTTTCTATTTGATATTTAATTGAGAGGAGAAAAATTGTGGCGAAGAAAAAAGGCTTAATTAATACGGTGGTAATTATCGCTATTGTTATTGTAGCAATAGGCCTTATTGGAGTAGTGGGTTTCAGACAGATTGAAAAAGGAATGTCCGATTTGCTGGAGATGCCTATAATGGATATAGACTTTTCCTCGGTTTGGGACGGATCTTATCCCGGGGAATTCAACAGGTTCCCGGTTTCCGCCGAAGTAGAAGTGACTGTCCAGGGGGAAAGGGTAACAGGGATCGAACTTTTAAGCCACCGCCATGGTCCCGGTTACAGTGCCGGGGAAATTCTGGATAGGGTAATTGAGCATCAATCTTTAAATGTTGATGTGATCTCCGGTGCTACCTACAGCAGTATTGTTATCCTGAAGGCAATTGAGGACGCTTTAATGGAAGCTCGCCAGTAAAGGGAACCTTTTTCGGGGAGGAGTGTTAAGGAGCCAATGAAAAAATTCCCCACTTTGGGTTTCTGTGGACTCGATTGCGGGTTGTGTCCCCGCTACTACACAAAGGGTGAATCCAGATGCCCGGGATGCTTTGGCAAGGACTTTGCAAAAAAACACCCTTCCTGTTCTATTATTACCTGTTGTTTAAAGGATAAAGATCTGGAGGTATGCGGAGAGTGCCCAGAATATCCCTGTGAAAAATATGGTGAGGAAACTTTTGAAAAAGATTCGTTCATTTCCCACCAAAGGATTGGTTATAATCATAACTTTATCAGGGAATATGGGCTGGATTTATTTTTAAAGCAACAAAAAAAGAGAATTGAACTCCTGGAAGAATTCCTGGAAAGGTTTGATGAAGGAAGGAGTAAGAGTTTTTTCTGTCTGGCAGCAGCTCTTCTTTCCTTAGAAAGCCTGGAAAAAGCCCTGGAAAAGATTGAAAAAGAAATTGAAAAGGGCAGTATTGGGGTTGACGATTCCAGGGCCGGGGGGAAAATATTGAAAAATCTTTTGAATAACTATGCCCGGGAGGAAAAAGAAGAATTGAAATTGAGGAAATCACCGTAAGGCCAAAAACCTTAAAAAAGAAAGTGAACAGGTTCAACCGGGAAAATTTTTTTCAAGCAAGGGGTAGGTTTTGGTGTCTTATAATGAAGAGCAGGTATGGTTATCTGAAGCCAGATCTTTAGGTTATTTCTTTTATCGCCAGGGCTGGCACTTCTTATCTTTATTAATCCTTGTTCCCCTGGCCTGGTATTTTTCTTCTCCAGGCATAAGAGAGGGGGTTTGGCTTGGTTGGGAAGATTCAACCTGGTTTTGGATTGGGGTAAGCCTGGGCATAATTCATCAGGTTCTGGTATGGCTGGTTTTTCGATTACAACTGGGCTGGGCTTTTTTTTCCAGAGTTTTTGGGCCCTGGGATTTAATGGTTTGGGGACTTATTTTTCTTCCTCTTCTTGCGGTCCGCCCGATTTTGGTCTTTGGGCTGGCCAGGGCAACAGAAGGGACCCTGTTTTTTTCTCGGCAGACCGGTATGATCGGGGGCCTAATTTTTTTAATCCCTGCAGTTTATACCTTCTGGTCGGTTGTCAAATATTTTGGAATAACCAGGGCCCTGGGAGGGGATCACTTCCGGATTGAATATAGAAAACAGGGGCTGGTTAAAAAAGGTATTTTTAAGTTCTCCAGTAACGGGATGTATAGTTTTGGGTTTTTCCTGCTCTGGTCAATCGCCTTATTCCACGCTTCCCAGGAGGCCCTGATCCTGGCTATATTTCAGCATGCTTATGTCTGGGTTCATCATTTCTGCACTGAAAAACCCGATATGGAATTAATTTATGGAAATAAAAACTTAAGCTGAAAGGCAAAGGGGAGGGGTGTAATGGAACATATTCTGTGGTGCACGGGCCATGACCTGAAAATAAAGAATGCCAATAAAGCCCAGGGGTGTTTTGTTTATGATCAGGATGGAAATTGTTACCTTGACCTGGAATCCGGGGTCTGGGTGACACCCCTTGGCCATAGTAACCCCCGGGTAAATCAGGCAATTTCCGATCAGGTGGATAAAATCATTCACTGTGGTTATTACAATGGCAGTAAAATTGTTGATGATGCAGCCAGGGAATTACTGAAATTAACGGGGATCAAAAATGGAAAGGGTGTATTTCTTTCTTCTGGGAGCGAAGCCGTTGAATTCGGGATTAAAGCTATACATAAAGCAACGGGGAAGAATAAACTTTTGCGTTTGCATGATTCATTTTTAGGTTCTTATGGTGCTGCAGGCGAGAGGGAAAAGGAAGCCTGGCACCTTTTGGACTGGACAGATTGCCAGGTTTGTCTAGAGAAAGAAATGTGCGCCCTGGATTGCCCGGTTTTGGAAGATATCCCGTACTCAGAACTGGGGGGTTTTGTCTTTGAACCGGGTAGTGCCGGTGGATTGGTAAAATTTCCTCCCCACCCTTTCATTGACAACCTGGTCAGTTTTTTCCGGAAAAACGGTGGGCTTATTCTGGTAAATGAAGTTACCACGGGAATAGGGAGATCTGGAAACTGGTTTGGCTTCCAATACTATGATTTTCAGCCGGATCTTGTTGCCATGGGGAAAGGTCTTGGCAATGGGTACCCGGTGAGCGCTACAGTCATGACCGGGGAAGTTGCAAAAAAGCTTGAGGAAAAAAGTTTTTATTACCAGCAATCTCATCAGAATGATCCCCTCGGCTGCAGGGTTGTGTTAGAGGTCATCGATATAATAAATGAAGAAAACCTGGTAAACAGGTCCTGGGAAAAGGGTGAATACCTCCGGGAAAGGTTAAAAGACATTTTTTCCCGGGTTGATTTTGTTAAAGAAATACGCGGCCGCGGCTTAATGATCGCCCTGGAATTTGATGGTCCGGGAAACAGAGAAGCCGCATATTTACACCGGGAACTTTTTAACAAAGGGTTTATTGTTTCCCTGCGGCCTGGTCATAACGCCCTTCGTATTGATCCTCCTTTAAATATTGAAGTAAAACACCTGGATTCATTTCTGCGGGAATTGGATGAAATACTGGAATTGTACCAGGATTAACAATTCATTTCTCGGCTTTGGAATACCAATAAAATTATAAGAAAAAAGGAGGCGATAGGGTGATCAACGGGATCAATCATATTACCTTTGCTGTAAGTAATTTGGAAAAATCTCTGGAATTCTATAAAGAGCTGCTGGGACTAAAACTGGTAGCGCGATGGCCTGAAGGGGCTTATCTAAAAGCAGGAGAAACATGGATTGCCCTTAACTTAGACCCCGAATGCCGCAGTGAACCCTCCCCGGACTATACTCATATTGCTTTTAATGTGAGTCCCGAAAATTTCCCCCGCATTAAAGAAAGGCTTGAAAACGCAAATGTCCAGGTTTTCCAGGAAAACAAGTCTGAGGGTGAATCTTTTTATTTTCTTGATCCCGATGGGCATAAACTGGAACTGCATTACAATAGTCTTGATCAGCGACTGAACTGGTTCCGGGAAAAAAAGGTTCCCGGTTACAGAGTTGATTAAGATAAATGGAGCACTGTTTTAGACGTTTTTCCTAGAACCCACTAAGGGGGGATATTTTAAGATGGGAGAAAAGAATTTTTCTTTTAAGATTGGCGATTTTAAGTGTATGGCTGTCTGTGATGGGATCTACACCTATACCAAACCTGCCCCTCTTCTTTTTCCCACTGCACCAGGAGAGGAATTGGACCAAAAACTTCGTGAATTTGGGATAGACTCTGACCGGTGGCTGGAGTGGAAGAGCCCCTACACTTGTCTTTTTGTTGATACGGGTAAGTATAAAATTCTTGTTGATACAGGGGGAGGAAAGGAGGATCAATCCAGCAGGGAAACAGGCCAGTTATTGGATAATCTCCGAGCTGACGGTATTTCCCCGGGAGACATTGATTTCGTTATTTTAACCCATGCCCATCCCGACCATATCTGCGGTAATACGGATGAAAAAGGAGAAATAGCTTTCCCCAGGGCCCGGTATGTTATCTCTAAAGAGGAATGGGAATTCTGGAATTCTTTCAGGGCGGGAAAGGAACTCCCCGAAACTTTTAAGGAGGGCCTCATCAGGTGTGCCCGTCAGAAACTCCCACCTATAGAAAATCAGCTTAACCTGGTTGAAGGGGAGGAAGAAATAGTTGAGGGGATCAGAACAATTTTAACTCCTGGACATACTCCCGGGCACCTGGTAGTTTCCTTTTGTTCAAAAGGAGAAGAACTAATCGCGGTTTCTGACCTTTTGATCCACCCCATTCATGTAGAAAAACCCCAATGGTATACTGCCGTTGATTATAATCCTGAAAAAAATATTACCTCCCGAATCCGGATCCTGGAAAAAGCGGAAAAAGAAAACGCTCTTTTAATAGGTTTTCATTTTCCCTTCCCCGGCCTGGGTAGAGTTAAAAAAGAAGAGGGGAAATGGAAATGGGAACCCCAAGCGAAATAAGAGGTTTCATCACAAAAATTCAAAAGGTTTTTTTCAATAAAAAAATATTAATTTATCTAAAAAGAATAAACCAGTTACACCCCCCAATGCTTGCCGGGAAGCTAACTGAAAAGGCTGGGGAAAAAGAAAACTCCCTGGGAGAAATTTTCCCAGGGAGTTATTAAATATTTTGTTTTAAGGAAATATTTTCCCCAACCTATTTTTGCTTTTGAACATCAAGATGGATGGCATAGAAGGGGAATTCTTTCACACTCACTGACAGCTCTGAACCTTTGTAGGTTGTAAATAATCCTGCAGCAGGACGGGAGTTCGGGATATCTTCATAACCCTGGATTTTAACGGGTTCAACAACATCCTGCAGTTCCCAGCCATTTAGAAGGTTAATTTCGATAGTGCCACCATTCAATTCCACCGTTCCTGCATTAAGATCCTGCCCAGCCCAAATGGTTTGTTCTCCTTCAGTACTTGCATCATAATAATACCACCAGGCCGCGCCGCTTCCTGAGGTGTTTCCGCCCCAGGCAGTTTCCGTTTGCCAATCCCCATTATCACCATTTTCCCCATTATCACATTGCACTATATATTCTATATTGCCATACCAGGGCGAACCCTTGATATCCCCGCCATAGGCAGTTTCCCCACCTAACAAATTACCATCGACTATATTTTCAACATTTGCTTTGGCTTGCAGCCACAGGGAAAGCCCGCAGAGTGCTTCTAAATTACCCAGGTCTTCAAAGGGAACAACCAGGGTATAATCCTGGGTTCCTTCAGGAAGGTTTTCCTCTTTGTAAGGGGCGTGACCGGGATTTAAGCGGTTTGTTGGTTCTTCTTCGAGTACATAAAGGTGAAGGTCAGTTAAATACCATCCCTCTATGGTTTTGTAGGTGATAAAAAGAAAATCTGCATTGTTACCCACCGTTACAGTTCCCACTTTAATGTGCTGCCCTCCCCAGAGGGTAAAAACCTGGGGATCCCCAAGATAAACCTCGTCACCCGGGCTTCCCTGAAAAGATAATGGATAATTGACCGTTCCGTGAGGTCCCTGAATTAGAGTATCACAGCCGGTTAAGCCCAGAAGAAGGACTAAAACTCCCAAAAACCAAAGCAAGCTCTTTTTGTTTTTCATAATATTACCTCCAGTGCTGTAATTTTTCTGTTTCAAAAAGCAGTTTAATTAATTTAAAAGCAAAAAACCGGCCAGGATTTTGGCCGGTTACGCTACTTGCTCTCCCCAGGCAATAAGCGTCCAGATTAAGCATGGGGGTCATTGCATCCGTTTAATTTAGTTCTGAATGTTCTTAAATAATTGAAGATGCTATTATTATCTACTTCTTTGATAGTATTATATATCCGGGTCTTTGCAAATTTTGTGAGCTCGCTCACACTTTTAAAAAAAATCAATAATTCAGCAGGCCTTTAGGGTAAATTGACAGAAGAAGCAAAACTGATTCAGGAAAAATTAAGCAGGGATTTAAAGTGTTGAAGGTCTTAGGGAAAACGGAGGGAAATAATGAATAAAGATCAATTTTGCATGGATGCTATTTTTCATTGACTCCAGGGAATACTTCAAAAGCAAGGAGGTGACCTTTTTGAAGGTTAAAGTTATGAACCACAGCGAAAAGTTTATAGCTATTTTCCTTGTGCTTATTATCCTTGGGTCTTTTTCTGGTTTTTCATCTGCAAATAATTCAATCAGTTACTCCAGGCAGAACTCATATGGTTTTGTGGAAGAAGGGGATATCTATTTCCTCCTTGAATATAAAGTAATGGAGAAAAGGAAACCTTTTTGGTTCATTCTCCCCATTGAAAGACCCCCCCGGGTTCATTACCAGAAATTATTTCTATATCGCTTGCGGCCCGAGGATAACCAGCTGGTTCAGCTGGGCACATTACGGGAGGAGTTCCCTTTCCCTGCGGGTTTTAATATCCAGTATACCCAGTTCAAAAAAACCGACGAAGGACTTGTAATTGCTCATAGAGCAAAATTCGGAGAAGGTAATACGGTCGTTTTTGATTTGCGAATCTGGGATATTTCTAAGGAAAAATTTGTTGAACTCAATGGCCAGATTAACCATCTGCTCCGAACTGATGATCCGGTTTACCAGGAATATTTTGGTGAATACAAAAGCCCTTGGGTTAATAACCCGGGAGTAATAGGTATAACAGAAGTTAGATTATACCTTGAGGATTTTTCCGAAGAAGATTGGGATCTTCCTCGGGAATGGTAATCACGTTTTGATCACTCAACAATAATCCTTGATTTTCCCAAAGGGAATAATTGAAAAATCTGGTTCGAGAGGGAATAAGCAAACCATGGTTAAGAAAACCAGAGGGATTTAAATAAATTTTAAAGGTTTTGCTTTAAATGGATTAAGATTTTGGGTTTATTTAAAGGATGTGAAAAAATGAAAAAGATAATTAAATCAAGGTCTCAAAAAGCAGGTCATCCTCCGGGGATCCTTGTTCATCTTGGAGAGAGAAAAGAAGAAAACTCCAGGATTAATATTTTTAAATATTCCGAAGAAAACCTGGAGGAAAAAGAAATTAAAGTCGAAGACATCTCCAGGAATTTTCCCGGTGAAGGAGAAGTGCTTTGGGTTAATGTTGATGGATTGCACGATGTAGAAATAATTGAGAAAATCGGACAAGATTTTTCCCTTCATCCTTTGGTTTTAGAAGATATTCTTAGCACCGATCAGAGACCCAAGATTGAGGATTACGGGGAGTTTCTGTTTTTGGTCCTTCCCATGTTCTATTATTCTACTGAAGAAGATACCATAATCGCTGAACAGGTAAGCCTGGTTCTGGGTAATAACTTCATTATTTCATTTCAGGAACAGCAGGGTGATGTTTTTTCTGAATTAAGAAGGCGGCTGCGGACAAAGAAAGGACTGCTTCGCCGCAGAGGAGCAGATTATTTATTTTACGGGCTCCTCGATTCTATTGTAGATGCTTATTTTTTAATCCTGGAAAAAGTGGGCGAGGATATCGAAGAAATTGATGATCTGTTACTGGAAAAAGCCGACAGTGAACTTCTCCAGCAAATACACAGGGTAAAAAGGGAAATGGTTTTCCTGCGTCGTTCTGTTTGGCCCCTGAGGGAAGTAATTGCCAAACTGGAGCGCAGAGAAACTGCCCTGATTTCTGAATCTACTCTGATTTATCTTCGGGATGTTTATGATCATGTTATCCAGATTATTGAAACAGTTGAAACTTCGAGGGATTTAATCTCAGGTATTATGGATATTTACCTTTCTACTGTAAGCAATCGGATGAACGAAGTAATGAAAGTGCTGACCATTATTGCCACTATTTTTATCCCCCTTACTTTTGTTGCTGGGGTTTATGGGATGAATTTTGTATTTATGCCCGAGCTGGAGTGGCCCTGGGGTTATCCCATTGTCCTTATGATTATGGGAATAGTTGCCCTGGGAATGGTCTTTTATTTCCGCCGGAAACGGTGGTTATAATTTTTTTACAAAGAAGTCCGCTTGTAAGGTCAGTTTACCCCCAGTGAAATTTCCGGTTCCGGGATTTTTCTGGGCTCTAGTTTTTGAATCACCCTACAGTTTTCCGAAGCGAGTTTATTATAAAATCGGTTTCCGACTTTAAAGGAAAACCATTGGGAGGGGAAAGGACAGAATAGCATGCGAAATATTATGGAAATTATCAAAAAAAGAGAATCAGTCAGGACCTATGATGAAAACAGGCCGATTGAAGGAGAAATTCTTGCTCAACTGAAGGAAATAATTCAGGGGAAACAGGTTGGCCCTATGAACAATAAGATAAGGTTTCGTCTGCTTGATATGGGGAAGGTAAGCGGGCAAGAATTGAGAAAACTCGGGACCTATGGAATAATTAAAGGGGCTCGTTTTTTTCTCCTTGGTGCTGTAGAAGATAAGGAAGGTTCTTTAGAGGATTATGGCTACTGCCTGGAAAAACTTGTTTTGCAGGCAACTGCCCTGGGTCTGGGAACCTGCTGGCTTTCAGGGACTTTCCGCCGGAGTTCTTTTGCAAGGCAGATTGAAATAACACCAGAAGAACTCCTCCCCGCTATTTCACCAGTAGGTTATCCGGCTGGCAGAAAAAGGTTTGTGGAAAAGTTGTTTAAGGCGGGAACTCGATCTGATAAAAGGAAACCCTGGGAGAAATTGTTTATCGGTTCCGACGGGTTGTTGCCTCTTCCTCCAGAAGAAGCTGGAAAGTTCAAAGAAGTACTGGAAGCAGTTCGCCTGGCGCCTTCGTCGGGGAACCTTCAACCCTGGAGGATTATCAGGGATGAGGATGGTGATTTTCACCTTTATCTGAAGGGAAAGAGAGAAGGAAAAAGGCCCGAAGGCAGAATAGACAGCCAGAAAATTGATATGGGGATTGCTATGTGTCATTTTGATCTGGTTGCCGAAGAGAGGGAATTAAAGGGAGGGTGGGCCCGGATTGAAGCACTAAAAGACAGTGAACCTCCCCTGGGCGACCTGGAATACATTTCTACCTGGAAAGAGAAAGAAAAGGCTTAAAACCCCAAAAATTTCTTCATTTATCTTATCCATTTTTCACCTCTGGAAGAGGGTTTGAAAACTGTCCAACTTCCCCAATCATAGACGCCTGCGGACTTTGCAAAATTTAAAATACTATGTTAAAAATAGACTTGAGGATAGTTTTAAACAAAGGCATTTTATTGATTTTTATTTTAATGCAAGGAGGAGCTTTAATGAGTAGGAAGAGGACGAGAATTTGGGTTTCTGTAGTTCAAAGTCTTGTTTTTCTAATCCTGGCCTTGGTAATACTTTATTTTGGGCTGCATACCCTGGAAGGTCTTCTTCCGATCATAATAATTGTAATAATTGCCCTTGCCGGGATTTTTATTTTCCAAAAGTCCAAGTTATTTAAATAAATTGAAGTAACCCCAAAATAAAGGAAAGTTTTGTGACCAACAAAGGATTAAAAACCCTGGAAAAGAAAAATATACGCAGGAAAGTAAGCAAAAAAGGCTAATATAAACAGTGGTGCTTAATTTCCCAACAAATTCCCTGAACTAGCTAAGCATAATAAGTCCGGGTATCCAAATTAATTACCGTTAAAGGAGAGAAAGTTATGTTCTCAATTGAAAAAAAATGGGTTTTTACTGGTGTCCTGGTAGCAGTGGTGGTTTTTATTACCTGGAATGTAATCCCTGAAACAGGTCTTCAGGCCTTTTTTGCAACCCTTTTTGCTTTTGTTACAACTCTGGTCGGGATCAAGATCGGAGAAAGGATTTTCCCGAGTTAGGAAAAGAATTTTACAGATCATTTCAGGAGTTCTTTAAGGAAAGAGCAAAAAAGTAATAATGGAAAAAAAGAAAAGACCTCCCTGACTTTCGGGGAGGCCATCTTTATGCTTTTAAGAAATTTTTTTCCCAGATAGCTTTAGTTATGGGGAGTGTTTTTTGCAATGGCCAATGCAGCGGTTAAGAAAGAAAGGTTAATTGATAAACCAATACTGCCGACCCTACTCCGCCTGGCCTGGCCGATTATGACCGCCCAGTTTTTACACCTGTTTTACAATATCGTGGATACTTTCTGGGTATCAAGGCTTGGTCCCGGTCCCCTTGCTGCCATTTCCGTTTCCTTTCCCCTGATTTTTATTGTAATATCCCTGGCCGGGGGTTTTGCTATTTCCGGTGTAGCCCTTGTATCGCAATATACCGGTGCCGAAGAAGCGAAAGATGCTAATCTGGCGGCAGGCCAGGTTATAAGTTTTTCAGTTGGGATTTCCCTGGTATTTTCAATACTGGGGCTTATTTTTGGAAAGCAGCTTTTGGGCCTGATTGGAGCAGGCCCGGATATAATGGAAGATGCCTGGGCTTTTTTCCGGGTAATAACTGCAGGGATACCACTGATCTTTGTTTTTTTTGTTTTTGCAGCTATCCTGGAGGGGACCGGGGATACAATAACCCCAATGAAGCTTAAGGTGGGCAGCATCCTGGTTAATATCGTTCTGGATCCATTTTTAATCTTCGGCTGGTGGATTTTCCCCGAACTCGGAATTGCTGGAGCCGCTTATGCCACTGTAATTTCCAGGTTCGGAGCTACAGTAATAGGAGTTTATTTGATGTTCAAAGGCTGGAAGGGAATTAAACTTGGGTTTTCTCATTTTCTGCCCAACTTTCACTTTATACCAAGGATTGTCCGAATAGGTATTCCCGCCGCAGTTGGCCAGTCTTCGCTGGCCATTGCCATGACCTTTATGACTTCAATTGTCGCAGGTTTTGGAACCTTTCCCCTGGCTGCATTTGGTGTGGGTAACCGGATTCTGGCTTTTATCCGGATGCCTTCGATGGGCATGGGGCGGGCAACCGGGATCCTTGTCGGACAGCACCTGGGGGCCAAACAGGAGAAAAATGCAGAGAAGACTGCCTGGACCGGGGCGGGAGTAATTCTTTCCTTTATGTTTGTCCTGGCTCTAATTTTCCTTTTTGCGGCACCTTACCTGATAAGGATTTTCTCTGATGAGCAAGAAGTGATTAAGATGGGGACCAATTACCTACGGATCGGTGGTTTTGCCTACATGTTCTTATCGGTTCAGCAGGTCCTTGGAGGCGCCCTGGAAGGGGCAGGGAGGACTGTCGAAAAATCTTTTTTCCTGATCTTAAATCTCTGGATACTGCAGGTTCCCCTGGCTTACTTTCTTTCCTATATCCTGGAAATGGGGGTCAGCGGAATCTGGCTGGGGATCCTCCTGGCCAAGATTGGTGGGGTGAGTGCAATATTAATCTGGTTTACGCGGGGAACCTGGAAACAGCGACTTGTTGAAGAAAAAGTTTAGAAATTCTAAAAGGGCCTTTTTCAGGCCTTTTTTTCTTTTAAGCTGGAAAAGGATTCTGCCTGGCTTTATGAGAAACAATACGAAAAAGATTGTTGGGGGTGTAAAATGAAAAAACTCTCGCAGGAGGCTTTTAAGGCTGCTGAATACTGGATTAAAGAAAAGGGTCGGGGCCTTGAAAATAGTTTATTTGCTCTCTACTTTTCCGGAGGTGAAAAAAAAGGAGTTATAAACGAATTAAAAAAATACCAAAATGAAGACGGAGGTTTTGGGCGGGCCCTGGAACCCGATTTCCGGATGCCTTTTTCCTCTCCCCTTGCCACCTCAATAGGGCTCAGGATAATCGCAGAAATTGATGCTTTTGCCGGGGGAAGAGAGATGGTAAAAAAGGCAATCAATTACCTGGAAAATTCCTTTGTTGCTGAAAGAAAAGGCTGGTTTGCAGTTTGCTCCAGGGTAAATGATTTTGATCACACCCCCTGGTGGTACTGGGATGAAGAAAAAGGAATGACAGTAATAGATTATTTCTGGGGAAATCCTTCGGCTGAACTTATCGCTTACCTTTACAAGTACCAGGATCTGGTTAAGGAAATGGATGTAGAGGAATTACTGGAAACTGCGCTGCAAAAAATTGAAAAGAGAAAAGCATTTGAATCCGAGCATGAGCTATATTGCTTTCTGCGTCTATATAGAGAGATTACGCCCAAAAGCAAATCGAGAATTGAAGATACTTTAACTGGCGGGATTGCAGGACTTGTTGAATATGATCGGGAAAAATGGATTGATTATGTTCCCACGCCCTTAAATTTTGTTCCTTCACCCAATGATAACAGCTTTGGGATAACAAAGGACAAAATAGAGGAAAACCTGGATTTTTTGATCGAAATCCTGGAAAAAGAGGGGTATGTTTTCCCTCCCTGGGGAGATGATTTTTATCAGGGCAAATTCAGAGAAGCGGTTCCTGAGTGGGAAGGAATTTTAACCCTGGAGGCTTTAAAGTTACTGGCAAGCTATAACTGTTTGAACCAGTAATTTTTCCTCAAGAAATTTTGGGAAGGGGGAATAACTCTGGAAATTCAGGTGGTGACTATTGCTGTTAAGTCTCTGGATAGGGCGAGAGAGTTTTACGAAAAAACTTTGGGCTTTACTCCGGGTGTTTTCTATGAGCCAACCCGATGGCAGTCCTATGCTTTTGAAGGAAATTCGGGTTTTGGTATTATAGAAAAAAAGGATCTCAAACGGGAAAATACCGGAGATATTATTAACTTCAGGATGGAAAAAATAGAAGAATACTGGCAGGCAATTAAGGGCAAGGTGGAAGTGGAAAGTGCACCCGGTAGAACGCCCTGGGGTTCTTATAAATTTATAATTAAGGATCCCGATGGTTTTCGGCTTGGTTTTTTGGGAAAAGAAAGTTGAAAGAAGGTTTTTTCTAAACAGACAGAATATTCAAAAAAAGGTTTTCCCTTTTACAGGTATAATGGTAATTAGATTGGGAAAAAAGGAGTTAAGAAAATTATCCTCTCCCCGGTTTTGAAGGGGTATGACTTAAGTTGTTAAATATTTTCGGGTTTTATATGAGGTGAGAATATTGGAATACAAAGTTATTAAACAACATAAAGGCAATTATCCTGATCCCATTGTTATAAAAAAGGGAGAAACAGTAATACTTAGGAAGAAATCAAATTATTGGGAGTGGCCAAACTGGGTATTCTGCGAAAGCCAGAAGACCAAAAAGGCGGGTTGGGTTCCAGAACAGGTCCTCTTAATTCAGGGTAATCTGGGAGAGGTTAAAGAAAGCTACAACGCCCGGGAATTAGATGTAGAAATTGGGGAAATGGTCTATTTATTGAGGGAATTAAATGGATGGGGTTGGTGTTGCAATAAAAAAGGGTTAGAAGGTTGGGTTCCTTTATCCTGCCTGGAGCAAAAGCCTGATAGAAGTTTGGAGGGGGAGAAAAAATTTTGAAGAAAATAAATTATGATAGTTATTTCTGGCAGGACGGGCTTGTTCGTCTGCGGGGAATCGAGGAAAAAGATTGGGAAGTTCACTATTATAACCGTTTTGACAGCGAAGGCCGAAGATTATTGAATTACAAGGTGGAATTACCTCCTACCGAGAAAGAAGCAAAAGACATGGTTGAAAATTTTAAAGATTTTAATTACGATTCCGGTCGGATTATGTTTACCATTGAAAACCTTGAAGGTGAAATAGTTGGGGGCATCAACTTAAATAGCATTGATGAAAGAAATGGAACCTTCAGTATTGGGATGCAAATAGACCGGGATCACAGGGGGAAGGGATATGGGACGGATGCAATGAAAATTGTGCTTCGTTATGCCTTCAACGAGCGAAGGTTAAATAAGTATTGTGGTTCCGTCCTCGAAAATAATACTGCTTCGGAAAAAATGTTGAAAAAGCTGGGTTGTACTCAGGAAGGAATTCGAAGGCAGATGGTCTATACCCGGGGAAAATTTATGGACGAGATTTTATTTGGACTGACCAGCGAGGAGTTCGGGGAGAGAGAAAAACAGGGATAAAAATAAAGTTGTTGTCAATAGAAAATAGTAATGTTTAATAAAGGTTCAGGTGTTTTTCCTGTGAATATTTCTTGGATTTCTCTTTTGTGGCTTGCTAGCTTACCTTATGCTTTAATTTAAACAGGGACGTGATTTTAATGGGAAAAATTGTTACTATTGTTCCCGCTTATAACGAAGAGCCCAGAATAGCAGCGGTGCTTGATGTTTTAACTACAGTTGATTACCTATCAGAAATAATTGTTGTTAATGACGGTTCAAAGGACGGGACCGGGATTGTTGCTGGTGAGTACGATGTGCGTTTGTTGGAACACGAAGAAAATCTGGGGAAGGGAGCTGCTCTCCAGACAGGTATTGACCATTCTTCCGGGGCAGATTATTTTCTGTTTCTTGATGCCGACTTAATTGGTCTTTCCAGGGATCATCTCGACCAGCTTTTAGAACCCCTTTTGGGAAGGGGCGGAATTTCTATGTCCATTGGGGTTTTCCAGGAAGGACCTCCCCTGGTTCGCTTCGCCCAAAACATGTTTCCAGTACTCAATGGACAGCGGGCCCTCAAAGAAAGCCTTGTAAAAAGACTTCCCGACCTTTCCTGGTCGCGATTCGGGGTGGAAATTCTCCTCAACAGGTGTTGCGAGGCGATGGATGAAAATATCGAATGGGTGCCTTTAAAAAATATATCCCACTGGATCAAAGAAAAAAAAGATGGTTGGGGACCGGGTTTGAGACACCGCTTAAAAATGTACAGAGAGTGCATAGTGTGCCAGCTAACGTGTAAGAAAAAACTGGAAATTTTTTTTGGAGAGGAGCATCAGAAACCATAGGAGCTGGAATTTAATATTGAGGTTAAAAACAAGAAAAAAGGAAACGAAAGTAATCCAATGGTTGAAGTGAATTAATTAACCTCACCCTCCTGCAGAAATCATTTTTTTTCCAAGGTCCCTTTTTCCAGTTAATTATTTGTTTTGGTAGGAAAAGCAGGTTTTGAAATCAAAAAAGGTGTTTTATGCTGGGGGACTGTTTTTGTGGGCATAAAAGAAATTGGCTGCTGCGGTGCTTATTGTAAAACCTGCAGGTCTTTCCTGAAAGGAATTTGCCCGGGCTGTAAAGCCGGATATGCTAGCGGTAAGAGGAATTTAAGTAGGGCAAAATGCCGGGTTAAGGTTTGTTGTATAAAAAAGGGGTGGGAAACCTGTGCTGATTGTGGAATATTTATTTCCTGCCCTAAAATCAAAAATTCCTACAGCAAAAAAGGGAAAAAAAATAAATACCGGGAAGCTATTGAGTTTATTAAAAAAAATGGTTATGATTGTTTCATCAGGATTGCTGATAAGTGGAAAAACAATTATGGAGATCTGGAGTAGTGGTTGTGTTAAAATGTTAAGCAAAAAGCCAGGAGGGAAACAATGTATATAGAAGGAATTGACCCGGTTCTTTTTTCTCTGGGCCCTTTGGAAGTCCGCTGGTATGGCTTGATGATGGCCCTTTCCTTTTTAATAGGAAGCTATTTCTTTGTAAGAAACGGGAAGGAAAAAAGGCTTTCCGAAAACCTCCTTTTCAACACAATATTTGCGGTAATTATTGCTGGAATTGTTGGGGCCAGGTTGCTCTTTGTTGTAACCAACCTGGATTTTTACCTGCAAAACCCGCTTTTAATAATCCGCATTGACCAGGGAGGCCTGGCCTTTTACGGGGCTATCTTGGGTGGGGTATTTGGAGGTTGGGCCATTGCCCGGGCAAACAAATTGAGACTCCACGATTTTTTGGATCTCGGTGTTCCAGGTCTTTCCATTGGTTACATGCTGGTTCGGTTTGCCAATATCTTTAACCAGGAAATACTGGGGCGCCCCGCTGATTTGTTTCCTTTCTCCAGGCACCCGGCACAGGTATATGGGATTTTGATCGGTCTGGTTTGTCTTTTAACCCACCTTTATTTAAGCCGACGTATTCCGAAAAGAACGGGAGTCCTTTTCTGGGCCTTTATTTTTTATTATTCTCTGCTCCGGGGTTTTATCGAAGAAACCTTCCGGGAAAATCCTCTGTACCTTTGGGGATACATCAGCGAAAGCTGGGGTGTGGGATTTTTTACCCTGACCCACCTGGCAACACCTCCTCTGGTAATTTTTGCCCTGTGGATGTTATTCAGGGCCCGAAAAATAACCGAACTGCCGGAAAGAAATTAAAAAAGAAAGCCCTCCCCAGCGGGGAAGGGCTTTTTCAATTTCTTCAGATTTAACGAACCCTGGGGTCAAATACATCCCGCAGAGCGTTGCCCAAAAGATTAAAGGCAAGGACGGTAATCATAATAGCCAGGCCAGGGTAATTAACAACCCATGGTGCCGCGCGGATGTAGGCCCGGGCCCCGACCAGTAATGCGCCCCATTCCGGGGTGGGGGGCTGGGCTCCGAGACCAATAAAGCTCAGGGCAGCAGCACTCAATATAGCCACGGGAAACCGCAGGGTAACCAGGATTATTATGGGTGATGTAATGTTGGGTAAGATGTGCTTTATTAGAACCCGGGATGTGCTTGCTCCCTGGGCAATTGAAGCCTCGACGTAATCTTCCACCTTGGCTTCCATTGTTGCGCTTCGAATAGTTCGGATGAAAATGGGCAGGCCCCCAATACCTACAGCAATCATTGCGTTGGTAAGGCTGGGGCCCAGAACTGCAACAATGGCCAGAGCCAATAAAAAAGGAGGGAAAGCCATTAAAACGTCAACGAATCGCATAAAAACAAGGTCAAACACTCCGCCCAAATACCCGGTGAGCAAACCGAAAAAGAGACCGATTACAAGCCCGATTGTAACGGCGATAAAGCCGATTTGTAGTGTGATTCGAGTGCCATATATAATCCGGCTGAATATATCGCGCCCCATATTATCACTTCCCAGGATAAAGTCCTCTCCGGGAGGAGTTAAGCGGTTAATAATATCCATTTTGTAAGGATCATGGGTGGCAATAAATGGGGCAAAGATAGCGGTTAAAATAATAATTAGAAGAATTGCCCCCCCGATTCTGGCGGAGTTTTTCCGGGACAGAATAATCAGGTTCCTTTTCCACTGGGGAGTATGGGGTTTTATAAATTTTCTGCTGGTTTTGTTATTCAAAATTATTTACCCCCTTTAATCGTACCGGATCTGAGGATTCAAAAGGCTGTATAGCAAATCCACAGCAAGGTTGACCATTACAAAGGTGAAGGCAACAACAAGAGTAATACCCTGGATCATGGGGAAATCGCGCCACATTATTGCATTAATTGCCTGAACGCCGATCCCGGTATAATTAAAAACAATTTCAATAATAAATGCTCCGCCCAGCAGATAACCGAACTGCATTCCCACAATTGTAACTACCGGAATTAAAGCATTGCGCAGGGCATGTTTATAGATAATTCTTTTTTCAGCAAGTCCTTTGGCCCTTGCGGTCCGGATATATTCTTTTTGCAGAACGTCAAGCATACAGGAGCGGGTCATGCGGGCGATAATTGCTGAAGCTATTAGGCCCAGGGTGAATGCGGGTAGGATTAAATGTCTCCAGGTACCGCTGCCCATTACCGGAATCCAGGGAACCCGAACTCCTACATTCATTATCAGTAATAGTCCAAGCCAGAAAGCGGGCATGGAGATCCCTATAAGGGAAATCAACATACTTAAAACATCGACCCAGCTATCTTTATAAATTGCCGAAAGGACCCCTGTAAAAATTCCAATGATAATGGCCAGTGAAAGGCTGGCAAGGGTCAGGCGGATCGTATTGGGAAAATGGTCAGCAATTTCTACAGTTACAGGCTGGCGGGATCGGAGGGAATTTCCCAAATCGCCCCGGAAAACACCCCTCATAAAAATTCCGTACTGGACTATTATCGGCTCATTTAAACCAAGTTGCTGACGCAAGTTTTCTCTGATCTCAGGAGTAGAGGGTTGACCGAAAAGCATAATATCAACAGGATCTCCAGGGACAAAAACTCGCATTAAAAAAACAAAAATTGTAATTCCGATCAGTACCGGTATCAGAAAAAGGATTCGTTTTGAAATATATTCAACCATTTATTTTCCCCTCCTAAAGGGAACCTCCCCTGGCTAAGAAATGTTGGAAAACAAGCTTATTTATCCTTGGTGCCCAGGAGTTGGAAATATGGTCCATGTGGTAATAGGGATCGGAAAAATCTTTGGTAAAAACGGCAATATAATAATCACCAAGGGGTGTAAAAACAATGCCCCCATCGTTCCGGCAGTTTTTCAAACTTCCGCTTTTTGAACCTACCTCAATTTCAGGTTTTTCTCCCGGAGTTGATGATTGGAGTAAACCAATGGGTAAAAAACGGGTTAAAATGGAGTTGAAATTTTGGTTTTTTAATATAGCCAGCATATCTTCTGTGGCCTGGGGTCCGTAAACTTCATTTTTAATCAGCTTAAACATCTGGATATATTCCCTGCAGGTGGTTTCTCCAATAACTGTTGGGGTATTCGGTTTAAAATAAATTTTTTCTTTGAGTTTTGTTTTTTCCAGCCCCAGGTTCAAACAGGTAGAATTAATGTTTTCCATCCCAAGGAAATCGATCAGAATATTAGTGGCTACATTATCGCTGACAATGATCATCAATGTTGCCAGGTCATGAATGTTTAATTCAGTCCCGGGAGTGAGATATCTCATAATTCCACTTCCCAGGGTGTGATTCTCCTCTGTAAAAGGGATTCTATCTGCAAGGGAAATCTCACCCAGATTTACCCAGCGGAACAGCTCAATTAAGATTGCTACCTTGATACAGCTTGCAGTTTCCCATTTTTCGTCGGCCTGGATTTCAAGACTGTTTTCTTTTTCATCCTCGAGGTATACAGCAAAATTTCCCGGAAAACCTTCCATTTCTTTTTGGATCAGCTTTTTTAGTTCGATTGTTTCCAACTCCAATCAAAATGGTTTTAAAAAGGAAGGGTTGGGTGGGTTCACCCAACCCTTCGGGTTGTTATTTAGTCTCTAAAACGGACGTCGTTGTAAAGAAGGCCGCCAAGAAAATCCATCTTTAAACCTTCAAGTTCAGCTCTGTAGGCAGTCATAATCCAGTCAGTATAAAGAGGAATTATGGCTGCGTCCTGTAGCAGTTTAATTTGTGCTTCCCGAATTAATTCCATCCTTTCATCGAACTCAAGGGAGACATCAGCTTCTTCCAGAATGGGGTCGATTTCGGGGTTGCTGTACATCTCTGTCCAACCCGGTGTTTTGAAGAGCATGGAGAGAATTACTGGGTCGGCCCAGGTCCACCGCATATAATTTAAATTGTGGCGGCCCTCGGAGAGCCCAGAAATCATTATCCCGGTTTCATAAACCTCCAGGTTAACCCTCAATCCAATTGACCTGAGCTGCTCAGCGATTATTTGTGCTGCATCGATAGCTGTATCGACACCGTAAGTCCACATTGATAACTCAAGACGCTCCCCATCTTTATCAATGAACCCGTCTCCTGTGGTATCAGCGTATCCTGCTTCTGCAAGCAATTCAATGGCTCTTTCGGGGTCGTAATCGTAACCGTATTGCCTTCCCAGCTCGGGATCATGGCCGGAAACTCCAACAGGCATGGGGTTCCAGTTGGGAGTCGCATAGCCGGCAATTGCCCCAAGAACAACTTCTTCGTTGTTGACGGCAAAACCAACAGCCTGCCTGGCCCGGACGTCGTCGAAGGGAGGTTTGTCCCGATTAAACTCAACAAAACTGAAATTGGTTGCTTCCTCCCAGATAATTACATCAATATAGTCAACAGTTTCAATATAGGGCATTTCTTCTCGGGGTGCTCCACCAACATGAAGTTCGTTAGCCTCCAGGGCCGCCATCCTGGTTCCCGCTTCGGGAATAATTTCCACGCGCATCCTTTCAAAGTGGAGAGGTCCCTGATTTTCTACATCCTGCCGGAAACCCTGGTAATTATCGTTACGGACCAGTTCGACATGTGACCCTGAAACCCACCTGTCAAACTTTAATGGCCCGGAACCAACCGGGCTCCTTCCAAAACCGTCCCCTTTTTCCTCAACAACATGGGGAGGGAGAATACCCATGTAGGCAGTAGTTAGCTGGGTAAACAATGGAGCATAGGGCTCAGTGAAGTAAAATGCCGCTTCTAATTCACTTATTGCCTCTACTCTATCTAAAGGACCAATCCAACCAGCGGCAGGGGCAGCAGTTTCCGGGTCGATTAACCGGTTGAAAGTAAATTCAACTGCATCAGCGGTAATAGGAGTTCCGTCGTGGAATTCCAGCCCTTCTCTGAGCTTGAAAACTACCCTTTTTCCCTCATCTTCAACCTCCCAGGATTCGGCAAGCCAGCCCTGGGGAGCACCGTTTTCGTCAATATAAACCAGGCGGTCGTAAAGATGAACCATTATCTGGCTTGCGGAAATCATTGAAGTCTTATGAGGATCTAAAGAATTTGGATCTTCTGCAACCGAGGTGATTAAAGTCTGTCCCTGGACTCCCAAGCTAATAACCATTACTAAAACTATGGCCAGCAATGTTCCCAAACGCCAGTTTTTCAAATTAATTCAACCTCCTAAAT
>SL_8KL_010_SEDDRAFT_10000253_pt1 | contig 46168 bp, 41 predicted proteins | sample SodLakKL_010_SED_4_FD_11160 | JGI IMG/M metagenome (IMG submission 11160)
CTGGCCTGCAACCCAAAACTGTTGATTGCTGATGAACCGACCACGGCTTTGGATGTAACCATCCAGGCCCAAATCTTGGATTTAATGAATGATTTAAAGAAAGAATATGAAGCTGGAGTAATTTTGATCACCCACGACTTAGGTGTAATTGCTGAAATGTGCGATGATGTGGTAGTGATGTATGCCGGGAGAGTGGTGGAACACGCCGATGTATACAGCATTTTTGAAAAACCCAAGCATCCTTACACCATCGGTTTGCAAAACTCCATCCCTGATGTAAAAGAAAAGAAGCCCCGTTTAAAAGTGGTTAGAGGAAATGTCCCCAACCCGCTAAATGTCCCTCTCGGTTGTCCCTTTCATCCTCGCTGTGACGAGGTGATGGAAGTATGCAAGGAAAAAGTCCCCGCCCTTGTAGAAACTGAAAAAGGACATACCGTCCGCTGCTGGCTGCATACAAACCAGGAGGAGGTGTAGTAGCCGATGCCAGAAAATGATTTAATGATGGACGTGCAAAATTTGAAGAAATACTTTCCAATCTGGGGCGGTATATTAAGAAGAGTGATCGGCTGGGTCAAGGCTGTTGACGGAGTCAGCTTTGAAATAAAAAAAGGTGAAACCTTCGGCCTGGTTGGTGAATCCGGCTGCGGTAAATCTACGGTTGGCCGTACCATCCTGCGTCTACTGACAAAAACGGAAGGTGACGTGAATTATAAAGGGCGTGACTTGTTTAGCCTTGACCGAAGTGAACTCACAAACCTGAGACAGGAAATGCAAATAATTTTCCAGGATCCCTACAGTTCGCTAAACCCCCGCCTGACAGTCTCTGATATTGTCGGGGAAGCTCTAAAAGAGCACCGGATTACCAACGGCAAAGAAACTGTAGCCAGGGTGCGTGATACTGTAGAAAAATGCGGCCTTCAACCGCATCACTTAAGGAGATACCCCCATGAATTTAGTGGTGGGCAGCGCCAACGCATCGGCCTTGCCAGAGCGCTGGTGCTGAACCCGGAATTCATCGTCTGCGACGAGCCGGTTTCAGCACTCGATGTTTCCATCCAGTCGCAGATTCTCAATTTATTGCTCGATCTTCAACAGGATATGGGGCTAACTTACCTGTTTATTTCTCATGATCTCAGTGTGGTCAGGCATATCAGCAACCGGGTTGGGGTTATGTACTTAGGTGACCTTGTTGAAGTCTCGGAAGTGGAAAAATTGTTCAGTAATCCGCAGCACCCATATACCCGGGCGCTATTATCGGCAATACCAACACCTAATCCACGCAGGAAAGGAGAAAAAATACTCCTTAAAGGTAGTATTCCCAGCCCTGCCAACCCACCGGAAGGATGCAAGTTTCACACCCGCTGCCCCGAAGCCAAGGAAGTTTGCAAGGAAAAAACACCTGAACTGGTTGAAATTGAAGAAGATCACCGGGTCTCCTGTCATTTAGTTGATCATGATTAGTTCAGTTTCGCAATGAATATAAGCCTTTTTTAGGAGGGCTACCATGTTTTTTAACAAAAAAGCCGATTTTGACCGGCAAATTGAAAGGTCTCAGAAAGATTACAACCGGCCGGAAGTAAAGCAGGTCATGGAAGAAAATTCCAATCTTATCGGCTGGAAAGATGTAGCTGCACTGATCATTGCCGGTATACAGGTTTTAGCTCCAAGAGCACTCCTTCTTATATTGATGTATTCCCTGATTGGCCTTTTTTTCTTTTATGTGGTAGCCAATTAATAGCTATCTCCATGTAATATTTACTCATATTTACCAGCCATCATCTACTCACATGTTTACCCGGTTAACTTTACTATGCCGGGCAAAAACTATCTTACCCTATAGCAACACTTAATTATCTTATGCTTGCAAACTGTCAACCAATAAACGGGCAAGCAAATTATAAATTGTATCAACAATTTGCATTCCTCTAATGATAAATACCCAATAAAGCTTCTCCGTAATAAAATCGCTATTTAAAACCCTATCATATTCTTTCTTTATACCCTTTCCTTTGTTTCCTTTGCCAATACAAATTAATCCATAACCGGATGTTATAAACAAATGGCCGACAAGTTTAACTTTTGAAGTAAATAATTTGCAAATGCCTTTTTAAATTTCGTTTACTTTTTTTTATGTAATCAGCAGGAATTTTATCATCCCTAACGAATAACAAATAAGCTACAGTCAGCATTATAACCATGCGGGTTATGCATGCTGACACTTGGCATGGATATAAAGTAAAGTAAGTAAAGGGGGAGTTTTTAAGGTAAATTTCCATTTTTATTTTTACCGTAGGTTTCCTGTTTTTTACATTAACTTTTAGGGGGTTAGATTAATGAGTAAGAAGAGTTTAGCGCTATTCTTAGCGCTAACAATGTTACTGGTAGGTTTATTTGCAATGGGCTGTGAACCTGAAGAAGTTGAAGAAGTCGAAGAAGTTGAGGAAGAAGTTGAGGAAGAACCGGTAGATGATGAAGAAGAGGTCACTGACGAGGAAGCTGCCCTGGTAATGGCTATCTGGAGCGCCCCGGAAGGTTTGTTCAACCCGAACCTTTATGAAAGCGCCTATGATGCTTATGCTGCAGTAGATCCCTGCTTTGCTGGAATGATGACCCACGATCCGGACGCAGAGTACGAACTGGTTCCGCGTTTGGCCGAAAGCATGGAAGTAAGCGATGATGAAAAGACTTTCACATACCACCTCAAGGACGATATTACTTTCCATGACGGCGAGCCGGTAACCACCGAAGACGTCAAGTGGACCTTTGAATGGATGATGGATGAAGATTACACCGGTGTGCGAGCAGCAAACTGGGTAGCTATTGAAGAAATTGAGATTGAAGATGAGAGAACTATCCACTTCCATCTTGAAGATGTTGACGCTCCCGCTTTAATCAGGATCTCCACCTGGGGCATTTCACCCAAGCATGTATTTGAAGGGACCCCGATAGCAGAACTGGAAGAGCATCCCAATGTAACCCAGGAACCGATCGGCGCAGGTCCTTACAAGCTTGTTGAATTCGCGGAAGGACAGTATACTATTTTGGAAGCATTCGACGATTATGTCGGCGGTAGGCCCAATATTGATCAGATTACTGTAAGCGTTGGTTCCTCTGACACCCAGATGGCAGAACTGATCACCGGCGCTGCTGATTTAGCCTGGGTCCAGCCTGAAAAAGATGAGTTTGAAGCATATCAGGAAGAAGGGCTTGGTGTAGTCAGTTATCCGGCCAATGCTTACCAGTACATGGGCATCAAAATGGACCACCCGGTCCTCAGTGACGTAAATGTACGTCATGCCTTGACTCATTCCATTGACCGCTGGGAAATTGTTGAGGCCCTGTTTGACGGCATGGGCAGCGTGCAGGTAAGCCATATGTCCATGGTCTCCTGGGCTTATGACGAGGATCTGGATCCCCTGCCTTATGATGTTGAGCGCGCCAATGAATTGCTTGAGGAATCCGGCTGGGAAATGGACGATGATGGCTACCGCTACAAAGATGGTGAAAGGTTAGAATTCACCCTGAGTTACCCCAGCGGCAATGTTCCCAGGGAAAGAAACGCTGAAATTATTCAGGACATGGCTTCCGATGCAGGTATCGCTATTGAACTCGACATGATGGAATTTGCCACTCTTTCCGATGTTGTATTCGATGAGCAAGACTTTGAACTTTACCTGATGGGGTGGTCGCTGGCTTTAGAACCCGATCCCTCCGGTATCTGGCTGAGTGACGATGCCTGGAACGCTGTTGGCTTTGATCACCCTGATAACGATGAGTTGATCATGGAAGGCCGCAGGACTACCGACATGGATGAAAGAGCTGAAATTTACAGTGAATGGCAGCAGCTGCTTGTTGATGAAGCGCCCTATGTCTGGCTTTACGCCGAAGACGAAGCTTTTGTCCATACAGCGGACCTGCAAAACTTCCAGGGTGATGCTTTCAGCATGTGGTGGAATGTTGAAGAATGGGAACTGGATCGGTAAACTAAAAGAATCTCCACCCATTGAGTAAAACAGAAAAATGAAGAGGGTGGCTTCCATAGAGGAAGTCGCCCTCTTCTGCAATAATTTTATGGAGGTCTGTTATGAAGCAATATATTTTGCGCCGACTGCTTCAAATGATTCCGACCTTAATCGGCACCACTTTTATAGTATACATAATCATAAACATGGCTCCCGGAAGCCCTCTATCCCACATGATCGATCCCACTATATCTGCGGAAGCTATCGAAAGGAGAAGAGAACAGTTAGGTTTGGACCGACCAATAATCCAGCGTTATGGTACCTGGCTAACCGAAGCGGTACAAGGTAACCTTGGATATTCCACCCGTTATCGTGGTCGCCTGGTAACTGAGCTTATTCAAAGCCGCCTAGCTCCCACCATAATCCTTACCTTTTCTTCCATTTTGGTCAGTTTCATTATAGCCGTACCTATCGGGGTTATTTCAGCGACCCGGCAGTATTCAACTCTGGATTATTCCGTGGTAGTATCAGCAATCGCCGGTGTTTCAATACCGGTTTTCTTCCTGGCGATAGTGCTGGTTTGGTTATTTGGTTTTACCCTGGGCTGGTTTCCGATTGGTGGCATGGCCTCTGCCGGGGTCAGGCATCCAACTTTCCTGGCTTATGCCGCAGATGTAGGCAGACACCTGGTTCTTCCCCTGGTTACTTTAACGGCAGCCAATACAGCCCGATTCGTCAGGTTTACCCGATCAAGCATGCTTGAAGTAATTAAGCAGGACTATGTGCGCACTGCGCGGGCCAAGGGACTTTCCGAGCAGGTGGTCATTTATCGCCATGCCCTACGCAATGCTTTACTGCCTGTAATTACCATTTTAGGTTTGAGCCTCCCCTTCCTCTTTTCTGGGGCAATTATTACTGAATCAGTATTTGCCTGGCCGGGGATGGGAACCCTGTTGATCGAGTCGGTAAGCCAGAGAGATTACGGCCTGTTAATGGGGATTAATGTATTCCTGGCTGTGCTGGTTATTGTAGGCAACCTGCTGGCCGATATTTTCTATTCGGTAGTTGATCCACGGATTAGTTACGATTAACAAGGGGGTTAATTATGAGCAGTTTTTTTTCTAAGCTTTTTCGCAACCCATTTAAATGGGGTCCAACTAATGGAAACAATAATGAAGCCGTCCTTACTCCCGGTAAAATAATCTGGAAGCGCTTTCGACGCAACAAGGTAGCAATGATAGGAAGCGTCATTTTGCTGATATTGATTGTCCTGGCTATTTTGGCTCCGGTCCTTACCTCTTACGAAAGAGACGCCATAAACCTGCGAATGCAGGAAGAACCCCCTTCAAGCGAGCACCTGTTTGGCACAGATCGCCAGGGACGTGATCTGCTTACCAGGAACCTCTACGGGGGCAGGATATCTTTAACAGTTGGGCTGGTTGCCAGTTCATTGCAAATGGTCATAGGCGTTGTCATGGGCTCCCTGGCCGGTTATTATGGCAGGTGGTTAGATACCGTGATCATGAGAATTACCGATATGGTGATCTCCTTTCCTTTTTTAGCCTTGGCTATCACAGCAGCAGCAATATTAGGGCCCAGTATTTATAATACCATGTTGATTATCGGCCTTTTAAGCTGGACTGAAACCTGCCGCCTTGTGAGGGGCCAGTTTCTGTCGATCAAGCAAATGGAATATATCGAAGCTGCCAAGTCAATCGGGGCAAGTGAATTCAGGCTGATCTGGCGCCATATGATGCCTAACGCCCTGGCACCGATATTAATCAGCGCCACCTTGATTATGGCCACCGCTATCCTGGTTGAAGCAGCTTTGAGCTACCTCGGGTTGGGAGTTCAACCGCCAATACCTAGCTGGGGCAACATTTTAGAACCGGCCCGGAGCATGACTGTATTGATGAACATGTGGTGGCTCTGGCTACCTCCCGGTTTCTTGATTTTCATTTCTGTATTGAGCATCAATTTAGTGGGAGACGGGCTGCGCGATGCACTTGATCCACGCTTAAAAAATTAACCACAAGAGGTGATCCAGGCTTTGTCTGAACTTCTCCAGGTAAAAAACTTATATACCAAATTTCATACTGAAGACGGTGTGGTCCCTGCAGTTAACGGCATCTCTTTTAACCTAAAACGTGGCGAATCCCTGGGTATCGTCGGTGAATCAGGCTGCGGGAAAAGTGTTGCCTGCCTCAGCATCATGCGTTTGATTGGCCATCCCGGTCAAGTTAACGCCGAAATCATGCAGCTGGAAGAAACCGATTTATTTTCGCTAAGCGAAAAAAAGATGCGCCATATCCGGGGAAATGAAATGGCTTTCATCTTCCAGGAGCCGATGACTTCACTTAACCCAGTTTTTACTATAGGGTTTCAATTGCAGGAAGCAATCCGTCTTCACCAGGGTCTTAATAAACAGGATTCACAAGATAAAAGTATCGAAATGCTAAAAATTGTCGGTATACCTCGGGCAGAGAAAGTTTTTTCCGAGTACCCCCATGCATTAAGCGGGGGTATGAGGCAGAGGGCGATGATCGCTATGGCTCTCTCCTGTGAGCCAAAAATTCTCTTTGCTGATGAACCGACCACAGCTTTGGACGTGACTATTCAAGCACAGATTCTCGAATTAATGCGAGACCTAAAAGAAAGAGTAAACACATCAATAGTTTTTATCAGCCACGACCTGGGTGTCATTTCTGAGATGGTTGACCGGGTTATTGTAATGTACTGCGGCATGATTGTTGAAGATACAAATATACGAACCTTGATTAAAAATCCTAAACATCCTTATACCGTTGGATTGATCAACTCAAAGCCCCGGATAGATGTAGATATTGATAAATTAAACTCCATCCCGGGAGCCGTTCCCAACCCATTAAACATGCCAAAAGGATGTCCCTATCATCCACGCTGCAACCAGGTAATGGATATTTGCCGGGAAAAAATACCAGAAAAAGAAAGGATCAACGAAGGCCACGGGGTTACCTGCTGGCTTTTCAGTGAGCAGGGAGGGAAAATTAAATCATGAGCGAAGAAATAATGCAGCTGAAAAATATTAAAAAGTATTTTCCCATTCGGGGAGGAGTTTTTTCAAGAGTTGTCGGGCATGTTAAAGCAGTAGACGATGTTAGCTTCGGCATTAAAAAAGGAGAAACCCTGGGTCTTGTAGGCGAATCCGGTTGCGGCAAGTCCACCCTGGGTCGCACAATTCTTAGCCTCGTTGATCCTACCGGTGGAGAAGTCCGTTATAAGGGCAAAGACATTTTTAAAACAGAAAAACACGAGCTGCGCCGCCTGCGCCGTGAATTACAAATCATATTTCAAGATCCTTTCAGTTCGTTAAATCCACGCCTTAACGTTGGGGAAATTGTCGGTGAATCCTTAGAAATACACGGAGTTGCTTCCGGAAAAGAGAAACAAGAACGCGTAGAATACATCCTTGAAGTCTGTGGGCTCGCACCCCATCACCACCGGCGTTATCCGCACGAATTTTCCGGGGGGCAACGTCAGCGGGTGGGCATAGCCCGAGCACTAACCTTGAACCCGGATTTCGTTGTAGCAGATGAACCGATTTCCTCACTTGACGTTTCTATCCAAGCACAAATTGTTAACCTGATGGAAGAATTACAGGAGAAATTCGACCTGACCTATCTGTTTATTTCGCATGATTTAAGCATGGTGCGGCACATTTCAGATAATGTAGCGGTAATGTATTTAGGCAAAGTGGTAGAAATTTGCAATAAAAAAGAGCTTTACCAGAACCCGCTGCATCCTTATACCCAGGCCTTGCTTTCAGCAGTTCCGGTTATGGATCCTGACTCCAAAAGCGAAAGAATTATTTTAAAGGGCGATGTGCCGAGCCCGGCCAACCCCCCCGAGGGTTGCAACTTTAGTCCGCGCTGTCGTTATGCAGAAGACATTTGCCATAGGGATGAACCGGAACTACGGGAAATCGACCAGGGACACTTTGTTTCCTGCCACCTGGTTTAGAAGAGGTGATTGAAGCTGATAGGCAACCATTCCAGTAAACCACCGGAAGATGAAACAGAAAGTAAAGAAGAACGTAATTCAAAAAAAGAAGAAAATCAGCAGGTCCAATTCTCATGGCAAAACATCCTGGCTTTTTGCCTGGCCATGTACCGCCTGCTTATACCCCAATTGATAATAACCCTGGCAGTGGTTCTGGTTCTAATCTACCTGCTGTTCTGGCTCTGGTTTTAAATATCGCGGCAGGATTGGTGATTGGTTGGCAGCTTTTTAGAAGTAACTTAGTCACTCACCAGAATTAAGCCCGGGCCCCGGCTTCGTCACTTCTACGTAACCCGGCTTTACGATACATCCATTCTCTTTTGCGGTACCAGATTGTTATGATGCCGAGTTCTGCAAATATGGATAAAGTAATAGCCAACCATACTCCGTCGGTTTCTAATCCAAAAACAAGTGACAGTAACATGGCTACAGGTATTTTAACTAACCAGTTTGCAATAAGGGCGCTAATCATATGGGGAACAGTGTTCCCGGCGCCCTTAAAGGTTGCGGCAATTACATGCAGGGGGCCCATTATAATCAAGGCGGGAACCAGCAGTCGAATATAGGCTATACCCATTTCTATCACCCTGACATCATCGCTAAATGCACTCATAATCGTCGGTGCCGCAACAAAAGCAATTATTCCCATAATTGTCTGAATTGTCAGGGCAAGCCGCATGGCCCTGGCAATAACTTCTTCGGTCAGCTCCCGCAACCTGGCACCAAGGCTTTGTCCGACCATCGTCGCTGTGCCCATATTCAGACCGGCAATCAAAATAAAACAGAAGCTCAAAAGACGCAACCCGATGCCAAAAGCCGCCACCGCTTCAGTACCGAATAAAGCTACAATCCACATCATAATTGCCCCGGTTACCGGCCGAGTTATCCCTTGCAAACATGCCGGCAAGCCAATGCGCAGCATCTGTTTAAACATACTACCAGAAAGGCGCAGGCTGAAAAGACCAGGGATTTTGAGGCGACTCGGAGAAATTTTTCCAGTTAGTACTACATAAAGGATCAAAGAAAACCCAACCACCCTGGCGATTAAAGAAGCAAGGGCTGCTCCTAAAATACCCAGTTCAGGTAACCCTGCAAGTCCGAATATTAGAAAGGGATCAAGAATAATGTTAATGATGTTGGTAAAGATTAGCATCCCCATAGATGTATAAGAATCGCCAACGCCCTGCAGGCAAAAAGCCAGACCGATTCCTCCATAAAGAAACAGGAAACTGCTCCCGGCAACCTGCAGGTAAATCAAGGCCTGGCGGTGCACTTCCGGTTCCACCTGGTAAAGAGAAAGAACAAAATCACCGAGGGCAAATATAAAGGTGATCACCAGGACAGATAAAATTACGGCCAGCCAAAATGTATGGCGAGCAACGATCTTAACCCCTTCCAAATCACCGCTACCTCTATAACGAGACGTCAGCGATAGGGTAGAAACGGTTATTAACTGGGATAAAGTAAAAAGCATCCAAAATATATTGTGTGACAGAGAAAGAGCGGCCAGCGGTTCTGTACCGAGCATACCCACCCAAAAAAAATCGACCAGTTCAAGCGATGTTTGAAAAACCATGAACATCATAACCGGCCAGGAAAGTCGCCACAGGTCCTGGTATATATTTTCCCTCTTCAGTGAGACCAACTGCTTCATAGATTATAATCCTCTTCTTTTAAATTAGAGCGATGAACCTGTACCGCTACAAAATGCAATACGGGCTCTACTAGCAGACACCATAATATTGCAAAAAGAACAAGTATCTCAGGGATTATCCAGTAAATAATGCCTTTGTACAAAGGTGAAGGGACAGGGCAAGGCAGGAATTTTCTTGCCATCCCGGTCCCAAAACTTGCTCATTGAATAACCTGTATTAATTGGCTTAAAACTACCTGATCAATGAAGCTCCTCATCCCCACCTTCACGGGCTATAATATCCTGGTAATCATAGGTAAACTCAATCAACTTAGTAGCCATATAAATTGGAGCCTCAAACCGTAAAGCGAGGGCAATTGAATCACTGGGCCTCGAATCAACCACTATGGTTTCATTGTTTTGATGCAAGTATACCTCAGCATAAAAAGTACTTTCCATGATATCGGTAATTACAACTTTTTCCATTGTGCCGCCAAGATTTTCACAAACAGACTTAAGGAGGTCATGAGTCAATGGCCGGGGAGGTGTTTCACCCTGTAAAACCAGGGCAATAGCCTGTGCTTCAAGAGGGCCGATAGAAATAGGCAGTACCTTTTTTTCTTCATCATCCATCAGCAATACCAGGAAATTACCTCCCTGGTCTGCGGTAACAGTTTTTACCTCCATTTTTATCACAAATAACATCCCCTCTCAAATCACTTTACTGTATTCTATCATAAATAATAAAATCATAAAACAACCCTTAGTTATAGTTCTTACGCAGAGGCGGTCAATGCCTCTTAGCGGCTCCTTAAAAATTATTATTATTGTAGATATTTTATTCTTAAATGAACCATAAGTTATATTATTTATGGTATATTATTTGAAAAGCTTAATTTTACATTAAAGCTTCATGTTACCCTGGGTTAATTACTCAACATTATAATTTAAAAGGAGAGGTTTATTAATGTCCCAGATAAGAATTGTAACTGACAGCACCGCCGATCTTTCGACCGATCAAATTGAAAGTTTTGGAATTAAAGTAGTTCCTCTAACTGTTACTTTCGGCACCAACTCTTTTTACGATGGCATTGATTTGTCTGCAGAAGAATTTTACCGTAAACTCACTACAGAAAAAGAGCTTCCAAAGACCACCCAACCCTCACCTGAAATGTTCCGTCAGGCTTACGAAGAAATAGCTTCCCCAAACGACACAATTTTTAGCCTTCATATATCCGGTAAATTAAGCGGCACCCTTAATTCAGTAGAAGTAGCTTCCGGGATGGTAGAACCTCGTGTAATTCCGGTTGACACCCGCACTGCTTCACAGGGCATTGGCAGGGTCGTTCTGATTGCAGCGGAAGCAGCGCAGAAAGGCATGGAGCCGGAAGAAATACTTAAAGTAGTCAACCGTGCAATCGAACAGACTTTCAGTGTCTTTGCCGTAGATACCCTCGAATATTTGCAACGCAACGGGCGTATCGGCAAAGCAGCCTCCTTGCTTGGTTCGCTTCTGCAAATCAGGCCTATCCTCTATGCCGATCCGGAGGGAATGGTAGCACCATACGACAAGGTCCGCGGTCGTTCACAAATAATTCCCTCCCTGGTCAATGCAGCATTAAAAAATGTGAGCACAGAAAAACCGGTTAATTTATCTGTAGTGCATACCATGGCAGAAGACCAGGCTGAAAAACTGCTAAAAGAACTGCGTAACCATTATGATCTTGCCGATTTGCATGTCGGTTTGGTAGGACCGGCTATTGGCACCCATATTGGTCCCGGTGCTGTCGGCTTGATGATTCAACCCTCTCTCGACAACTTAACCAGTACTAGATAAAGGTATTAAAAAACCGGAAATCTCCCTCGTCCGAAATACAGTACAGCTAAAGAGCAATTATTTTTTTTAAGGCGCTTGCTAGATTCCTGCTCTTACATTCAGGAATTATTCAGCAAGCGCTTCAATATTGATGAAGGTTAATATAGCTAAATATTGACTCATTAATAAATTTTATTTATAATTCTTATATAACGAAAATTCTGGGAGAGGAGGAGCATTATTGGAAAGCGTATATAAGGTAATCGAACTTGTGGGCACCAGCAACAAGTCATGGGAAGAGGCAGCCAGGGTAGCTGTTAATACTGCATCAAAAACCCTGCGCGACCTCAGGGTTGCTGAAGTAAAAGAAATGGACTTAAAAATTGAAGAAGGTGAAGTAGTTTTCCGAGTTAAAATGGATGTTTCCTTCAAGTATCAAGATTCATAGACAAAGTTTTCGGACTTTAGCTGCCGCCGGGTAAAATGTATCCGGCGGCAGGCTTATTATTATCTTGCCAAAAGTATTTTCAATATAAGCCGGGCAATCATTATCATTAAAGGTTGCCCTTTCTTTTTTTATAATTAAGGTTTTTTACTTTTTTATACCATTTTATCAGCCAGAGGGTGTACTTTTTTTTTTGACAAATGAAATAATACGGTTTAAAATATGAATGGAATATCTCATAAATAAAATAGGCATACTATTATTACTATTTTAAAGGGAGGTCGAGAAAACTGCAATTATCAACGAAAGTACGTTACGCAGCCCGGGCTATGATTGAACTGGCCGTAAACTATCATACAGAACCGGTCCAGTTAAATGATATTGCCTGTAAACAGGATATTTCAGTTAAATATTTGGAACAAATTATGGCCCCTCTGCGGGCGCGGGGTTTTGTTCGCACTCAAAAGGGTAGCCGCGGCGGTTATCACCTAGCGGTTAAACCTGAGAAAATTACCTTGTTTGACATAGTTGAAAGTGTGGAAGGCTCAATTGCCCCCGTATCTTGCGTGGATGAAAGCGATTCTTGTGATCGAGCGGATCTTTGTGTGACCCGCTCTGTGTGGACACGAGTTAAAGAAGCTATGCAAAAGGAATTGCAAAGTCGCACTTTGTCAGAGTTAGCCAAAGAACAAGAAAAACTTTACCTAAATAATAAGCCGGCATAATCCGTGGTCCGAAATAGTCCGCACCATAAAAACTCTAGGTTTTACTATGACCTCTTGTAAACCCAGTGCACATTNACTTTACCGGTTTTTCAAAAATTTTTCTTGTATAATTTGCGCATAACTTCAAGTTTAAGTGATTGATNAGCAAATCTTTATGAAGCTTTTTGATGCTAACTATTCTTTGCTGTGGGCAGGATAACCTTTTCTATTTAAAAGCGCAAGAGCCTGTCGTTGGTGATCAATATTTCTGAAACCGAGGCGGATACTGCCCCCGGCCAATTCACGGACATGCAAAATTTCTATTGCATCAATGTTGATCCCCGCTTCACCGAGAAGGCCGGCAAGTTGGCCAATTACTCCAGGTGTATCCCGTACAAGCACAATAACTTCATACAATTCAGGCAGGATACCTCTGCCGCGATAAGGAATACTTTTCCGGTAATCGCAAGCTTCCTGGAGATATTCTTCTATTGCTTCCTCATTTTTTTCATCCAAATATTTTTGGAGAGTATCAATACTCTGCCGAAAATTTGACAAGGCATCGCTCAAAGCTTCGCGGTTGCTAATACAAATATCTCGCCACAACCCGGGGTTCCCCTGGGCTATCCTTGTACTATCCCGGAACCCCCCTGCAGCCAGAGTGCGCACCAATTCCATATCATCTGTTCCTGCTACACTCATTACCAGTGCAGCTGCTGCCATGTGAGGCAGGTGGCTCACAAAGGCAACAACCCGGTCATGGGTAGTAGGTTCAAGAACCAGCGGTTGAGCCCCAGCTTCTTCTATCATTTGAAGTAATTTATTCTGGTCTGATTTTGGGACATTTTGATGGGGAGTAAGCACATAAATAGCATTTTCGAGAAGGGCTGAATCAGCACCTCCAATACCGCTTTCTTCCGAACCTGCCATTGGATGTCCCCCGATAAAATAAACCGATGGAGGAACTATTCTTTCGACAGCTTCCATAATCCAACTTTTACTGCTCCCCACATCAGTTATAACTGCCCCCGCCTTCACTGCAGTAAGTATTTCTTTTAGCAGCTCTACGGTACTTAATACCGGAACAGCCAGGATAATCAAATCTGCTTCTCTGACCGCTTCAGTTGCTGAGTTTACTGCTTCATCTACCGCCCCTTTTCTAACAGCTTCCAGGCAAGCATCCTGGTCGCTGTCAAAACCAACTATCCTTTCAACCAGGCGTCTTTCTCGCAGGGCACCCCCAATACTGCCACCGATCAAACCTGTGCCAATTAAAGCTACCCTGGAATAGTAATAACCTTTGCTAAATGAGCCTTCCCACACTTAGAGCCACTCCCTTTAACTCCCTAATTAACTGTTTAAACTCTCCTGGTGTTAGGGATTGAGGACCGTCAGACAAGGCTTCCTGAGGATTTGGATGGACCTCAACCATCAACCCATCGGCTCCAGCAGAAACTGCCGCCCGGCTCATCGCCGGAACCAGGTTTGAATGGCCCGTACCGTGACTGGGATCAACGATTATCGGCAGATGACTTAACTGTTTAACTAAAGGCACAGCACTTAAATCAAGGGTATTGCGGGTATAAGGTTCAAAAGTGCGGATCCCTCTCTCACAGAGAATAACCTGATAATTACCCCCATTTAAAATGTATTCTGCAGCCATCAGCCACTCTTCTATAGTTGCCGAAAGTCCTCTTTTCAGGAGTACGGGTTTGCGGATTTTACCAAGTTCACGGAGCAGGTAATAATTTTGCATATTACGCGCTCCTACCTGGATGATATCGGCACATTCGGCAACTTCATCAACAGTAAACTGGTCCATTACTTCGGTAACAATTAAGAGCCCGGTTTCCTCCCGCACCTTGTTTAGGTACTGCAGACCTTCATGCTCAAGCCCCTGGAAACTATACGGTGAAGTACGCGGTTTAAAAGCACCGCCCCTAAAAATTTTAGCACCGGCTTCTTTGACCGCTCCTGCCGCTTCTATCAGTTGTTCTTCTCCTTCAATAGCGCAGGGTCCGGCCATAATTGTTAGCTCTTCTCCCCCAATGCCAGTATCTCCAAGGGAAATTACCGTGTCATCAGGGTGAAACTCACGTCCGGCTAATTTAAACGGCCGGGTAATAAAAACTACCTGTTCAACCTGGGGCATCGATTCCAGGGTTTGAGCCGCTTCTTCACGCCTTTGGCCGATCACCCCGATAATGGTGCGATTTTCACCGCTGGACAGGTGAACCCCGTAACCCATTTCATTTAACCGTTCAGTGACCCGATCTACATCTTCTTGATTGGCTCCTGGATTCATTACCACTATCATTTTTTAACAACCTCCTTACTTCCGTGCTACCGTAAGATACAAGTGCCTGCTCAGCCATGCTGAGCAATAACAGATAACAACACGAATAGTGTAAATTAATATTAAATGTATGCTCAATTACTCTCTCCGTCAATTCCGGCAAGCCTGGTGGTGACTGAACCATCATAAGTCTATTGATCTTGCTACTTCAACCTAGCTTGACAATAGTAATTCAGCTATCTGGATTGAGTTAGTCGCTGCTCCCTTGCGAATATTGTCAGCTACTACCCAGAGATTCAGACCATGTTCGACAGAATAATCCTGGCGAATACGCCCTACAAAAACACTATCTTTACCATCGGCATCAAGGGGCATTGGATATTCCAGGGTTCCCGGCTGGTCAATTACTTCTATGCCTCGCCTATTTTGCAAAAGTTCCCGGGCTTTTTCCGCCGATAAAGGATTATTCAACTCTACGTTTAAAGCAATGGAATGACCGTTGAAAACAGGGACTCTTACTGTAGTAGCCGTAACCGGCAACCCTGAAAGATTCATGATTTTTCGGGTTTCGTTAACCATTTTTATTTCTTCTTTGCAATAGCCGTCTTCAGCAAAAACATCAAGTTGAGGGACCATATTAAAGGCTATTTGATAGTTTCGTTCAGCGCCTTTGCGGGGAATATATTTTGCTTGTACCGGTTTACCTTCCAGGTAATCGCTGCTTTGTTTTTTTAGCTCATCAACCGCTTCCTTACCCGCTCCTGAAACGGCCTGGTAGGTGGCGGCTACCACCCTTTTGATAGAAGCCGCTTCCTGCAAAGGCTGCAAAATTACTACCATCTGAATGGTTGAGCAGTTCGGGTTGGCAATTATACCCTGATGCATTGAAGCTGCTTCCGGGTTCACTTCCGGAACAACCAGGGGCACATCATCTTCCATTCGGAAAGCATTGCTGTTATCTATTACCACTGTTCCATGTTTAGTCGCTTCCGGCCCGAATTCTTTGCTAATTTGTTCTCCTGCGCTGAAAAAAGCAATATCCACATCATTAAAAGACTGATGAGTAAGTTCTTCCACTCTGTATTCCTGCTCCCCGACCTTGACTGCCTGATCCACAGAACGTGAAGAAGCAAGCAATTTGAGTTTGGAAAAAGGAAACTTCCGCTCAATCAAGACCTCAACCATTTTTTGTCCTACCATACCGGTTGCTCCAACCACTGCTACATGTAAATCTTTTTTCATCGCACTACCTCCAGGCATTTTTCAAATTTATTTAGTTTATTAGATGCTTATAAGAAGCTATTAAAAAATTATTCGGAGCAATCATTATTTTCCTCTTCGATCAGTTCGGTGATAACCGGCTGGTACCGTGGATTACCTTTTACCCTTTGATCCCATAAACGGATTAAAATAAAAATTAAAGTCATTAAACCAAACCCAACTCCCAATGCCGGCAAATCCTGGTCACCGGCATACCCAAGGAAATCAGCCAAAGCTAACCAGGAAAATATTCCGGCAACCATACCGCCCAGGGGCACCATGTATAGCACAAAAGAAACCAGGAGCATGCTGCGGTTATCAGATTCCATTAGCACCCGCTGACCGACCTGTGCACCAATGGGGTTTTGCGCATCAATCATTTCATCACGCTTGCCCGCTCCGCTCAATATGCCACAACGGCCGCACTTTTCACAAGCTAAATGTTTTTGCAAATTTACCGTGGCAGTATCGCCTTTATTTTCTACTACAAGGCCGTACTGTTCCATATATTGAAAAGATACCTCCCGCGGCGTTGCTGTCTAATAAGCCAATATCTTTTATGTAGTGTATCTTAGCACATCACGGCTAAGTAAACAAGGAAAGGCTACCGGCGTATAGCCGGTAGCCCTATCCTCAATCGTTCCTTAACCGCTGAAGATCCGGTCAAGCTAAATTTTGCAAGTCTAAGTCTCAATTACTTGGAAGTTAGTTCATCTGAATGAAACACCAGGTATGGTTATTCTCCAGACAAATCCTACCTGAGAAAAGGCTTTTAAATTTGCTACAAGATCACAAAACTATTTACCTAAAGGCAAATTTTTAAGCAAATGCCTCGGGTATTTCTTTCAAAGTAGCATAGTTGAAAACAGGTCCATCTTTGCAAACGTACATATTACCGGCGTTACAACGACCGCATTTGCCTATGCCACACTTCATCCTGTTTTCCAGGGTGGTATAAATTTGATCATCTTCAAAACCCAATTTTTTTAAGTTTTCCAGGACGAAGCGGATCATTATTGGCGGTCCACAGGTAATGGCGATAGTGTTTTCAGGCGATGGGCTTACATCCATTAACACCTGGGGCACAAAACCAACGTTGTGATCCCATTTTTCTTCTTCAATATCAATAGTCAGATGGCAGGATACTTCTTCCTCTTCGGTCATTTGTTCAAACTCTTCTTTGAAACAAAGGTCTCCCGAAGTTCGAGCACCATAAATCATGGTAAGGCCCCCGTAGTTGTCATAATTTGCCTTTACATATTCGACAATCGGGCGCATCGGAGCCTGGCCGATACCACCGCCGATAGTAATTATATGTTTGCCCTGCCATTCTTCCAGGGGAAATTTATTCCCGTATGGTCCCCTGACCGTCATCTTATCCCCGGGTTCCAGCTCGTGAAGGGCCTGGGTAACTTTGCCCATACGCATCACTGAAAAACGCAGGAAATCACCTTCTGTAGGTGAGCAGGAAATAGAGATCATGCTTTCTCCAACCCCAAGCACTCCGATCATGGCGCACTGCCCCGGGAAGTGTTCCCAACTCTTGCGGACTTCTTCATCATCAAAAACAACTTTAAAAGTTTTTATTGCCCGCTCTCCCAGAGTCTCATACCAGGTTTCCTCAACCGTGGCATAATAAGGTATGTAGGGATTTTCCATGTTCATCGTAGCGCCTCCTTTACCTGCCCCAAAACATCCACAATATCTATGTTGACCGGGCAAAGGTTAATACACCGTCCGCAGCCGACACAGGCAATCACGTCAAATTTATCAACATAGTAGTTATACTTGTGGTTAATGCGATTCCTGGTTCTTTCTCTTCTGGTAGACCGGGGGTTATGTCCTGAAGCATGCAGGGTATATTCCCTGAACATGCATGAATCCCACATGCGACAGCGCCTTGCTTCTTGACCTTCGGTTTCGTCCTGGATATCAAAGCAGTGGCAGGTCGGGCACAAATAGGTGCAAGTCCCACAGCCCAAACAGGAAGCCGAAACTCTCTGCCATAAGGGGTCCTCCCATAACCCGGGCAACCCGGCCGGGATTCCCTCGGTATCTATGCTACGCTTAATTTTATTTGCTGCTTCACCGGCAATAGATTCTTTTTGCTCCTGGCTGTCATTACCGGCTTCTTCTAATAGTTCTTTCAATTCTTCCAGCAGGGAACCTCCTTTTTTCGTTACCTGTTCCAGGAAATAAGATTCCCCGAGATCAACCATCAGTAAATCAAGTCCCTCGGTAGAAGCGGGCCCTCCATTTACCGAAGTGCAAAAACAGTTCAAACCCGGTTCGGTACAAGCCAACCCAACCAGGGTAACCTGTTCACGTCTTTTTAGGTAATACGGATCCTCTTCATCCCAGTTGAAAAGCTTATCAATAATTTTCATCGACCGGGCGTCACAGGGCCGCACTCCTAAAAGCACTCTTTCCTTCCCCGGCTGTGGCTGCTTTAGCTCCTCGGAGCCTGATTTAAATCTGAACAAGGTCTCAGTCTGAGGAAATACCACTTCTTTAGGCGGTACCCTCGTATTGCTGAAATCTAAGGAAGGCACCTCCCCTTCAGCTACCGGGGCAAAACGCAAGCCGTTACTATCAACCTGCGGAGCCCACAGTTCCTTGCCGGCCAACTTCCCGATAAAATCGGGCCATTTTTCCTTATTTAGCAGCATCGCTGACATATCACCCACCTCTACATTATGAAGTCCTCGGGATCATCAGGTTTATAACCTGCCTGGAATGGTTCTGCCTCAGGATCGGTTCCAGGTTCGTAACCGTACTTTTCCCGTACCTCCCGGGCTAACTTTCGGTTCAATTTACCCAAAGGTATATTTGCCGGGCATACCCGTTCACATTCACCGCATTCTATACATCGCGCAGCAAGGTGAAAAGCACGGGCCAGGTTAAAAGCGGTATTTTCGGAAAAGTTGACCGAGCGGTAAACCCAGGTCGGGTTTAAACGATCCAGGATACAATCTTCGCAGTAACAAAGCGGACAGACATTTCGGCAGCTATAACAGCGCAGACAATTTGCAAACTGCTCCTGCCAGTATTCCCAGCGGTTATCTACATCTTTCCCTTCAACTTCTGCCACACCTGTATCTTCAGCCGGTTCCCAGGGTTCTACCGGTTCACCAAGGGTAATATCGCTGACTACCGGATTGGGATAACGGCATAGCTTGCATTTTTCAGCTAACACCTCATCGCGAGACAAATTAGTCTCCTCACCGTTTCTAACCAGAACAAAGCCATCATCACTCCACTTTATTTCAGCCGGTTCTTCAGCTTCCGGGTATTTTTCCGCTAGCAGGGCAGGATCTACCATTCCCGGACAATGACAGCCAATTATCACTACATTTTCGCGCTCAATGCCTTTTTCCATTAACAGCTGGGTTACCGCCCGACTGTCACAGCCCTTAACCATTATGGCAACCTTGCGTTTGTCGGGTTCCTGGCCCCGCGGCAGTGGTGGTTTTTCCACGAGGGTAAGGTAAGTGGCCAGGTTGGCGGTGCAGAGGGGTGAAAATATCAACTCTGCAGCGCTTTCTGCATCTTCAACAAAGCCTGGCATAACCCGGTAACCGAAAGTGCCCTTTTTCCAACCGATCAAATACTTTACATCATCCCGGGCTACTACCTCCGCCGCGGTTTCCCGTAACTTTTCCAGGTCCATCTTCTAAAACCCCTCCTACCAATCAATCTGCCGGCGCCTGAACCCTTCAAAAGGCCCGGCTTCCTTAGTATCTTCAACCGTTTTTTCCACTACCTCTTTCCACTTGTGTCCCTCTGAAGCCGATACCCAGCTCATGTGAAAACGCCTGGGATCCACTCCGGCAAATTCCAAGAGCTCTTTCAGCAAGCCCATCCGGCGCCGGGCATGATAATTGCCTTCCATGTAATGGCAATCACCGGGATGGCAGCCCGAAACAAGGACACCATCTGCCCCCTGATGAAAAGCGTTCATCACATAAAGCGGATTGACTCGCCCGGTACACATAACCCGGATAACTTGTATGTTATGGGGGTACTGGATCCTGCTGGTCCCGGCCAGGTCGGCCCCCGCATAGGAACACCAATTGCAAAGAAACGCTACAATATTCGGTTCTTGGTTTGCACTCATTTCATGGCCCCCAATGCCGCTATTTGTGGTAATATCTGGCAATCACGGAATGATTTAGGTTGGATTGAGTCAGACAGGCAGGCCGCAGAACATGAACCGCAGCCTTTACAGAGTGCTTCATTGACCCTGGCCACTTCAAGCTCATACCCAAAACGATTAACCGTTACCATTTCAATTGCCGAATATGGACATATTTCTACACAGAAGCCGCACCCCCGGCAGGTTGCTTCATTAACTTCGGCAACCTGGGCACTAATCATTACTTTACCCCTGGCCAGGGGAATCATTGCTGAAGCCGCAGCTCCCTTGGCCTGGGCTACCGTATCGGGGATGTCTTTCGGGCCCTGGCAGCAGCCGGCCAGGAATACGCCATCGGTAGCCGTATCTACCGGAGCCAGCTTCGGGTGGGCTTCGAGATAAAAGCGGTCTTGAGACTGCGAGAGTCTCAGCAGATCCATTATATCGCGCATCTCCTTACGCGGCTCCATACCCACACCTAAGACAACCAGGTCTACTTCATCTTCTAGCGGAGTAGCGGTAAGGGTGTCTTCTGCCTTAACCACCAGCTTGTTGCCTCGTTTAAAGATTTCTGAAGGATTGCCCCGAATATAACGGACATTCTCCCGGCGAACCCGGTCGTAAAATTCTTCGTACCCTTTTCCAAAAGCCCGGACATCCATGTAGTAAATCCTGATATTAGCATCAGGCAGCTTTTCCCGGACCAGGTGAGCCTGCTTGGCAGTATACATACAACAAACCCGGGAACAGTATTCATTGCCTACGCTCTCATCACGGGATCCGACACACTTGATAAAAGCAACTTCTTTAGGCTCAACCTCATCCTCGCCATTATTGATGGTTACTTTTCCGCCAGTCGGTCCGGAGGCGGAAACCAGTCTTTCCATTTCCATACCGGTAATTACATTCGGATAATCATCATAGCCATATTCCGGCTTCCTGGAGGGATCAAAGGGATCGAAACCGGTAGCGACAATAATCGCGCCGACTTTGAAATCCACGAACTCATCTTCCTGCTCGAAATCTATCGCACCAACCCCGCAGACTTCCTGGCATTTGGGGCCTTTTCCGCATTTGCCCCTTTTCAGGTAGAGACACTCTTCAGGATCGATCGTGTATTTTGCCGGGACAGCCTGGGGGAAAGGCAGGTAAATTGCGGAACGTTTACCCATGCCCTGGTCAAATTCATTTGGAAAACGGTCTTTAACCCGGCACTCATTGGCACAATCGCCGCAACCGGTGCACTTATCAAAGTCTACATAGCGTGCTTTCTTGCGAACTTTCACATCAAAGTTGCCGATATAACCGCCGATTTCTTCCACTTCTGAATAGCTCAACAGCTCAATATTGGGATGGCCGGCACAGTCAACCATCTTTGGTGTCAAAATGCAGGCCGAGCAATCAAGAGTGGGAAAAGTCTTGTCAAGCTGGGCCATCCTTCCACCAATAGAAGGTGTTTTTTCCACCAAATATACCTTAAAACCTGCATCGGCGATATCAAGAGCAGATTGAATGCCTGCTATGCCAGCACCAATAACCAGGGCCGCAGGCTCGGCGTCAACCTCCTTCGGTTCCAGCGCTTCAAGAAGCCTAACCTTTGCCACTGATGCGGCAACCAGTTTTTTAGCCTTGGGAGTAGCTACTTCCATGTCAGTATGCACCCAGGAGCATTGTTCCCTGATATTGGCCATTTCCAGGAAATATGGGTTAATCCCCGCATCCTGGATGGTTTTTCTGAAAGTCGGCTCGTGCATCCTCGGAGAGCAGGAAACGACAACCACCCTGTTTAAACCATGTTCCTTGATATCCTCTTTAATCAGGGTCTGTCCGGGGTCAGAACACATATATGAGTAAGTGCGCGCCAGTTTGACATTGGGCAAGCTTTGGGCAAACTGCGCCACCTCTTCCACGTCTACCGTGGAAGCAATGTTTATTCCGCAGTGACAGACATAGACGCCTACTTTCGGTTTTTCAGTCATCTATTATTTCATCCTCCCGAAAAATTTGGCCTGTATAAATCATTTTAGCCTTTCAGCTCCCCCAGTTTTTCCTTTAACGCGGGGACAACTTTGAACATATCGTCAACTATAGCATAATCAGCAACGGTAAAGATAGGAGCTTCGGGGTCTTTGTTAACGGCCACTACAGTTTTTGCCCCTTTCATTCCGGCCACGTGTTGGAATGCTCCGGAAATACCAAGGGCCAGGTATAGCTTTGGTTTCACAGTCTTACCGGAAGTTCCAACCTGGCGGTCATGCGGGATCCAACCGGCATCCGTCGCCGCCCGGGAACCGGCTATATCGGCTTTGATTGCCTTGGCTAATTCTTCGATATCAGGTAAGTTTTTGTCCTCTTTAAGTCCGCGTCCCACAGCAATAAGGATTTCTGACTGGGTAATATCGACATCCCCTACCTCGGCTTCAATATATTCGACAAACTTACGATAAGGAATATCTTCTTTTAATGGGGAATCTAGTTTTTCCACGCTGCCTGCTGCAGCCGGTTCCGGCGCTTCCACGGCGCCTTCACGGATAGTAACCAGGTAAGTATCAGCAGGCTTAAACGCAACTGTGGCGTTCACTTTTCCGGAATACATCGTCCGAGTCGCTTTAAGAGCGCCATCTTCATAATTGAGATCAATTGCTTCTGCAATCAGCGGTAATTTCTTTTCTACTGCCAGGGCAGGCATAAAATCAACTCCCTGGGCAGTCTGTCCGGTCATTAATACGGCAGGTTTCATTTCATCGATCAAGGAAGAGAGAACTTTTTGGTATTTTTCAGCATTGAAGTTTTCAAACACGGGGTCGTCGATTACATTAACTTTAACCCCGTAACCGCTTAGTTTACCGGCCATATCATCTAAGTTGCTACCGATCAACAAAGCCTCTGCTTCGCAACCCATATCTTCAGCCAGCTTTGGAGCTATTGCCATCATTTCATAGGAGATATCCCTTAGCTCTCCTTGGCGGTGTTCCGCCAATACCAGGATTTTACCCATTATACTAAACCTCCTTTAACCAGGATGGATGCCAGTTTCTCAGCTTTTTCATCCGGTTCTCCCTCGATAAATTCAGCGGCACTTTCAACCTCTGGGATATAGAGGTTTTCCAGGATAATCCCGGATGCGTCAAAGCTTACTTCAGCCGGGTCGAGGCCGAGATCATCAAGGCTTTTTACATTAAGCTCTTTTTTCTGGGCCTGGCGAATCCCGCGAATAGGTGCGTAGCGGGGCTCGTTGATCCCTGTCTGAATTGTAAGCACCGCAGGCAGCTCAAGTTCAACTACTTCCATCAACCCGCCTTCCAGTTCGCGGTGTGCCTTAACCTTTCCATCCAGCACTTCAACTTCTTTCACCATTGAAGCATGGTTAACACCAAGTTCTTCAGCCAGGGCCACACCGGTAGACATGTGTCCATCATCTGCCGCCATACAACCGGTAAATACCAGGTCAAATTCCTGGTCCTTTAAAGCACCGGCTAAAACCCTGGCAATAATTAGGGGATCGTGGCCTGCTATCCGCTCATCTTCAATCCTGGTAGCCCGGTCACAACCCTTGGCCAGGGCCATGCGGATCATAACCTCGGATTGCTTGGGTCCGATTGAAAGAACATCCACCTCCCCGCCCTTATCTTCTTTAATCAATACAGATTCTTCCACAGCGTAATTGTCGGCGTCGTTGATGTCATACGAAAACCTGCTGTCATCAACCGTTTTGCCGTCGGGATTAACCTTTACTTCCGCTTCGGAAGTGTCAGGTACATACTTGATACAAACAAAACTCTTCATCAGTTATTCCACCTCCTAGCAATATTAAACCAAATCAGCTATCTGCAAGTTCTCCCAGCAGTTCAGTTATTTCAGCTACACGCATTTCTTCCTCGTAACCCAGGCTTTTCATGGCATCTTCCAGGGTTAATATACAGAAGGGACATGCTGCTGCCACAATTTCGGCACCAAGCTCTTTAGCATCCTTGATTCTTGTTTCAGCCAATCTTTCTGCAGTTGACTGGGACTCGATCCACATTTTGCCCCCGCCCCCTTCACAGCAGAGACTGCGTTCACGACATCGTTCGAATTCCAGCAGTTCTACTCCGGGAATACTTTTCAACAAGCGCCTTGGCTCGTCGTAGATACCGCTTTGCTTACCCAGGTAGCAAGGATCATGGTAAACGATCTTTTTAGGCAGTTCTTTATCCCAGGTGAGCTTTTCTTCCTCAACCAGTTCATCCAAAAGCTGGGTATAATGGATTACCGGGCTCTTTAAGTCGGGAAAATATGTATTATAGGTGGTGTAACAGTGCGGTGACAGTGCTACGATCCGCCCGGCATTGAACTGGTTCAAAAATTCAGTGTTGTCTTCGACAAGCATTTCAAACAAACCTTCTTCACCTATAGTAAATACCTCACTACCACAACAGCTTTCATCCTCGGGCAGGAAAGCATAGTCAATTCCCGTCTTGTTTAAAAGTTTGACCATATTTTTTGCCATTACTTGTACCCGGGGGTCATAAGCAATCGTACAGCAGACAAAGAAAAGATTATCAACTTCTTGCCCTTCTTCAGCCACCTTTACATCCAGACCTTCCATCCAATCAGTGCGGGCAGCACGCGGCTTTTCCCAGGGATTACCCTCGAGTAGAACACTCTGCAAAGCATCACGGACGGTTGGCTCGACCTTACCGCTTTCAACAATCATTGCCCTCAAACCAATTAAAACCTCCAGGGGTTTTAACCCCTTGGGACAGCGGACGGCACAGGTATGACAAGCCGTGCAGTCCCAGATCTCCGTCAACCTGGCCAGTTCATCGAGTTTTTCCTCGTCGTAAGCATTGTTTACAAATTGACGCACATTCAACCCAGCTCGTACAGTAACCGGACAACCACCGGTACAGCGGCCACATTGAATGCAACCCAACAAATCATGTTTTTCAGTAAATGTCTGGTTTTCGATACTCATTATCATACCCCGCATCATTTAATTAATGGTAAACTTCCTGAATCGCTACCGGCAAGACAAATACTGTTGATACCACCAACTTCCGCCGGTTATTATTCGCCCGGTAAACAAGCCTGTCGTACCACCTCCGTTTAATCCCTGCCGGTTTTTAAAGAACACGATCATTTATCAGACAATTCTTATAAAACTACTCCATTCTATATTTAGATTTCGCCATTTCATAAAAAACTCCTGCTTAATTTTTTAATTCATTAATATTTTCCATGGGCAAATATTTAACAGCTTAAAAGACGCTTTAAAGAAATAGATGTTTCCGGATTATTTAATATACCTTAATGCTCCCTGCTTTATCTCCGGTAATCCTTCCTACCGGGCTTGATTGAACACCCCTGTTCTGCAGGGCTTGCATGTAACGTTCCGTCTTGCCAGGGGAAACAGCAACCAGCAAACCACCTGAAGTTTGCGGATCGGCCAAAATAATTAGAGCGTCGCTTTCCTTTTCTTTGTCGCCGCACCACTCCACGTATGGACGAATATATTCCAGGTTGCGGTAGGCACCGGCCGGGATCATCCCCATAGCAGCCATCTCCGCTGCTTTTGGATAAAGAGGCACTTTACTGTGATCAATCTCCGCCCCGGTATTGCTGGAAAGAAGCATTTCCTGTAGATGTCCTAAAAAACCGAACCCGGTAATATCTGTACAGGCGGAAACTCCCACCTCAAGCATCGCATCAGCTGCGGAATCATTGAGGGCAGCCATTCCCATTACAGCTTCAGCATAATCTTGTTCCTCGATCAAATCACCCTTAACGGCAGTAGTAATAATGCCTGTACCAAGAGGTTTAGTCAACACAAGGTTGTCGCCGGGAGAGGCACCACCCCCTTCAACTATTTCACCGGGGTCGACTAAACCGGTTACAGCTAACCCGTATTTGGGTTCCGGGTCTTCCAGGCTGTGGCCGCCGATCACTGCTGCTTCGGCTTCAATCACCTTATCATAACCACCGCGCAATATTTCTTCCATAACCTCAAGCGGTTGACAGGAAGCCGGGAAACAAATGACATTCAATGCCGTTAGGGGTTTGGCTCCCATAGCATAAAGGTCGCTGAAAGAATTGGCTGCGGCTATTTGGCCAAATGTATATGGATCATCAACTATCGGTGTAAAAAAATCAATTGACTGGACCAGTGCCTGGTTACCGGAAATACGGTATATCCCGGCATCGGCAAAATGCTGTTCACGGTTTAAATAATTTGGATCATCAAGAACCGGTAATTTGCGCAAGACTTGCGCCAGGGCCTCGGGCCCGATTTTGGCAGCTCAGCCTGCGCTGGTAGTCATCTGGGTAAGGCGTACTTCCCTTCGATCCATATCAACACATCCTTTCCTGGTCAGATCAAACCTCGCGATAAGCCTTAAGAACGCTCTAATCTAAATGGAATACGGTAATCTTCAACTCGCCTGGTTAATTTTTCCTGGTCAAAATGCTCAAGCAGGGCCTGGGCGTACTTTCGCGAAGTATCCGCCAAATCCCTAAACTGGGCCAGAGTCAAGGTTTCTTCGGAATTAAAATGTCTGCGTAACAGTGAAATAGCTTCCCGGTAAGCATCATGGTGAAAATATAGCTCTTCATTTATCTTTACCAGAATACCTTTATCCTGTAGATAACCAAACAATTCATCGCGACGAGCCGGGTCGGCTTCCGCTTTTTCCATGGCAGCTTTCACTGAAGGGGGTTGTAGCCAGGCCAAACGATATGTTTCATTTAAACGATCAAGCCGCTCCTTGTCCTTCCCGGAAGGATCCGGTTCAAAATCATAGAGACTAACCACATCGCCTTTAGCTGAAATCAGTTTCTTTTCTTCTAACCTTGAAAGCAAAGCATCGTACTCCCGCTGCTCGAAAGAACGGGGCAGTATTCCTTTCAGGCGGGCCCGGGAAATACCGGGTAAGAGGGGATGTTCCCGGTGATAATTTTCCAACTGATCGAGCAGGACTTTTTCATATTCCTGCAACTTATCAGCCGGGATGTAAGCTCCTGCCAACTTTTCCACGTGGCCCGCCTGCAAATCATTTTCCAGGATCGCTTCGATAGTTCCCCGATCGATGCGGGTCTCTTTTACCAGCCTATCGCTTCCGGCAACCACCAACTCTTCAAGCTTACGCCACACAAATGCAGCATCACCACCGGCAGACGGGGCTTTTTTCAATTCCTCCAGGTGGGCAATTACCTCGGGGCGAAACCGGCGGTGTTTTTCCGGGTAAGGATCTAAAACCATCCCGCCTCCGATAGTAGTCATCGGGGAATAGGAGCGAATCACATAAGGATCGCCCCTTTCAGCCACAATTCCCCGGTCAAGACGACACTGGACAAGGCAGCTCTCGCCGGGCCGCAGCTCGTCCCGGTCGAGCAATAACATCCTTGCTACACAGCGATCGGTACCGAGGAAAAAATGGACGGGATCCAAATTTTTCAAACTTCGTGCTGCTCGCGGTAAAAGTTCTAAATTAACATCTATCAATTCAGTAGGCCGGTAATATCCGGGGCTGCTAACCACGCTTCCCCGGAGAACTTCGTCTTTGTCCAATCCGGAAAGATTGAGAGCAACCCTGCTGCCAGCCCTGGCTTCATTTACATCCTGATCGTGGATTTGAATGTTGCGGACCCTGGCTTCACGCCCCGGGGGAACTACGGCCACCGTATCACCGGTACGGACCGAACCCTGGACCAGGGTTCCGGTAACCACAGTTCCAAACCCGGCAATAACGAAAGACCGGTCGATTGGGAGACGCAGAGGGCCGGAAGCATTGCGGGGCTCCAACCCGGCAGTGAGATCATCAATTGTCCGGCGCAAATCCTCGATGCCCTCTCCTTTAATAGCAGAAACCGGGTGGATGGGTGCGCTTTCTAAAAAAGTGCCTTTAAGTTCCTCCCGGATTTCATCCACAACCAGTTCGCGCCACTCTTCATCGGCAAGGTCAATCTTAGTGATAACAACAATGCCGTTTTTCACGCCCAAAAGCTGAAGTATGTCAAGGTGTTCCCTGGTTTGGGGCATGACCCCTTCCGCAGCATCAACCACCAGGATAACCAGGTCCATCCCGGCGGCACCGGCAAGCATATTGTGAATAAAACGTTCATGCCCGGGGACATCAACAACCCCGGCAATCCTTCCACCGGGCAGCTTAAACGGCGCAAAACCCAGGTCGATAGAGATTCCCCGTTTTTTTTCTTCTTTCAGGCGGTCGGTATCAATACCGGTAAGCGCGGAAATAAGGACGGTTTTGCCGTGGTCAACGTGTCCTGCCGTGCCAATAATTAATTGCTCCAAATCAATTCAACGCTCCTTAGCTAACTTACTGCATTTACAGCTTGCTTTAAAGCTTCAAAGAGAAGATTTTCCTGTTCTTCAAAAATAGTTCGCAAGTCAAAAAGAAGGGCATCCTGCTGTAGTCGCAAGATTACCGGGGGCTCACTAAGACGCAACCGATCCGCTATTTCCGAAGGAGAAGGATCTCCTTCTCCAGGGATCACCCTGACCAGGCAGGTGGGCAACTCCGCAGTAGGAAGAGCTCCCCCACCAACCCTTGATACTCCCGTGGTAACATTAACTTTTCCACCGGTAAATAAACTGTCAAATCTTAAAGCCATCTCTTCAGCTCTATCTCGCAGCTGATCCACTCCGGTAGTCAACATCCGCCAAACGGGAATTTCCTTAACTGCAGTTTCTTCCTCGAGGTAAAGCTGCAGGGTGGCCTCCAGCGATGCAATGGTAAACTTATCCACCCGCAGCGCCCTGGCCAATTGATTCTCACGAACCCGGGAGACAAGCTCCCTGCGGCCCACGATTATACCTGCCTGCGGCCCACCCAGCATTTTGTCACCGCTAAAAGTAACCAAATCAGCACCGGCGGTAATACTGTCCTGGACCCTCGGTTCAAAAGGAAGGCCATATTTCTCCAGGTCCAGGAAAACCCCGCTTCCTAAGTCTTCAATAAGCAAAAGGCCGTTTTTATCAGCTATTTCAGATAGTTCCCCGGTTTCTACTAAGGCTGTGAAACCGGACATATGGTAATTACTGGTATGAACTTTAAGAAAAGCCGCGGTGTCTTCGTTAACTGCCGCCTGGTAATCCCCTGGATGGGTTTTATTAGTGGTACCCACTTCGCTTAGGCGAGCACCACTGGCAGCCATTATTTCAGGAATCCTGAAAGATCCGCCGATTTCCACAAGCTGGCCGCGAGACACCACTACCTCCTGTCCGGAAGCTACCGTATTTAAGGCCAGGAAAACAGCTGCGGCATTATTATTAACTACCACGGCGGCTTCTGCGCCACTCAACTTGCAAAGCAATTCTTCCAGGTGATCCTGTCTTGAGCCACGCTTTCCGCTTTCCAGGGACAGTTCAAGATTGCTGTAAGAACCGGCTATGGCGGACATTGCCTCTACCGCGGGCTTCGGCAACGGGGCCCTTCCCAGGTTAGTATGAATGACCACCCCGGTGGCGTTAATCACAGGGCGTAAGTTCATTCCGGCATATTTTTCGGCAAGGGCAAGTGCTTCTTCGGCCAGGAACTCAGGAGAAAGGTCCAGCTCTTCTATCAGTTGTTCGGGAGTTTGGGACCCAGTAATTTTCCGGCGGTAATAATCAATAGTCTCTTTGACCGCCTGCAGGACCAGGGATCGCGGCAATCGCTGAAGTCCCTTTTCTAGAGAAGGTTCTTTTAATAAGCGGTCCACTGCCGGTAGTTCCCTCAGCAATGCCTGTCGATTGTCCAATTTACTTTACCTCTTTCCAAGTGTAATATTTTATGTTTGGGTTATATCCCGGGAGTTAAAACCCTGGATTTTCTAACTTTCATATACTGATTATGACACGATAATTATATCAATTTAAAATGCCCCTTGACAACTTAAAACCCCGAAGCAGGTTAAAGTGATAATATTTTTTTCCTCCCGCTTCCATTATTTATCTCCAAGTTTTGACCTTCCAACAAACTGGACTTCATTGCACTATTAAAAGAAAGAATAATCACATACTGATCATGTACGATTCCCCTTCCAGGGCAAGTTCTGCTTCCGTGAAATGCTCCTTCGCTTCGGCCAGGGAATCACCCGGCTCATTTTCAGGGTAATGATGGGTTAAAAGAAGGCGCCTGACTCCTGCCGCAGATGCTATTTGTGCCGCCTGAGAAGCGCTCATGTGGTTGGGTAACCCCTTCTCGATGTCAATTTTCCGGTAATTTGCTTCGCATAAAAACAGGTCGGCTTCTTTTGCAAATTCCTCGAGTTCAGCGCAGTATTCTGTATCACCCGAATAAACCAGGGTTCCAGAAGGAGAACGGAACCGCAGGGCCAGCGAAGGGAACGGATGCACCCCGTAAACTCCGTCAATCCAGAAAGGCCCGACCTGCAAACTTTCTCCCACCTGTAGTGTATTTACCGCATACACATCTTTATAAGATAGGCGCTCAAATTCCTGTTCAGGCTCTGGTGGAGCATACAATTTAAGCGGTTTCCTGCGCAGAGTCCCTTCTTCCGCAAAAGCCAGGGCATAGCGCATTACCATGATATCTGAAACGTGATCGGGGTGAAGGTGAGAAATAATCACAGCATCAAGTAAACGGTAATCAAGGTGCTGTCGCAGGCGACTGAAAACCCCGTTACCACAATCAATTAAAAGATTACAATTATTCTCCCTTAGCAAATAACCGGAGCAAGCCCCTCCAGCTGAAGGAAAGGGGCCGTAACAACCAAGGACTGTCAATTGCACAGGCAACACCTCCTGTAAAAGATTCTTTAATGCTCAATTATTTAACTTTATTATCAGCATATCATAAAGCCTTGCGAGGATCATTTATCGGGCTATCTTTCTCGAAATAATTAAATAGAAAACTCCCGAACCAGTCCCCTTTTGATTTTGTCATCAAGGGCCTCCCTGACTTCGCCCTTTGCACTGAAATAAATTATCTGCCATCCGGCCTCACAGGCTTCCTCAAGCAGCCTGAGCATAGTCTCAAGTCGGTTTAAATCTGCCTTGATGAAAGGATCGTCCAGGATAAGAAAACCTTTCCCCCCGCCCAACAATACATCTCCAAGAGCCATCCGGATCGAAAAATATAATTGATCATAAGCGCCCCCTGAGAGTTTTTCCGCTTCGAGTTTTTCTCCATTTTTCAATAAAACATTAACCTTTTCAGTATCATTATCAAAATCTACACCGGAGTAACGGTGATTGGTTATTTTTTTAAAGTAACTGCTTGCCGGTTTATTAAAACCAAAAAGTGTAGCTACCTTTTCCCCTTCTTCCCGGGCAATATCTTCAAACAGATTACGGGCAAGGTAAGCGCTTTCTCGTTTTTGCTCATGTGCCGTAAGCCATTCTTTTAATTTTTCCAGGGCAATTTCCAGATCGGTTAAGGTTTGGCAGACCAGATAACCCTCTTCTGCTGTCCCGGTAACCCTGTTTATTTCTTTTTCCAATTCGTAGAGTTCACCGCTTCGCTGTTTAAACTTCGCTTCCAATTCTTTTTTGACCCTCTCGCATTCATTCAGCTCTTTTTTTAGTCGGTTGAAAGTATTTTCATCATAGCTTAAGTTCACTGCCCTGTGCTCGTATACATCCAACTGTTCTATCCACCTGTCCCACTGAGCGACCAACTCTTCATCAGGGATTGTCTCACTACCACCACCAAAGTGGCTTTTGAGGATGCTTTTTTGTTTTTCTTGTTCATGTTTTAGTTCCTGTTTCTTCTTTAGCATGGAATAGTAGGAATTAATCGCCCCTACATCTACTGTAGTTTTAATCCGTTCAATTTTACCCTCTTCTTCTTTGATTCTTTTTATCTTTCCCTCTCGCTCTTTTTTCAACCGCTCATTTTCTTTTTTCCACCAGGCTGATTCGTTTTCCGCTTCTTTCACTTCACTTTCTTTTCTATTGAGGGTCTCTTTAAGCCGTTGGTACTCGGCGCGAGCTTCTGCAACATTGTTCACATGCAATCCTGCATCTTCAGCCCCGGAGCATATCCTTGCTTCCAAACCTGAAAGATTACTTTGCTTGCGCAAATATATCATCCGGGCAATAAAATAGGAGGCATTAACCATAAATGAAACAAAAAGTAAAGCCAGCAGCCACCAGGAAGGCTGCAACAAAGAACCAACCAGGGAAATGAGCATAACCAGGGTGGAAATAACAATGCTTTTTTTAAAAAAAGCATTTTCGATCATAACCTTGCCTTCTTGCAAAAGGGAAGCCAGCCTATCATAATCAGAAAGCAGCGACTCCACCTTTTGAGAGCACTGTGTCAGGTAATGCCGGTAAGAATCCAGTTCTTCTCTTTTAGTTTTAAACCATTTTTCCGCATCTAGCAAATTAGTCTTCTTTTTAACAATCTCGTTATCCAGGCGGTATAACTCATTTCTTAACATCTCCAGGTTTGCCTCAGCCCTCCGCCAGGCTTCAAAGTCTTCTTCCCGGTAACCCTCCAGGCCCGATAATTCAATGCGGGCCCTTCTTAAGCGATTCAGGGCTTCCCGCCCTTTTTCTAGCCTTTCACGGTAATAGGCAGCATTGATGAGGTCCAGTTTTTCGCCTGTTTGCCTAATTCTTTCTTCAAGTTCTGCCAATTCTTCTTCAATCCTGCCAAAGCCCTCCTCTTCTAACTCAAAAAACAGTCTTTTTGCCCTTTCAAGAAGCTTCCCGGCCTCGTTATGCCTGCTTTTAAGTTTATCCGGAGAAGTATCACGGAAATCGCCTCGGGGAGTAATCCTGCCTAACTCCTCAATTTTTGCCTGTACCTTTCTAATCTCTTCCGTGCGCATCCCGGTGAGGCGTCCGGTGATGTTCTTGTAAAAATCACTTTCCCCGGTGAGGGTCAGGTCGCTGTTGCGAATTAAAAATATATTCCTGAATTCAAGTGCGCTTATCCCAAAAAGCTGAGGATAAGAACCGGCTTCCGGCAGTTTTAGCTCCCGGCGGTATTCTTTTCCGTTACCGCTGTGATGCTCTTCTTTAGTAGTAATAACCACATAACCTTCCGGGCTTTCAGGTACTCTTTCAACCTCTTTAATAACACGCAATTCTCCGGGCTTAAAAAACATTTTCAACAGAGCATCAATTGTCAAGGTCTTACCTTCCTCATTGGGAGCATAAAAAAGGTTGATCATACCCAGTTCCTTTTTCTCCCATACAGTAAGAGGTCCGTAGCGGTTAATTGCAAATTCTTTAATATACATTAACTTAATACCACCCTCATGGCCCTGATAGCCAGTTTCCTGGCTTGCTCCTTGATTTCAGGAGAATGTTCCGAGTTTTCAAGCCTGGCAGTGAAGTCCTGGAAAAGGTCATCTTCAAAAACATTTTGTACGTCGATAAAATTAAAAACCGGATCATCGGCAAGCCTGTTGCCGGCAAGATCGCTGAGCCTCTCCGCCAAATCTATTTCACTCAAACCAAGGGCTTCGCCGTTAAACAAACCCTCTACTGTAAGTAAGATCTTTGCATGGGGGTGTAAAGAAGCAAGCTTTCGCTCCAGTTCAATCAAAGGATTTTCACCGGAAAAGGGATTGAGCGATAGATATATATTCTCAAAATGAAAGCTGTCTATGAGCATCTCTTGAGGATCTTCACCGATCGCGAGAAAGTTAACCATCCGCTGTCCGATCTCCTTCTTGGTTACTGATACCGGTGAACCTGGATAAATAAACAAACCCCCACCCGGAATTTCTCGCACGCTGAAGCGTGAATGAAAATGACCGGCCAACACATATTGCACCGGAAGCGGTTCAAAAAAAGCCAGACGCACCGGCATGTGCCGTCCGAACCCTTCATCGCCCCATTCTTGCGGGGCAAAGTAAGCATCAAGTAACTCCCCGTGAAAGATGATTATATTTAACAAGGAAGGATCCATCCGTGCAGCCATTTCCCGGAGGTTTGCAGCCATTTGTTCTCTGCCTACAGGCTTGTAAGGCACCCCCCATAGAACAACATTACTGCCAAGCTTCACCGGTTCATCAGCGCTGTCCAAAACTGTTAAGTTTTCTCCAAAGTACAGACCACTTCGGTAAGCCCGGTAATCGTGGTTCCCCGGCAAAATTACTGTCTGAAAAGCTTTATTACTCAAATATGAGCGCAGTTTGGCACGCAGGTTTTCCGCGGCAACATCTTTGTCGAAAAGATCTCCTGCTATCACCAGGACTGTCACCTGGTTTTCCAAAGCCAGGGTTGTAACTTCCCTTAAAGCATCCCAACGTTCAGGGGCATTTTCGTTTAAATGAAAATCTCCGGTGTGCAGGATTTTCAACTTTTACTCTCCCCCTTCTCAGCCATGCAAAATAAACAAAAATAACAAGGGGGCGATGCAATCATCGGCCCCCCGATTGTTCCCAGGTTTTAACCCGGCTAATAGAAATAATTAATGCCGGCACCTTATTTTTTACTACTACTAAAGTAATCCTTTGTTTTCTCACCATGATAAGCAAGCACGAGCAATAATATCCCCCAGAATGACATCCCGGTAACAACCTGTTGGAAACGAGTCATCGCCGTTTCCAAGTACAGCTCCTGGTAAGGCTGCACATGGGCAAAAATGTTTTCTATAGAAAAATACATAATCACTCCTACAAAAGCAGTCAGAACCAGGGTGAGGATACCCGGGGGCAGCAGCACCTTAAATCTCTGATCGATAAAGTAAAGCAAAATCATTAAAAAGCCAAGGCCGGCCAGGCTCAGCCAAAATATGTTATGAATCACCATTGGCTGCAAAGTAGCGGTAAACAACTGCACCTCGGTATAAGGAGGGGTCGCTTCCGTAACGATCACCTGGACTTCATCTTCCGCTTTTACTCCAAACAGCGAATAAGTCAAAAAAGTAATCAGTACGGTAATCGAGTAGATAAACCCAATCACTACTTTCAACCAACTCCGAAGGCCTTGTTTCATTTCATCCCTCCTCGTCAAAAATAGCTAAATCGTTAGTGGTAATCTACCTTAAAAATTAATTCTTAGCCTCTTTACTTTGCTCGTAGGTGAATAGTTTTTATATTCGCCCTGTTGTTTTAAGAATCCTGCAAAGCCTCATCATTTTTTGCCTGGATAAACCGTAACCGCTAAGTATAGCGCCACTTTTCAAGAACGCTGTCCGGGATCACCACAGTCTGCGAGCGATCCGGCCCCACCGAAACCAGTTCTACCGGTATGCCGGCTGTTTCTTCAAGGGCTTCTAAGTATCTTTTTGCGGTCAAAGGCAAATCTTTCAACCTGCTTACACGGGATATATCTTCATCCCAACCCGGGAAAACCTCGTATACCGGCTTACACTTTTGCAGGCTGGCTAGATCTTGGGGAAACTCATTTACCCTCTTTCCGTCGCATTCATAAGCTACAGCCAGGTTAATGGTTTCCAAACCGCTTAAAACATCCAGTTTAGTTACAGCTAACCCGGTCAACCCGTTAATCCTTGCCGCATAACGTGCAATAACTGCATCAAACCAACCACAGCGACGTGGTCGCCCGGTGGTGGTCCCGTATTCACCACCCTGCCTTCTTAAAACTTCACCGGCCTCTCCTTTTTCTTCAGTAGGAAATGGCCCTTCCCCCACCCTGGTGGTATAAGCTTTTAAAACGCCCAGCACCTTCGAGGTGTGCTTCGGCCCAACTCCACTGCCGGAACTTGCGGAAGCAGATACCGTTGAAGAAGAAGTAACATAGGGGTAGGTTCCGTGATCAATGTCGAGCAAAGCCCCCTGGGCCCCCTCAAATAAGACTTTCCTCCCTTCAATTAGCTGCTCCTTTAAAAGCAAGGAAGTATCTGTCACCAGCGGACCCAGCTTCTCACATGCCGGGCGATAACGTTCCACCATTGCATCAAGCTTGTAGCCCGGGTGATTATAAGCATCTTTTAGCAACCGGTTCTGCAGAGGTAAAACCTGGGCAAGCCTTTCACTGAGTCTATCGAGGCTTACCAGGTCAATCGCCCGAAGCCCCCTGCGCAAAGCTTTATCGGCATAGGCCGGGCCGATGCCGCGCCCGGTGGTTCCAATCTTGTTATCCCCGAGCATTTCTTCATTAGCCTCGTCAAATACCCGGTGATATTCCATGATCAGGTGAGCTTTACTGCTGATTCTTAAATTATTGGTCGCAATTCCTCGTTTTTCCAACTCATTCAACTCATCCACCAAAACAAGAGGGTTGATTACCATCCCGTTACCCAGCAAACTTAAAGTACCCGGATTAATAATCCCCGAGGGGATATGGTGAAGCTTAAAAATGTTGGCGCCGTAAACCACGGTGTGTCCTGCATTGTCACCACCCTGGAAACGAATTACCACATCGGCTTCGGCAGCAAGGTAATCAATCACTTTCCCTTTGCCTTCATCACCCCATTGTGCTCCGACAACAACCAGGCTGTTTTCTTTTTCCATTGTTATTCCCCCGCTAAATTAGCTTTTGATCAACACTACGCCAGGCCGGATGCATCCTCAATCAAACCATGATTTCTGTTTCCTCTTGCCTTCTTATCCTTAGGGCAACCGTTGATCCCGGGTGGCTTTTGTCCCATGTTGATTTTAAGATTCGAGTCTTTCTTTTAATAACCGGTTTACTTGTTCCGGTTCCGCCCTTCCCCCGGTTAAGCCCATAACTTTCCCAACTAAAAACCCAAGGGCCTTCTTCTTTCCTTGCCGGAAGCTACCAACTGCTTCAGGATTTTCATCAATGACCTGTTCAACCAGCGGAATTAACTGTTCCCGGTTCGCTATCCGGCCCAGTCCTCGTTCCTTCACTGTATCGCGTGGGCTCTTGCCGTCCCGGACAAGTTCAGCAAGCAATTCTTTCGCTACAGGACGATTTATTTCACCTTGGTTAAATAGAAGCAGTAGTTCTACAAGAAGCTGTGGTTCAATTTCTTCCGCATCTTTGCCGCTTTCACGCAGCTGGTAAAGCAAATCCCCCTGGATCCATTTTGCCAGATCACTGTAATCACTATATTTTTCTGCTGCCTTCTCAAATATATCACCAAGGCTGCGATTTGCAGTCATTAAATAGGCTGCATCGCTGTCGAGTGAGTACTGTTCTCTTAAGCGCCTCCGTCGTTCCCCGGGCAGTTCGGGCAGGTTAGCGGCAAGCCTGTCAATAAAAGCATCCTCCAGCCTTAAGGGGAGGAGATCAGGCTCTGGGAAGTAGCGGTAATCAGAAGACTCCTCTTTATCCCGCAGGGAAATAGTTTGTTTTTTTTCTTCGTCCCAGTGGCAGGTTTCCTGCACCACTGTTTTTCCGGCTTCAAGCAAAGATTTTTGCCGGTTTATCTCGTAATCCAAAGCCAATTCTACAGCCCGGAATGAATTCATGTTTTTCACCTCAGCCTTGGTACCCAGCTCTTCAGAACCGGTGGGACGAAGCGATATGTTGGCATCGCAGCGCAGCGAACCTTCTTCCATTTTGCAGTCTGAAACCCCGGCATATAACATGGTGGAACGCAAATCTTCCAGAAAAAGCCTGGCTTCTCTCCCGGAGTAAATCTGCGGGGTTGTAACTATCTCTAAAAGAGGAATTCCGGCCCGGTTGTAATCGACCAAGGAATAATCAGAGCGGTAGATCGAGTTACCGGCATGCTGCAGTTTACCTGCTTCTTCTTCTAAATGAACTCTTTCCAGGGCAATTCGTCGAGAGATCCCCTTATTTTCTATTTCCAAATACCCCCCCCGGGCAAGGGGCCGGTCATATTGTGAAACCTGGTAAGCCTTGGGCAAATCGGGATAAAAGTAGTTCTTGCGGTCAAATCGGCTTTCCGGTTGTATTTCGCTGTTCAAGACAAGGGCTGCAGTAACAGCCAGTTCAATAGCCCTGCGGTTAAAAACTGGTAAACTGCCAGGCAGACCCAGGCAAACCGGGCAGCAGTTTGTATTCGGGGTCTCACCAAAAGAAGTACTGCAACCGCAAAAAAACTTTGATCTGGTCTGCAGTTCAAGATGTATTTCCAAACCGATCACTGCTTCATACTGCATTTCAGGAACCCCCCTCTTCTTCCAGCTTTATTCGGGGGCGCCCGAGTTGCAGTTCCGGATCTTGCTCAAAAAAACTGGCCACCCTAAAAAGCAAGCTTTCATTCTGCGGCGCCGCCGTCAACTGCATCCCCATGGGAAGGCCGTTTGAATGAAAGCCACTGGGTACGGCCATTGAAGGTACGCCGGCCAGTGAGTCTGTGATATTACAAACATCGGACAAATACATCTGCAAGGGATCATCTGTTTTTTCCCCAAGCTTGAAGGCAGGTGTCGGGGAAGCGGCCCCGATCAATAGATCGTACTTCCGGAAGACCTCTTCATACTCCCGGCGGATCATAGTCCTGATCTTCATAGCCTGCAGGTAGTAATCATCGTAATACCCGGCGCTCAATGCGTAAGTACCGATCATAATACGTCTCTTAACTTCTGGGCCAAACCCTTCGCCCCTGGTCCGGTTAAACATTTCCCCGAGATCGCTGCCGTCAGAAGAGTAACCGTAACGGACCCCGTCATAACGGCCCAGGTTCGAACTGGCCTCAGAAGGGTTTATTAAATAATAAGCGCTAAGCCCATAATCTATCATCGGCAAAGAAGCATCTTCCACCAAAGCGCCGTTTTCTTCCAAGAATGACGCAGCCTTTAAGACAGCATCAGTTACTTCCCGGTCAAACCCCTCGGCAACATTCTGCCTGATTACACCTACCCGTAACCCTTTAACCTCTTCGGTCAAACGAGCGGTATAATCGTGATCACGTTCAGGAAGTGCGGTAGAATCAAGGGGGTCGTGCCCGGCAATCAAGTTTAAGAGCATCGCGTTATCGCGGGCGGACATAGCCAGGGTGCCGACCTGATCGAGTGAAGAGGCAAAAGCAATCAGTCCATACCGGGAAACCCGCCCGTAAGTGGGCCTGAGACCGGTAACCCCGCATAATGAAGCGGGCTGACGGATCGAACCACCGGTATCTGAACCCAGGGCTAAAGGCGCCATTCCGGATGCAACAGCCACAGCAGATCCCCCGCTAGAACCGCCGGGAACCCTGGTCAAATCCCAGGGGTTTTTGGTAGGAAAAAAGGCCGAGTTTTCGGTGGAAGACCCCATGGCGAACTCATCTAAGTTGGTTTTGCCCAGAACAGGCATGCCGGCCCAGTGCAATTTTTCAACTACGGTAGCGCTGTACGGAGGGATATAATTTTCCAGGATCCGGGATGCACAGGTAGTCCGCAAGCCCTCCGTAGAAATGTTGTCTTTTACCGCTACCGGCACTCCGGCTAAGGGATGTAATTTCTCTCCTTTTATGCGTCTGTTGTCCATCTGGGTGGCTGTATCGAGGGCTATGGATGGTGTGCATGATATAAAGGCTTTTAGCTGAGGGTCAACCATCTCGATCCGGTTTAAAAAACTGCGCACCAGTTCCACCGAGCTTATTTCTTTAGCCTGCAGCATCCGGCTGAGATAAGAAGCACTGTATTCATATAGTTCCATAATAATGGTCCTCTTTCATTTTTGTTAACAATGACCCTGCTGTAAATGTTTACCTCTGTTTACCCCTGGTCAGGATTGTTTTTTAAACCCTGCTCTGACTTGGTAATACTGGGCACTCTTACATATTCTCTTTCCCGCCTGGGCACATTCTGCAAGACCCTGTTCAAGGGCAGGGAAGGTCTAACCTGGTCTTCTCTCATAGCTGCAGGCATATTAACCACATGGGCGGTCGGTTTAATTCCACTTGTATCCACTTCCTGGATGCGACGGGCTGTATCGAGGATGTCGCTTAACTGAGCGTCCATCTTCTTTTTTTCCCCTGGTTCAAGGGAAAGACGGGCCAGTCTTGCTATATAATCCACTTCTTTGCTAAAATCAATGCTCATCTGCCTGGCCTCCATTAAACTAAAAGTTACCATAATTTAACAAGCCAACTATCCTGAACAGGAATAATTTTAATCTATCTGCAAAATAACGTCAAGCAATGCTTGCTCATAACTGCTCATTGGTTCAGAACTATGTAAAGCAAACCACAAAACAATATGCTATAATTGAATGCGCATATCACTAACGGCAAAAACCGGTAGTAAATAGCTAAATCATCGGTTGGGGGAAAGAAGGCTTAAGTGTTTTTTAATACTAACTGCGGAACCGCGGAACTCCTGGGAAATATAGCTTATCGCAAAATCTTTGACCTGGCGGTGGTCGGCGCCGGCCCGGCCGGCTCTCTAACGGCAGCCCTGGCTGCCGATGCCGGCCTATCCACAGTAATCCTGGAAAAAGAAAGAATGCCCCGTGCAAAACCCTGCGGGGGATTTATCTCGGCACGCGCTCTTTCTCTGCTGCCCGATGATTTCAAACTGCCACCTGAAATATGCGCCCCAGTTTACCAATTTTCTGTTAACACACAGGGGAAAAAATACGAATACCACTCGGAAAACCGCCTGGGGATAATCATTAAGAGGGAATATTTTGACCACCTCCTGGCCCGTTATGCCTGCCGGAAGGGCTCCCTTCTGATCGAAGGAAGGCCGGTTACATCCTTAGAGGAAATTAAAGATTCCTGGCAAAGGGGAAGTAGTTACCGGATCAACCTCGGCTACGAAGAAGACAGCACCATAAGCGCACATTACGTGATTGGTGCAGACGGCGCCGCCGGCAATACAGTTTTGCTCTCCGGGTTGAGAAAAGATAGGTTTCGCTTTTGCGGCCTGGGATTAGTTACATCTGAAAGCAGCAACAAGCCTAAAACAGAACCGGGGAATCTAGATTTTTATACTTTTCCTTTGCTCGGCGGAATGGGTTGGTCCTTTTCAGGGCCGGGTTTAATTAACCGGGGCATCGGAGGAATTGCCAGATACAAAACTTTAAAACAGGCATACAACCGCTTGTTCCCACCAGATAAAGATCAACCCTGCCCCGTTAGCTGGCCCCTTCCTTTTTTGGGACCGCTAAAAAAAGTAGGTAAGGATAACCTGCTTTTGGTGGGAGACGCCGCCGGCCTGGTCGATCCATTTTCGGGGGAAGGACTCTATAACTCTTTTAAAAGTGCAATTATCGCTGTTCAAGCCACCCTGGAAGCAAAAAAAACGAAAGAGCCGGCAGGCGTCCTCTACAACCGGCTCTTTAATCTGCAATTTAAGAAAAACTTCTATATCTCAATGGCCGGGGCATTTCACCTGCATGCCGGAGCAGTACTCCGCCCTGCTTCACTGCCCGAAAAAATAGCCTCTATTATGGGAAACAGGTAAAACCCTTTAATCAAGCAGGCGAATAATACTGGGATCAGGCTTGATTGCCGGCAACCCGGTAACCTTGCTTAAAGCCTTTCTGAAGGCTTTTTCTTTCGTTTTATGAGTAACAAGTACTACTTCCGCCAGATTTTCAATCCGGCGTTTTTGGATAATCATATCAAGACTAACATTTTCATCGCTAAAAGCATTAGCCAGAGCAGCAAAAACCCCGGCCCTGTCTTCAACCAGAAAGCGCAGGTAAAAGCGGGCCTCAATCTCGTCCACAGGAACAAAGCCGGTTTTCTCCAACTCCGTTTCCATAACCCCGTTGGCCACGTTAAAGCGAATACTGCGGGCAGCCTCTACCACATCGGACAATACTGCCGTGGCTGTCGGCATAGGGCCGGCGCCTGGGCCATAAAACATAAGTTCCTTGGCCGCTTCACTTTCAAGGTAAATGGCGTTCAGTTCGTTTAAAACAGAAGCAAGGGGATGTTCAAGGGGCACTAAAGCCGGATGGACTCGCAAGGCTAAACCACCTGGCATATCTTCACCAATGGCCAGAAGCTTAACTGTATAACCAATTTCCCTGGCATAAGCGATATCTTCATAGGTAACTCCACCAATACCTTCAATATGGACCTGCTCAAATTCAGCTCTTTTCCCGTAAGCAAGATGAGACATAATCACCAATTTGTAAGCGGCATCAAAGCCTTCCACATCGTTGGTCGGATCGGGCTCGGCAAATCCCAGCCTCTGTGCTTCAGAAAGAGCATCCTGCAGGTTTAGAGCATCTAAAGCCATCTTAGTAAAAATATAGTTGGTGGTGCCGTTGACAATGCCGATAATTCGTTTAACCCGGTCTGCCACCAGGCTGTGCTTCATCGGCCTGATCAGGGGGATTCCCCCTCCAACACTGGCTTCATAAAATATATTGCCATTCTTTTTCCGGGCCAGATTAAGCAATTCTTCTCCGTGTAAAGCCATTAAATCTTTGTTCGCCGTGACTACTTGTTTACCGTTTTCCAGAGCCCTTTTAATAAAGCTGCGAGCGGGTTCGATGCCCCCGATCAGCTCAACTACTATTTCGATCTCCGGATTATCCAAAACTTCTGCGGCATCTGTAGAGAGCTGATCTTTATTCAGGCCTAGCTTCTGCAGGCGTCCTTCGTCCAGGTCGGCAACTTTATCAAGAACTATATTAAAACCGACCCTTTCATTGATCAGGCTCTCATTTTTTTTATACAATTCCGCCACACCGGCACCAATGGTGCCCGCGCCTACCAGGCCCACCTTTATAGTTTCTTTCCCCATTTTATTTACTCATCCCCTTTGCCTTGTTTTAAACTGGATCTCTTTTACTCGTATATTTTTTCATCTTCCTGGTCTGCTTCGGGTGCGTCAAGTTCAATATCTCTGCCTCTAAAACCTTCCTTGGCCAGTTCTTTGTAATATTCATGCTGGATAATTACATCCATAATTTCATTAGTGCCGGTCCAAATCATGATCAAGCGTACGTCACGCAGCATTTTTTCAACCGGGTAAACATTAGTGTAGCCAATTCCGCCCAGGATCTGCATGGCGTTGTTTACCACCGTCCAGGCATTCTCTGTTGCCACTTTTTTAGCTTCAGAAACCAACCTCCTGGTGCGACCCGGAGGATCTCCGGCATCAACCGAACGAGCAGCCAGGTAAATGATGCCGCGGGCGGTGTCAAGACAGGTAGCGCTGTCCGCTACTTTGAAGTTGACTCCCTGGAAATTTTTAATTTCTGTGCCAAAAGCCTTACGGCGGGTACTGTAGCGGGTGGCTACTTCAAGGGCGGCACGACCCATACCGACTGCGCCGCCGGCGCTGGTCATTCTTTCCGGGATCATCATCTGGTAAAATATTGCCGCCCCGTTATTTTCCTCACCCAGTAAATTTTCTTTGGGCACTTTTACATCATTAAAGACCAGGCGTCCGGTTCCACCGCCGCGTGTTCCCATTAACCCGTAAAGGTATTCGGCCTTTACTTCGGGACTGCGATCCACAATGAATGCACTGATTCCTTTGTGGGAAGGAGCCTCAGAATCTGTGCGGGCATAAACCATGAAGTAGTCCGCTCCCTCGGAACCAACTACAAAGCGCTTCTGCCCGTTCAAGATATAGTGGTCGCCATCTTTTTTAGCAGTACAGGTAGCACCGAAAAAGTCGGACCCGCCACGTGGTTCGGTAAGGGCTTCCGCTGTGGTTAACCGCCCTTCCAGGGTGGGACGCAGATATTTTTCTTTCAGGTGTTCCGAACCGAATTTGTCGATTGCCTCACCCACAATACTCACCAGTGAATAGAGACACCCCAGCGAAGTTCCAAGCACGCCCACCTCTTCCAGGGCGATAATTTCTGAAGTCCAGGGCATTCCCCTGCCCCCGTATTTTTCAGGAAATCGCAAGCCTAAAAGGTTGCGGGCCGCTGCCTTTTCCAAAAATTCACGGGGGTACCTTATATTATCCTCATCCATATCCCGCAGCAGCTGTTTATCAATATCTTCTTTTACAAAAGCGCGCACTTCTTCCTGCAGTTTCTTTTCTTCAGCAGACATCATACAATCGAGCATACTATAAAAACCTCCATTATTAAAATATTAATAAGGCCTTACCCTGGTTAAAAATGGACCATATTTCCAACCTTGATCCGGTTTTTCCAGATATTGAAAGGCCTCTTTATAGCGGTTCAAAACATCACGGGCCATATGCCCGCGCCCTTTGGATACCAAATCACCGGCCAGGCCGTGGACAAATACACCTGACATGGCAGCAGCTTCTGAATTCATGCCCTGGGCAATAAACGAAGCAATTGTCCCGGTTAGCAGGTCTCCGGAGCCAGCGGTAGCAAGCGCCGGTCCCCCGGTGGGATTAAGCGCAGCTTTTCCCGAAGGAAAGGCTACAACCGTATTATATCCTTTTAGGATTAGAATAGCGTTCCATTCCTGCGCATATTGCCGGGCTATCTCCAGGCGATTTTCCATGACTTCCCGGATACCTGTGCCGATCAGCCTGGACATCTCACCTGGATGGGGAGTCAATACAGGCGGTACTTTTGCCTGTTTTAAAAGACCGGTGTTGCCAGTCAATGCTTCCAGGGCGCCGGCATCCAGGACCAGGGGAAGCGGACACTTTTCAATTAATCCTTCCAAAAGGAAGGCCGTATCCTCACCAGGCCTCAAGCCAGGGCCGACAGCAAGCACATTGCAAGTTTTCGAATGATCGAGAATAATGTTTACCGCATCCGGACTAATAATCCCCGGTTCTTTATCAGGTAAACCGGTAGTAATTACCTCGACCACCCCGGATTCAAGGGTTTGAATCAGGCTCTTCGGGCCGGCCAGATAAACAAGCCCGGCCCCGCTTTGCAAAGCAGATTCCCCGGCCATAACTGCCGCCCCGCCCATGCCGGGTGATCCGGCTACCAGGTAAACCCTTCCCATACTCCCCTTGTGGGATGAATTTGGCCTTGGCGGCAGGAAAGCAGCCACTTTTTCAGCAGTAAGCAGTTCCAGGGGTTCATTTTCCACCAGTGAAGAGGGAATATTAATATCTGCTATGTAAACCTCACCGGCATAATCCACTCCCTGATCATTAAAAAGCCCGGCCTTGGGAAAAGCGAAGGTAACCGTCCAATCTGCCTGCACGGCACAACCCATAACCCTGCCCGTATCGCCATGCAAACCGGAGGGAATATCAACTGCAAGCACGGGTGAAGTAGCATTGTTTAACGCCTCAATCAGCCCTGCCATCAAACCCTTTACTTCCCGGTCGGTACCAATGCCTAAAAGAGCATCAATCAACAAATCCGCTCCCGCTAGCTCTTCATTAAAAAGCTTAAGATCTTTTTCTTCCAACAAACGGTTTATAGGAAACAAGGTTTGATCCAGGTAACGTTCATTGATCCCGGCATCACCACGGTAATTACCCGGTTTGACCGTGCTATACAAAGATACATCAAAACCGGCTTTATGCAAAAGCCTGGCTATGACCAAACCATCCCCGCCGTTGTTACCAGGCCCTGCCAGGATTACTACTTTTCCTCTATCCGGCTTGTGAGAAAGTATAAACTCAACCACCCGGATACCGGCAGTTTCCATCAACACAGCCCCGGGCAACCCGATATCCTCAATAGTGTGGCGATCCGCTTCTTTCATAGCGGCACTGCTTAAAACTTTCATCGCTGCAACCCACCTTTCAGCACCGGTTGTCTTGATCATTTACGTTCACTCATCGACGCTTAACAGTCCGGCAATTTTACTGTCACTTGTGATATTAATTCGCTAACCGGCCAATTTACTCCTTCTTTAAGAAAGAATTACAAAACAAAAGCTTGCTTTTTGTCTGTTCTGATGTTAATATTTTATTTGTCGTGAAGGTAAGAAAGGAGGTATTGGTGTTGGCCAACATTAAATCAGCTGCCAAAAGAGCCAGGCAAAATGTTAAGCGCAGAGAGCGCAACAAGCGGGTAAAGAGCCTGCTCAAAACCTCGATCCGCCGTTTTGAAGAGGCCCTAGAAGAAGGAGACCATGAAGAAGCCCGGGAAAAGCTTAATGCTGCAGTGCGCCGGATTGACAAAGCCGCAGCAAAAGGAATTCTTCATAAAAATAACGCGGCCCGTAAGAAATCCAGCCTGAGCCGTAGATTTAATCATTATGCTGCCGGCTAATTTGACCTA
>SL_8KL_010_SEDDRAFT_10000257_pt1 | contig 45846 bp, 36 predicted proteins | sample SodLakKL_010_SED_4_FD_11160 | JGI IMG/M metagenome (IMG submission 11160)
CGATACTACTTCAAATACTTCGTACATGGTAATCAGAGGAGTAAAAAAAGTTGTAGAATAAAAATATTTCTATTTCCCTCACGTCTGCTGGGTCTTTTGATAGGTGAACGGTAATATTATGAGAAAGATGCCAACTATACCTATACCGATGGGTATGACGTCCGGGACCTCCGTCATCGACACCAGGGCAGCTACAACAAAAAAGATGAAACCGAGTAAGATGATGAAAAACCTAGCAAGATTATTTCTAATCATATTATCCCTTGTTGATAAAACCTAACTCTCTATATAATTTTTTTCTAGTTCATTCCTTTCTCTTCGTTTTTAGATACATCAACAAAGAGATCTGTTCCTTTTCCCATGGTGTGATCTGGCAAAGTTCTTCTTCTTTCCCTTCCCTCAACAATTTCAACAACAGCGGGGAACCCTTTGTGAACATCATTATCCTTTCCATGGCGTCTTCCTTTATCTCATCACCTATTATCCTCTGAGCGTCATCTTTGTTCAAAGGAGAAAGTTTTACCTCTTTTACCAGACCTCTTTCTATCTGCTCCTGCTGATAAAATCTTTGGTAGAAAGGAGTTCCTACTCTTCCTGTGATCATAACTTTCAACGACCTCTTTCCTTCAGAGACGTTTTCAAATTCCTGCAGAAGACGGCTCAAAAAATGGACTATCTCGTCCTGGACTTCTTGATAATCGTCGAAGATCAAGAGAGCATATTTGTTCAAAAGTTCATCGATAGTGTCTGTAACATCAAGATCGGCTTCCTGGTTTTCTATTTTATCTAAGAAAGTCGACAGTTTATCCTCGAGGTCCTGAACAGAGACCTTTTTCAGGTCTATCCATAGTATATGCATTCCCTCTACATCGTCTATGAATTTAGATGCCAGTGTCGAGGCGCCAGAGCCTCTTCTACCCAGTACGGCCATCACAGGCGTGTTTTCCTCCAGCCAATCTTTCATCTCCTTTAACTCTTCCTCCCGCCCGTAGATTTCCTCCACCTTGTGTGCATCTTCGGTCGAGACCACGGGTTCTTTAGGGGTGAGCTCCTCCATGTCTATCCTGTTATCTTTGGAATCCTCTATAAGGTGGAGAGCGGTGAGCGCGTCTATTTCGCCGTCGGTTTCTTCTTCAATCTTCGTCACTGAAAGTTCTTTTTCCTCGCTATCTATGACGAGATCGACCTTGATCTCCGAGAGTTCCGATAGTAGTCTTTCGACTTTTTTTATACCTTGTGATGTCAAGTAATAGGTTTTCAATTTTTTATGATGGCCTTTTACTGATTCCTTTTTTTCCTTTAAAGAACCTTCTTCGTTGAGCTTTTTTACGATTCTTGATACGTGGGTTCTCGAGATGTTAAGGTTCTCCGCGATACCTTTTTGAGTTATATCTTCCGGTTTTTCCCCCCTATCGTCGTTTTCTAGATTGCTGAATCTATCCAGGTAGATCAAAACTTTCTGTTTGTAGGTTATCGACGAAGGTTTTACCATGTCTCTCGAAAATAGGTACAAAGCTCTTGGGTTTTAATTTTTTCTTATTTTTTGTTCACTCATCGTCTAAAGTGAGCTTACACTGTGATATGACGTACTCTTCTTTTTTGTCTCCTAGTATATTTTCCAAGTTAGAGTCTCTATTGTGGATGTATTCTTCCCTCAGAAGGTCGAACATCAACCAGTCTATCCTCTTGCCTAACATGTATCCGCTCTTTCTAGCCCTTCCCGTTTGTTTGAAGCCCAAACTCTCCAGCACATTATGACTCCTCTTGTTGAAATTAGAGCTCCAAGCACTCAACCTATCAAAATTTTTGTGAAAAAATAGTATCTCACACAAACCCAAGGCTATCTCCTTACCTATACCTTCATTCCAGTACTCTTGTTCCCCTATGTAGGTGCCTATATCTCCGTTTCTTACTTTCTTGTTCCTTTCCTTGTAAGTCGCTATGCCTATGTTCTTGTCGTCTTCTCTAAGTTCAACCATAAATCGATGCTTTTTATCGTCTTCCATATACTCTTCAAATTCTTTCTCTATAACCTCTGAGTTCTTGAAGACCAAGGGCTCTCCTCTAGCATAAAGTGTTACTTTTCGGGTATTCTCCCACTTATCCATGAATGAAAGATCTTCTCTTCCGAAAGGCCTGAACCTGATCCTGCCTATCTCGAACATTCATATCACTTCTTGTGATTCAATATTCTCTCCACCGGTGATCACATTCGGTACACCTGTAGATCCTAGTTTCCGGCTCGTCCGCAGCCCTAGTCTGTTCTAGGCGCCAGTAAGCCTCGTTGTTGTCGCAGTTGGGGCATCTAACTTTGGTCTTAGGCTGTGTGCTTTCTTCTTTTTCGATGACCACCATCTTTTTTTCCTCTTCCTTCTCCGTGGTGATCTTGTCGTCGTCCTCGTCGCTTCTTTTCTTGGCAGCTCCACACTTCTTGCAGACCCACTCGTCCCCTGAAGGTTTCATCAGCGCACCACATTCTGGACAGAACATATTTCACACCTCTATCCAAGGAGTTCCTTGGCTTTTTCTTTATCTATGTCTAGTGCCTCTAACATGTAATTCAAAGATTTTCTCAAGATGATATCCTCGCCCGCCTGTTCCACGTATTCTTCCATCATTATGGGAGCTTTGTATCGATAACCGACGGCGAGATCTGAAAGATAATGTTGCTCGTTATCTGGATCTAGTTCCGCCGCCTTCCTGTAATGCTTCTCGGCCTGTTCAAATTTACCTATATCTATGCAGAAACCCGCCGCCGCTTGACGGTAAAATGGATTGTCGTCAAGCTCTATTGCCTTTTCATAATCATCCAATATGTCTTCGATCTCTACCTCGTTTATACCGAGTGCGGCCTCGGCTTTGCCGAAGTGGGCACGCGCTACCAATTTTTCATCTTCTAGGTCTTCTTCAAGAAGGTCAGAAAACTTCTCGTAAGCGTCCTCGTACTCGAACTGGTTGAGTTGCTTATCAGCTTCTTCCAACAGTCTATCAACGTCTGCCATGATTTCTCCTCGAATCTACTAAGAAGAACGTCCAAATAAATGTTTCCACCGCATCTTATCTTGAATCAAGAGAGAAGTTCTCTCATCTTCTCCACGGCGGTTTCCTTTCTGGATGGGTAACTTTCGACGCGGGCCCTGACCCTTATACTGTATCCCCCGTCGGTCAAGACCGATTCATCCTCGTAGGCCCTGCCTTTATCCACCCTAAAGAAGAAATTGCACCTATCGTCGATCCTTCTTTCCAATTCTTTCTCGAGTTCCGATCTGACATCGTCCGGCAGTCTTTCAAAAAAGTCGTCCATCTCTCGATTACGTGATATCTCGCCCTCTAGAACCTTTATGGGATTACCGTAGTAACCCTCCGCTTCCGATATCTCCATCTCTAGTTCCTTCCCGACCAGGTTTTCCACCGCTTCTTTCACCTTTTCCAAACTCTCAGTGGCATGGCAGTGGGTCTTGAATTCTATGTAGTGGAACGTCACCACTCTCCCTCCCTCACGGTGTCTCCGCCCAAGTTCTCCACTAGGTAGATGACCTTACAGATGCTCTCCACGACGGTGATCCAATTGTACGCTTCTTCAAGGTTCTCGCCGTAAGCGAATGTGCCGTGCCCCTTGACCACCGCTGCATTGTAGTCCTGCAGGACCTTCGGCAGCTCTTTTTCCACTTCTTTGGAACCTATCGACTCTTTTATATCTAATATTGGGACTTTCCTGAGATGGTATTTTCCCTCGTCGTCTATCGGGACTATCTCTTCTCTAACCAATGAAAGTGATATCGCGTAGGGTGTGTGAGCGTGTATCACCGCGAGGGCTGAAGTGTTCTGGTATATTGCCCTGTGGACACCCACTTCCGTCGAGGCGATTATCACGCCGCTGTCGTCTTTGTCAACACCGGTCTTCACTATATCTTGCTCTTTCAAGGCGCCCATCATCGCCCCTCGTCTCTTGATGTAGAGGTCGTTTCCCCTCCTGACGCTCATGTTGCCGCTGTGGGACGAAAGGTTCAGCCCTCTGTTTTCTAAGAATTTTCCGTACCTGCGCATCTCTTCTAGGATGTCTCGCTCCATACTTTCCCGCCTCTGATTATCGCTGTTCCGCTGAACGTGGTGGGAGTAATAATACTTTTTGAAAGAGGAGAGAAGAACAGATACTTCAAAAAAGTTTACATTCTATTACTCGATTTATGAAAACATGGAGATCATCTATCATCCCAAGTTCAAAGAAACAAGTTACGCTTCCGACCCGGCCGCCGAGCAGGGGAGGATCGGATGTATAATAGAGGAGTTGGAAGATGAAGAAAGACTGAATTTTTTTAAACCCAGTCCTGCATCAGCTTCCGATCTAAAGCGAGTACACACTGTAGAACATCTACGGAACATCAGAGAGAGGAGGGAAAAAACCTACCGCATGGGAGCCTTGGCGGCGGGTGCTTCTTTACGGGCTGCAGGATCGGCTTTTCAGGGTACACCTACCTTCGCTGTTATAAGACCTCCCGGCCATCACGCTTCACCCGATTCCTGCTGGGGTTTCTGCTACTTCAACAATATGGCCGTGGCGATAGAGAGCTTGAGAGAAGCGGGAAAGGTCGATACGGCTTTCATAATGGATTTCGACCTTCATACCGGCGACGGTAACATCAACTGTTTGGGGAACGATCCCGACATAACCATAATGAATCCACGATCGGAAGAGAGAAAGGACTACATGAAAGAAGTAGAGTCACGCCTAGAGAGAGAAAAGAGCTACGATATCGTCGGCGTCTCGGCGGGCTTCGACGAGCACGTCGAAGATTGGGGTGGAAAATTGATGACAGAAGATTATCTGCGGTTGGGAAGGATACTAAAAAAATTCTCCGAAGAGAAGTGCCGTGGAAGAAGGTTCGCTCTGTTGGAAGGCGGGTACAATCACGACGTCCTGGGAAAGAACGTGAGAGCATTCGTCAGGGGTTTCTCAGATTGAAAGACCTTCACAGTTCTGGGACGCCCAACCTCTTCAAAGTCTCCTCTTTCGGCCTTCCCCTTTCGTCCCAGCCCATCACGTCATAATACTCGTCCAGCATCCCCTCCATATCGAAGACGTTGCCCGAAGAAGCACCTTCCTCCAAAGGCTGTTCGAACCTCTTAGGGAGTTGGTCGTCCTCTCTATCGAAGCCGGCTTTCACGTTGAACTCCCTCTCCAGGTTATATATCCTTTCACCCACGAGGTGAAGATCCGACACCGTGAACCTTTCACCGGTAACGCACGTCAAGAAGCGTGAATAGAATTCTTCGTCCAGCGCAAATGAGCCGAACTTGCACGTCACCAGCGAGTCCAGATATGCGTTCCTCTCCTGCGATCTTTTAACCACTTGAGCCTTACCGCTGGTCTTGAAACGATCGAAGAGTTTCGGGACCCCGAATATCTCCTCGCCTATCATGTATCCTCTGAGGTGGCAGCCTCCTCTGTTGGAAGTCGCGAAGGAGAGTGCTTGTCCCGCAGCACCTCTTGGATCATAAGCCGGAAGCTCCATCCCCTTCACGCTCATGGAGAATTCGCAGCCGTACTTTTCACAGAGCCGTTCAGAACCTTCGGCCAGTTCGTCTCCGACTCCTTCACGTTCGGCTATCTTATCTAACAGTTCTATAGGAGAGGAACCGAAACCGTCCATTTTGTTCCAAACGCCTTCTTCGCTCATCTCCATAGCACAGGCTAGAGTGCCTCCCGTCGAGATAGTATCTAACCCCAATTCGTTGCAGCGGTAGTTCGATTCCGTCGTTTTTTCGAGATCGAATATACCTAGGTTCGCACCTAAGGCCCAGACGCTCTCGTACTCCGGCCCTTTTCCACTTTCCTTTTCCGTCTTCGTTTTAAGGCCGCACCTTATGGGACAGGCGTAACAGCCTTCGTGTTCTTCCACTATCTCTTCACTCATCCTCTCCCCGGAGAGGTTATCGGCTTCTTCTTCGCCAGCGGCTTCACGATAATTGTGCTTGGAGAACATGCCGAGCCAGGTGAGTAAATTGACCAGTATGGGCGTGCCGAACTTTTTCAGACCTCTCGAAGTTACCGGAGACGAGTCTATCTTCGAAGCGGCTTTCTTCACGTACTTTTTCAAAGCATCTTCATCCGCTACGGGAACTTTTTTCGATCCGGAAACAGTTACAGATTTCAACTTCTTGCTCCCCATAACCGCTCCTAGGCCTCCTCTCCCGAAGACCCTATGGCCGTTGGTAACTATAGAGGCGTACTTGACTTCGTTCTCTCCAGCCGGCCCGATCACGGCGCTTTCACCTTTTAAGTTTTGAACGGTCCTGGAGGTTTCAAGCCCCCAAAGATCCGTCTCTAGCACGTTTATCTCCTCTTCAGTTATCTCGATCTGGACGGGCTCTTCGGCTTCACCTTCGACCAGCAGGGCGTCTATACCGGCTCTTTTGAATTCCTTCCCCAGGGAACCGCCCACGTTTGAATCCGCCATGGTACCGGTAAGAGGAGATTTAGAAGTCACGGAGAACCGGCCCGAAGTGAGTACGGAAGTTCCGGTGAGGGGTCCCGCAGCGAAGACTAAGACGTTATCCTGAAGTGGGTCCACACTGGGATCTATTTCCTCGACCAATAGGCGGGCTCCCAAGCCTCTACCCCCTATGTACTCTTCGAGGATTCCTTCGCCTATCTCTTCATACGTGACTTCTCCTGAAGAAAGATCTACCCTTGCGAGACTGTTCCACCAACCGTTCATGCATACGGCAAAGGAGAAAAAATATAATTGTTTTGTGGGAGAAAGAGATGAATGACTTCCTTCCGAGATCCTAAAAGTTTGAGACCGATGTCATGTGCTAAAATCCTTGTTTAAAGTCAACCAGTTGAAGAGATGTTATCAATTCTTTTAAATCATAATATAAAAGAAAAGGGTGTTTTGGTGTTGTAGATTTAGGAAGATTCCGGAAGTCACTCGTCGGTAGTGCCTTCCAAACTGAAATGCGCTTTCAGGTATTTGTCCTCGTCCATCTCTATGGTTATGTAGCGATTGTACTGTTTTGGTGGAGGACAGTCTCCTTCCCAATAGTCGAATTCATAGTCCGTACCAGGGATGGCTCCAACATTGACTTCTTCTCCGTCCAAATAGGTGTAGCTCCCTGGAGAAGGATTTGTTGTTCCTCCCCATCCGGCCTCTAAGGTCAAAGTATATTTGGAGAAGAGCGTACGGGCACTGATCGTAATCTCTTGCAGAGCAACATATGGAAACATCCCTAAGCCGTCTCCTACTACTTTTAGCTCGACTTCCTCTTCAGGGTCTATCTCAAAGACCCGTGTCATTTTTCTTTCAGAAGGAGATTTGAGATCGGTCCTCATATCCTCCCAAACCTTATCATCATCGATGTATAGGGCTATCCATGCCCCGTCATCAGCCGCCAAGACGTAGTCCATCTCCACTTGAATCCTGCTTATCTGACCAGGTGGATCACCTGTTTCAATGTAATCACCTTGGTTGATCAGATCGTGATCTTCGTCGTCATGATATAGTTCTTGTTGTTCGCCGTTCTGAACGACAAGAGCGTAATCCTGATCCGGCCAGCCATCGTTCGTTCCGTCTTCTGGAATGTTTTCTCCTATGATGCGTATGGTGTAGGTTCCGGGTTCTAATTCGTCCGGGTGGATGTAGACATTCTGCACGTTATTCCTGTCATCCCAGCCGTCTCCGCTTCCGTCAAAGTCTTCCATGGTATCTGTATTGGGGTACGTGAATCCACTGTCGCTGTAGCCATCTCCGGTTTCATCGAACGCATTACCTCTGTAAGAACCTCCATTAGGTCCGACGACCTCTAGATTGAGATCGTTTTTAAGTGTAGGATCATCTCCAACTAAAGCCTCCTTGTCTGTCCAAACTAGACTTATCTTCAATGGTTCCAATTCGTTCTCATAGGTCACAGCATATTCGTGCTGTTCTCCAGTCTCTAATAAAGCATTCTGATCTTCAAGGATGAAATTTGGAGCATATGGATGGACTTGGACTAAATCAGCTAGGTTAACCATACCCCAGCCAAAACCCTTATTTGGTATTGAATATCCATCATATACTAAAGGTTCAGCAGTATTGATTAGAAGTGCTTTCACCATAGCCGGACTCGGTTTTTCTCCAAAATGTTCCTCGTACCACTCTACTATTACAGCTGCTTGGCCTGCAACATTTGGTGTTGACATAGAAGTCCCGCATTCAACCCAATAATTTTCATTTTCCATATCAGTGGATAGTATTCCAGATCCCGGAGCTACAACATCTGGTTTGACCCGCCTATCATTTGTCCATCCAAGGGAACTACCTCCTGTATATCTATAGCCATTAAATTCATAATCTACTTTCAAAATCGTATTAGGATTGGATTCATAGGGAGTAAGTACGTGATAATCCTCCGCAGGTTCTAAATCTTCTACAATATATAAATCAGGATTATAAGTTTCCGTAGCACCTACAGTTATTTCATTTTTTCCAGTTCCAGGGCTACCGATTGTACTTTCTTCCCATCCATCTTTGGTATATCCCGCATTACCCGCAGATGAAACAATGATGAGCGGGTTGTTTCCACCAGCATCACGTACGGCTTTATCATAGGCTTCTGAGGGTGCAAGATATTTGCCATCATTCTGATTCTCAAGCCCACTAGCAAACCATGAATTTGTATGAATGTACGCATCTGAGTTTTCAACTGCATTTAGAGGAATAGAGTAAAAATCTTCTACATTTTTATCTTCTTCAGTAGGGAGCTTTCCAAAATCTTGAAGATAAAGTCTGGCATTAGGAGCCGCCCCTTGTGCTGCATAATAATCTCCTATTTCGATTTCATTATTGGGGGGATCTCGGTCATCTCTTTCTTCGTACCAATAATGTAACCAACTATCTACTGTTTCCTTAGTTCCCTCAAAAGTATTTCCTGCAGCAATTCCAGCAACATGAGTTCCATGCCGATTTATTCCCCACTGGTCCTGTATCCATTCTCCATCTTCATATTCAGCTCCGCCATCAACTCTATCCTGAAAATCATCTAATTCACCTTCTTCCCAAAAACCGTTATCTGCTACAGCGATAGTCACTCCTTCTCCGGTATAACCTAATTGATTGACTAATGACCCGTATTCACCATACTCTCTGTAAGGCTCATTAGGATTATCATCAGGATCCCATATCCACGCACCTCCACCTGTTATCTGAGTAGCTATCTCGCTATCGAATTCAATGTCAAGTAAATGATTGTCAATACTATATACTTCTCTCATTCCAGCGAGCTGGGAGAAAACAGATTTGTCTTCTACTTCAGCTATTACCTGTATTCCATAAGTTGCTAATTCTGTAGTCGAGTATACTTGGATGAGAGATTCCAATTCATCGAACGTTTCATCGCTTGCATTTTCAACAAGCCGGATACTTATCATCTCACTGATTTCTAGGTTTTCAGCAAGTTTGAACTCAGGCTGATATATGCCGACCCAATCGACGAAGAATAGCTCTTCTACGTCTTCGGCAAGTTCGGGAGTCATCCGCACTTCGTAGGCATAGTTGCGTTGATAATTTATCGGTTCAACACCGAGATCCTCCAGTTTTTCTCTCCACTCGGGGTTGACCGGTCCTATCATATCCACGATGTAGATGCCTTTTTCTCCTTCTTCATACTCGTCTATCATCAGTTCTGGGTCGAAGTCTGGATATCCTTCGTTCGTATCGAACACATGTCCCTTCACGTTCAGTTCGTTCTGGTGCTCCAGCCAATCGATATCGTATTGCTCTTCTAGTCCTTCTATCTCCATTTCAGGCGCTTCTAACAGCAGATAACTGCCGTATCGATCTATCACATCTCCAACGTCTTCTATCGCCGATACGTCTTCGTTCTCCCCTATATCTCTGACCAGAACTATTTTCTGGTCGTCTCCCTCGGAAGCTGCGCCGGGTGTCACAGCACCCGCAACAGATATCATCAAAATAGTTCCTATCATTAGAGAGAGGTATTTTCTCCTCAACATCTCACCTTAAAATAATATTAGTGCGGAACTCCTATATATATATATATTGGATAAATTATAAATAGAAGAATAGGACATAATTTGATAAGAGGAATGTATGATATCGTTCCGAGTGGGAATAGAGATTAGAGGGAAGAGTAGTTTGGGTGTTGGGGTAGTGCTGGTTCTGCTTCTCAGCACTGTTGCCGTGAGTATTGGGCAAGCCGATCATGCCGAAACAGGTGCTGAAAAAAGTCCGCAGGATATAGATGATCTACTAAGCGAAGAGCTGAAGGAAACGCTCGATTCCAAAGAAGAAGACGATCTAGTTGAAGTCGTGATCAGGTTTGAACCTTATGACAACAGGAATGATAATTTGGATACTCCTTTGAATGATATAGATACGGAAAAGGTCGTTTCTGATTTGAAAGAGCATTCTGAGAGCAAACAGTCAGATGTGATAAATTTTTTAGATAATAGTGAAGGAAGAGTGCTGAACACATTCTGGATAGCTAATGCGGTTCTCGCCGAAGCGCCTGTAGGGATGCTGAACGATCTAGCCGAGCATACTGAGATATGGAGCATACACGACAATTTTGAAGTCGAAACATATAATCATAACGATTTTTTAGATAATGAAGACATATTAGAAGATGGCTTCGGTGATACACTTGATATGCATGACGAGAAGTGGATCGAAGTGAGAGTTAATAAAAATAGACGATATTTTTTAGAGACTGGTACTTTTGAAAAAAGGAGAACTGATTCTGAGGATGAAGTCACCTGGGGATTAGAGAAGATTGGGGTAGAGGAAGTCTGGGCTCAAGGATATGATGGATTAGATGTTCATGTCGCAGTATCAGATACTGGCGTGGATATCGATCATCCAGATTTGAAAGGAAAGATGGTCAATGCGGGAGAAGACGAGTATTATACTGGGGGTTGGATCGAGTTCGACAGCGAGGGCAACATCGTGGGTAACTCTACTCCACATGATACGTCAGGCCATGGCTCCCATGTATCCGGTACCGTGGTAGGAGGGAACGCAAGCGGAACCAGTATAGGCATAGCTCCAGAAGCCGAGCTCATGCACGCATTAGTTTTACCTGGTGGTCAAGGGACTTTTGCTCAAACATTGGCCGGCATGGAATGGAAGGTTGAACCTCATGATAGGTTTGGAGATGTCTTAGAGCCTATAGAAGAGTACAGAGCTGATGTAGCGAGCATGTCTTGGGGTTCCTATGGATATGATGAGGAAAAAGAGGAACCGATAAAGAATTTGGTGGATGCCGGTATCGTTCCCGTAGCGGCTGTAGGTAATCTTGGTGAGGGTACCTTTGGAAGTCCAGCTGCGATCTACGAGGCTTTTGCGGTCGGTGCATCCAATGAAAGTGACGGCATAGCTGAGTTCAGCAGCGGAGATATCGTTGAGGATGGAAGAGGGGATACGCCCGAAGAGTATGTGAAACCGGATTTTTCGGCCCCGGGCGTAGATATTAAATCAGCAGTACCCGACAGCGAATGGAAATATGCAAGTGGGACCTCGATGGCCGCTCCACATTTGGCGGGAACCGTAGCGTTGATGCTTGATGCAAATTCAAATTTATCCATAGGAAATGTTTATGACAGTTTGAAAATAACAGCAGATCATTATGAAGCTAGAGATTCTCTTTCAGGGGAGGAAAAGAACACACGCTACGGCCACGGGATAATAAATGCCCGGAAAGCCTTGGATAGCGTTACTGGCAATGTAACAATTTCGGGTGTAGAAAATATAAATAGATATCAAGCAACGTTCATAGGCGAGGTTTTGAAAGTCCCCAATAACGAGATCGAAGTGTTTTTCAGATATAAAGAGAAAGGCACGGATGAGTGGTACGAAACCGATAGTATAATTCTTGAAGAGCCGCAGGAATTTGAGATAGAAGAAGACGGTCTGAACAAAGCTACCTCGTACGAATACAAAGCTGTCGGTGTCGTGGAGGATGAAGAGGAAACCTCATTCTCACTGGAATTTACGACTCACGATGATGTGGAGATAAGCACTCTTTCTCAGACTAACCTAACGTTCGAAAGCGCCTTGTTGAGAGGTGAAGTGACAGAGATATACATCGAAGACGTGAGCGTTTTCTTCCGCTATCGCGAAAGGGGTACTGAAGGATGGAACAAAACTAGCCCTGAGGAGATCACCGATCCGAAAGAATTCGAATACAAGCTCGAAGAACTGAAAGATGTTCTCATACTTGAATACAAAGCAATTGCTGAATCAGAGGATGATGAGTTCGTCGGAGATCTTGTCAGATTCCCTGGAGGACCTGTCGAACCAGAATGGGATGAGGAGAATGGAGCCTACATGATAACGAATATAGGTGAACTACAGTGGATAAAAAATGATCTAGAAGCCGATTATGTACTTCAGAATGATATTGATGCTTCATGGACTAAAAATTGGCCCGGCGAGAATGGATTCGTTCCGATCGGTAACGAAAGCTCGAGATTCAATGGTAGCTTATATGGTAGAGGATATAAAATCAAAAGGTTATTTACGGAGGGCCACCGTGGTGGAAGTATTGGTTTGTTTGGATACATAGGCGAAAAAGGTTTAATCAGCGAAATAAGTGTAGTTGATTATTATATTCCTAGAACAAACGGAGCAATAACAGGAGGGTTAGCCGCAATTAACCATGGTATTATAGAAAAATCTTTTTCTGAAGGAAACATAGATAGGGGGCGGAAAAGTATTATTGGAGGGCTAGTTGGATACAATAGAGGAACAATTGATTTATCTAATTCTTCAGTTTATTTTTTTACTGAGAGAAGTCTAGGTAGTGGTGGACTTGTAGGGTGGAATGCTGGTAAAATAATTGATTCCCATGCAACAGGGCGATTATCAGGTAGCACTTATCTTTATCTTCTTTTGGGAGGGGTTGTAGGTCTCAATCTTGGTTCAATTACTAGATCGTATTCAACTGCGGATCTGAGGGTTTTAAGAGGTGACGTAAGTGCTCATGTAGGGGGAGTAACGGCTGAAAATTATGGAGAAGTTGATAAGAGCTATTCAACGGGGAAAATAGAGCCAGTGATGGTCATGACCGCTGGTGGTCTTATAGGGTCAAATCATGGAGAAGTTGATAAGAGCTATACCACTACTGACTTATCGTCGGGGGCTTTATGTGGAGGAGGTTTGATTGGAGAAAATTCAGGCAACGTTACCGATTCTTATGCTATTGGTGAGGCAAATGGAGGTGTTGCGGGAGGTTTGATTGGAGAGAATTCAGGCAATGTTACCGATTCTTATGCTATTGGCCCCGTGGGAGGGGGCAGTGCTAAAGGATTGATCGCCAAAAATCAAGGCAACGTGACCGATTCTTACTGGGACATAGAAAAAAGCGGCATCAATACCTCCGACGGCGGAAGTGGTCTCAACACCTCTCAGATGATCGGCGACAATGCACCAGACCACATGCAAGGCTTCGACTTCAACGAGACGTGGGAAACGGTCGAGCGGGAACACGACGATGTAGAATTCGACGGTTATCCTATCTTGCAAACGTTGTGTAGGGAGAATCAGACAGACAATCAGGAAAACAAACTGGGAGTCTCTGTCAGCACGCTCCCAGTAGAAGAAAAAGATTCCTATTCCGCTCTGTTGAGAGGTGAATTGGTCGACATGGGCTTTTCCGAGGAAGTCGACGTCTATTTCTACTGGCGTGAAAGAGGAGAAGAAGGATGGAACGAAGTCTTCGTGAAGACGATGAACAGCTCGGGCGTGTTCGAACATCGGTTGGAAGACCTCACTCTCGGGAGCCATTACGAATATTATGCCTATGCGGAAGGTGAATTGAGTGCTGAAGGAAGCGTCCGGACTTTCAAGATCACAGAGCCCCCTAACATAGAAACGCATGGTGCGGAAGAGATAACCTACGACTCTGCTAGACTCCGAGGGGAACTCCTCGAGTTGGGAACCGCCTATTCAGTGAGCGTTTCTTTCCAATATAGGGAAAGGCACGAAGAAGAATGGAAGGAAACATCTTCTCAAACTTTGACGGAACCTGGGAAATTCCACATACACGCCCAGGGCCTTCAACCGGACACGCAGTACGAGTTCCGTGCTCGAGCCGCAGGAGACGAAGAAGATCATGGGGTAACTATGAACTTTACCACGGAAGAGCTTCCGACTTATGAGATGGATATAGTATCGAGTGAAGGAGGAGAGGTAGTAGAGCCGGGAGAAGGCACGTTCGAGTACGAGAAATATTCCGGGGTACAACTTGAGGCTGTCCCCGACGAGCATTATCATTTCGTCGAATGGACTGGTGATATTGAGAGTTTGGATAACCCTGGATCGAATTCGACCACCATGGAGATTTTGGACAACTATTCTATAACCGCGAAGTTCGAGATCGATACTTACACGCTAGAAGTGAGTTCAACGAAGGGTGGTGAGGTAGTAGAGCCCGGTGAAGGTACTTTCGAGTACGAGGCCGGAACGACGGTGGATCTAAAGGCCACTTCCGAAGAAGGTTACCATTTCGTAGAGTGGTCCTGTGAAACAGACATTATAGATGATCCTACAGCTAACACCACTATAGAGATGCTCTCCGACTACACCATAACTGCGGAGTTCGCTGTGAACGAATACGAGTTGAACGTTAGCATAAAAGGAGAAGGGGCTGCGGAACCGGGAAGAGGCGAGCACAGATACGAATACGGCGAAGAGATAACCTTAAAAGCTTTCCCCGAAGAAGGATGGCTGTTCAGCCACTGGTCCGGTGATATCACTGAAGAAGACGATGAGATCACAGTAACGATAGAAAATGACATGAACATCACGGCGCATTTCGTCGAAGAACCGTTCTTCGAAGTTGAGATCCTAGCGCCTGAAGACGGTGAGGAATTCGACGACGAAGAGATACTAATCGAATACACTGCAAAGAACACTAGAGGTATCAATGAAGAGCGTCAAATAGTACTGGAGATCACCGACGAGGAAGGAAATCTGATCTACGAAGACGATGAAGAGATAACTCTAGGACCTGATGAAACGCATGAAGGAGAGTTCACCTGGGAAGCGGAACATACGGGCGAGTTCGAAGTCACGGTCATGAGCGTTGACGAGGAAGGTATCACTGACAGTTCGGATCAGATAAGCATATACGTTAGTGAGGAAGAACCGGAAACCGCTCTCTGGTGGTTGATAGGATCTGTAGTGATAGCCGTAGTGCTTATCTTTATCCTGATGAAGGTAAAGAAAAGTGGGGATCGAAATAAGAGAGAAGATATCCCTCGTCTGCGAAAAAAAGGAGAAGAGTAAACAAAACTCACCCCTCGCTTCTTATTTTTTCCTTCGTCTTTCACGGAACCCCGGAGCAAAAACTTTTTTATACCACAGCGGAAGTAGAGCGGTTGCACCGCATCCTATGGGGATAGGAGTTTTTGTTTCTCTACATCCTTGAAGGTGTGAAGGTGCGAAACCGATGAAATGTGTGGACGGGGTTTCCCGTCCGAAATGAGGTGGAAAAGATATGGCAGATAAAGTGTTTGTAAACTTTGAAGTTCCCGACGAACTGGTAGATAAGACGTACGAAGCGGTAGAGATAGCAAGAGATACCGGCGAAGTAAGAAAAGGTACCAACGAAGTGACGAAATACGTTGAAAGAGGAGAGGCCGTTCTTGTGGTGCTCTCGGAAGACGTTAATCCTCCCGAGATACTGGCGCACATGCCTCTTTTGTGCGAGGAGAAAGAAGTCGCTTACTCCTACGTCCCGTCACAGGAAGAGCTCGGAGCCGCCGCAGGTATCGATGCAGCGTCAGCTTCAGTGGCGATCGTAGATCCGGGCGACGGAGAACAGATGATCGAGGACCTGAAGAAGAAACTCGAAGGGCTTAAATAGTCCTTGAGTACAAAAATGAAGAGAGGAGTCCAAAATGGCTGCGGATAATAGTATCCCAGGTGAAGTTGTCGAGATCGTCGGTAGGACCGGGATGAGCGGCGAGGCTACCCAGGTAAAGGTCAGAGTGCTCAAAGGCGAGGACGAGGGCCGCATCATAACTAGAAATGTTATGGGCCCGGTTCAAAAAGGCGACGTCCTCATGCTGAGAGAGACGGCTAGAGAAGCGAAAAGTATAGGTGTAAGGTAGTGAAAATATGCCTGAGAAAAGAGAATGTACTTTTTGTGGAAATCCCATCGAACCCGGAACAGGTACTATCCACATCAGAAATAACGGTCACATCTTTCACTTCTGCAACAGCAAGTGTAAGAGGAATATGTTGGACCTCGATAGAAAGGCAAGAGAAACAAGATGGACCAAGAGGCACGCCCAAGAAAAGGCAGTCAAGACCTACAGAAAAAAGACAGAGAAGAAAAAAGAAAAGGGCGGCAAAAAGAAGATCATCAAGAAGAAGGATTAAAACAGGAGGAGTCTTACATTGCAAACTACTTTTTTGATGGTTAAACCGGACGGCGTACAGAGAGGCTTGGTCGGTGAAGTGATCTCACGCCTTGAAGATAGAGGTCTCCGGATAACGGCGCTGAAGATGATGACTTTAGATAGAGAGACCGCCGAAGAACATTACGCCGAACATCAGGGTAAAGATTTTTACTCACCACTTTTGGATTACATAACTTCGGGTCCGGTTGTGGCCATGGCTGTAGAAGGAAGATCCGTCATATCTATGGTCAGAACTATGGTAGGCAAAACCGATCCGCAGGAGGCTTCCCCCGGCACCATAAGAGGAGATTACGGGATAGATATAGGCAGGAACATCGTACATGCCGCCGACTCTGAAGAGAGCGCAGAACGGGAACTCGACATATTCTTCGAGCCGTCCGATTATCAAGATCACCGGAGAGTCGAGGAAGACTGGATATACGAATGAAAACTCCCTGATCCAAAGTTCTTCTACCTTTTCACTTTCCTTTAATAGAGTTCAACCTTTGTTAGACACGGTCCGAAACTTTTATAAATAAAAACATCGCTTATAGTATTGTCTGACGTTAAAAGGTTAAACGTCGGACTAAAACAAAGCAAGGTGGCTTAATGTGTCGGACACAAAGCGAATAACCGTCAGAATACCCGTAAACATGGCCCAGAAACTCGACGACTTAGTGGAAGAAGGAGAGTATTCTTCAACTTCTGAGGCCATAAGGACCGCTATAGACGACTTTATAAAGAATAAAAATGCACCGGAACATATCTCAAAGGTAACGGTCGACCTTCCAAAAAAGAAGGTCGGTGAGATCGAAAATCTGATAGAGAGGGGTGATTCAGTGAATGTAGATGACGCGATAAGGACGGCTGTAAGAGAGTACGTTAGAGAAAGGATAAAGGAATACAAGAGAGATCTCGAAGAGTGAGGTAAGGTTTCACTGAGGAGAGCTTAAAAGCCCACCACCTATCCTTAAAACTTTAGTTCAAATGGAGTTTATCTAAGGGCGTTGATATGAGAAGGAGAAAAAAAAAGAAAAGAAGATCGACATCTAACATGAACATCTACGTAGTAGGCGTAGGAGGAGGAGGAAACAACAGTATAGATAGATTGAGCAGGATGGGAGTTTATGGAGCCATGACCATAGCCGTCAATACTGACAGGAAACACCTGGAGAATAAAAAGGCTGACAAGAAGATGCTGATAGGTAAGGACATGAATAAAGGCATGGGTGCAGGAGGTAATCCGTCCATAGGGAGGGAATGCGCGGAGTCGGCATCTGGCGGATTCAAAAAACTTTTTTCAGGCGCCGATCTTGTATTTTTGACCACAGGACTAGGAGGCGGAACGGGTACGGGAGCAGCCCCTTTGATAACCGAGATCGCCAGGAGAAGCGGAGCCATGGTGATATCTATCGTTACGCTTCCATTTTCAGTTGAAGGCAACAGGAGAAAATTGGCATGGAGAGGCTTACAGCATATCGATCGCTATGCCAATTCGACCATAACATTGGATAACGACAAACTGGTGGAGGTCAGTCCCGAGATGCCTTTAGATAGAGGCTTCGGTATGATGGACTCCGTGATATCCGATCTAGTTAAGAGCGTAACTGAGACCATCACCAGGCAGTCCCTGATAAACTTGGACTTCAATGATCTTCGGTCGGTTCTAGGAGGAGGAGGCTACTCGACCCTTCTGATAGGCGAGGCACACTGTGAAGATCCGAAAGAGGTGGTGAAGAATGCCGAGTGCAATCCTTTCTTGGATGCTGATTACAAAGGGGCTAAAAGAGCCCTGATCCATCTTACGGGAGGACCCGACAGCCTCTCGGTAAAAAGAACCCATGACATCGTGGGGATGATCACATCTAAAATAGATACCAACGCTTCTGTGATAGTAGGGGCTAGGATAGACCACCGGCTCAAGAACAAGATCAAGATGATGGCCATCCTTACGGGGTTGGAAAAACGGAACATCAAACCGTCTATAGAGGAGAAAAGTCTTCAAAAGATACAATGATGATATTCAGTTCGGCGAAAAGGTTTTAACCGCGTCGCCCTTATCTTGAACGATATGACGGCAAATGAGAAAAGTGATCTATCTGAAAGCATAACCGAAGGAGACGGAGGTGTTTATCTCGATATAGTCGTCTCTCCGGACTCTAAGGAAAAAAAGATTTCTGGACTAGACCCATGGAGAGGCGAAGTCAAGGTGACGGTAAAAGAGAGAGCAGAAAAGGGCAGAGCTAATGAAGCGATCACGGAATTCTTTGCGGAACTTCTAGGAAAGGAAAAAAATAAAGTTCATATCGTCAAGGGGAGAAAGGCGAAACATAAAAGACTCTTTCTCTCCGGCCTCGAACGTCCAGAACTCGAAGAAGAGCTGTCAAAGGCGGCAGGCGGAATGATATGAGATTGAAAGAAGAAGTCGAAGGCCTTCTAGAGGTCCTCAGAAATATCAAATCTGAAAGGAAGGATATACCCATCATAGTGGAGGGTAGAAAGGATGTGAAAGCCCTCAGATCTCTAGGTATCGAGCGTGATATAATAAGGATAAAGAAGGGTAAATCCATCTTCCGGATAATCGAGGAACTTAGAGGTGAACATGAAAAGGTCATAATAATGACCGATTGGGATACCACTGGAGGAAAACTGTGTTACAAGATAAAGAAGGCCTGTGAATCCAATGCGATAGTTTACGATGTAGATCACAGGAAGCAGATGATAAAGTTTTTAAAAAAGGAAGTAAAAGACGTAGAGAGCATCCCCTCTTTCATAAAAAGGGCGGAAACGGAATTAGGTCGAAAGTTTAAGATTAAAAAAAGCTCTAAACCATAGGAAAATATTAAATTTTACAAATCAATAGGGGTCTAGATTCACGATGAGCAGAGTAAAAGTCATCAAGGATGTGACGGAGTTAGTTCCGATACTCAGAGCGGTTAGTACCAAAACAAAGAGAGACGTCTATACCGAGCTTGCAGAGGATTGGATAACCGAGGAAGAGATCGAGGAAGAATACGGTGAAGAGGGCAAAAAGGCGTTGAAGCTCTTCGATAAGATGAAATTGGTAGAAACAAGGTGGCAGCATACCGGCAGAGAGACACGGAGAGCCTACCACACATATTATTCTGAAGTACATATCGACGCCTCCGTGCCTATAGCCGAGATAAGCGACGTGCTCTATGCGGCGATGATCGATGAAGATGAATTCGACCAGATCGAGCAGGAAATATTGGGATCCGTAAGAGAGGGCGAGACCTTCGCTAACGATATCGCAAAGAAGGTAGGACACAGCGACACCACGCTCAAAAGTTTGGTAAAAAGATCCGTGGTTCTCAACTATAAAGGTCACAGAGTCAAAGAGATAAAAGAAGGTGAGTAGATATGGGTTTAGAAGATGTAGATGAAATATTTTCAGAAGTCTCCGAAGAAGTACTAGCATTGGTATCAGGGATAGCGATAATAATCACGATAATATTCTTCATCTATGCGGTGGTCCCTCTCTACGAAGACCATTCCACCATAGTCCTGTTCTCCTTACTATCTCTGATAGTATGCTTCGCCGGTCCCGTGCTCTTCCGTCTTCCAGAAATGAGTTCCGTTCCCGAGGTCGTGGGATGGATGATGACCGGGATCACCATCGCAGGATTCGCCTGGATAATTTTCCATGTAGGAAACTACATAGACCTTTTGGGTCTCAAAGTGATCATACCGAGCGGTCTCTTGGGTTTCGCATCGTCTCTTCCTTTGACTCAAGGAGTGCTTTTACCGCTACTCGGTGAAGGGATGTTCGAGATGTTTGAAACAGATATGGAAGAGGACGAGTTCGAGGAAGAAGAATTCGAAGAGGACGAATTCGAAGAGGATGAGTTCGAGAGCGACCTTGAAGAAGATTTTGACGAAATCGACGAAGTAGGAGATACATTTGAAGAACCGGTGGAAGAAGACACTTTTGAGGAACCAGAAGAGGAAGAAGACGAAGGTCCATGGTGAGATGATTGTCTTCAGTGTTGAGATTGGGACACCGGCCGGATCGTGACAAGAGGATGACCACTCACGTCGGTTTGACAGCTCGAGCTTTTGGCATGGAAAAGATGTTCCTTCCCGTGATAGACGGTAAAGTGAGAGACACGCTGACCGACGTAACAGATAGGTTCGGCGGCGATTTTAGTGTGGAAGAAGAGAAAGACTGGAGAGGCCTGATGAAAGGATGGAACGGCGACGTTATCCATCTGACCATGTACGGTTCTGATATCGATGAATTTTTCTCCGAGCATGAGGTCGAAAATCCACTGATAGTTGTCGGATCCCAAAAAGTGCCCAGAGACGTCTATGAACTGGCGGATTTCAACGTTTCCGTAGGAAATCAGCCTCATTCAGAAGTTGCCGCATTAGCTGTATTCATGGACAGGTTCAACAACAGGACGATCTATAAAATCGAGTCCGGAGATATGACCGTCCTGCCGTCTGACAGCGGTAAAAGGGTGCTAGATCATTCAGAGGTCCCCTCCGCAAAAGAATGCTTTGAGTTTGCACGAGAGAGAGGTATGGATAACGGCCTTTTGGCTCACAGCCTATCTGTTTTGGAAAAGGCACTTCACCTTCAGAGTGAACACGGCGGCAACCTCAGGCTCATAATCGCGGGTGCACTTTTACACGATATCGGTCGAACGGTCACGCATGGGGTCGACCACGGTATCGAAGGCTCGAAGATGATCGAGGAAAAGGGTTGGACGGAAGAACTGCAGAAGATAGTGGAGAGACACATAGGTGGAGGCATAACCAAAAAAGAAGCGGAGAAAGCCGGTCTTCCAGCCCGGAGTTATGTGCCGGAGAACATAGAAGAGAAGATGATATGTCATGCGGACAACACCGCTGGCGGCCGTGAAAGATTTGAATATCAGATACATAGAACTGAAGAAGAAGGACATCATGAGAGCGCTGATAGGATGAAGAAGTTGGCTAGCGAGTTCGAAGAGGATTTATAGGTCCCTTTCAATCTAGAGAAGGTGAGAAAATTGGATGCGGAGCTTGAAGAAAGATCAGAAGAAGATCACAACGTTCACAAGGATGAGGAATTCATCATAGAGCAAAAAATATTCACTCTCGGAAAGAAATACTTCATAAAGGATCATGAGAGAAATAAGGTGGGCTACTGCGAGAAGGGATCTATGTTCAAAGACGGTCTGACGGTGTATAAAGATAGAGGTAAGAGCGAAGAGTTATTCAGGATCAAGCAGAAGAGTCTCACCAAGTTCACAGGTCTTTTCAAAGTTTTGAGTCCAGAAGAGAAGACTATAGGTTACCTGAAAAGGAGAGGCTTCAGGTCCGTAGTCAGAGACGAATGGACCCTTCTCGATCCCAAGAAGGATAAAGTAGGTTCCGCAAAAAGCGACTATGTTCTAAAAGACCTAGTTCGCATGAAATATCTCAAATCCATACCGTATAGATACACTATACATCAAGGAGAAAGAAAGATAGGGGTCTACAAGCAGCGTTTGACTCTGCTGAAGAACTCGTACAAACTGCAGATGAAAGAGGATCCGTACGAAAAAATAGACCGTAGATCGCTGCTCTCTTTAGCTATCTGTTTAGATGCGGTAGAAGAAAAATATAGAAAGATAAAGTATAGAAAGGTGTTTTGAGCTTTCACTTGAGAACTTCGCCGGCACTTATGTCCATCATCATGAATCCGGAGTTCGCCTTCGGATAGAAGTCGGTGGATTTCTGTGGCATCCTCTCGCCGTTCTTAGCAACTTTTAGTACTTCTTCCGGTTTTGTAGCGTTAACTAGGAAAGCGACCGTACCTTCTCGCTTCTGTACTTTATCCACAGCATCCGAGTACCATCGTTCGTAGGAGATATCATCGTCGATGTGAAGATCTTTCAGGTTCATGATGCCCCTGAATATGACGTCTCTCAGTACTACCACGTCTAGGTTCTTGTAATCTTCTGAATACTCGTCGGACATGAACTTTTCTATCTTCTCTCTGTCCTTCAGCCGCAGCCCCATAGTTCTTTCTTCGTCGAAAAGAACGAATGAAGTGGTGTCGTCGTTCTGTTCCAGGAAGCTTTCGATCTCTTTCTCATCGATCTCGTTGATCTCGAAGTATCTTTGCAGTTCCGTCAGATGTTCTTCTTCTACTTCCTCTTTGAGCAGCAGTCTATGTCCAGGGAGTATCTTTAGACCGGGGTCTTCCACCGGAACCATATAGGTCATCCTCCAGTTGAAAGCTTCTCTGTCTTCGTAATCCGGATTTTTCTCTCTCATCTCATCTCTGTAAGTTACTGCTGTTTCGTAGCGGTGGTGTCCGTCCGCGATCACCACTTGTTCGTCTTCAAGGACTTTTTGTACTCTCCTTATCTTATCTTCACCTTCGATCTTCCAGACCCTGCTGTGAACGCCGAGTTCGTCAGCAGCTTCATAGAGCGGTTCTTCTTCCGCTATCTCGTCGAATATATCGATGGTTTCCTCTTCAGGATCACTGTACAGCATGAATCCCGCTTCTAGGTTCTTTTCCGTAGATCGCAGCATGTTCAACCTGTCGATCTTAGGACCTTTGTGTGTCTCCTCGTGGGGGAGGACCACTTCTTCTTCGAAAGGATGGAGTTTTACCGCCGAGATGAACCCTTTTCTGGTAAATCTTTCACCGAGCACTTCGAAGTCTTGATAGTAAACGTACATGCCAGGTTCTTCTTCTCTTTTCAACACTTCATCTTCCATCCATTTTCGCAGCCGGTCCGCTGCAATATCATACCTGTTATCTTCTTTTGGAAGTATCAATCTGCAGTAATTATAGTCGCTCTTGCCGTAATACTGATCCTGCATCTCTTCGGAGATCTTATCATACGGCTGTGTCACCACGTCTTCCATGTCCTTGATCTTGTCTTTGTTGTATTGGATACCTTCGAAAGGTAATACCTCTACCATGTTATATTCCTCACTTCAATTCTTCTATTATCGCTTCGGCAGCCTGTGTACCGGCTCGTATCTGGCCTTCTTCTGTCTGCGCACCTATATGCGGCGTTGCGTGGAAATTGTCTAGTTCTAATAGTGGATTGTCACCGGGTGGTTCTTCCGCGAAAACGTCTTTGCTTGCGAACCTGATGACGTCGTTCTTCAGGGCATCGTAGAGAGCCTCCTCGTCGACTACGCCGCCTCTAGCGCAGTCCACCAATACCGCGTTTTCTTTCATCTTCTGAAGTTCTTCGTCGCTTATCAAGTGGTGTGTCGCATCCATATGAGGTACGTGTAAGGTTATCACGTCGCTTTCTTTTAAGAGTGTATCCATGTCGACCATCTTTGCGGGCTCGGGTTCCTCTATATCCATCACGTCGAAGGCTATGATGTCCATGCCTAGGGCGTGGGCTCGCTCCGCCACTGCTTGACCTATGTTACCGTAGCCTATAACGCCCAACGTTTTACCGTATATCTCGTTGCTCGCCAGCTCGCTCTTGATCCATTCTCCATCTCTCAAACTGTTGGTTCCAGCTACGATATCTCTATAGCTTGCCAAGATGTGTGTCATCGTCAGTTCCGCCACGGAGATTGTCGTTGCGGTCGGGGTGTTGTAGACCGCGATACCCTTGTCTTTCGCATGATCTACGTCGATGTTATCCAAACCGATACCCGGTCTTCCTATGACCTTTAAGTTTTCCGCGGCATCCAGTGTGGGTTTTCTTACCTTCGTCGAACTTCTTACCACCATGGCATGGTAGGGAGGTACTTTTTCAGTCAATTCTTCTTTCGACATGCCGAACTCTTTATCGACTTCGAATCCCGCGTCTTCCAACATCTCTACCGCTTCGTCCGCAACTGGGTTGCAGATAAGAACTTTCTTCGCCATGATCATCACAGCTCCGCGACGTCCTCTATAGCGTCGGTCAACTCTTTTACGTCTTCAACGGTGTGTTCACCCATGTGCCCTATCCTGAACGTCTTCTCTTTCAATTTTGATCCGTAGCCGTTGGCAAAAGCGAGGTCGTACTTTTCGTTCACTTCCTTTATGGTCTCGGCGACGTTCATACCCTGGGTATTTTTGATGGTGCTGACCGTTTGTGACATGTAGCCTTTTTCTGGGAACATATCGAAGTGTTCGTAGGCCCAATCTCTTGTATATTCGGCCATCTTCTTGTGCCTTTCGTCTCTCTTTTTATGCCCTTCCTGGAGCATGTGTTTCATCTGTTCTCTATAGGCCAGCATCAGGGATATCGCGGGAGTAGAATGCGTTTGCCCTTTCTTCTTGTAGTAGTCTATATTCCTCTGGAAACCGCCGTACCATGAAGCCGACTCCTTTTCTTTCTCGTGCTGATAGGCGTCATCGTCTACGACGCAAACAGCTAAACCCGGAGGCATGGCGAAAGCTTTCTGGACCGATGTGAAAATAACGTCGATGTTGCTTCCGTCGATATCAATGTAGTCTCCTCCCAATGCGGATATGGCATCTACGATAAAGAAAGTATCTGGATAGTCTTCCATGACCTCACCTATCTCCTCGAGAGGATTCCTGACGCCCGTTGAAGTCTCGTTCATCACGCAGGTGAATGCGTCATAATCTCCTTTTTCTAATTCTTCTCTCACGTCTTCGGGTTTCACCGCGTTACCCCATTCGTATTCTAATCGCTCAACGTCTTTACCGAGTCTATCCGCGATGTTAGCCTGCCTCTCGCTGAAACTCCCGCAGGTGGCACATAATACCTTTTCATCCACCAGATTCAAAATAGACGTTTCCATGAATTCGGTGCCGGAGGCAGTAAGTATTATAACATGTTTTTCGGTGTCTAAAAACTCCTTGGTATCTTCCACTATCGTAGTATAAAGATCGGTCATCCTTTCCATCCTATGGCCGAACATCGGTTTATCCATAGCTTTTATTACTTCATCCCTTACCTGTGTGGGCCCCGGAATATATAATTTTTTATCTTTCATATTAATCCACCTCACTGCCGCATGAGATATAGGATATATAATGGTTGTGATGGGATGTTAGAGAAAGTTCGGGAGGAAAGAGTTTGGGCGAGTCTAAAAGAAGTAAAAGTGAGAAAAAGATGGTTACCAAAAACAACATGTTTTTATAGGGATTAGCACTCATAATCAGTTTGGTGACTCGACATTAGCGAGATATCGAAGACCATCTCCGATACGGCCTACCAAGCCTATGAAAAAAAATTGATAAAGGAGATAAAGAAAAAAGGCAAGATCCCGACTCATCTAGCCGTAATAATGGACGGCAATCGGAGATTCGCGAAACAGCTCGGGTTGAAGGAAGGTTCGGGCCATGTTAAGGGTAGAGAAAAATTAGAGGAGATGCTGGATTGGTGTACAGAATTAGGGGTCAAGATACTGACTGTCTATGCATTCTCGACTGAAAATTTCAAAAGAGATACCAAGGAAGTAAGAGAACTTATGCATCTGTTCAAGAAAAATTTTAGAAAGGCGGCGGAAGACGAAAGAGTACACGATAAGGGGATAAGGATACAGGCGATAGGGGATATAGACGAGCTGCCGGCAGATGTCAAGGAGGCCATCTCTTATGCCGAAGAGAAGACTAAAGAGTACGAAGAATACTTTTTCAATATAGCCGTGGGATACGGCGGTCGTCAGGAGATAGTTCAAGCTATACAGAAGATAGCGGAGGAAGTGAAAAAAGGCGAACTGGACGTTCAGGACATAAATGAACAAGTCTTCGCGGAGAGACTGTACACTTCAGACTTCCCCGATCCCGATCTGATACTGAGGACCAGCGGCGAGGAAAGGATATCGAATTTCTTGCTGTGGCAGTCGGCCTATTCCGAACTTTACTTCACGGACGTTTACTGGCCGGGCTTCCGTAAGATAGACTTTCTAAGGGCGGTAAGGTCCTATCAAGATAGAAAAAGAAGGAAAGGCAAATGAGGAGCTTCTTTCACGATGTGTTACGCCAAGTATTGGGGGTGATAAAAGATGGATAGCGAACAAGGGTCGAGCATATCAAAAAAACGAAAAAAATATGACAAAACGATCCTCAGAGTATTTTATATATTAGTAACGATATTCATGATCTCGATATTGTTCTCTGGCGCCATGTACTTGAAGAGAGATATTTTCGTTTTCCTGAACATGGTATTCAGCGGACTCGTGACCGTGTTTTTTCTTACAGGAATGTTTTCCTTCTTTTTTTACGGGGACACCGGATTGATAAGTACAAAACAGCTTTTTAAGGTGTTGAGCTACATCTCGCTCGGCTTGACCGTTATAACTCTCATGATAGGCTTTGTATTCTTCAGGCCGTTCCTGCTGCCTATATTGAGAGAATATTTGCCCGGTTTCGGTACGATTTTCATGCCCCTGCTCTTTTTCATAATATTTTTTACATCCTATATGGCGGCGTTCTTTATTCTTACACTTCAGAGTTTTGGACTGGTCAGCGTCATGGCCATCTTTCAGAGAAAGTATTTTTCGGATATGATTAACGATGTGAAGAAGATAACCGAGGTAACCCAAGGAGGAACCGAGGGAGGATACATCAAGAAGAATTACTTCGAATTTCTCCGATGGATCTTTGATATCCCCAAGGTGTTGGATACTTCAAAAACTGAGTTGAATAAAAAGACAAATCTTAAGAGCTTTCCTTGGAGGAAATTTAGGAAAGCCCTTGGCTTTGAATCTATAGTGGCTTTGGTCTTAGCTATATATATAAGTTTGAATCCATTCCTTCTAGAGGAAAGATCTTTCAATGAACTTTTCGCTTTCACCTCAACCGTTTCCTATTTCATCCCGGTGCTCGTACTTCCTCTCTTCATCTTTCTCAAACTCGATGTCAAGATACCTGGACCCGCTACCGACTTTCACCTTTTCGATGGGATCAAATCGCGATTGATGAGTATCGTATTGACGCTCGGCACTTTGTTGGTATTCGTACGATTCGGCCTGGAGACGGTAGATCTTTCGCTTTTGGTCTCCTCGTTCATCTTTTATTTTGCAGGGTTTTTCGTCAATACTTTATTCATCACCTTCGTTTATTTCAATTATTTTGAACATCTGTTGGCTGACGATATCGTCCTAGACTAGGGATGATTCAAGATGTGAGTATAGAAAACCGAAAAGAATATGATACCCTAATGATTACCGGATTCGCAGGATGATAATATGGTAAAATTTGAACAAATCTTCTCGGAAAGGGCCTCGAAAATGAAGAGGTCCGAGATAAGAGAACTGTTGAAGCTGATCCAGCAGCCGGATATAATATCTTTTGCCGGCGGTCTACCGAACCCAAAGGCCTTTCCGATCGAGGCCACTAGAAAGATAATAAACGATAATTTGGACGAGATGGGAGAGAAGATACTTCAGTACGGCTCTACGGAAGGGGTAAATCCACTGCGAAAAGAATTGGCGAAGATGATGAGAGATCGAGGCATGGATGTTGATCATGAAAATATATTGGTAACACACGGATCTCAACAGGCACTCGATCTGTTGAGCAAGGTTTTGTTAGATCCTGGAGATACCATACTAGTCGGCTCTCCGACTTATCTGGGTGCTACGGGTGCTTTCAGAGCTTTCGAGGCCAACATGGAAACCGTCGATGTGGGAGAAATCGGGATGGACATGGATCTTTTAGAGAAAAAACTGAGACGGTTGAAAGCTAAAGGCGACCTTCCAAAGTTCATCTATGTGGTATTGACCTTCCAGAACCCGTCCGGAGCCACGATGACGGCAGAAAAAAGGCGAAAACTGCTTGATATCGCCTCCAAGTACGACGTTTTGATAGTAGAGGATTCTCCTTATTCGCATCTGCGGTACGAAGGAGAAGAGATGCCTCACCTCATGTCTATGGATAACGAAGATAGAGTGGTAAGATTGGAGACTTTCTCAAAGATCTTAGCTCCGGGTTTCAGAATAGCCTGGACCACCGGTCCCGAAGAATTGATCGAGAAGATGGTGATAGCTAAACAAGCTACCGATCTGTGTACTAACCCGTTCGGTCAATATGTAGCTTACAAATACCTGGCGGAGGGTATCATGGACGAGCACATCGAGAATATCAAGGAGATCTATAACAAGAAAAGGTTGACCATGTTGGATGCCATGGAAGAACACTTCCCTGAAGAGGTGAAGTGGAACAGGCCCGAGGGAGGCATGTTCATATGGGCGGAGTTACCTACACACATAAACACTAGGGANATGTTCGAAAAGGCTGTAGAAGAAAAAGTGGCCTATGTGGTCGGCGACGCTTTCTTCGTTGACGACGGCGGCTACAACACCATGAGGTTGAATTACACCCACTCTTCAGAAGAAGAGATCAAGAAGGGGATAAAAGAACTGGGCAAAGTGATCGAAAAGGAGATAGAGGAACTGGAAAAGAAGGAAGAGAGTCCCATATCGCCTTGATCCAAATTCATTGCGAAACAGTTAAAAACTCTTGATTGCATAGTACTTATTGGATGAATGTAGACCTAGCCGACGACGAGCATTTCGTTCAAAGTAAACAGATGTGCGCCCGATGCAGGGGTTCTAAAAACCTCTGCGGGAGAGAACGCTGTCCGGTGATGGTAAAATATTATCACCATATGGATTCCAAGTCTATGGTGGATGATACGGACATCTCCGGATCTTCTCCCCCGGGCGTTTTTGTAGGCCGGTATGGATATCCTAAAGTAGATATCGGTCCTCTCGTACCTCCTTTCCACGGAGATACCAGCGAACTCGATATGCCAGAATTGTGGGTCGGTAAAAAGATAGACGATATAGTAGAAAATAGAACGAAGCTGATAAGAGGAAAGTATCCTCTACGGGTGGACAAATTCGACGGTAGAGATAGAGTAGTTGATTTCACGCAGCAGATGGCCCTTTCAAAGGATCCTGCGGAGGTGGAAGCTTTTTTTAAAAAGAAACCGGGAGGAAGGATCCAGCTCTCTGACTCGGTACAACCCTATGGACCTTCCGGTCCTTTAAAGGAACTCGACCTGGGAACTATCAAATTCGATAAACGGCTGGATAAGGCATACTTTGATACGGATCTGAAAGCTGTGGATGCGGTCTTGAACCTTTATGAAAAAGACGTTTACATCTCGAAGATACAGAGAGCTTTCAGTGTCGGTTCTTTCGGTATCGAAGACAACAGAAAGTTCGTTCCCACCAGGTGGAGTATAACTGCGGTGGATGACACCATAGGGAAGAACCTAAGGGAGGAAGTGAAAGATCATAGACCTATAGACGAGTACAGGGTCTACGAGATATGGGAATTGGATAACAGGTGGGTGATCCTGATGCTGCCCCGCACATGGATATATGAACTTGTGGAAGCCTGGTACCCAGAAACGGCCTGGAATCCCTACGGTAAAGATATAGCGATAATATCCAGCCACGAGAGGTACGAGGGCAGGAAGGATTATGCGGAGATAGGCGGTTGTTTTTATGCCGCTAGATTAGCGGTGGCGGAAAAACTGTCAAGGGAAAAGAGACAGGCCGGGGCGGTGATACTCAGAGAGACTCACCCTGGTTACATAATGCCCGTGGGGGTATGGAATGTGAGAGAACACGTGAGAGAAGCTTTGAAAAAAGAACCCAAAACTTTCGATACGCTGAAGGAGGCACTTTTTCATATCTCTACACGATTGGATATAAAGGTGGACACGTGGAAACAGCACAGCGAAGTTTTAAGGGATGCGCTTTACCAGACCAGGTTGACGGATTTTGCTTCGTTCGATGATGAAGAAGAAAAAGATTTTGTTTTTGAGGAGGAAAGACATTGGAACTAGAATTTGGAAAGCCCGAGATCGCAGGATTGGACATCAAAGAGATCAGCTGTAAGAAGGCTTTGTCCGACTCCGCGTTGGAAGCGGATTACTCCTTGAATCCTTACAGGGGTTGTTCTCACGGATGCCTATATTGTTATGCTCCGTTCGTTATAAAAGAGGAACGTCCTTGGGGCGAATTTTTAGACGTCAAAAGGAACATACCCAAGAAAGTTTCGGAAGAGGCTGACGGAAAAGATAAAGGTATGGTGAGGATAGGCAGCGTTACTGACCCGTATCAGGAGGCTGAAAGAGAATACAAGCTGACCAGAAGATGTCTCAAACAGCTCTCTGATCACGGTTTTTCTGTGCTTATCCAGACCAAGTCAGGTATGGTAAAAAGAGACATCGATCTGTTGAGAGAGATGGAGTCCGATGTCGGTTTCACCATCACATCTCTGGACGATGACTTCAGAAAAAGATTCGAACCTGACGCACCTCCTGTAGTAGATAGGCTTTCTGCCATAAAGGAGTTGAAAGAGGAAGGTATCGACGTTTGGGTTTTTGTGGGCCCTCTTCTACCTTTTGAGAACGACGGCGGCGAAGAATTGAACAGGTTGAAAGAGACTCTGACGTCTCTAGAGGTCCAAGAGATATATGTGGACAAGTTGAACATGAGGAACGGTGTCTGGTCCAAGATACAACATCTTCTAGAAGCGGGGCAAAGAGAAAGGTATGAAGAGATATACTTCGGCGACGACGACTATTTTGAAAGGAAGAAGCCGCTGTATAAAAAGATAGGAAAACCTGTTTTTTGAGCATTCATCTTTCTACGCTTCGATCTTCAATAAAGCATTTATAGGAATCGATGCAATATGTTATAGAGGGCTCGTATGTTCAAAGAAAAAGAGCTTGAAGAAAAGTTGGGATCATACAAAGAAAGGGTCGATAAACTCAAAGATAAAGTCAAAACTCAGAGGGAAAAAAACAAAAAACTTCAGGATGAAAAAAGACGGGTTTTGAGAGAAAAAAAGGAGATATTGGAGAAGCACGGAGATCAACTCCAGAATCTTATAACTAAGATGACCGGTAACGAGCCCAAAGGTCTCTCCGATAACACGGAAAAGTTGATTGAAAGATTGGAGAGCGAGATATTCGATCTGAAAGAAGAGGTAAGAGAGTTGGACGAGGAAAACGATCAGTTGATAGAGGAGCTGAAGGAAAGGGAGAGTGTCGCTCGATACGCGATACAGAGCGGAGACAGAACGGTCATACCGAAAAGGACGGAGATCAACGGTAGCATCATGTGTGAAAGCGGTGTAGAGATAAACGATTCCGCCGTGATCCACGGCTCAGTGGAGGCAACGGGTGAGGTAAAAGTGGGCGACGAAGTAAAGATAGAAGGCTCAGTGATCTCGGCCACCGATAAAGTCCTCATAGGCGACGATTCTGAAGTCCAAGGTTTTATCAAAGGAGCCGGTATAGAGATGGGTGAAAACTCATCGGCCGAAGATATCGAGAGCACGGAGAACGTATTTTTAGGGGGTAACACCGAAGTCGCGGATATCCTGGCGGTAGGAAGCGTCAAGATAAGCAAGGGCGGAAAAGTAAAAGGTAAACTGGAATATGGTGGAGATTTCGACGGCGCATCGGGCATCACGATAGAAAAATCCGTCATGCCGTTGGACAGAAAAGAGATAGAGAAAGACCTAAAGGAGAAGAAGTTGGAAAGGGAAGAGAAAGAGAAGAGTTGAGTAGCTCGTCAAAAGAAATCACTCATCTTGTCCCTTCTGAATAAGTCTATTTGGCTCACGGTGGTACTTTTTTTCTGGCATGCCGCAAAATAGACCGCTTCCGCGATCTCTTCAGGATCGATAACTTCTTCAGGGTCAAATTTTTCCTTGTACTTTTTGCCTTTTCCGTCTTTTATATCGGTTCTGACCTCAGAAGGGTTCACTAGGGTCACAGCTATCCCATCTCCGCCGACTATACTTTCTATGCTGTGGGCAAATCCTCTAGTCCACCATTTCGTGGCGGCGTAGATGGGATTGAACGATCGAGGATGGTTGGCATCGAAACTTCCTATGAATATCAGGTTTCCATCACTTTTCTTTAGATGTGGAAGTGCCGCCCTGGTCGTGTAATACATGCCGTCGCAGTTGGTTTCCATCATGGTTTTGTAATCTTCAGTTGAGAACTCCTCTATCTTTCCGTACCTGATCACACCGGCGTTGTTCACCACTATGTCCAATCTTCCGTACTCTTCAACGGTTTTCTCTACCATCTCGCCCACTTCTTTTTCCAAGCCAACGTCGGTAGGTATGACCAGAGTTTTCACTCCCCAACTTTCACGGAGTTCGTCCGCTATGGACTCCAATTTTTCCTCTCTTCTCGCCGCTAGTGCTAAATCAAGGCCTTCTCTTGCGAATCTTTCACATACTGACTTACCTATGCCGGAACTAGCTCCTGTGACCAAAGCCACTTTACTTTCTAAGTTCTTTTTGATCATGATCTATGACCTCTATTTCGATAACAATGAAACGAACCCTTAAAATACCTTTGACTTTACAAAACTTTCAAAAAAGGCGGAAAAAACTAATAGAGTATAAAGCATATCATCGGTCGAGGTGAACTCATAAAATGGAAATTATCAAGGTCACAGCGCTGGTGATATTCGCGGTATCTTACTGGGGCTATCATTATGCTTACCTTTGGTTCCCTGGGAGGAGGGGTTTAGATACGAAGAGGTCGAGGGTCGATCGTGCAGTGTGTTCTTGGTTCCGTTCCGCTCTCGAAGAGAGATCACATCTGCTGGTGGTGCATCAATTGAGGAACATCATAATGGCTGTTACTTTTCTCGCCACCACGGTGGTCGTACTTCTAGGCTTCCTTTTCGGTTTTCCCGCCATTGGCGGCGGAGAAACGACTGCGACTTTACTGCTGGAAGGATATCCATTCTGGCTTATAGTGATAACATTGATATTTTCTTTTTTCAATCTTCTTCTTTCGCTGCGTCACTTCATCAGGATAACTTTTTTGATCAAAGCCGATATAGAGCCGCTCGAAGCGATCACAGGAGCCTCCGCGGAGGATTATCTCAGCGGCCTTTTCATCAGAGGCAATGCCCAATATACCATAGGCAGGAGAGGTATGGTTTACGCCATGGTTGTTTTCATCTGGTACCTGAACATATGGGCATTCATGTTTTCCACGGTGATGGTGACTCTGATCTTTGCTGTGCATAACGATCTTTAAAGATTCATATCCATACTAAAAATTTTTAAAACATGTTCAATAGACAACTGCAAAACGGTCGTAAAATATGGGACTATCAGAAGGTTTTTGGGACAGATATCATCACGTAAAATCCGTATTCGTTAAAAGCAAAGAGGAAAGAAGAGATGAGATACTCGAGGGATCCATAGTCAGGACCATATTGGTCCTGGCGATCCCGGTCATGATCTCTAGTGCTCTTCATACGGGTTTCAATATAGTGGATACCTACTGGTTGGGTAGACTGGGTAGGGCGGAAGTGGGTGCACCCGCGGCGGCATGGCCCGTACTTTTCACGTTTTTATCTTTGGGGATGGGTCTTTCCACGGCAGGAGTCTCACTGGTCTCTCAACATACTGGTGCAGGAGGAGGGAAGAAAGCGGAAGAAGCCGCGGGCCAGGTCTTCGGTTTTCTCATGGTGATCGGTGTCGCCACGGGTCTGATCGGGTACTTCGCCGCCCCCTATATCTTGACTTTACTGGGTACTCCTTCTACCACGCTTCCCCACGCCATAGATTATCTTCAGATAGTGAGTCTCAGTATGCCTTTCGTCTTTTCCTACATAGCATTTAGATTTTTGTTGAGAGGTATAGGCGATATGGTGAGACCGATGCTGATAAGAGGCGTATTGGTCCTTGTAAATCTAATACTCGATCCTCTTTTGATCTTCGGGTTGTTCTTTTTTCCGGAATTGGGGGTCAGAGGAGCCGCCATAGCCACCGCCTTAGCAAGGACCACATCCGCCGTAGTTGGTATATATCTTCTATTTTCGGGCAGGGTCGGTATCAGGATAAGTCTAGAAAGCATGAGACTCAAGTTGAGGTGGATAAAGCAGATACTCAAGATAGGTGCTCCCGCTACGGTAGCAAGGGCTGAAAGTGCCGTCGGATTCGTTGTTCTGTTCGCACTCGTCGCTATCTTCGGAGACGCTTCAGTCGCTGCCTACGGGATAGGACGACGTGTGATCCACGTGATGACCATAGGTATATGGGGCTTTGCGGGAGCTACCATGACCATGGTGGGACAGAATGTAGGTGCGGATCAGGAGGAAAGGGGAGAGACGATAGTCAAAAGGGCATTGTTGGTCTCCTTTTTGATGCTGATCATCATGGGTGCTCTGGTGGTCCTTTTCAGATCGCAGATAATAGCATTCTTCATCGACGACGCCGAGGTCATAAGGATCGGCGGGATGTACCTGGGTATTTTCGCCATGTCCATACCTTTCTTCGGAATTTACAGGATATTCGACTCCACTTTTAAAGGCACTGGCCATACTCTACCGGTACTGTTCCTTACACTGTTCAGGATATGGGGTCTCCGCTTGTTTCTTTCGGCACTTCTAGCTCTATCTGCTATAAATCTCGGTTTTGTCGTTCTGGATATCGGATTCGGTATGGGAGTGGTAGGGATATGGTACGGCATGGCCGCCAGTAATGTGATAGGGGCCGGTTTATCTGCCATATATTTCCTTTCTGGCAGGTGGAAAGAGAAGACGATAAAGACGTGATCATCGGGCCAAGATAATAGAGGAAAAAGAAGGGGTAAATGCTAAAAACATATTAATACCTCGGAAAAAATCATTAGATGTAGGCATAGACATGCTTAGAACCCCTCGAAATAACCTAGTTGGGCTTATCGTAGTCCTGTTGTTAGTAGTGTCGAGTCTCGGAGCGTCCCTGCTTGATGTTGAAAATGATGATCATGATTACGAGATAGAGGCTCAGATCGAAAGAGGGCTCTCAGGATCAGAGGAAAGTTCTATCCATACTATGGACTGGTACGATCCAGATTGGAGCTACCGTAGAGAAGTCACGGTTTCGACCGATGACCCAATCCAGTCTGATTATCAGGTTGTGGTGACACTAACTACCTCTGTGATGGGCGACCCTTATGAAGGTGTAGATCCTGATGGTGAAGATTTAAGGTTCACAGATACCGACGGGGTGAGCGAACTGAGTTATTGGATACAATCCTGGGATAATACGGGAGAAAGCACGATATGGGTTAGATTATCCGATCCCGTAGATGGTTCCAGCTCGAAAACAATTTACTTGTATTACGGAAATCCAGACGCGTCTCCTGCTACCGATCCAGATACCACCTTCCAAGTCTATGACGATTTCAGCGACGGTGACGTGGACGGTTGGACCAACGAAGGGGGTGGACAACCTTATCACGACAACGGTAGATTGGCATGGTATTCTGATGGTTATCCTCAAGTGTGTTATTACACAGGGGCTCAGATGAACAGGGAGCAAAGAGTCGAAGCGATGATAGATCCTGCCTCTGAATACGTAGGACAAGGATTCTTGATCCAAGATCAGAGCAACAATTACATCTCGCGCGCAATCGGCGACTATCGAATGATGAAGATCCAAGGAGGAGGATACGAAGTTTTAGCTGCTGGTGCTAACACAGGAGCTAGTAATTACAGGTACGACGTTTGGTTCGACGACGACATCATCCATGCCAGCATAGCCGAAAACACTGTTTCGGCTTCGGACGGAACATGGACCAGCGGTCACGTGGGACTTTCTTCCTGGTGGGCTAACAGCGGTACACACTATATGGATTGGATCCGTGTTCGCGAGTACACAGCGAACGAGCCAACCACATGGGTGAGCGAGCAAGTAGAGCCGACCTTGGAAGTCGAGGTACCGGATCCTTTGACAGGAGACGTGATGGTTTCTTGGAACGGCCAGCAAGAAACCGTGACGGACCAGGATACTTTTGTGACCCCTTACGGTACCGACGTGGAGTTAGAAGCGTTAGCCGCAGATATCCATGAATTCGGTCATTGGGACGGGGATCATTCCGGTACTGATAAACAGACTACGGTCATCATGGACGAGAATAAAGAGGTGAGTGCTCATTTTGATACGGTTCCCATAGAAGACTGGTATGATCTAGATAGCTTGAGAGATTTTTTAGCAACAGACGCTTATTTTTATTTAGGTGCCCACCTAGACGAAGGAAGTGATGGCTACGACGAATTGGTGGACTCTGAGAACGGTTGGGACCCCATAGGAGACGATTCCACTCCTTTTATGGGCACTTTAGATGGTGATGGTTACTCTATCCAAGATCTATATATCAACAGGTCGAATGAAGAACATGTCGGAGTTTTTGGATACGTTGGAGATAGCGGTATGATCAAGAACTTGGGTCTGATCCACAACGATGTGAGCGGCGATGGTGATGTAGGCGCACTAGTAGGAAGTAACTACGGTACGGTGTCGAACTCCTATGCTACAGGAGAAGTGAGTGGAGAAGGTTGGCGGGTAGGTGGGCTCATAGGAATGAATGAGGGCACGGTGTCGAACTCCTATGCGACGGGAAACGTAAGCGCTAGTGGAGGGCGGGTAGGCGGGCTTATAGGGATGAACGAGTATGGAGGTACAGTAGAGAACTCGTATGCAACAGGCAGCGTCATAGAAACGAGCGAAGAGAGCGACGACCATTGGGCCATAGGTGGACTAGTGGGAATGAATGAAGGGGCGGTGAACAACTGCCACGCTACCGGAGACGTGACCGGAGACATCCGAGCGGGTGGACTTGTTGGGATCAACTATGAAGGCGGTGAGATGCTGAGATCGTATGCTACAGGAGATGTGGTCGGACAAAGTAGAGTGGGAGGACTAGCGGGGGAGAACAGAGGTGGATATGTTGCCGAATGTGTTTCTTATGCCGAGGTAGAAGGGTCTTCTCAAGTAGGGGGGCTGATCGGTTTTTCAGTGTCAGAGAGCACGGAAGAAGTCTTCGAGGCCGTATCGACAGGAAGTGAGGGGGAAATACAGACGTGGACCGTACCTTTCACCGGCGATTATACAATAACGGTCCGAGGCGCTCAAGGTGGTGATTCATGGGATCATGATGGAGGCACGGGTGCCGTGATCCGGGCCGAGATCCGATTGAACGAAGGGGATGTACTCAGTATCGCGGTGGGACAGAGAGGAGACTCAGGGATCTCGCCAGGTGGAAGTGGAGGAAGTTTTGTTGTGAGGGACGACGTTCCTTTGGTGATCGCCGGCGGTGGCGCCGGCGCGGGGATGCACGATCATGCCAACAAGAGAGCCGCAACGTCGACTTTTGGAAACGATGCATATCATGCAGATTCTGTGGGTGCGGGCTATGGTGGATCTGACGGCCAAGGAGGAGGATATGGTTCTACAGGCACAGGTTGGGACTGGAATAGAGGTGCGGGAGGAGGAGGTTTTGAAACAAAAGGCGGCGAGTATGATGATTCCGATAATTATGCAGAAGGCGGATATCCATGGTCGGACCTGAGTGGGGGAAACAATGGCTATGCTGGCCAAGGAGGATACGGTGGTGGAGGAGAGAGCGGTTATCACGATGAACAATCTGGCTATGGTGGGGGCGGCGGAGGCTACTCTGGAGGAGGTGGAGGTGTCTGGGATGGAGATCTTGCACAGGAAGGTGGTGGTGGAGGCAGCTTCATACATGTTGATGCGATATCTGCAGCGACTTCTGACGGTGACTGGGAATACACGGGGAACGAGCCGCACGAGGTTTACACAGGAAGTGTTGATGACTTGGATGACTGGAACGAAGGTTATGGACAGGTCACGGTGGAGGCACAAGAGTATTCTGAGATGAGGGACAGCTATGCAAGGGGTGATGTGACTGGCGAATCCTTAGTCGGAGGTCTGATAGGTGAAATCCACTCAAGTTTTGTATTCAACAGCTATTCCGCAGGTATTGTAGATGGTTCCGAGGACGATACTACGGGAGGATTGATCGGTCGAAACGAAGGAAGCGAGATAGAAGATTCATTTTGGGACGTGGATAGTTCTAGCGTAAGTGAAAGTGACGGCGGCACAGGAAAAACTAGTGACGAGATGAAAGATGTGTCTACCTTTACAGATTTGAGTACTGAAGGTTTGGACGAGCCGTGGGATTTCGTCGGTAACCCTAACGATGACGAAGGAGATCAGGATACATGGGATATCGACGAGTTCGAGGTGATGAACAGCGGCTATCCCTATCTGAGCTGGCAGGAATTTTTGGGGGTTGCAGTGGAGGCTCCATCCGACATCACCGAAAACAGTTCAGGTATATACGATTATCACTTTGTAGTTAACAACACAGGTAATACAGACGATACGTACGATCTTGAGGCGGAGACGTCTGATCCGGATTGGACTGTTGATGTAACGGGACAAGTCGACGTAGGTGGCGGTGATGAAGAAACCGTAGAGGTGAGTGTAACCATACCTGACGATGCGGGAGGAGATAGCAGCGATATCACTTTAACGGCGGAGAGTCAGAAAGATCCTACCGTGGGTCATTCGGACTCCATGAATGTGGCTTTGGAAGAGCGTTTAGATGTACTCGTACAGGCGCCAGAAGATAGGTCTGAAGGCAGTTCGGGAACTTACACTTACTCATATCAAGTGGAGAACAACGGTAATACGGAAGAGACCTATGATCTGGATGCGGACGCGGATCAAACAAATTGGATCGCCGAGTCATCGATAGTAGAGATCACATTGGACGTTGGATCTAAAGAGACGATCGACGTGGAAGTGACCATCCCGGAAGATGTTGGAGGCGAAACCAGTACTGTCACTTTGACCGCAGAAAGCCAGAGTGATCCTGCTGTAACGGATTCTGATTCCATGCAAGTTACTTTAGAAGAGGATATAGGAGTCATGGTTCACGCTCCACAAGATCAGACGGAAAGCGATACCGGCACTCACACATACATTTACGAAGTTGAAAATACGGGCAATGCGGAAGATATCTATGAGTTGAGCGCGAGTGCGGAAAAAACGGACTGGTCGGCCTCTTCTCCGTCTACAGTGACGGTATCGCCCGGTGAGACGGAAGAGGTGAACGTTGAAGTTGAGATCCCTAGTGACGTGGAAGATCTGGAAAGCAGCGATATCACTTTAACGGCGTCGAGTCAGAAAGATACGGATGTATCCCATTCTGATTCGATGATAGTGAGTTATGATCAAGCCGAGGTCAGGGAAGTCGTGGTCATCGCCCAATCAGATGTTACGGAAGATGGACCAGGCACCTATACGTACGATTTCGAGGTCCATAATACGGGTAACGTAGAAGATACTTATGATATATCCGTTTATGAAACTGGCTGGGATATTGACGCTCCTGAAGAGATCTCCGTGGGTCAAGGTGATATAGAAACAGTGAACGTCGATGTGACCATACCTGAAGGTGCGGAAGACGGAGACAGTATAGAGGTGACTCTGACCGCTGAAAGCCAGGAAGATAGTGACGTCTCAGATACCGATTCCATGGTAATTGGTCTCAACGTAGAGATCAGCGAATATCAACTCACAATAGAGGCGGGAGAAGGCGGAACCACTGAACCTGAACCAGGGGATTACACGCATCAAGAGGGGGCCGAGGTGGTAGTAGAGGCCATACCGGACGAGGGCATGTACTTTACAGAATGGACCGGCGATCACGAAAGTAAAGAAAAGAAGATCACCGTGACCATGGACGGCGACAAGGAACTGATGGCTAATTTTGGACCAATAGGAGAGGATGAACGTCTTTTGACTATCCAAAGGGAAGGAGAAGGTACTACGGATCCGGAGCCCGGTAGTTACGTCCATGAAGAAGGTGAAGAAGTCAAGATAGGAGCTATTCCCGCCGACGGTTGGAGTTTCAGTCACTGGTCAGGAGATATAGATGATGCACAAAAGGAGGATGCGGAAATAACAGTTGTGTTGGAAGAAGATATCGATGTTACGGCTCACTTTGAAGAGGTGGAGATATGGGTGGAGATCCTTACCCCTAGAGAAGGCGACGTTTTTGGTGAAACTGCAGTAGAGTTGGAATGGGACTCACACAATGTATATAGTCACGAGGTGAGGTTGACCGGGGGTGAATGGATCGATGTAGACGAAGCAACTACATATGAGTTTGAAGATCTAGACCACGGCCATCACACTATAGAGGTTAGAGCCACAGGTTGGGGCGTTTCCGTTCACGACATCATCAATATAACGGTAGATACGGTACCGCCGGAACTAGAGATCCTTTCTCCCGGGCAGGGCGAAAAGGTCACGCAACCGAATGTGGTAGTAGAGTGGGAAGGCTCAGACGATATGAGTGGGATCCATTACTTTGAACTGCGTATCGACGACGGCCAGTGGATCTATCTGGAGAACGAAACGGACTATCGACTCGAAGACCTTGAAGATCGTGAGTATGACGTAACTGTCAGAGCGGTGGATCGAGTCGGAAACCAGGCCGAGAAAGAGATCTCTTTCACTGTAGAGTCGGAAGAAGAACCCACTTCACTTACCACAGATATCTCCAATACCTGTTGGATCTTGCTGCTCATACCTCTTATCATCATACCGATCCTACTACTTTGGTTCACTAGGTGGAAAGACGAACAAGATGAAGCGAGGGGAGGGGAAACGTTTGCAGATGCGATTTCAAAACTGGAAAGAAGTGATAGCCAGGGTGCAAAAAGAGAGACAACGGGGTCAGAGTGGGTTTCAGTAAGACCGGTGACGGAAAAAAGGAGTGATCATGGGGTTGTTGAAGGAGCTGCTCATAAGAGGCAGCACGGACAAAGCTATAAAGTCGTAGATAAGAGAAGAAAATTGAAAGAATTATCAAGAGGAGATATGGACGAAAAGCGAGGCCCATCGGTTATCGATGAAGAACGTAAAACGGATGATCATGAAGAAGAAAAAGAAGAGTGCCCAGAGTGTGGTTTTGCAGTCGACGATGATGAGTATATTTGTCCTCAATGTGGACATATAATAGGAGACAAGGAAGAACTTTTCACCCTGGAAGACGAGATATTCTTCGAGTGTAAAGAGTGTGGATTTTTGATCACAGAGGAGGAAGAGGAATGTCCCTATTGTGATACAACTCTCAAGGATGGAAAAGGAGATGGGTTCTTTGAAACGGGTGAAAACAAAGATGTTTTGGCTTCGTCGGATCCAAAGTTGCTTTCAGGCAAAACATGTACTATGTGCGGAGAGAACCTGTCCGAGGACCAGGAGATATGTCACAAATGCGGACACATATTTGATGAAGAAGAGGAGTAGAGCTGGGATGAAAGCGTAGTGATCTTGATGTAAACGTAATTGTTATATAAGTTCAAATGAAATATCATGATGTGGTTTGTCAAACCTCATCGTGACCCCCCTAAAAGATGGATAGAGTTGTAATAAATATGTTGAACAAAATGTTTGCTGGCGTGATGACTTTATTCCTGCTCCTTACCGTATTTTCTACAGCGGTAATAGTTAACGGCGAGTCTGTAGAGTTAGAAAGAGAGGGAAGCGAAAACCAAGTTATCGAGAGTGACCGTGATATCACGGAGACCGTTTTGGACGGAGAAAAAGATGAGTTGACGAAAGAAGGATCATCTGTAGATCACAGCGCTTCCCAGGATACGCGAAACCTTGACTCGATATCACAGGATGATGAATACGCCCTTTTGTTCGGACAGAACCCTATATCGGGGACTGCCGCGACGAGTACCTTTTGCTCAGAGAATGATATAGATTACGAGGTCACCGACAATTTTTGGGGTATATCTGGAAGCTCGGGTAGCATAAGAAGGATAGTGGTTTACGGTCTGTCACTTTATCATGACGGGGACGGTTGGGTAGAAGACCCTCCCGATCCTGCGGAACCATTCACTGTTAGTTTTTATGCCGGTGACGGAGAAGGTGATCCGGGTGAACCCGATTGGGATGATCCTGAGGAGGAATTTGAGGTGGACGCAGCGACCGCGGAAGTAGGATCGGCTGGAGACTACGATCTATATGAATATGAAATGGAGTTTCCATCCTCAGTCGATATGGAAGAAGGCTGGGTATCCGTTCGATTGGATAACGACTCGAGTACTTCTGACGCATGGTTCCTCTGGTTAAATTCTATCTGCGGTGATCATCAAGCGCTGCAGCGTACCGACGATCCGAGCGAGGATAACGCGGTCGACGATCTTTTCTATGATCTTTCTTTAGGACTATTTGGCGATACGGTGGAGACGAGATCCGCCTCTGATATAACACTGACTTCTTTGGACCTAAATGGTTACTTGTTCACCGCCAACGATCAGTCGGCTCAAGTTCATTTTGAATATAGAAAGGTCGGAGATGCGTGGAGTGAAACTACACCTACCACACAATCCGGACCCGGAGATTTCAGCCACGAGATAACGGGTCTAGAGCCTCTTGAGAAGTACGAGTTCAAAGCGGTAGTTGAGATAGACGGCAAAGAAATCGTAGGCGATATACTTGTCTTCACACCTGCAGACATATCCATGACGACCCAGATGAAGGAAGAATGGGCCGAAAATCATACTATGGATTCTGTTGAAACCGATCTTCACGATCTCGTCATCCAAAAGGAAGAAGACGAAATATACAATGTACCGGGTGAAAGCATAACTGTAGACGTTACTGGTATAGATACTATAGAGGTGAATATGTACGGTGCCGGCGGAGGGGGCATGGGTGATTTTGGCGCTGCAGGTGGATCGGGTGGGTTTATAGAAGCGACCCTCGACATCTCCACATTTGATGAGATCGAGATATGGGTCGGTGAGGGCGGTGAATGGGACGGATCTATAGGTAGCGGTGCATACAGCGATGGTGGATGGGGCAGACACCATGGAGGAGGAGCTTCCGCAGGACCGGGAGGCGGCTCTACGGAGATAGTGGCGGGCGACGGGACCTTTTTAGCCGCTGCCGATGCAGGAGGTGGCGGAGGTACTACCTGGGTTGGAGGTATGGAATACGGTGGAGGCGGCGGTGCAAGAGGAGGTGAAGGAGGTGAAGGAAGCGCAGGCGATGGTAATAACAGCGAAGGTACGGGATTCGGAGGCGACGGAGGAGATGCGCTTGAAGGAGGAGAAGGTCAACCTGGTGAAGATGGGGGGCAAGAAGTCGCCGACGCTTACTTAATAGGTGATGCTACTGAAGTGGAGGGAGGAGGTTCTCCAGAAGATAGCGATGGTTTGATCGAGATAGAATATCCGTATGAAGATGAAGGTGAACGCATCTCTGAACCTTTGTTCATAGGTGGAATAGAAAATGCAGGAGAGAGCGTTATCTACTGGAATAGCGAGGAGCCTTCAGGGACAGATATAAAGATATATACTGCCGTAACGGATGACGAGGACCCACCGGCTGAGAGCGATTGGATAGAGGCAGACAACGGAGACAGCATACCCGATATAGAAGAAGACAGATACCTCTGGACTAAACAGGTTTTAACTACGTCCGAGCCGTTTGTAACACCTCATCTTCAGGATCTAACAGTAGCTGTATTAGAGTCGGAGTACGGCGTCAACGTCGAAGCTCCCGCAGATCCGGTAGAGGATGAAGCCGGTATGCACACATACTACTTCGATGTGGAGAATACTGGAAACGAAGAGGATACGTACGAGCTGACCGTCGAGGAGACTGAAGGTTGGACAGCGACGGTTCAAAACACGGTCACCGTTGGAGCTGAAGAGGTAGAATCCGTAGACGTCGACGTGACCATCCCGGCTGACGCCGGCGGCGAGACGAGTACTGTTACTTTGAGCGCAGTAAGTCAAGAGGACACATCAGTAGAAGATTCCGATTTCATGGATGTCACACTCAATGCCGTACACGACTTCTCTGTTAATATAGATGACATAACTGCAGGTGAACAACCTTATATAGAGATCGATAACGCCGAATATGATGACGGCTCATCGGTTGAAGGTGACCGTGAGGTGGAGATGAACATAGATGATACCACTCATACTGAAATATTGTATTTCAGTGCAGGGGGATCGGATTACACCTGGGACAGTATGCCTGAGAGAGGAACTTATACTGCAGATGTTACCATAGACGAAGTTACGAGAGACCATGAGTTCACTGTGGATGAGGATGAACCTGACAGTGTGTCGGTGGAGACTCAGCCGGAAGAAACTGAAGCCGGGCAGATGATTTCCGGCTTCCCAGTGGTATATGTTGAAGATGCATATGAAAATCCAGTCGAAGGAGTATCTGTCACGGTAAGTGAGGCAGGAGGTTATCCCTTCGACTCGGGCACCACAACTCAAGAGACTGGAGATGACGGACTGGCCATATTCGACGATCTGGTGATCGAAACCGCTGGAACTTATGAACTGGTTTTCGATGCAGCTGGAGTTGCTGGAGAAGTCACTTCTGATGAGTTCGATGTGATCCCTGCGGGTGCGGATCATATAGAGATAGAGCCTGAGGATTCCACAGTAACGGCCGGAGAGACGAAAGTATATTCGTCTACCTCGTTTGATGTATATGGTAATGAGATCGGCGATGTGACTGAAGATACCGTGTGGGAAATAGACGAAGAGGCAGGTGGTGGATGGACGGACAACGAATATACTTCAGAGGTTCCCGGCACTTGGACCGTTACCGGAACTTATACACACGGAGAAGAACTGACAGCCGAGACGACGCTTACCGTAGAGCCGGATGAACATACGCTCACCATCGCTATCGAAGGAGAAGGTCATACAGAACCTGCAGAGGGTACACACACATACGATCATGGGGAAGAGGTCGTAGTAGAGGCTTTATCCGATGAAGGTTGGTATTTTGTAGAATGGACGGGAGATCACGAAAGTACCAGCAGGGAGATAATCCTGACGATGGAAAGCGACATGACGGTAACGGCACATTTTAACGAGTTGGAAGAAGATGAACATACTTTGACTATAGAAGTGGAAGGAGGAGGTACCACCGATCCCAGCCCTGGAACTCACACATACGCGGAAGGCGAAGAAGTATCCGTTGAGGCTATAGAAGATGTAGATGACTGGTACTTTAGTCATTGGTCCGGAGATGTGCGAGAAAACGAGACGGAGGAAGAGGCGATCACGGTCGTGATGGACGAAGATAAAGAAGTAACCGCGCACTTTGAAGCTGCTGCGGCGGAATATGAGCTCACGATCGAAGCTGGAGAAGGCGGAACTACTGAACCGGAGCCTGGAGTCTATGCTCACGAAGAAGGTACCGAAGTAGTAGTAGAGGCAATACCAGACGAAGACTATTACTTTGTAAGATGGACAGGAGATCACGAGAGTAGAGAAAAAGAGATCACCGTGACCATGGACGGCGACAAGGAACTGATGGCTGATTTTGAACAGGTAGGAGAGGATGAACGTCTTTTGACCATCCAAAGGGAAGGAGAAGGTACTACGGACCCGGAGCCCGGTGGTCACGTCCATGAAGAAGGTGAAGAAGTAACAATAGAGGCGATCCCCTATGACGGTTGGACTTTCAGTCACTGGTCAGGAGATATAGATGATGCTCAAAGGGAAGAGGATGAGATAACAGTATCGGTCGAAGAGGACATGGTTGTAACTGCACACTTCGAAGAAGTAGATATATGGGTCGAGATCCTTTCTCCTGAAGATGGATATGTATTCGGTGTGTCGCAAGTAGAGGTAGAGTGGGATTCGCATAA